>Ga0066871_100268_pt1 | contig 40893 bp, 43 predicted proteins | sample CeladaPassage60B_FD_62209 | JGI IMG/M metagenome (GOLD analysis project Ga0066871, IMG submission 62209) | Cellulose-adapted microbial communities from the Joint BioEnergy Institute, USA - Passage3 60B | ecosystem: Engineered > Bioreactor > Continuous culture > Unclassified | place: USA...
GAGCAGAATGCTTTCTCGCTATATGGAACTTCGTCAACCTTTTGGAACCGCCTAGTGCGGACCCGCATGCTAGGTGGTGTGGGGGGACGGGGGTTAGCCGCCCCCTCCTACCCGATTTGCACCTTTGGGGTTACAGCAAAATCGTGCGGGAAACGATCACCAGCAGAATGAACAGAACGAGAATCGTACCCGTGGACGTCCAGAAGCCGCCTGCAACTGCGCTCATGGAATCATGCTCCTTCCATTTGAATTCGATATGTGCGGGGGTTCGCATAACCGGCAAACCCTGTATGGGAACGTTGAAGAACGTGGCCAGCGTCAACGGTCAGCAAAACAAAATGGTGCGGCTGACGATAACCAGTAAAATAAACAAAACCAGGATGGCGCCGGTCGAAGTGAAACCCGCTGCGTATCCCATGGTTGCCACCTCCTTCAATCGTTCTTCCACTACTGTATGATGCGCTCTCCTTCCGGGAGTGGACATATGCCTTGCCACAACGAAAATGCGCAGCCGCCCATCGGGCGTTCCGTTCGCGCAAATGAAAGAGAGAATGAGCAGGAGGGTTGTTGCGATGAGACCACTGCCGGTCGATGCGATCGTACCGGAGTTGAAGTCCGCGCTCCGCGATCATGGAAGCGCCGTGTTGGCGGCGGAACCGGGGGCGGGAAAGACGACGCGCATCCCGCTGGCGCTGCTTGCGGAACCTTGGCTTGCGGGACGCCGCATCGTCATGCTGGAACCGCGCCGTCTGGCCGCGCGGATGGCGGCGAGGTATATGGCGGCCGCTCTGGGCGAATCGGTCGGGGAGACGATCGGGTTTCGGACCCGTGAGGAAACGCACTGCGGACCTCGAACGCGCGTCGAAGTGATAACCGAAGGCATTCTCGTCCGCATGCTGCAGCACGACCCGGCGCTGGAATCGGTCGGTCTCGTCATTTTCGACGAGTTTCACGAGCGCAGCCTGCATGCGGATCTCGGCCTCGCCCTCTGTTTGCAGGCGCGCGACATGTTCCGCGACGATTTGCGGGTGTTGGTCATGTCCGCGACGGTGGATGAACAGGCCGCGTCCGCCGTGTTGGGCGGAGCGCCGGTCATTCGCTGCGAGGGCCGCACCTTTCCCGTGGAAACCCGGTACTTGGAACAGCCGCCGCAGCGCCACACGGACGACCTGGTCGTCCATGCGGTACGGCGCGCGCTGTCGGAAGAGGAGGGAGACGTGCTCGTCTTTTTGCCGGGAACCGGCGATATTCGGCGGGTGCAGAACCGGCTGGCGGACGAACTGCGCGATCGCCCGGTCAGGACGGTTCCGCTTCACGGACAGCTGCCCGCTGCGGTCCAGGACGAGGCGATCGCGCCTTCGCAAGACGGTCGACGCAAAATTGTGCTGTCCACCTCGATCGCGGAAACGAGCCTGACCGTCGAAGGAATCGGCGTCGTCATCGACAGCGGCTGGATGCGCGTGCCGCGGTTTTCCCCGCGCACCGGCATGTCCGCGCTGGAAACCGTGCGCGTATCGCTCGCGGCGGCGGACCAGCGGCGCGGGCGCGCGGGGCGGCTCGGTCCCGGCGTATGCTATCGGCTTTGGACCCGCGACGAGGAACGCCGGTTTCCCGCGCATACGCCGCCGGAAATTCTCCACAGCGATCTTGCGGGGCTGGCCCTGGAACTGGCGGTGTGGGGTGCGGCGCCGGACGAACTGCGGTGGATCGATGCTCCCCCGTCCGCCTTGTACCGGCAAGCCTGCGATCTGCTGCGCGAACTGGGCGCGCTGGATGCGAACGGCGCGGTCACCGCGCACGGACGAAAAATGGCGGAAACCGGACTTCATCCGCGTCTGGCCCACTTGATGCTGGAAGGCGTCAGGTACGGTCTCGGCACGCTGGCCTCGGAGCTTGCCGCGCTGCTCGGCGATCGCGATGTGTTCATCGGCGAGTCGGCCCATCACAACGCGGACCTTCGTCTGCGCGTGGAAGCGCTGCGGGGCGCCGCCCATGGAGAGCAGACGGACGATGCCCGGCTTGCCCGTCTGCGCGAGGAAGCCGGCCGGCTGCGCCGTCAGTTCGGCATTTCGCCACAAAAGGAAAGTGGAACGCTTCACGGAAAGGGGAACGCGGACGAGGTGGAGCGGGCGGGCATGCTGCTCGCGTGCGCCTTTCCCGATCGCATCGGCGCGGCGAAAGGAAACGGGCGGTTTCTCTTGTCGAACGGCCGGGGAGCGGAATTTGTCCGTACGCAGCCGCTGTCCGCCGCGCGCTTTGTGGTCGTTCCGGAAGTGGACGATCACGGTCAATGGTGCAAAATTTACCGGGCGGCGCCGGTGTCGGCGGAGGAGTTGGAAATCGCGCTTTCCGGCCGGATCGTGGAAGAACACCGAACGGAATGGGACCGGGAAGAACAGGCGGTCAAATCCGAACGGGTGGCGCGCATCGGCGCGCTGGTGCTGCGGCGCGTTCCCGACGCGGACCCGGATCCGGAGCGGTGTGTGAGCGTGCTGTTGGACGCGGTGCGAAGCGAAGGTTTGGCGATGCTTCCTTGGAGCGCGGCGGCGGTCCGGCTTCGTCAGCGGATGGCGTTCGTCGGCCGGCTGCAGCCGGACGGTTGGCCGGACGTCAGCGACGAGGGATTGCTCGCTTCATTGGAAACGTGGCTCGCGCCGCATGTGTACGGCATGAGAAGCCGGGCCGATTTGCAGCGGCTGCGCCTGGAAATCGCGCTGGATACGATGCTGGACCGGGAGCAAAAACAGCGACTGGAAGCGTGGGCGCCTACCCATTGGACGGTGCCGAGCGGTTCGCGCATCGCCATCGATTACCAAGATCCCGATCAGCCCGTTTTGGCGGCGCGCCTGCAGGAAGTGTTCGGGTTAAGGCAGACGCCGCGCATCGGCGGCGGGCGCGTGCCGGTTACGATGCATTTGTTGTCTCCGGCGATGCGGCCGGTGCAAATTACCCGCGACCTCGAAAGCTTTTGGAAACACGGGTATTTTGAAGTGAAAAAGGATTTGAAGGGGAGATACCCCAAACATTATTGGCCGGACGACCCCGAATCGGCGGAGCCCATCCGCGGTACGCGCCCGCCCGCGCATCGGAACGGGGCATCCGGCCGGTAATCCGGCACGTCGGCTCATCTCGGCGAACTGCGCATCCTCCGCTTGGCGGCACGCTCGGACCCCGCTGGCGGAGGATTCGTTTTTTCTTGTGAGGAGAAATTAAAATTTTTTTCATCACCGGACAACAACCTCTGTTATAATGGATACGTGTTTGGATCATGGATAGGAGGAATCGGCATGAAGTGGGGAATCAGTACATACAGTTTGTATGGCGCGATGAAGTCGGGGCGCATGGATGTGTTCGAAGCGATGAAGTGGATGAAAGAAACGGGAGCCGAACATGTGGAAATCGTGCCGGGGCTCGGCTTTGATATCCACGAGGAGGGCATGCCGGAGAAAATTCGCGATACCGCCCGGGAACTCGGGCTGGACATCTCCAACTATGCGGCCGGAGGAAATTTCGTTGCGGCTTCGTCGTCGTATGAAGAAGAATTGGAAAAAGCGTTTCGCCATGTGGACGCCGCGGCGCGGCTCGGCGCGGAGCGGATGCGCTACGACGTCGCCTCGCGACCGCCGGCGGAAGCGACGATCGTCCAGTTCGAAGCGGATCTCGCCGTCATCGTGAAAGCGTGCCGCGACATCGCGGATTACGCCGCCGCCCGCGGCATCGTGTTGAGCATTGAAAATCACGGATACCATGTTCAGTCGAGCGACAGGGTGCTGCGCATTTTGCATGAAGTCGGTCACCCCAAGTTCGGACTGACCGTCGATATCGGCAATTTCATGTGCGCCGATGAAAATTCCGTCGCCGCCGTGAAAAAAACGATCGCGCACGCGACGATGCTGCACCTGAAAGACTTTTATTTGCGCCCGGCAAGCCGTCCGCCCGGGGAAGGATGGTTCACGACGGTGTCCGGAAACTATTTGCGCGGTGCGATCTTCGGCCAGGGAGACATCGACGCATACGAAGTGTTGCGAGTCATCCGATCTTCCGGATATGACGGCTATGTATCCATCGAGTTTGAAGGGATGGAGGACTGCCTGCGGGGAACCCAAATCGCGCTGGACAACGCGCGGCGCATCTGGGAAACGGTCGGGCAGCCATAATCGACTCGGCCATGTCGGAAAAAGAAGGAAACGTGACGGACGGCGTCGAATGGGATAGTGCTCGTCGGTGGAGCAACCCAGAAAACAGAGGAGCTTGATGTCATTGATTCGTACTTATCTTTTGCGTCGTTGGCGCCGTTCCGCGCTGACGTTCTTGGCGGCTGTAGCGCTGGCCATGTCCGTCGCCGTTCCCGCGAAACCCGCCGCGGCCGAAGAAGCGGCCGAATCGGATGCGGACAATGCCGCGCAATCGCTTTTGGAAGTGTATTATTTATTAAAAGATCATCATTATACGCACCCGGACGAGGAACTTTTGATCCAAGGGGCCATCCGGGGCATGCTGGAGTCGATCAACGATCCTTACTCGGAATATTTGGATCCGGAACAATACCGTCAATTGATCGATGCGATCAATTTCCAATTTGTCGGCATCGGCGTCCTTTTGGCCGTGGCGGATGACGGCAGCGGGCTGTGGATCGAACGGGTGTTTCCCGGGACTCCCGCTTCCGAAGCGGGGTTGGCTGCGGGAGACAAGATCATCGCCATCGACGGCGAAGCGGTTCGACCCGATAACGCCGAGCAGATGCTCGATGCCATCCCCAAGGAAGACGGCGCGGAAGTGAAGCTGACGCTGCTAAGGGCTGGAAAGCGGATGACGAAAACGCTCGTGACCCGGCCGTTTCAAATTCCGGATGTGCTGTCGGAAGATCTCGGCGACGGCATCGCGTACGTCTCGATCCTGACCTTCGGCGAGAACACCTTTGATGAAGTGATGACGGAAGTACTGAACATCCAGGCGTCGGGAGCCAACGGGCTGGTGCTCGATCTGCGCGGCAACGGCGGCGGATTCATGGGCACGGCGCTGGACATCGCCGATTTGTTCTTGTCGAAAGGCACTCTTGTGTATCTGCATGATGAAAACGGCAAACTCGAAAAGTATACCGCCGACTCGTTCTCCGTGGACCTTCCGATGGCGGTGTTAATTGACGGCGAGTCCGCGAGCGCCGCGGAACTGCTGGCCGGCACTTTGCAAAAAAACGGCCGCGCCGTGCTGATCGGTGAACGTTCCTTCGGCAAGGCGACCATGCAGTCGCTCGTGGAGCTGTCCAACGGAGGCGTGCTCAGGGTGTCGGTCGACAACTGGCTGCTGCCGGACCGCAGCAATATTCACGGCAAAGGCCTCGTTCCCAACATCCGGATTTCCCGTCCGGAGGCGGCGGTCAACGCGGCGGTGCAGTGGCTTCTGCCCGAGCGCCGGCAGCGGCTGCAGCTGTCCCTGAAGGACAACACCGGCGTGTTAAACGGGAATATTCAGCTTTATGAAGTGCCGGAACTGGTGCGGGAAGACGGCACGTTGTATTTTCCGCTCCGTTATGTCATCGAATCTTTCGGGTCGGAAGTGCGTTGGGACGAAAACCGAAAACGGGTCCAGTTCGTCCTGAAACGCCGCAACGTGGAGGTGGATCCCGCCCAGGGTCTCGTCTGGATCGACGGCAGCAGCACCCGTTTTCCGCGATTGATTCATCGGAACGGACAAGTGTACTTGCCGAAAGAAGCCCTGGAGCACATCCTGGGAACGAAAATCCAGGTGAACGATGCCGAAGTGATCGTGGAAATATGAGAATGCGTGCGAATCGGAGCGCGGAAATCACCAAGAAAGGACGGCTTGTTCGGCCGCCGGCTGCGGCGGTGGAACGGCCATCCTTTCTTTTTGCTTTGGCATGGATTTGGTGTCGGCCGGTCAACGTTCCAGACGGTCGATGCGGCGGTCCAGACGGTTGACTTCGTTTTGCAGCCGGTTCACTTCCTGTTCGAGCCGGCTCACCCTTCGCTCCAAATCCCGTCCGAAGGGCGGGAACGGCGGGAACGGCTGCGGTCCGGGCTGACCGGGTTGTCCGGGGCTGACCGGGATGAACAGACGCTGCCCGACAGAAATGGCGTTCGGGTTCGTGATGCCGTTCGCCCTCATAATCGCTTGCGGCGAAACGCCGTATCGCGACGCGATCGACCACAGCGTTTCGCCGGGCTGAACGATGTGCGTCATGGCGCATTCCTCCGAAATGGTATATTCCTGAAACAATACCAGTGTATGTGTCCCATGGACATTTTGCCCGCGATAAACGCCCATTTTCGGTCACGGCGGTTCCGCGGTGCGGATCCGAAGCGCGCATCACGCTACACAACGGTTTACACCGGCGTTCGGGTCGTATATAATGAATGCAAGTGAATAAGTCGATGCTGTGAGACAAGGAGACAGCCGGATCGGGAGAGGAGCGGGAAAATGGCGTTCGTTTCCCTGATCCGGTTTTTTGTTTGCGCTTTGCCAAATCGTCGGGGGAGGAGTCGTCGGATGGGCAAATCGTTTGTGCTGGCTTTCGATCAGGGAACGTCCAGTTCCCGCGCCATCCTGTTTGACCGGACCGGGGCGGTTCGCGCCATGGCCCAGAAGGAGTTTACGCAGTTGTATCCGAAACCGGGCTGGGTGGAGCACGATCCGCAGGAAATTTGGAACACGCAGTTGTCCGTGGCACGCGAGGTGCTGGAACAGGCGGGGATCGGTCCCGCGGACATCGCGGCGATCGGCATCACGAATCAACGGGAGACGACGGTGGTGTGGGACCGCCATTCCGGCCGTCCCGTCTGCAACGCCATCGTGTGGCAGGACCGGCGGACGGCGGGCATCTGCGACGATCTGAAAGCGCGCGGGCTGGAACCGTATATCCGCGAGCAGACCGGGCTCGTCATCGACGCGTATTTTTCGGGAACGAAGCTGCACTGGATCCTCCAGCATGTGGAGGGCGCCAGGGAAAAAGCGGAAGCGGGCGACCTGCTGTTCGGGACGATCGACACGTGGCTGATCTGGAATTTGACGGGCGGGCGGGTGCACGCCACCGACTATTCCAACGCTTCGCGCACGATGCTGTACAATATCCGGGAACTGCAGTGGGACCGGCGTCTTCTGCAGGAACTGGACATTCCCTCCGCGATGCTGCCGGAAGTCAAACCGTCGAGCGGGGTGTTCGGCGATACCGATCCCGTTCTGTTCGGCGGAGAGTCGATTCCGATCGCCGGCGCGGCGGGCGACCAGCAGGCGGCGCTGTTCGGCCAGCGCTGCTTTGAAGCGGGCATGAGCAAAAACACGTACGGCACCGGCTGTTTCCTGCTCATGAACACCGGCGACCGCCCCGTACAATCCAACTCGGGATTATTGACGACGATTGCGTGGGGAAGGAACGGTAAGGTCGCGTATGCGCTGGAAGGCAGCGTGTTTATTGCCGGCGCGGCGGTGCAATGGCTGAGAGACGGCTTGCGGCTGATTGACAGCGCTTCGGATTCCGAATATTTCGCCGCAAAAGTCGAAGATGCGGACGGCGTGTACGTGGTGCCGGCGTTTGCCGGACTCGGCGCCCCCTATTGGGATATGTACGCGCGAGGCGCCATCTTCGGCTTGACGCGCGGTACGAGCAAGGCGCACCTGATCCGCGCGACGCTCGATTCCATGGCGTACCAGACGAAGGATGTCATTGCCGCCATGGAAAACGATTCCGGCATGACGCTGTCTTCGCTGCGCGTCGACGGCGGCGCGGCGGCGAACCGGGTGCTGATGCAGTTCCAGGCGGACATTCTCGGCGTGGAGGTCGTGCGGCCGGCGGTCACCGAGACGACGGCGCTCGGTGCGGCGTATTTGGCCGGTCTCGCCGTCGGCTTCTGGCAAGAAGAGGAGCTTGCCCGGCTGGCGGCGGACGAAACGGTATTCACGCCGCGCATGGACCGCATGGAGCGGGAGCGGCTGTACGCGGGCTGGCGCAAAGCGGTGCAGCGCACGATGCGCTGGGAAGAGGCGGACTCGGCGGATTGATGGAACAATTGCACACAATCGCATAACCGATGGTCATGAGACGAGGAGAAGACCGCAAGCAGGTGGGAGCGTGATCCGGGATCGGATCCGCCCCCTGTTTGCGGTTTTTTTATTGGACTTCCATTTTTTTACACGTCGGCACGAAAGCCGTCCAGGATCCACATAATAAATGAAGTAGAGGAGGAACGACGATGCAGTCGAGGTCGTTATCGGTTTTTGCGCGGACAGGGATATTGGAAAGCATGTCGGAGACGGTATTGGATCTGCTCGTCATCGGCGGCGGCATCACCGGCGCGGGCATCGCGCTCGATGCGGCGGCGAGGGGGCTTGCCGTCGGTTTGGTGGAAAAGCAGGATTTTGCGGCGGGCACGAGCAGCCGCTCCACGAAGCTGATTCACGGCGGTCTCCGCTATTTGAAACAGGGGGAAGTCGGACTCGTGCGCGAGGTCGGTCGGGAACGGGCCATTTTGTTCCGCAACGCGCCGCATATCGTCATTCCGGAGAAAATGCTGCTGCCGCTCGTGCAGGGCGGCACTTACGGCAAACTGGCCACCTCCGCCGGGCTGTGGCTGTACGACCGGCTGGCGGGCGTCGAGAAAGCCGAGCGGAGAATCATGCTGTCCAAAGAGGAAACCGCAAAGCGGGAACCGCTTCTCCGCACGGATATTTTAAAGGGAGGCGGCCTTTACTACGAATACCGCACGGACGATGCGCGCCTGACGATCGAAGTGATCAAAACCGCGGCGGCGCACGGCGCCATGTGCGTCAATTACGCGGAGGCGGCGGAGCTCGTCAACGAAGGCGGCAAGCTTGCGGCCGTCATCGTCCGCGATGTGCTGAACGGCGGCGCTCCCTACCGGATTCGCGCCAAAAAAGTGGTCAACGCCACGGGGCCGTGGGCGGACCTCCTTCGCCGCCAGGACGGTTCGCTTACCGGAAAAAGGCTGCATCTGACCAAGGGCGTCCATTTGGTCGTCGCCCGTGAGCGGCTGCCGCTCCGCCAGTCGGTTTATTTCGACGTCGCCGACGGGCGCATGGTGTTCGCCATCCCCCGCGACGGGACGACGTATATCGGCACGACCGACACCGATTACGACGGACCGCTGGAGCAGCCGGCGGTGACGCGCGGCGACGTGGAGTATTTGCTCAACGCCGTCAACGGCATGTTCCCTTCGGTCCGGCTTCAACCGGAACATGTGGAATCGAGCTGGGCCGGCCTTCGCCCGCTCATTCACGAGGATGGTAAATCGCCGTCGGAGCTGTCGCGGAAAGACGAAATCTTTGTGTCTCCGTCGGGACTCATCACGATTGCCGGCGGCAAGCTGACCGGCTACCGGAAGATGGCGGAACGCGTCGTCGATCTCGTGTTTCGGCAGCTCGGAGAGGAAGAAGGGCGGTCTTTCGTGCCGTGCGGCACCGACCGCATCGTATTGTCCGGCGGCCGGCTGCCCAAACGCCCGGCGGAATACGCGGCCGACTTGCGCGAACGCTTTTCCTATGCCGGCGAGGAAGCGGTGCGGCTCGTTTATCGGTACGGTACCGGAGCGGAGTCGATTTTGCAGCGGGGAAAAGAGGAAATCGGCAATCATGGCGAAATGAATATAGAGAGCGTCAGACAAACGCTGCTTATGTCGGAACTGGACTACGCGCTGCGCGAAGAGATGGTGTGCGCGCCGGAAGATTTTGTGATCCGCCGCACCGGCGACTTGTATTTTCGCCGCCGGCAGTTGAACGGCATGCTGCCCGTATTGGTCGAAGGATTCGCGCGGGCGTTCGGCTGGGATGAAGCGCATGCGAATACGATGCGGGAGCGGCTGGAAGCGGTGTGCGAGGCGGCGGTCCGATTCGAAACGTGACCAGGCCGCGGCATTTTCGCAGCCTTCCAAGTCCATCAGCGGACTTTCGTCCGCTTTGATTTTTCCGGATGTCCAATTCATCTCTCGGACGCCGATCCGTTTCTTCCGGGATGTCCCATTCGTCGTTTGCAGCCGGCCGATTTTTCTCTTCCAGTCCATTGAATGTAAGCTCCAGGAGGTGCCCCGCGGTGAAAGATTACACGGTCATACCGGCTGTGCGCAGCTTCAAGGAATTGGAAAAGGCGCTGCGCGCGCCGTCGGATATCATTTTTTTGCTGGAGGGCGAGCTGATCCAACTGCGCAATTATGCGGCCATGGCGCACGAGGCGAACAAGCGGCTGTTCGTGCACCTCGAACTGATCCGCGGCATCAAGGAAGACGAAGCGTCCGTACACTATCTGGCAAAGGAACTTCGGGTCGACGGCATCATCAGCACCCGTGTGTCCACGCTGACGAGCGCCAAAAAGTTCGGCCTGGAAACCGTGCAGCGGGGGTTTCTGCTCGATTCGCTGTCGATTCAAACGATCGTCAAAAACGAGGAAAGAACGAACCCCGATTGGATCGAACTTTTGCCGGGCATCGCGTTCACCCGCATTCCGGACCTGCGCCGCCAGCTGAAAGCGCGCATCATTTTGGGCGGGCTCATTTACGACCAGGAGGACGTCGTTCACCTGTTTCAGGCCGGCGCGGTGGCCGTGTCCACGAGTTCCTCGGAACTGTGGCATTTCCGCTGGCAGCAGGATCGGTCATCTTGAGACGGATCGATGGTTCGTACTTCAGCAGGAACGAAAACGCCGGGTCGAGGATGGATTGGTCCGACAAAAGGAGAGTTTTCTCCCAAAATGCTGCATTTTTTTGCAACTTCCGCAACAGCTGCGCATTCGCAGCTGTTTTGTCGTGATCGGGGGTGCGCCAGAGCGTCAGCGGTTAAGTGACATGATCCCGGAACGGCTGCGCCATGACATCATTTCCGCGCATGAAAATCCGCGAAAAAATCTACGAAAAATTCTCTACGAAAAATACGAAAAATTCTCTTGCTTTTTTCTCCAGGCGTATGGTATATTCAATTATTGTCGCGGCACTTGCGGGCCGCAATCGCGTCCGGATCGTGGCGCAGGTTTGGAGGTGGCGATGTTCCATTGACATTCAGCCCGTTTGGTATGGCCGTCAGGAATTGGTGGCAGGAGGACGGTGAATTCCTGCCATCTGTCGTTCGTGTGTATAAGATTGAAAAAGGAAAAGAGGAATGGAGATGGAACATACTACTCAAACCGCACCGGGCGGCGCGGGGGCCGGAGGCGCATCGCCGCGTTCGTCCGGCAATTTATTGGCCAATCCGTTTGTCCGCTCGATCATTTTGTCCAATATTTTGCTTCAGCTGGGCATTTGGGTGCGCAACTTTGCGATTTTGCTGTATGTGACCGATCAGACCAACAACAACCCGTATTATGTTTCGTTGATTTACATTGTGGAAATGGCGCCGATCTTCGTGTTTTCGATTATCGGCGGCACCTTCGCGGACCGCTGGAAACCGAAAAAGACGATGGTGTGGTGCGACTTTTTGTCCGCCGTTTCCGTCTTCGTCGTGCTGTTGACGATGATTTACGGAAGCTGGCAGGCGGTCTTTCTCGCGACGTTTGTTTCCGCGATATTGTCGCAATTTTCCCAACCGTCGGCGATGAAGCTGTTCAAGCTGCACGTTGCCGAAGACCGGCTGCAGCAGGTCATGGCCATGTTCCAGTCGCTCATGGCGATCTTCATGGTCATCGGTCCGGTGATCGGAACGTTTGTGTATCAGCGGTTCGGCATCGAAATTTCCATTATGATCATGGGGATCATGTTTCTCTGTTCCGCACTGGTGCTCATCCGTTTGCCGCGCGATCAGGAGAAGGAACCGGCGAAGGAGGCTCCGAATTTCCGCAAGGAGCTCGTTCAGGGGCTTCGCTACGTGTGGGACAGCAGGGTGCTCCGGACGCTTCTGGTCAACTTTGCCGCGGCGGGCTTGGCCGTCGGTCTGATCCAGCCGCTGGGAATTTACGTTGTCCTGGAAAACCTCGGAAAAGAAAAAGACTTTTTGCAGTGGCTGCTTGCCGCCAACGGGGTCGCGATGCTGATCGGCGGCGGCATGATCATGGCGATTTCCCGCAAAATCACGCCGCAGAAGCTGCTGGCGATGGGCATGACCGTCGGAGCGGTGTGCACGATGATCATCGGATGGTCGCATAGCGTGCCGCTGACGATCGCCATGCAGTTCATCAGCGGACTGTTTTTCCCGAGCATTCATATCGGCCTCAACACGCTCATTTTGCAAAACGCGTCGCAGGACTTCGTCGGCCGGGTCATGGGCGCGCTCAATCCGATGTTCATGGGCATGATGGTCGTCGGCATGTCGGTGTCCGGCGCGCTGAAAGAGGGCCTGACGCTTTCGTGGGTGCACATGCTCGCGGGAGGGCTGTTCCTGCTCGGCATGCTCGTGATCGTGCCGCTGATCAAAATGGCGGGCGGACGGCAGACGGTGCCGGTGCAACCGGAAAGCGCGGGACGATGAAGCGAGCGGTCTCACTCCCGAAGCCGCGAGCCGAAGAGGCGCACGCCCAATCCGTGGAACCGTCCGACCGCATCGCGGATGCTGCCCGCGATCGCGCAGCCGTACGGAACCGTGTGTCAGCCGTCGAACGCATATCCTCCCGCCGCGGCGCGAACGGTTGACTTTTGCCGCAAAACGTGGTTGGATGGATACAGCGGGAGCAATAGGCCCGAACGGAAGGGCCGAATGGAAAATACGCAAGGCCATCGCGCCGACGAGTTCCCCTCGTCGGCGCTTTTGCCGTCCGGCTCCGTTCAAAGCGGAGCCTGGCTGTCGTGGAGACCTGGCCTAAAACCCGCCGCGCAAAAGGGGGATGCGGGAATGTCAAGCATCGAAGACAAATACGAGCGGCTGCTCGACTTGCTGCGTACGCTGAACAAAGTGGTGGTCGCGTATTCCGGCGGGGTCGACAGCACGTTTCTGCTGAAAGCGTCGCTCGATGCGCTCGGACCGGAGCGGACGCTGGCGGTCACGGCGGATTCGGAAACGTATCCGGAGCGGGAGCGGGACGAGGCGGTCGCGCTCGCCGCGGAACTGGGCGCCCCGCACGAAGTCATCCATACGAGCGAGCTGGACATTCCGGGCTATGCGGAGAACACGTCCAACCGCTGCTATTTTTGCAAAAATTCGCTGTTTGACCATCTGATCCCGATCGCGAAAGCGAAAGGATACGATCATGTCGTGTTTGGCGCGATCGCCGACGACCTCGGCGAACACCGGCCGGGGCTCAAGGCGGCCCATGAGCGCGGCGTCCGCGCGCCGCTATTGGAAGCGGGCATGACCAAAGCGGAAATCCGCCACCTGTCGCGAAAGTTCGGGCTGCGCACCTGGGACAAACCGTCCTTTGCCTGCCTGTCTTCGCGCATTCCTTACGGGGAGACGATCACGAAGGAAAAGCTGTCGATGATCGACCGTGCGGAACATTTCTTGATCCAGCTCGGTTTTCGGCAAGTGCGCGTGCGTCAGCACGGCAACATGGCGCGCATCGAAGTGCCGTTTGAACAGCTTTCCGCGGTGGTGGCGGTCGCGGAAACGGTCACGGCCAAACTGAACGAAATCGGCTACACTTACGTCAGTCTCGACTTGCGCGGATACCGTTCCGGCAGCATGAACGAGGCGCTGAACTGACGCGGCCAAAGGCCAACGGCGCATGAAAGGATGGCGCATGAGAGGGCGCCCGCTTCCTTTCGCGCGCCGTTTTTTCATGCCGCATTGAGGCGCCTCGCATGGTGTTTCTCGCTGGCTGCACTTCACCAGGTCCTTCTTGCAAGCGCGCTTTTTTCCTGGTACTCCTCGCAGATCGCGTTTCACGAGAAAGCATGGATCGTCATAGCGTCGCAAAACAACGTCTGTCCCAGCGGTCGCAAGTTCGCGTTGGTCGCATAGGGACGAAATTCGGCATGGTTCAAAGCGGGCTCGTGCCGCGGAGGCGCATTGACATCCTTTCGCAGGTTTGCTATAAGAAATTATGGATTAGCACTCGATGGCGTCGAGTGCCAACAACGGAAAGGAGCGTGCGACCCCTTTGGCCAAGAAACAGTTTAAGGCGGAATCAAAGCGGCTGTTGGAATTAATGGTCAATTCGATATATACGCATAAAGAGATTTTTTTGAGAGAACTCATTTCCAACGCCAGCGACGCCATTGACAAAATGTATTACAAAGCGCTCACCGACGACAATGTGACCTTTGACAAAGACCACTATTATATCCAGGTGATTCCCGACAAGGGCAGCCGGACGCTGACGATTCGCGACACCGGCATCGGCATGACCAAGGAAGAATTGGAAACGAATCTCGGCACGATCGCCAAAAGCGGCTCGCTCGCATTCAAGAAAGAGCATGAACTGCAGGAAGGGCATGAAATTATCGGGCAGTTCGGCGTCGGTTTTTACTCGGCGTTCATGGTGGCGGACAAAGTGACGGTCACGAGCCGCGCGTTCGGCAGCGAGGAAGCTTACAAGTGGGAGTCTTCCGGAGCCGACGGCTACACGGTCACCCCGGCGGAAAAAGACGCGGTCGGAACGGACATCGTGCTGCACATCAAGGCGAATTCCGAGGAAGAGCAATACGACGAATATTTGGAAACCTACCGGCTGCGGGCGATCATCAAAAAATATTCCGATTTCATCCGTTATCCGATCAAACTGGTGGCGGACGGCAAGGAAGAGACCGTCAACAGCATGGTGCCGATCTGGCGCAAAAACAAAAACGAGCTGACCGACGAAGATTACGAAAAATTTTACACGGAAAAGCATTTCGGCTTCGACAAGCCGCTGAAACATATTCATATCAGCGCCGATGGAGCGGTGCGCTATCAGGCGATCCTGTACATTCCGGAAAAAATCCCGTTCGACTACTACACAAAAGACTACGAAAAAGGGCTGGAGCTGTACTCGAGCGGCGTGCTGATCATGAGCAAATGCCCGGATCTTTTGCCGGACTATTTCAGTTTCGTCAAAGGGCTCGTCGATTCGGAAGACCTGTCGCTCAACATTTCGCGGGAAATGCTGCAGCATGACCGGCAGCTGAAATTAATCGCCAAAAACATCCAGAACAAGATCAAAAGCCAGCTGCTCAGCATGCTGAAGGACGAGCGGGAAAAATACGAGAAATTTTACAAATCGTTCGGCCGTCAGCTGAAGTTCGGCGTTTACAGCGATTTCGGAATGCACAAGGATGTGCTGCAGGATCTCCTGATGTTTTACTCGTCGAAAGAAAACAAGCTGGTCACCCTGGACGAGTACGTGTCGCGCATGCCGGAGGATCAAAAATACATTTACTATGCCGTCGGAGAGTCGAACGAACGCATCGCGCGGCTGCCCCAGACGGAGCTGGTGGCGGAAAAAGGGTACGAGATTTTGTACTTCACCGAAGACGTCGACGAGTTTGCGATCCGCATGATGCGCACGTACAAGGACAAGGAGTTCAAATCCGTCACGAGCGGCGACCTCGGCATCGAACCGGAGGACAAAGACGGCAAGTCGGACGGGGATGTGAAAGCCCAACAAGCGCTGTTTGAGGCGATGAAAAACGTGCTCGGCGACAAGGTGAAGGAAGTCCGCGCGTCCAAACGGCTGAAATCGCACCCGGTATGTCTGGCCGTGGAAGGCGAAGTCTCGATCGAGATGGAAAAAATCCTCAAGACGATGCCGAACAACCCGGACATCAAGGCGGTCAAAATTCTCGAAATCAACACGCAGCATCCGGTGTTTGCGTCGCTCAAGGCGGCGCATGAACAGGACAAGGAGAAGCTCGCGCTGTACACGAATTTGCTGTACAACCAGGCGCTCTTGATCGAGGGACTTTCCGTGGAAGATCCGGTGCAGTTTGCGGACGACATTTGCAAAATCATGGTGTAACCCAAAAAAGCGGGAGGCGGGCGCATTCGTGCGCCCGTTTAATCTTTTTGTCGCCTCGATTTTTGATTCCACTCGAATGCCGCTTCGAATCCATTCCGTTTCCGCTCCGTTTTCACTCCGAATCCACTCCGATTCCGGCTCCATATCCGCTCCGATTCCTCCGTTTTCATTCCAAACTACCGTTTCGAAGGACCGTTCGCATCGTTTTTCCTTAAGACTCGGGCCGCAGTCTGTGGTATAATATGGGAAACCTTACAGTGGAAAGGCGGGAAATGATATGGCGAAAACTCCTTCCAACATGATTCCGCTCGGAACCGTCGCCCCCGACTTCACGTTGACGGATACGGTTTCGGGGAAAACGATGTCGTTGTCGGAGCTGAAATCCGATGTCGCTACGGTCATCGTGTTTATGTGCAATCACTGCCCGTTTGTGCGGCACGTCATCGATCAATTGGTGCAGACCGCGAACGACTACATGCCGAAGGGCGTCCGGTTTGTCGCCATCAATGCCAACGATGCGGAACAGTATCCCGACGATTCGCCGGAACAGATGAAAAAGTTCGCGGAAGAGAAGCGGTTCCCGTTTCCGTATTTGTTCGATTCCACGCAGGAGGTGGCCAAGGCGTACGACGCGGCCTGCACGCCGGATTTTTACGTCTTTGACGGCGAACTGCGCTGTGTGTACCGAGGCCAGTTCGACGATTCCCGCCCGGGCAACGAAGTGCCGGTGACCGGCCGCGACCTGCGCGCCGCGCTCGATTGTCTCCTGGAAGGCCGTCCCGTGCCGACGGACCAGAAGCCGAGCATCGGCTGCAACATCAAGTGGAAGCAGGGGGCGTGAACGAAGTTTGTTTTCCGAAAGTGATTGAATCCATAAAGACGGACCATGTGTGATTGTTTGTTATACAGCGTCGTCATCTCCGTTGCGCCGTCCTCGCGCTTCCCGTTTAGACTTGTCCGAATGCCGCGCCACCCGCATTGTGCGGTCGCCGGTTGCGATCACGGCGGGGCCTGGCGCTGGCGGAGAATCGGCTTTATTTCGGTTCCGGCGCGTCTGTGGAGTTATGCATGGAGCGAGGGATGAACCATGGCTTATCGATTATCGGAACTGTCGCTAGGCTCGCTGCCGCCGCTCATCCCCGATGAGGCCGGCGAAGCGGCGGACGACCGCTCCTCGTCCGGCGTACCGCCCGGGGCGACGGTCGATACGGCGAATGCGTCGCAACGTTGGGACTTGAGCAGGCGGGAAATTGCAGAGGTCTGGGCGCGATATCTCGGACACATGCCGGAGCGGGTCGATGCCGACGTCCGGATCGAATCCCGGACGAGGGAAGCGGATCATGTGCGCATCCATCTGAGCTATGCGACCGGCTACGGTGATCGGGTGACCGCGTATTTGCTCGTGCCGGGAGACGATGAGCGGCCGCAAGGGCGGTTCCCCGTGGTTATGGCGCTGCATCCTACGCATGCGGCCGGCAAGGCGGATGTCGCATCGCCCGCCGCCCGCGAGAACCGCGCTTACGGGCTGGAACTCGTCTCGCGCGGGTACGTGGTGCTGGCCCCGGATACGATAACGGCCGGTGAACGGATCTTGGAGGGCGAGGAAGCGTTCCGCACGGCGTCTTTCTATCGAAAGTTCCCGCAGTCGACGGCGATCGGCAAGATGCTGCACGACCATCAGCAAGGGTTGGACGTGCTCACTTCGCTGCCGTTTGTGGACGCGGAACGGATCGGCGCGATCGGGCATTCGCTCGGCGCTTACAACGCCTTTATTCTGGCGGGGTGGGATCGTCGCGTGAAAGCCGTCGTCAGCAGCTGCGGGCTCAGCCCGTTCGCGGGAGATCCGGATCCGAACCGCTGGGGGGTGCGCGATTGGTTTTCGCATCTTCCCCGGATCAGCGACGATCTGGCGCGCGGGGAAGTGCCGTTCGAATTTCATGAGATCGCCGCCTTGTGCGCGCCGACGCCGATGTTCCAATGGTCGGGCCAGAACGATCCCATTTTCCCGCATTGGCCGAACATCGCCGAGGCATTAAGGGAAATCGGGAGATTATACGACAGGCTCGGCGCCGGGGACCGTTACGTCGGTCTGATGGGTTACGCGGGGCACGATTTTCCCCGGGAGATTCGGCTCGCAGCGTATCGCTTTCTCGATCAATGGCTGCGTGACGACTGAGGTCGTACGCCTACAATTCACGGTACTATGCTGAAATTCGAATGGATGCACACTCTGTGGAATGAGCAAAGGGAACGATCATTTGTCGGAGGGGGACACATGACGATTCGAGTGCAGGTTTCCTGTTTGGCCATCAAAGACCGTCACATCGCGATGATCAAAAAACTGGACCCCAACTATTCCACCTACAATATGTTGATTCCTCCGGGAGGTCACGTTGAATACCTTGAATCGCTGGAACAAGCCTGTATCCGGGAAATGAGGGAAGAGACCGATTTGAAGGTGCGAAATTTGGAGTTGAAGGGGGTTGTGACCTTTTTAGCGCCGGAGTGGGATTATCATTCCGTCTGCTTTTTGTTTTTAACCCATGACGTCGAAGGAGAACTCCAATCGAACGAACCGGAGAAACAAACGTCCCACTGGGTGAATCTTGCCGACGTCGAATCCAATCCTCTTGTTCCCGATTATCACAGGGCTTTTATCCGAACGATTTTGAAAGAGAAAAAGTTTGTCAACGCGCAAGTCATCACCACAGATGGAAAAACCACATTTACAATGCTTGAACAAGAGACTCCTGTTTCCCCTTGAACTCGCCGGGCGCATTACCGTAGCGGGCTCGAACCCTCGTCGAGAGGCCGTGATGGAGTGCTCCATCACACTGGGGCAGGTTGGCGAACTGGCAGGCAATGCGCGAAGACGGCGCCGCTTGAAGGAACGGACGGGAATACGCGTGTTCCGGCCCCACGTCCGCACTGAGGAGTTACCCGCATCCGTTCGTACTGGCTTTGTACGGAGAATGATCGGATGTACGATCGGATGTACCCCAGTTCCAGTCGATGTATCGCGAATAAGACGATCGATTGTTTGTTATTTTGGAAGCGAGTGCCGAATGCGCCCGGATAACGATACTGAAATAACGTTATCATTTTCAGAAAGCGGTTACATCCGGCATCGTACGGAAAATAGGGTGATCGAGTTCGTCTTATTTGGCGGTTTTACGGAACGGTAACAAAAATAAGGAAGATTTGATCGCGTTATTTGGCGATAAGGCATGATCCTTTGGAGAGACGAAAATCCTGCAAACGATGTGTCCCTGTCGATGGGCGAAAATTCATGCAAGCATAGTGTATTTGGCAGGTATGTCACAACTTCCACCGCTTGGAAAAATGACGGGGCCGTGCTCGTTGTACCTGCAGCAACACCTGCCATCGCCCACGGAGCGGCGGGATTTCAGCAGGGGAAACGGGCGACAACGAATGCGTCGGCTTACGAATTATTGGTTCCGTATTGTTCGGAAGTGGTGAGGCCCGGATTGTCAGAGACGATCGGGTTTTTACAGGCGGCGTATCCACGTCTATCGATTTGGGCTTATACGTTCAAACGAGTATATGTCCCGAAACTGAAGTCGGATGAGTTGAAGGGGATGCCTGTGGTTGGCGACTTTGTCGTGCGCTCGATCAGGGAAGACGAAATCGGGCTGTTTGCTTCGATTTTGCAGGAGGCGGCACAATGGTTGCGGCAGCAAGGCAGGGAGATGTGGACTCCTGAACAGCTCGAAGCGGAACGGTTGCTCAAACATAACGCCATTCATGAGATGTACATCGGATGGGTAAACGGTGTGCCCGCTGCTACCATGATCCTTCAGGAAAGCGATCCCGTGATGTGGCCGGAACATTCCGTCCGATCGGATTCGTTATACTTGCACAAGCTGAGCGTCCGGAGGGCGTACGCGAAAACCGGTTGCTCCACCATGATGATCGAGTGGGCTAAGGAAGAAGTAAAGCGGCGCAACAAAGCCTTTTTACGCCTCGACTGCGCGGCGGACCGCCCCAAGCTATGTTCTTTTTATGAAAATCACGGTTTTCGAAAAGTGAGGGAGAGGCTGATCCTGCAAAAATTTCCGACCGCCCTGTTCGAGTGGAACAGGGCAAGCCGGTCGCCGGAATGATGAACGGAGACCCAAAGAGAGAGGCCTCACGCAGAAAAAAAGACGGCGGAAGATGAGAACACATTTCACCCCATCGATTCACCCGGCATAAGGCCCACATAAGCAGATTGCGGTCTGAAAATGCGATTATTTAGTCCTTGCTCGATGACATGCGCCGTCCATCCCACCATTCTGCTTGCCGTAAAGGTTGGCGTAAACAGTTCCATCGGCAAGGAGATCGCACGCATCATGGCTGCGGCATAAAATTCCACATTCGTGTATAAGCGTCTGCCGGGTTTGTATTCTTCAAGCAGCTTGATGGCCAGATCTTCAACATAACTCGCCAAGTCGAGCCACGGATCTTTGGCATCCATCTTCTGAATGACTTCCTTTAGAGCCTCCGCTCGGGGATCGCGTGTTTTATACACCCTGTGACCGAAACCCATAAGTCGATGTCCATTTTCCAAATGGTTTCGGATCCAGGTTTCCGCGCGTTCTTTCGAACCGATTTCATTCAGCATATTCACGACCTCTGACGGAGCGCCGCCGTGGAGCGGGCCTTTCATTGCGCCTATGGCGGCGCAAATGGCCGAAACCATATCCGATTGCGTCGATAAGACAACCCTTGCCGAGAATGTGGAAGCGTTCATGCCGTGTTCCATCGTCAGAATAAAGTAGGCGGACAATGCCTTTACAAGGGCTTCGCCCGGAACTTCCCCATTCAGCATGTACAAATAGTTCGATATATGATCAAGTTCCGGATGAGGTTCGATCACATTCCATCCCTTTTGCCGTCTATAATGATAAGCGATTACAGTTGGCACCATTGCCGTTAGTTTTAGCGCATCTTCTTCCGTAGGCGGCCATGCTTGATAGCGATGGCCCAGACTGGAAATCGCCGTTCTCACCGCACTCATGATATCCAATTCTCTTGGCAGTTGATGCAACAGCTGCTTCGTGTCGGCATCCAAAAAACGGTACTTCTTAAAGGATTGGGCCAGACGGTGGAGCTCTGAGTGATTCGGCAGAAATCCATACCAGAGCAAGTGGGCCACTTCTTCAAACGTATGGGAATCGCCAGATCCTTTGCCCAATGCCCTCGGTATACGAGTTTCCCGTTCAGCCCGTCAACCAAACTGATGTTGGTTTCGGCAACAACTACGCCTTCCAAACCTGGATTCGGAACCATAGGTACCTCCGGCATATTGGTGGATTTTGACTCCAGTTTATACCGGAAAAATACAAGATGACAAATCATGGTTTGTTTTCACCGTGATTGATTTTGTTGATGAAGATGGCTCGTCTATGGGATTTACACTGATGCACGGAAGAGCGTCGTTTCGGGTTGCGAGTAACAGATTTCAATTTGGAGTTGAATTTTGAGGTAACGCAATGAACGTCAAATTAAACGTCAAATTAGAATTACTCCAAGCGTCGGACTTTCCACAGATCATTGAGTGGGTACTGAAAAGAATCAAGCTGAATGTCTTTGATGTGAATGAACCGGCCATCCAATGTTATGAGCATGTCGGATTTAAGAAAGGAACAAGACGGGAGAATGTGTACCAGGCGAGTACAGGAGAATATTGGACCCAAATTGAAATGGTGTTGGATAAAAAAGATTTTTCAGAAGACATAAGAACATGAACTCTACGGTTTGCGTGCTGTCAATTCCTCCTTGTTTCGTGTCACTTCGAACATACCATAATACAGTAATATTACCATGATTCCCCATAATCAGGCTATAAAGGAGATACGTGTAATATTCAAAATGAAAAATGAAAAATAGGAGTATGTGAACGCTCATGAGGCTTTGTTTTATCGGGGGAGAAAGAAAAAGGGTCCAAATCGGGCCCCAATAAACTTCAAATTTCAATCATGCAGCGGATGGTGGCGGATGCGGGAAGTTTCCACCTGCACGGTCGCATGCGCAAGGTGGAATCGCCGTTCCAATGTTTCAATCGCTTCCTGCAAAACGCGCTGGCCGTCCGTATCGTCCCGCACGAGCAAATGGCAGCTTAGCGCGTTCATGCCCGAGGTGATGGACCAAATGTGCAAATCGTGAACGTCGAGCACTCCGTCGATTCGTTGCAACTCCCGTTTCACTTCCGCATGGTCGATCGCCGAAGGAGTTCCCTCCATCAAAATATGGACGGCTTGGGAGGTGACCGCCCAAGCGCTTTTGAGAATCAGCAGGGCGACGAGCACACTGATGATCGGATCCGCGATATGCCATTCAAAGATCAGCATCAACACCCCGGCCGCGATGGCGCCGACCGATCCCAGGGCGTCGCCGAGGACATGCAAATAAGCGCTGCGAAGATTGATGTTTTCTTTCACGTCGCCTTTTTTCAACAACACCCATGCGCTTAAACCGTTGGCCAAAAGACCGATCAATGCGATGCCCAACATGGCGCCGCTCGCTACCGCCTGCGGTTCCCGGAGGCGTTCGACCGCTTCCCAAATGACGAATCCTGCAACGGCGAACAAAGTGACACCGTTGACCAACGCCGCCAAAATCTCAAACCGGTAAAACCCGTAGGATTTTTGCGCGGACGCCGGTTTGGCCGCAAACCAGAACGCGACCAGGCTCAAACCTAACGAGGCGGCGTCGTTGAACATATGGCCGCTGTCGGACAAGAGCACCAAACTGTTGGTCGCCAACCCGCCGACGAACTCCAGCAGCATGATGCCGACGGTGATCGACAAGGCCGCGATCAGCGCTTTTTGATTGCCGCCCCCGGCACCGGCATGATGATGTCCGTGATGATGGTGATGATGATCGTGCCCGTGAACATGATGATCGTGAAAGTGGGTCATGATTTTTTCCTCTCCTTAAGACTGGTTCTCTGGGTGAATGCATGCAATAAATAAACATATGAACATATATTCAAGTATTAATGTAACATTGCCGCGATGAAATGTCAAACCCAAAAGTTATACCGCACAATTTCAGTGCGGCGCGGATGAAGGCAGAAAAACGGATCAAGTAATCCCCGATTGACCGGCGATTCCGGCATGCGATACAATTCCAATTGACATCATCCGCCGCGCATCATGACCTATGCGATCAGGCGGATTTCTTTTTTCAGAGGAGGGATCGGTCATCGCCTTGAATCATTACGTGGCATCCATGAGACAAAAAATCGGATTGAAACGATGAGGAGGATGGGCCGGATGAATAAAAAATTTCGCTTTTCCCGTATTGGTTATGTGTACGTACCGACGTCGAATATCGATGAATCCATTCAATGGTATACGGAAAATCTGGACTTCAAACTCATGGACAAATTTCAGGATCGCGGTTCCTACTTGGCCGTGCTGCACCATCCGCACCAACATTCGATCGCGTTATTGCTGATTGAAACGGAAAACCCCGATAGACTGGAAATCGTGCGGAACGGCAAACCGTTTCCGATCATGGCCATCAACTGCCCGGATATCGAATACACTCACGAGAGCCTCAGGAGCAAAGGAATCGACGTCGGAGAACTGCATACACTCGGGGCCGGCGAGGCGAAGTATTTTTACTTTCGGGATAATGCCGGGAATTTGCTGGAAGGGGCATGGTCGATCTGGGATCCGGTCGATGATTACAAAGAGGAATTTATCCATACATAACGCGAATTTGCCACCATGGTGCTACCATGACATACCTCCTTTTCGGGCCGAAGCGGGACTGGCCGCGCCAGTCCCACGATCCTAAAGAACTCCCGTCGTCCCCATTGCAACTCGGGTGACGAGGGTGGACATGGCAGCAAGGAAGGGGTTTCGAAGATGAAAACCGTTTATGTTCATTGGAACAGCGGCAAAGTAAAACTGACTTGGTATCCTTCGAAATATCCCGAAGCGGTCGAAAAGGCGACGAGCGTTCACGGATATTGCTTTGACGGAGACAAAGTGCTGCTGGCTTACATTCGAGGCAGAGGTTTTGAAATCCCGGGGGGACATATGGAAGAAGGAGAATCACCGGAAGAAGCGCTCCATCGCGAAGTTTATGAGGAAGGGCGTGTTCGCGGAAAGATTGCATATTTGGGCATGCTCGAAGTCAGTCATGAAGAAAATCCCGAGTTTGACCCCAACGGAAAGTATCCGCTGATCGGTTATCAGTTGTTTTACCGGATGGATATTACGGCAACGCTGCCCTTCGAACGCGATAACGAATCGTTGACGAGAATATGGGTGGAAACGTCGGAAGTCAAATTTGTGTTGGACGGTCATGAATTGCTTCTGGATATTTTGGATGAGGCGGTTAGAAAAAAGGAACATTGAACCATTTTCGGGAGACAAGGGATATTGAACCATTCATCCGGAGACAAAGGGTTAGGAAGGAATTGTGCCGCTTCATGGTGAAGCAAGATATTGGATCATCTGTCGAAATGTGGTGATACTATGGTGATTGAAAGAGCCAATTCATCCCACCTTGACGTCTTAACCCGGCTGGCGCTGAAGCTTTGGCCGGACAACACATGGGAAAATTTGCGGGCGGAATTTGAAGAGTTGCTGGAATCCGAAAAAGATGCGTGTTTTTTGGCATCCGTCGAAGGCGAGTACGTCGGATTTGTTCAGATGTGCATCAGGAGCGATTATGTGGAAGGATCCAGCTCCAGTCCGGTAGGCTATGTGGAAGGGATTTACGTCGAAGAACATTTCCGACATCGCGGATTGGGCAGGATGCTGATAGAAGCGGGAGAGCAGTGGTCGAAATCCAAGGGATGCGCGGAAATCGCGTCGGATACAGAGTTGGAAAATATGGAAAGCCAGGTTTTTCACAAAAAAATGGGGTTTCGCGAAGCGGCCAAAATCGTCGCATTTATCAAAGCCATAGAATAACGCCGCCGGTGTCGGTTTCCCGATCTTCCTTCTGCATTTGTCGGTCCCGTTGACGATCGGACCTTTGATGATCGCGTGTCGTAACGGAACATCGGGACCTTGTTCGACCCCAATCAGCGGTTTTGAAAAACCTAACGGAAAGTCGGAATATTCGACCGACGGCACGGCTTCGCAGTTCGCAACGGCATATACTATACTCATCTCCAATATCCATGCGAGGAATCATGCGATGAAATGCGTGAAGATGTTGTGTATCAGTTTCATGGTTTTTCTATTGTACGGCTGCGGAATGCATGATGTTGGAACCTGACGAATCGATGTTCGAATTGGCGGTCACGCTTCCCGAGATGATTTACGCCAACCAACCCGCGGATGTACTCGTGGACATTAGAAATCACTCGAAGTATACATGGGAAATCCGTCATGGTTTGGATTTGTTCCGCTATGAAGTCAAGGATCAATTGGGGAACAGCGTTCCGCCGTTCGTAGGGATGAGAGTGGTCGATTCCTTGGGTCACGTTACGAAATTTGAGAAGAAAAGTACCTATGCGTTTTACAAGTCCGATATTTATCAAAAAGATTTGAATCAGATCACCATCCAACATCCCGAAACATACACCTTGGAAGTTAGCGCCAACCTGACCATCCGTCATCAAGAGAAAAATTACCCTATGACCATCAAAGCCGACCCCATAGAATTCATCGTTCGGTAGGACAAGATGTTGTTTGGCCGTCCTTTGGTCAACGAAGAGAAAAACATGCGCTCTTAAGTCGATGGGAAAAAACATGCGCAACTACATCGGCGGAAGCAACAACGGGGGTTCCCCGCGCGTGCGCGATGCAGCCATCTTCACACCAAACAAAGGAGCGGTACAATGCACGATTTGTTAAAGCAGTTTGAAGAATGGAATGATTTTGTGCTCCGCATGAAAGACGCGGACTGGAATGTCCCGTTGGGTGAAGGAAAATGGAGCGTTCACGATGTGGTCAGCCATATCATGTTTTGGGACAAATATTTTTTCGAAGAAGCCATTGAACGCATATCGAACGGCCGGCAATTGACATTGAAACATCTTGTTTTTGATGAGTTCAACCGGGAAGCTGCAAAGAAAGGGAAGGATCTCCCAAAGGAACAGCTGATCGAACTTACTTTGAAATATCGGAACGCCATTCTGGACACCATCAAATCCATGACGGAAGATCAAAGATCCCAAACGTATAAGGATGCCGACGGCAACGACTTTTCCGTTGCGACGTATTTGAGAGACTTTATTTGGCATGACCGGCATCACATGCGCCAAATCGAAGAAGTGATCCACACTGGATAAATCCTTCGTGGAAGGATTCGAAATGCGGGAACCCTGGATGGATGTGAAATCATGCCAACGGGCAAAATCTGCGGTCGGAGCGACGAAGCCTTTTATTGGCTATGTTCCGATAAAGCGTCTTTTGTGATGGGGCATGCGCTCGTCGTCGGCGGCAGAATTGCGGGGAGTAAAAACATACATAGAAATGAGTTTGGATGACTCCATGGTTAGGCCATCTGGGATGATTTGGCGAAACGAAACCGGAGGAATATCATGGATGACTTATTAAAAGAATTAAAAACGAGAATATTCCCCGGCGCTGAATTCACTCCACTCGCCGGCGGTGGGACCAACTCCGTTTTTCTATTAAGAACAAACGGCAAGCAGAGTGTCATCAAAGTGGCGATGATTTCCAATAAAAACGCGGAGACGGAATCCTTGTGCTTACAATGTCTTCAGGGTACGGGACTCGCTCCTTCATTCATTCAACGTTTTCAAATCGGAAATCGGACGGCCATCCAGATGGAATATGTCGATGGAAGGACATTCCTGGATTCGATCTTGGCGTTGCGTGAGGAAGGATGGATGAAATTCCTTCCGTTTTTTCCGCGATGGGAAAGTTTCTCGCAGAACTCCATCAAATTCCGGTTCACGATCATTTAAATAAAATTGCGACCATCATTCCGGAAAACCGCACGATCGAAAATGAATGGTATCAACGTTCAATGGAATGCATTGCAAATCTCCGGGAAAACCTGGATCCGGTTTTGCTTCATGGGGATTTTGGGTATCACAATATCATCGCCGGAGCGGGGGGAAGATTGACTCTCATTGATTGGGAACTTGCGGGTGTCGGAGATCCCCGATTGGACATCGCGAATGTTTTGTTCTGGACGCATCTGCATTTTCCAGATATCGCACGGAAGTGTGTACATGAGTTTCTCGACGCCTATGCCGGCGAAAGAAAGATCGATTTTTCGCCAATGGCATTACACGCGTTTGTCATCGTTCAGGTTTGGCGGATCATCGATTTGGTCAATGAGCATTTTCCAACCCATGTCATCCAAGAATGGAATCGAAGACTGTCTTGGGCGTTGGAACATGATTTTGTTTAAAATTTTGTGATCCTCATCTCCGTGTCCTGGGTTTTGAAAAAAACGCGCTGTGTGCATTGGTTCGCCGGCGTTCGGAGGTTTTCGATCTTGGTGCAAATCCCAAACATTCGTTGGCTTTATACATCTGAATTGTTCGATCGCTGCCTCTCTGACCCCGCTTTTCTGATCGAACCGCTTCAATCGGGTCTGGAAGGGGAAGTCTACAAGATCAGTTGGCCAGCCTTCCATTTTTCAACGGTATTCAAGGTATGGAACCGGTCATCCAAACAGGATCCAATGAAACAGCTAAGCGTTCTTCAACATTTACGGGAGTTTGGAGTGCCCGTATCCGAAGTTTACGGATGCGGATATGACGATGTGGGCAGCCCGATTTTGGTGACGAGCTTCGATGGCCGTCCATTAGCAGACAGTGAAGGTCATGACGTCGCCGTTTTTGCAAAGCTCCTTGCACAAATTCATCGCCTTCCGGCAAATCGCTTTCCCTTGGAGATTCCTGACAAAGCGACCGTTTTTGATCGCTTGATCCATTATTTTTTTCCCTCTCTGTCTCTGCATCCGGATCTTCAGGAAGCGGTGCATTCGATTGTGCCAAGGATTACCCCTATGGATGTCTCCGTTATTCATGGCGACTTTAATTTAGGGAATATTGTCCATCAAGGGGAGCGGTATTGCATCCTGGATTGGACGAATGCACAGGTGAGCGACGGCAGGTATGATTTGGCGTGGGCTGCGTTTTTAATCAAGATTTACATGAACGACAATGTGTATCACAAATTTAAAGAGTCTTATTTTCACGAGAGGAGTATGGGTTCCATCGATTATCCGCTGTTTGAAATGTTGGGATTTTTGAGATGGCTGCTGCTCCATCGAATGGCAAACTTGCCGATGAAGGAAGACACGTTTGCCAAGATCAAGCGGTTCAGGGATGAGAACAAAAGCATCTTGGGCGGGGTCGTTTTATAACTTTGGGGTTCCGTGAACTTCGATTCAAAGTTTCAGCCTGGTTTGACCTATTGGCGCACGGGGGTGTCAACATCCGCATGTTGTTTCGGGAAATGACGATGGAAGATTATGAGGAAGCCTATGATTTATGGCTGAATACGAAAGGAATCGGCCTGTCCCGTTCGGATTCGAAGGAAGAAATCGGCAAGTTTTTGGCGAGGAATGAGGGCTGCAGTTTTGTTTGCGTCGATCAGGGCAAAGTCATTGGGACCGTTTTGTGCGGACACGATGGACGGAGAGGGTTTTTGTATCATGTCGCCGTCCGCGAAGAATACAGAGGGCGATCCATCGGTCAGGAACTCGTCCGCAGAAGTCTTGAGCAATTGAAAAAACACGGAATTGCCAAGTGCCATTTGATGGTGATGGCGGACAACGATTTGGGGCACCGGTTTTGGAGCCGCATCGGATGGCAGCGAAGAAGCGACATTGATTTGTTTTCCAAAGATACTTAAACCCTCGATTGAGAGCTGCAAGGTTTGAACAAAGCGGAAACGGCCGCAAAATACGGCGAGGAACAAGTGCATCTGTGGAGAAGATCCGTGGAGGCAAGGCCGCCCGCGCTCGACCAAACCGATGAAAGATACGAATCTTCCGATCCAAGATACAAGGGGTTAAAAGAAGGTGAAGTTCCTCTTACGGAAAATCTTGAAGATACGGAAAAACGGGTGATCGCCTATTGGCACGAGGCCATCGTTCCCGGCATCAAGGATGACAAAAAAGTGATCGTTGCCGCCCATGGAAATACGATCAGAGCGTTGGTCCGATATTTGGACAACATTCCCAATGACGGGATCGTAAGCTTAAATATTCCCACCGCAATACCGCTCGTTTATGAACTCGATGATGATCTGAAACCATGGACTCATTACTACTTGGGGCTTGATGAGCGCACCGAACCGTTGTAAAATCTCATCAACGAAGCGATTCGGGATTGTTGTCGAATTCTAGCCTATTTTGGATATTTCGCACGATTGAACTGAGAGAGTTGAAGGAGGTTCGTTCATGCCGATCTGTGTGAACCGCTACGGGGACGTATTGGAAGACTTTTTTGAAATTTCGGAAGAAGAAGCGGTCCAGGAAAAATGGGTTCCGATCACGCATGCTTTGGTGGTGGCCAAAAATCGTGACGGCTATCTGTTCATGTTCAACCGATGGAAAAATCATTGGGAAGTCGCCGGCGGGATGCTGGAAGAGGGGGAGTCTTTGAGACAATGCGCGCTGCGGGAATTGTTGGAAGAAACGAATCAAATCCCGAGCCGAATGTGGTTTAGAGGACTCATGAAATTTCATTTACGAAACGGCAAGACGGAATACGGGGGGTTGTTTTGTGCATACATCGATGAAACAAGACCCTTTCAATCCAATGAAGAAGCCGGGGAAATCGTGTTTTGGGACGGGAAGGAGGAGATCGGATACGTCGATGAAATTGATCGAACGCTGATACGTTACTATCTCGAGGAGTAGAGGAGAAAAATATTACAGGTAAAGAGGTCAATTCGAGCAGCGGACCGGAACGCTGCCAAAGTACACCACAACATTTGAGGTGAGATAATATACAATTGATCTGCAGTTACCAGTACATACCGGTCAGCAATCTTCAAAACTCCGCAGAATGGTATGCAAAACATTTCGGATTTAAAGTGATTGTGGAAGATCCCCTTTATCTCGAGTTAAGAACGGAATCGGGAATTCGGATCATGCTCATTCCAAAAGAGAACAACATCACTTCTCACATGAATTACTCGAACGGGCCTCAGGCTGCTTACGGGTTTGTTGTTTCCAATGTAGATGCCGTCTATAAGAAATTGATCGAACAAGGCGTTGAGGTAGGCAAAATTTCCAATTATCAGGGGACGTCCTTTGGGTTTCAAGATCCTGACGGAAACGTGATTGAACTATGGGGTGATTATCCTGTGAGTGAATAGGTTCAACGATATTCACAATCGCATATAAGCATCCGTTCGTCACCGACTCAGGGTTCGCCGACGGCATTTTGGGAAGATGCATGGAAGGTTTGACAGCTGCGAGGCAATTGAATGCCCGTCATTTCTTGTGTAATCCGGAAATTCGGGCATTCATCTCCCGCTCCGGCGAACCTAGCCGCCGCTCTTGCGTTGAAGCCGTTTTTCCGCCAGCGAGTGAGCTTCCATGATGAGCTGCTTCGTGATTTCGACATTTTCGCCGGCGGGATTCAAGATGCATACAAAACCTTGCCGCGCATAATGGGGATGCGGCAAAAACACGTTCAGCCGCGAATAGTCGATCGGTTCGTCCGGCTTGCCGGCGACGAGTCTTTGAAACGTTTGTTTGCCGACGCCGATGCTGAGGCGGAACACCCCTTCCCGGTTCAGGTTGGACACCTGATCATACTCCGAATCTGAATCGACGATGGTGACAAAGGGCAGACGGTGATCGTCGCCGACAAAAAAGAACGATTGTCCGAAGTTCACTTCACGCTGCACCTTCGGCAGTTCCATGATCCATGCTTCAAAATCCGCTTGTTTCATTTTTCTCCCTCCAAAGGTTCGGATTTGAACTCGTATTTGCCCGCCTGCACATGGGCCAAGATCCTCTCCGTAGCCGCCGCCTCATTTTCCACATAACCGATCCAAATGCCGACCAGTTCCGGGTGCCGGGAAGGCTCGTTCGGCCGTTCATCCGTAGGCAAATTCCGCAAAAATCGCCGCGATGCCTCCAATGCGTCACGGCGCTGCCGCAGGAGCGCGATGACTCGCCGCCGCGGCAGCCGGTCCATGAAGGCGACGCCGGCGGAAAACTGCAATATGTCGAAACTGACTAGCGCCGATTCCAGCAGTGCGGTAAACTCGCTTTCGCCTTGCGGCGTGACCGTGTATTCCTTGCGCGCAGGGCCGAGCTTTGTGTTGTCGCCGGATGGAACGGCACGGATCATCCCTTGCGATTCCAATTTGTCCAGGGCGTGATAGATCGACCCGGGCTTGACGTTGGTCCAGGTGTCGGCCCGCCAGGAAGTGATGTCATTCAAAACGGCATAACCGTGGCTGACGCCGCGACGCAAAATGGCGCCCAACACGAGCAGCCGAACCGTCGACACGATGATCACCTCGAACATGGGTCCAAACATCTAATCAAATTTGAATACTGATTGGATGATATCATAAAGTTGCTATCTAGTCAAATTTGAATAGTGAGGGTTAATGAAGTAGGAGTGATAAGTAGGATTGAGCAGTAGAGTTGAGAAGTTGAACAGAGGAGTTTGATCGGATGCCAAGCCAGTATTGCAATCGGTACGGAAGCTTCGACGATGTCCAATCTTCCAGCAATTGGGACTAACTGGTATAATGAGGAGGCGCATGACCGAACTCCGACTTGATCATTGACGGGACATGGCCGCTGTACAAAATTGTGGCAACGATTGGTAAAGAAATAGAAAAAAGACTTCCACGAAAATGAGGTGATCGTGGCGGTTTCAGGATGCATGAGCATGGCGAAACATTTATGGATTTAGTCTTCAACGGCTTTTCACATAAATGGTTCATACTTTAATGGTTTTCATGAGTGTTTCTTGACGTTAATCGTTTTGATGATGAACGGTTATTGTCGTCAATGGATTTTGTCGTTGGTGTGGCTTGGAATGGCGTGAGGCGTTTTGGGGACCGAGGAGAATAATGTCAAAACAGAGCGGAGGAGATACATGAATCGTACACTGTATTTTCTTTACGCGATTGTCTTGGCCGGGTTGGCGATTTTTACCGGAGAGATCGTCACTTTCATCCTATTGGGCTTCATCCTGCTGGCGCTGAACAATATTTTGGATGTTTTGAAGGAAATCTCGCGGAAACTTGATCTCAACGTGAAAAGTCGCTCGGGGCAATCCGATTCCTGAGAACATGACAAGAAATCCGCGTCATCCACGAACATGAAAGGAATCGGAACCTTTTCCGGCTGTGGCCGCAGGCCGCAGTTCGAAGAAAATGTTCATGATATGCACTCAAAAAAAGAGAAGAGGTTTGATCGATGAGGAAAGGGAAACGAATGATCTTGGTTGCGCTGATCGCCCTGTTGGTTTTGCCCTCTTCCGTTTTTGCATGGACCGCCAAGGAGAAAACCATCAAGGTTCGCTTTGCGCAAATTCAGTTGTTTGCGAACTACAAAAAGATCGAAACCAGTGCGGAACCGTTTATTTATAACGGCGCTGTGTACGCCCCCGTGGCCACCGTCGCCAATGCGCTGGGGGTCGCCTGGCAGTGGGACAATCATATTCCTGCCGTCAATTTGTTCGACAGAGCGCATCAGTTAATGGAGGAAAACTTCATCAGCGGGCATTTGCAGGTGTATCCGCTGGGAGACGAATACTATTATTACAACGACACGGGGATTACGTATATTCACAAAGGATTGAAATATCAAGACAAAAACAGCTATCCGGTCACCGTGCCGACCATGCGCAAGGAAGGCTACACGGTATCCGATCACTTTGAAATTCCGCTTCGGGAATTCATCGACATGGACCGGGATGGGAAAAAACAAGAGCTTCTGGTGATGTATTACCTTAGCCCCAAAGATGATGCGGTAATGACAACAGAGCATGAAATTCACGTGCTGAAACTTGTGGACGAACGGACCTTTGAAGATCTCGGCATCGTATTGAAAGGCAAGGATGCGGTCAAGTTTCACTTCGACCATGGGGCCCGTTTATTGTTCGCTTCCTATTACCGCGTAGACCGGGAAGGAAATTCTTCATTGGACCGCATCGAGGTGTTTCAATGGGAACAAGATCACGTCGAAGCGGTCGACACTTTCGTCAGACAAACCGACCCATTACCCTTCGAGCGTACTCCGTAGAACCATGTTTTCCATGGCGTGGACGAGAAGTTTGGCTTCCGTTCCTACGCATGGGTCCATCGCGAGCCAAAACTCCAATCCTGTAAAACGGAAAATACAAATTGCGATCTGATCCGGCGGAACGTCCGAAAACGCTCAAAGAGCGGATTAGGTTGCGATTTTTTTCAAATGTTTTCCTCATCGTGCGCGAATGACAAGGATTTTGCATGATTCTGTCGAATAGGGTGACCGTTCAGGTCATCTTTTGTTCCATCCGCCGCTCAAGAGCACGTTCACCGGCGTCCGGGTGTGAATGATGGCCCGCGATAACCAGACATGCTCGGTTTCGAAGCCGCCATCACGCAGCAAGATGTTGACTCCCATGCGGCAAGAAACTTTGGGGCTGAGAAGGGACGGAATTTTTCATGACTTTTGCGGGTTGGATTCGGAAGCGTTTGGCCGTGCGAATCGCCCTACAGGTGATAACGGTGATCGCGCTTTTGTCGGGCGGGTACATTTGGCTGCAGGTGGCCAATGCCAAGAATACGGCGGTCGAAGCGATTACCAGTCACGGGGTGCAAATCGCGGAAAGTTACGTGAAAACGAATTCCATCGACGTCGAACAGTTGGCGCAATTTTTGGAAAATCCCGAGGAAAACGAAGCGTATTGGTCGATGCGCGCGGAATTGGACCGGTTTCGCACCGAGATCGGCGCATTGTATGTATACATATTTCGCATTGACGAAAACAAGCGCTGTTTCATCATGATTGACGGACAGCCGCCGGATTCCGATGTGGCTTCCCCGATCAACGAAGAGACGGAGGTGGAGGAAGAGGAGTTGAAACGGCTCCTCGCCGGCCAATCGGCCAGCTCTTCCATCGTCGACGATCCGCTGTACGGACTCTATGTGTCTTCGTATGTGCCGATCCAAAAGGCGGACGGAACCGTGGTCGGCGTGCTCGGCATCGATACGGACGTGTCGGTGGTGAACCGTATCGCGAACGGCATTGTCCGCGACAGCATTCCGTATTTCTTGGCGATGATCGCCTACGCGCTCGCGGGCATCGCCGTCGTGATATGGATGCTCGTTCGCGCGCTGCGTCCGCTGAAAAGCATGGTTTCAGGAGCGGAACTGATCGCGGCCGGCGATTTTCAGGCGGCGAACCGGCGGCTGCTGGAGCGTCCGGTGCGTTCCCGCGACGAAATCGGGGCGATGTATCGGGTCATGGTGAAAATGTCCGACAGCCTGAACGCCTTGATCCGCGGCATGGTGTCCGGCGTCGCCCAAACCGCGGATCGGCTGGTCGCCGCTTCGGACAGTTTGTCCAAGGAAGCGCGCGATTTGCTGGAGTGGAACGCCAAGGTGCGTGAAGCCGCAGTCAGTGTTGCCGAAGGCACATCCATCCAACGCGTCAGTTCGGAAGAGAGCGCGCGTTCCATGGAAGAAACCGCCGCGGCGATTCAGCGCATTTCCGAAGCGTCGACGCTCGTCGCGGACGCCGCCGATCACGCGCTGGAAAGCGCGGAAACAGGCAGGGATCTGATCGAAGGCCTGAACTGTCAAATCCAAGCGATCTCCCTATCGGCGGAAGAGACCGTACATCGTGCCGCGGCGCTGCGCAGCCGTTCGCAGGAAATCGAAGACGCGATCAGCGAAATATCCCAAATCGCGAGCCAAACGAAACTGCTCGCCTTGAACGCCGCCATCGAAGCGGCGCGAGCGGGAGAACACGGAACCGGATTTGCCGTGGTCGCGGGAGAAGTCCGGAAACTGGCGGACGAAGTCGTCGTCTCGGCAGAGCGGGTGGCCGCGTTGCTCGGCGACATTCAAAGCGAATCCGTTCACATCAGCGACGCGATGAAGCGAAACGCCGAAGAAGTGAAGACGGGCGAAGCGCAGTCCGGCAAAGTCCGGGAGGCGTTTGCGGACATCGTGGAGAAATTCCGCACGGTCACCGGGCACATTCAGGACATTTCAGCGGCGGCGGAACAATTGTCCGCAAGTTCGCAAGAGGTGACGGCGTCCGTTGCGGACATCGCCCATATCGCGAAAAGTTCCAACGAGCAGGCGCTCCACATTCAGGAACAGACGGAAAACCAACAGCACAGCGCAAGTCGCGTGTCGGCTGCCGCCGATCAATTGAACGAGGCCGTTCGCCAACTGCGGGATACGGTTCAAAATATTCACATCTAGATGGAAGCGCGGTGTTCACGAAACGGGTATCCGGGCTGCGCATCGATGCCGCCCGGCGCCGCAAAGAGGGGCCGCCGGTACTGCGCGGTCTTGCTGCTGGTTGCCGCAAAGGGCTGCCGCGATGTCGAGTTGCGTAGTGCCGAAAGGGGATGACGCCCGGTGTTGCCGGGCGTTATTGCGAAGTGCCGTAAGGAGCTGCCGTCCGGCGCTGCAGGGTTTTGTTGCATGGGGACACAAAGGAATGCGCCGCTTTGCTGCCCAGTGTCACGGAGATTTTCTCCATCTTGGCGGCAGCGGCCGCATACTTGCATTTGTTCAACCGCATGTGTGCAGTACGATTTCGGAAATAGGTTAACGGCCAACAAATCGGCTGCCCATCGATTGACAATACTCATGCTTTCGTAGTACAATAGCCCATAAATTCATACTAAACAAATTGGAATTATATAATTTGTCTACCGGACAACCGGAGACACTGCTTCCTTTCGCGGAGCGGTGTCTCTTTGTTTTTTAAAAAATAGAAAAACGGGAGAAGTGGAACATGGCGATGACAACACTGGGTGCGTCATTGTTTGGAACGATCTCTTGTATCCTTTATTGTTCAGCGGCGAGAAGAGCAGAACGCTGACGATGGCGCTGTTGATGTTCAGGGGTGAATACGAGTCGAATTATCCGATGCTGTTCGCCGGCGTCGCGGTCGTTACCTTGCCGGTGGCGGCGGCGTACGTTTTTTTGCAGCGCTGGTTTATCGACGGCATCACCGCCGGTTCGCTGAAAGGCTGACCGGAAAAACTTCTTTATGGACTTTTTTTCATCCACGTGTGAATTTTGAGCGATTATGCAAGCGGAGCGTGATCGGAATGGAACGCCCCATGACCATCCGTTATGGACAAATCAATTTGGCTGCCACGCTGCATTATCCGGCTTGGGGGGATCACCGCGAGGTGAGCCGTCACCCCGTGGTCGTGATCTGCCACGGTTTTGTCGGCAGCCGCATCGGAACGGACCGGCTGTTCGTCAAGGCGGCGAGGGAACTGGCCGCGCACGGTTTCGTCGTCCTGCGTTTCGATTACGCGGGCTGCGGCGAAAGCACCGGAGATTACGGCGCCACCGGGGTGGATTCGTGGATCGAACAGACGCGATACGCGTTGGACGCCGCGTTGGGACTGGATTTTGCGGACACGGGAAACGTCACGTTGCTGGGCCACAGTTTGGGAGGCGCGGTGGCCGTGCTGACCGGTGCGATCGACAAACGGGTGCGAAACCTGGTGCTGTGGGCGCCGGTCGGGCATCCGTTTCAGGATATCGTGTCGATCGTCGGCAAGGCGAGGTATGAAGAAGCGATTACCAAAGGGGCGGCGGAATTTGCCGGATACCGACTGCAGTCGTCTTTTTTTCAATCGTTGTCGGAGGCCCAACCTTTTCTGCAGGCGAAACAATTCGCGGGTGACGTGTTCTTGGTGCACGGTTCGTCGGACGCGGTCATCACGGCGGAATACAGCTTCTTGTATCAAAAAGTGTTTCGGACGCGGCCCAATGGCGGCCTGTGCGACAAAGAAATCATTACGCATGCCGATCACACGTTTTCCACCAAAGGACATGCGGCGCGTGCCATCGGCCACACCGTCGATTGGCTGAAAAACAAAGAAACGCGGAAACAGGGATGGTACGAGTGGGAAATTTGAGAATCGGCCGCACCGAAGAATCGGTTGGGAAATGAGGATCTCAATACCGTCGAGTTTGTGAATCCGTTGATTTCGCGCATTCAGCATGATATTGAAGGAGTGGGGAAAGGTTGGGCCGCAAGATCGTGATCATTTCGGGCAGTCCTTCCAAGGAATCGCGTTTTGTCGGCGTACTGCGGGCCGCTGCCGAAGCGCTGGAGCGAAAAGGGGCGCAGGTGGGCTGGGTCCACGTCTGCGATTTGCCGGCCGATGATTTGCTGGCGGCCCGATTTCACAGCGCCTCCATTCGGGAAGCGATCGGTCTCGTAGAGGAAGCCGATGCGGTCATCCTTGGCAGCCAAGTATATAAAGCCTCCTTTACCGGCGTTCTGAAAACGTTTCTGGACGCGCTGCCGCAAAACGCGCTGTCCGGCAAACCGGTATTGCCGCTGATGATGGGCGGGACGATCGCGCATTTGTTGGTGATCGATTATGCGCTGAAACCGGTGCTGTCCGCATTGGGAGCGACCCGGCAGCTGAGCGGTGTATACGCGGTTGAGCATCTGGTGGCGAGACTGGAAAACGGCGATTTCAAGCTCGCCGACGAACTGGCGGTTCGTTTGCAGGCGGCGATCGACCAATTATGGAGCGCGGTCGGGAGCGGCTGCAGTTACCTCGTGTAGGGCATTTCGGACGCAGGCATCGTCGAACGATACAGAGTGGAAAAATGGAACGATCTGGGATATAATCAAAACACGGCGTGCGTCGTTGCGCGCGCATGTCGAAACGCGCTTATCCAAGTGCATACCCAATGTCGGCTGACGGATTTCACAGTCGATTGACGTTCTTGACCGAATCTCACATGCCGAAAGACGATCATAAATGAATAATGACACCGCGGCGTAACTCGACATTTCCACCATGTCGAGTTTTTTTGTTTTCGTCGGCTGTTCGCTAACACTTGAAAATATCGCACCCGAGGTGACGGCAATTATGGCATCCAGATTGATGCATTTGATCATCGGTCATCAGATTGCCGAAAGGCTGCATATCGAGGACCGAACTTCGTTTTTGCTCGGCAGCATTGCGCCCGATGCGGTGCAAACCAAGGATGAATCCCATTTCATGATCGTACCGACGTCGTTGTCGTCGGTTATCATCCGGACAATGAATTCGCGCGGAAACTTTACACTAAAGCTGGATTTCAAGAAATTGGCATTGCACCTTGGGGGGAGATGCTGGCGAATTACCATTTTGAAAAACGCACCTTCTAATCCCGGATTTTCGATTCGGGATATTTTCCACCGACGAACTGCGTCCGGACGAAGTTTGTCGGTGGAATTTACCTATGCGATAGGACAAAAATGGCTGGTCGGAAGGTATGTCGATATGTAAGGTACAGGATTGGCAGGTCGACGTTACCGTCTTATTTTGACAGGAACGCCTGTTGGGCGACGTACAGGAAGGGTGTGTTTTTTTCATGATGATATCCTTTGATGTGGGGGAATCGCAGAAGTTTAATTTTAGGGTGGCGTGTTTGATCATCCGGGACAACCGGGTGCTTTTCCAACGTTTCCACCATAGCGATGACTGGTTCCTGCCCGGAGGACGAGTGGAGATGATGGAAGAGACGCCGGACGCCATCAACAGAGAAATCCGGGAAGAGTACGGCTGGACGATCAAGAGCAAAAAACTGGTTTGGATCGTGGAGAACTTTTTTCGTTTGGATGAAAAAGATTTTCATGAGCTGGGATTATATTATCTCGTTGAAATCGATGGAGATGTCGCGGTAACGGAAGATTTTCAATGTCGGGAAGGAATATGTGTGAGCCGATGGATTCCGATCGGTGAATTGGACCGGCATCGAATCGTACCGGAATTCATCCGGCAAGGGATCGATGTGGAACAACTGATGCACACAAATGAAGTCAAACATATCATTCACCATCAATAATACCGGCCCCCCAAATACTCAGGAGGTGAAATGAAACATGAACACGATTCTGCCTTCTCCGGAATGGATATCAAAGGTGGAACAGTCGGAAAAAGATTACATGAAAGACAGGATGGAGGCCATTCGGAACCGGCAGGGAAACCCGGAAGGAATCGAAATGCGCTGTTACGGGAATGCGCTCTGTCTATACAGCCAAACGATGCCGTGGCCTGCCTTCAATACAGTGAAAGGATTTTCCTCCGCGGACGTGGAGTACCTTGATGAAATTTTGGATTTTTATCGGAGCAGGCAGCGTAAAGTCCAGTTTGAAATCGTCCCTTCCCGGGTGGACCAACAAACCTTATCGGTGCTGAGCGAACGGGGGTTATATGCGTCGGGTTTCCATACGTCCATGTACGGCATTCCTGTTGCGGAATGGATGGAGCGAGTGGACAGGATGGAGCGGGATATGGAAAGGGAGAACGAGAACCTGGTAGCGGGGAGACGGCCAGTTCCCGACCATGTGCAAATCAAGGAAGTGGGAGAGGAAGATTTTGTGGCGTACGCGACCGTCCATTGTCGCGGCACCGGGCTGCCTGACAGCGGAATTCCGCACGTTGCGGAGAATAATCGTGTGTTGTGGCGGCGCCCGGGCTGGAAATTTTATATGGCGTTCGTTTCCGGCGAGCCGGCCGCTGCCGGGGTAATGTACATTCACAACCGCATTTGTTCGTTAACATTCGCCGCGACATTGCCGGAGTATCGAAACCGGGGTCTGCATCGACTGCTGCTGAAAACGCGAATCCTTGAGTCCGCCCGTCAAAACTGTGAGTTGGTTGTGGGACAGTGCGCCTTTTTGTCCCAAAGCCACCGGAATATGGAGTCGGTTGGGCTGCGGGTCGCATACGTCAGAACGACTTGGACGGAACGGTAACGGCGGCACGGATGGAATTTCCAAAGGACCGCATGATTTTCCCCACGGCACGCGGTTCCAAATCGAAGTGGAAAATATCGATGAATCGATCAAAAAAGTCAGTCGGAGCGGGAGCTCAGATTGTCCGGGACAAGATGGAATGGGAGCAATCTGATTTGGACTATTTGGGCGACCCGTCGGAATGGGAATCGGGTAGAATGATGGCGTTTGTGCGTAGGGGGGCGTGGATCCGATGACAGGGATGCAGGCGGTTTTTCTTGATCGGGACGGAACGATCGGCGGGACGGGTCATTTTATTCATCCCAAACACTTTCGTCTGTATGAGGGCGCACAGGAGGCCATCTTTCAACTGAAGGAAGCGGGACTGAAAGTGTTCGCCTTTACCAATCAGCACAGAATCTCCCGCGGGGAGGCAACGATCGAAGAGTTCACCGAACAATTTCAACAGTTCGGTTTTGATGACGCTTTTATATGTCCGCATGGCATAAACGAAGATTGCGAGTGCAAAAAACCGAAACCGGGAATGTTGTTCGAAGCGGCAAGAAAGTACGGATTAGATTTAACGAAATGTGCCGTAATTGGCGATGTGGGGGAAGCGGACATGCCGGCGGCGCATAGGGTCGGAGCGATAAAGATCTTGGTGAGGACCGGATGGGGCGAATCGTCTTTGAAGGAATATAGACATAAGTGGGAAGACATCGAGCCGGATTACATCGCAAACAACTTGGGGGATGCGGTGAATTGGTTACTCAATCATCATTCCTGGAAGGGAAAGTAAGGATGGGGGAGTCCGGTTGAATGCCGTGAGATAATTTGGTGTTCGGGTGGTAATGGATACCGGCTGCACAAGATTCGGAACCGGCACGCGCCAACACGCAACCTGAACGAAAATAACGGACACCAGTGTCCATTAGAACGAGTTTTTGGCCGCTTGCTTCGTGTAACGGACATCCATGTCCACAAAAGACCCAAAAACTCGGAAATGACCCATCACGGGAGCGCTAATGGACACCGATGACCGTTACAATGGCAATTTAACGAAAATAGGCCGCTAACGGACATGCGTGACCGTTGCTATGAACGTTTTTGTCAAGCCCTCCGTTTTAGGGGAACCCTGAGCACGTGGCACGAGAGCAAAAGATGCGAGCGACGGTCGGCACGCTGCTATCCGTGGGTTGGTTACC
>Ga0066871_100272_pt1 | contig 40291 bp, 42 predicted proteins | sample CeladaPassage60B_FD_62209 | JGI IMG/M metagenome (GOLD analysis project Ga0066871, IMG submission 62209) | Cellulose-adapted microbial communities from the Joint BioEnergy Institute, USA - Passage3 60B | ecosystem: Engineered > Bioreactor > Continuous culture > Unclassified | place: USA...
CGGTAGTTAAGCCTTCCTGCGCCGATGGTACTGCACCTTGGCGGGTGTGGGAGAGTAGGTCGCTGCCGGACGGCTTTTTGTGGGGGCCCCTGGTCTTTGTGGCTGGGGGCCTTCGCATTTCTCAGGGCTTTTTGCAGGGTCCCGGTGAGAGCCGGGGCCCTTTTTGTTTTCCCGGTGGGCGAGCGGAGCCTCGGTGGGGCCCGGCAGCGCGCGACGAGTGCCGGCGGCGATCGCCTGGTTGCCTGTCGCCACGCCTGTGACGAGGCCGACGAGGTTGCCTCAACGATGTGAACTGCGATTTCGCCTCCGGTTTCGCGGCACGTCGATGTCATTGATCTCGCCGTCGCACGACGAGGCCGGTGGCTCGTTTGCAGTGTTTCTCGAAATCCGGGGGATTTTGGAGGACGCTGCTTTATTCAGATGGCGACGTATATGCCTTGTTCGCGCATCAGACGGCTGCGGTGAAGCCGCGGAATGACAGATCGCTTCGCCGAGTCGTGGCGACGATTTTGTAGACGATTTCTCGGTTTGCGTGATTTCCGAAGTCCGGTGAACCCGGGGGGAGAGGCCGGCTTCTCGAGGATGGACACCCGGGTGAAACCGTAATAGAGATGACAAACGTTATAAGTGTTCCGAAAGGACCCATGAAACGCCCGTCGTCGGATGGCCCGGGCCGGCTCGTGCGCTGGTGACGACGCCGGCGGTCGGCCAGGAGTGCTGGGAGGTCGTGCGGTGGTCCGCGTTCCTCGCCGGACGGGGTGCAGGCGCGATGGCCTGACACCCGATGCGCCCGTGTGGGCGGGAATCGCTCGCGGTCACGCTCCGTGAGCGCCGGTGATCATGCGGCGGAGGTGTGACGTTCGGCCTGGTGCGCTGACTTTGTCGCTCACTATTGCTAACAGAGGGTGTGATGTTGCCTGATTTGATATCGGAATGAGCGTGACGCAATTGGTGATTTGTGAAGGGTGACACGCTACGCTACTCACACTCAGGACATCTCCCGCAAATGGCTCGTCTCGCCTGATTTGGGTTGGTCAGCGTGAGTGGTAGGCACCATGGTCAGGAGCTCGCCGACCGATGGGATCGGGGTGGTCCGCAGCATCGCCGGAAGAACGGCCAGGTCCGGACGATCGCCGGAATCGTCGTCGGCGCGAGCCTGCTCGTCTCGACGGCCGTCGGCGCCTACGCCCTCGTCAGCGGGCCGACCTGTGATCAGCGGTTACAGCTCGACGTGGTGGCGGCCGCCGAGATCCAGCCGGTGCTGGAGGAGGTCGCGCGCGGCTTCGAGGCCGAGCACAGCTGCGTGTCGATCGAGACGCGCATCCGTCCCCCGGCGGACGTCGCCGAGGGCATCGTGAACATGGCCGACCGCCCCGACGTGTGGGTGCCGGACGCCTCCGTCTGGGTCGACTACGCCAACCTGCGGGCGCAGGACGGCGCCGCCGGGGAGTCCGGCGAGGAGAGCACGGCGGAGCAGGTGAGCCAGACCGCGCTGTTACAGCCCATGCTCGACCAGGGCCGGTCGATCGCGCGTTCCCCGGTCATCCTCGGCGCGGCCGCGGACACGGTGGAGCGGCTGCGCAAGGAGGGCGAGCCGAGCTGGACCATGCTCATCCCGGGCACCGCGGAGCACAAGCGGCTCGGCGAGAACACGGTCCTGCGCATCGCGACCCCCGGCACGTACGCGTCCGGCCTCGCCGCGCTCAACGTGCTCGACGCCGTCGCCGACCTGCGCCCCGAGCTGATGGACGCGGTCCGCGACGCCGCCTTCGAGCTGCGCGAGTCGATGATCCCCGACGAGCGCACCCTCTTCGACGTCTTCCGCGAGGCCGAGGGCGACGACAAGGACGAGAAGAGCGACGAGAAGGAGAAGAAGGGCAAGGGCGGCAACGAGAAGGACGAGAAGAAGGACGAGAAGAAGGACGAGAAGAGGAAGGAAGCCGTCGTCGTCGCCAGCGAGCAGGCGATCTGGCGGTACAACCGGGAGAACACCGCCAACCGGGTGATCGGCATCTACCCCACCGAGGGCGCGATCGCGCTCGACTACCCGTACGTGGTGACCGCCACGACCGCCACCGGCCGCCGCCTCGCCCAGCAGTTCTACCAGGCGCTCACCTCGCCCGCGGGCCGGGAGGCGATCCACGCCGCCGGCTTCCGCACCCCGGACGGCAAGGGCGGCCGCGGGCTGAGCTCGGCGATGGGCCTGCGGTCCAGGGAGCCGGCCCGCATCCCCAACCCGGACGCGGCGACCACGCTGCGGAGCCTGCTCCAGGCGCGGCTGATCACCGCCGACACCCGCGCGCTGCTGCTCATCGACGTCAGCGGCTCGATGGACCGGAAGGTGCCCGGCACGAAGCTGACCCGCGCCAAGGCGATCGTCCGGCTCGCCGAGGAGGGCGTGCGGGCGCTGCCCAAGGGCAGCGAGGTCGGCCTGTGGGCCTTCGCCTCCAAGCTCGACGGCGACAAGGACTACCGCGAGCTCGTGCCGATCGCCCCGCTCGACGAGAAGGTCGACGGCCGCACCCACAAGGACGCCGTGATCCGGGAGCTGCGCCGCCTGCCGCGCAAGACCAAGGGCGACACCGGCCTGTACGACTCGGTGCTCGCCGCCTTCCGGGCGGCCTCGGAGAACCCGGTGCCGAACAAGCTCACCTCGATCGTCGTGTTCACCGACGGCAAGAACGAGGACGACGACGGCATCTCGCGCAAGGAGCTGCTCGCCACCCTGCGGCGGGAGTTCGTGCCCACCCAGCCCGTCACCGTGTCGATCGTCGGCTACGGCCGCGACATCGAGTACGACGAGCTACGCGAGATCGCCGCCGCCACCAACGGCGTGGCCAAGGTCGCCAAGGACTTCGAGGAGGCCGAGCGCATCTTCCTCTCGCTGATCGCCCGGCGCGCCTGCATGGAGTGCGAGGCCGACCAGGCGGACGAGAGCGACGAGAGCTGACCTCCCCCGCGCGTCCGCCGCCGCGGCGGCGCCGTACCGGGCGGTCGGGCCCGGGTCATGGTTCGGTGATCCGCGGGTCTGGAGTTCCCCCGGCCGCGCGTGCCGGATGGACGGACGCGGGGCCCGGCCACCACGGTCGAACGTGGCGGACTCGCGGGGGTGGACGTTTGAGACTGTCGACTGTGGCGTTGGCCGCCCTGGTCGTGGGGTGGAGCTTCCTGTGCGGCCACCCGGCCCCCACCCCGGGGCAGGGCGCACGGCCCGCGCCCGCGGCCTCCCGTGCCGCCGCCGGCGCGGCGGCCGCCGCCCCGGTGGCGTTCCGGCCGTCCGTGCTGCTGCGCTCCGCCGTCACCGCGGGGCGGGCGGGCGGCAAGCGGCAGCTGCGCGTCCCGCCGCAGCGGCGCCCGTTCGACCCGGCGCGGCTCGCCCGCACGCTCGACCGTCACCTCGCCGGCTGGCCGGGCCGGCTCTCCGCGGCCGCGGCCGACCTCGGCACCGGCCGCACCTTCCGGTACCGCGCCCACGAGCGCATGATCACGGCGAGCACGGTGAAGGTCGAGATCCTCATGGGGCTGCTGCTCACCGCGTCCTGGCGCGAGCTCGGCGCGCACACCCGCCGGCTCGCCGGGCTGATGATCCGCGCCAGCGACAACCGGGCGGCCGACCGGCTGTGGGAGGTCCTCGGGTACGCCGCCGGCCTCAACCGGGTGAGCTGGGCGTTCGGCCTGCGGCACACCGGCGCCGTGGACGGCCGGTGCGTCGACCTGTACTGCTGGGGCGTGGTCCGCACCACGGCCGCCGACCAGGTCCGGCTCATGCGGCAGCTGGCCACCGGCGCCGGACCGCTCGCCGCGGCGGACCGCCGCGCCGTGCTCTCGCTCATGCGGGACGTACTGCCCCGCCAGCGGTGGGGCGTGTCGGCCGGGGCGTGCGCGGGCGACACGGTCGCGGTGAAGAACGGCTGGATGCGCCGCGTGCACAACCACCTGTGGGTGATCGCCAGCGTCGGGCTCATCACCCGGCACGACCGGCACTACGCCATCGCCGTGCTCAGCGAGGGCAGCGCCACGATGGCCGAGGGCGTCGCCCGGGTCGAGCGCGTGGCCCGGGCCATCATGACGGCCCTGCGCGGCGGAGGCTGCGGGCCGGCCGCCGAGGCCCCCGTACGGCGCGCCGCCGCCGGGCGCGCCGTACCCGGCGGTCAGTCCGCGGGCGCGACGAGCCGGTAGCCGACGCCGCGCACGGTCTGGATGAGCCGGTCCTCGTGGTCGCGCAACCGCCGGCGCAGGCGCTTGACGTGCACCGCGATCGTGTTCGTGGAGAGGTTGTCCTCCGAGTGCCACACGTGCCGCATGATCTGCTCGCGGGTCACGGTCCGGCCGGCGTTGCGCATGAGGAAGTGCAGCAGCTCGAACTCGCGTAGCGGCAGGTGCACCACGTCACCGCCCACGCGCACCTGGTAGGCGCTGACGTCGAGCTCGACATGCCCGACGGTGAGCACGGTCCGCTCCCTCCTCGGCTCGCCGCTGCAGGCCCCCTGGACCAGCGGCAGCAGCTCGGGCACGCGGTACGGCCGCGCCACGCACGCGGTCGCCCCGGCCGCCAGGGCGCGCACCGCCCGCTCGGCGTCCCCCTCGCCGACGCCGAGCAGCACCGGAACGCCCTGCACGTGCCGTACCGCGCGGACGAAGTCGACCGCGTCGACCACGGTGAGGGTCGCGCTCACCAGCACCACGTCGGGCCGGAGCGCGCCGGTCTGCAGGAGGGCCTGCGCGCCGTCGGCGACGCCGGTCACCTCCACCCCCTCGGCCTGCAGCGCCGAGGCAAGCTCCTTGATCAGCCTGACGTCCGGATCGGCGACCAGCAGAGCGGGCGCCGTCCGGGACCTTCCGTCCGCCTCGGCCGGCGTCCGCGGCTGGACCAACCCTGTCCTCCAGTCTCACCCGAACGTTCTGGCATGGGACGGTGTGCGGTGGATCAGCCGAACCGGCCGGTGATGTAGTCCTCGGTGCGCTTGTCGCGGGGATTGGTGAAGATACGGCTCGTCTGGTCGAACTCCACCAGCCGGCCGTACCGCTGACCGTTCTCGTCGACCTCGGCGGTGAAGAAGGCGGTGCGCTCGGAGACGCGGGCCGCCTGCTGCATGTTGTGGGTGACGATCACGATCGTGTACTCGCGGGCCAGCTCCTGCATCAGGTCCTCGATCTTGGTGGTGGCGATCGGGTCGAGCGCGGAGCACGGCTCGTCCATGAGGATCACCTCGGGCTTCACCGCGATCGCGCGGGCGATGCAGAGCCGCTGCTGCTGGCCGCCGGAGAGCGACAGCGCGTTCTGCTTGAGCTTGTCCTTGACCTCGTCCCAGAGGGCCGCCTTGGTGAGCGCCTCCTCGACGATGTCGTCCATGTTCCCCTTCATGCCGTTGACCCGCGGGCCGTAGGCGATGTTGTCGTAGATCGACTTGGGGAACGGGTTCGGCTTCTGGAACACCATGCCGATGCGGCGTCGCACCTCGATCGGGTCCACGTGCTCGCCGTACACGTCCTCGTCGTGGTAGAGGATCTTGCCGGAGACGCGGGCGTTGGGGATGAGGTCGTTCATCCGGTTGAAGCAGCGCAGCACCGTGCTCTTGCCGCAGCCGGACGGGCCGATCATCGCGGTGATCTCCCGGCGGCCGATCACCATGTTGACGTCCCGCACCGCCGCGTAGTCGCCGTAGTGCACGGTGAGGTTGGAGACGGTGAACACCGGGTCCAGGGGCTCGGGAGTGCTCGGCACCCTGGCGCCGGTGACGTCGACCTGCGGTGCGGTGATCGGGGGAGCTACGTGTCTGTCCATCGAAGGCCTTTCGTGCGATGCGGGCCGGGCGGGCTCAGTAGCGCTTCTGGTACCGGTTGCGGAGCAGGATCGCCGCCGAGTTCATCAGCAGCAGCAGCGCGAGCAGGATGACGATCGCGGCGGCCGCGAGCAGGTGGAACTCCTCCCGGGACTGGGTGATCCAGAAGTAGATCTGCACCGGCAGCGCGGAGAACCGGTCGAACAGGCTCTCCGGGTTGAACGGCACGAACGTCGCCGCGCCGAGCACGATCAGCGGGGCCGCCTCGCCGATCGCGCGGGACAGCGCGAGGATCGACCCGGTCGCGATGCCGGGGATGGCCGCGGGCAGCACCTGCCGGTAGATCGTCTGCCACTGGGTGGCGCCGAGGGCGAGCGATCCCTCCCGGATCGACGGGGGGACCGCCCGGATCGCCTCCCGCGCCGAGATGATCACGATGGGCAGCACGAGGAGGGAGAGCGCGATCGCCCCGGTGAGCACCCCGAACCCGAGGCCGAGCACGCGGGCGATGATGCCCAGCGCGAGGATGCCGTAGATGATCGACGGGATCGCCGCGAGGTTCTGGATGTTGAGCTCGATCACCCGGTTGTACCAGCGGGTGCGGTCGGCGTACTCCTCCAGGTAGATCGCGGCGAGGATGCCGGTGGGCAGCGCCATGACCGCGGTGAGCCCGATCAGCCACATCGTGCCGGTGATCGCGGACTGCGCGCCCGCCGCCTCCGGCCGCCGGATCGACGGCATGTTCTCCCACAGCCGGGCGTCGAACCGCCCCATGCCCTTGGAGATCATCGAGTAGAGCACGAGCGCGAGGAAGCCCAGCGCGATGACGAGGCTCGCCACCAGGGCGAGCCGGAACAGGTGCTCGCGCAGCGGCCGCCCCTTGGCGGCGAGCCGCACGGCGGTCTTGGGGGTGGTGAGGACCGTCACTCGTAAACCTCCCGGAAGCGGCGCACGATCCGGGCGCTGATGTAGTTGAGCGCGAACGTGGTGACGAACAGCAGCGAGCCGACTGCGAACACCGCCTTGTAGACCGTCGACCCGACCGGGATGTCACCGGAGGCCGCCTGCGCGATGTAGGAGGCGAAGGTGACCATCTCCTGCAGCGGGTTGACGGTGAGGGCCGGGTTCGATCCGGCCGCGATGACCACGATCATCGTCTCGCCGAACGCCCGGGAGACGGCGAGGATGACGCCGGCGATGATGCCGGAGAGCGCCGCGGGGAAGACCACGCGCAGCGAGGTCGTCATCCGGGAGGAGCCGAGGGCGAACGCGCCCTCGCGCAGCCCGTTCGGCACCGCGGCCATCGCGTCCTCGGCGAGCGAGGCCACCAGCGGGATGATCATGATGCCGACGACGATGCCCGCGGACAGCCCGTTCTTGAAGCTCACGTCGAACGGCGTCCACTCCCGCAGGAACGGCGTGACCACGGTGAGCGCGAAGAACCCGAGCACCACCGTGGGGATGCCGGCGAGCACCTCGAGGGTCGGCTTGATCACCTTGCGCACCCGCCGGGAGGCGTACTCCGACAGGTAGATCGCGGCGAGCAGGCCGAGCGGCACGGCCACCAGCACCGCGATGAGGGTGATCACCACCGTGCTGGTCACCAGCGGCAGCACGCCGTACGTGGGCGGCCGGAACCCGGGGCCCCAGCTCGTGCCGGTGACGAACTCGACGATGCCGACCTCGGCGAAGAACTCGATCGTGGGCGACACCAGGGAGGCGACGATGCCGATCGTGGTGGCGATCGACACCAGGGCGGCGACGAGCAGCACCACCTTCACGATCGCCTCGCCGTAACGCGGGCGGGACCGCCCCAGGCGCAGGCCCGGGGCGGTCGCGGCACGGGAGGACCGCTCCATGGCTCAGCTCGCCGACAGGGACTCGACGGCGGACTTGAGCTTCGCCTCCTGCTCGGAGTTGAGCGGGATGTACTTCGCGTCGGTGGCGATCCGGTTGATGTTGGTCGCGTAGAACTCCACGAACGCCTTCACCTCGGGACGCTTCATCGACTCGTTCTTGACGTAGATGAACAGCGGCCGGGAGAGCGGCGTGTAGGTGCCGTCCTGCGCGGTCTGCACGCTCGGGGCGACGCAGCCGTTACCCGCGTCGATCTCGACCGCGGCGAGCTTGTCCTGGTTCTCCTCGAAGTAGGTGAACCCGAAGTAGCCGAGACCGCCCTTGGCGCCGGCGACCGCGGCCACGATGTCGTTGTCGTTCTCCGAGGCGCTGTAGTCCTTGCGGCTCGCGCCCTCCTCACCGTTGATCTCGTCGGTGAAGTAGTCGAAGGTGCCGGAGTCGGTGCCCGGCCCGGCGAGGGTGAGCGGCTCGTCCGGGAACTTGGGGTCGACGTCCTTCCAGCTCTTCACCTTGCCCTCGGCGGCCGGCTCCCAGATCTTCTTGAGCTGCTCCACCGTGAGGCACTTGGCCCAGGTGTTCTCCTTGTTCACCACGACCGTGAGGGCGTCGGTGGCGACCGTCAGCTCGGTGTAGGTGATGCCCTTCGACTGGCAGGCGGCCTTCTCCTCGTCCTTGATCGGCCGCGAGGCGTTCTGAATGTCGGTCTCGCCGTTGCAGAACTTCTCGAAGCCGCCGCCGGTGCCGGAGGTGCCGACCGCCACCTGTACCCGGGGCTGCTGCTCCGCGAACAGCTCGTACGCGGCGGTGGTGAGCGGGCCGACGGTGCTGGAGCCGTCGGAGTTGATCTGGCCGCTCAGCTGCGCCGCGGCGCCGCCGCCGGTTTCCTCGGTCCGGGAGGTGTCGGCGCCCCCGCCGCCGCAGGCGGCCGTGAGGGCGATGAGGAAGGTCGCCGCGGTCATCGCGCTCAGGCGGCGCTGTCCTCTGGTCACGGTCTTCGTCCTTCTCCGTAAGTGGATCTTCATCCAGGCTCGACGGCCCTCAGTGAACTCGGCGAAGGTGAACGGCGATGAAACGATCTGTGACGCGTGACGGAAGAGGTCGGCTTTACCGGATGAACACCGAAATCGCCGTGACCTTCGCCCGGCCGTTACCGCCGGTGGGTCCGGTGGCGCGCGGGCGTTCACCGACCTGACATGCTTGAGGGCATGGCTGGAGAAAGCGCGAGGGAGATGTCCGAGGCCGGCGCCGGGGACCGGCCGGGTACGGCGCGGCCGTACCGCATCTGCGTGGTGTGCCTGGGCAACATCTGCCGGTCGCCGATGGCCGAGGTGGTGCTGCGGGCCGTGCTCGAGCGGCGCGGCCTTGCCGACGCGGTCGTCGTGGACAGCGCCGGGACCGGCGGCTGGCACGTGGGGGAGCCGATGGACGAGCGTGCCGCGGCGACGCTCGCCGCCGCCGGGTACGACGGCTCCCGGCACCGGGCGCGGCGGTTCGAGCCGAGCTGGTTCGCCGAGCGGGACCTGGTGCTGGCGATGGACCGGGAGAACCTGCGCACGCTGCGGCGGCTCGCCCCGCCCGAGGGCGCGGACGTGCGGCTGTTCCGTTCCTTCGACCCGGACGCGCCGGAGGACGCCGAGGTGCCCGACCCCTACTACGGCGGCCGCGAGGGCTTCGTCCGCGTGCTGGAGATGGTCGAGGCCGCCGCGGAGGGCATCGCCGACCACGCGGCCCGGGTGCTCGGCCGCGCGCCGGAACGGCGGTGATCGGCCGGTGGGCGCCGACGTGCGGATCGTCTCCGACCTCGGCCGCAGCCACCGCTGGACGCTGCACCGGGGCGTGCTGCCCGACGGCCGGCCGGTGTTCGTCAAGCGGGGCGCCGACTTCACCTCCGAGGCGGCCGGGCTGCGCTGGCTGGGCGAGGCCGGCGCGGTCGCGGTGCCGGAGGTGATCGACTGCTCCGGTGACCGGCTCGTGCTCGAGTGGATCGACCAGGGCGTGCCGAGCGACGAGGCCGCCGAGCGGTTCGGGCGGGACCTCGCCCGGCTGCACCGGGCCGGCGCGGACGCCTTCGGCGCGCCGTGGCCCGGCTGGATCGCCGAGCTGCCGATGGACAACACCCCGTCCCCGGACTGGCCGACGTTCTACGCCGAGCGGCGGCTGCTGCCGTTCGTACGGCTCGCGCGCGACCGCGGGCGGTTGTCCGGGTCGGACGTCCGGCTGCTCGAAACCGTTATCGAGGAATTGCCGGAATTGGCGGGCCCGCCGGAGCCGCCGAGCCGAATTCACGGCGACCTGTGGAGCGGGAATGTGCTGTGGTCGCGCGATCGGGGGGCGGTGCTCATCGACCCGGCCGCGCACGGCGGGCACCGCGAGACCGACCTGGCGATGCTCGCGCTGTTCGGCGCGCCGCGGCTCGACCGCATTCTCGGCGCGTACCGGGAGGAGGCGCCGCTCGCCGACGGCTGGCGCGAGCGGGTGCCGCTCCACCAGCTGCATCCGCTGCTCGTGCACGTCTGCCTGTTCGGCGAGGCGTACCGCGGCAGCCTGCTGGAGGCGGCCGGGCGGGCCCTCGCCCGCTGAGCGGATCACGACGCAAATTGGCGAGGAATGTTCCGCTATGTCCACATTAGGGCGAAAGGTTCAGATATTACCTAATAAAATTGCTTAGCGTATGATATGGGGTGCTAATAATCGGTAAACGGGTGACAAGATAGCGCGAGCGGCCGTTTCGCCGCCCCCCGAACCGGTGAACTCTCGTGATGCGGCCAAACCACAAAAATCGGGCCGCAACCAACCGTCGGGGGCAAGATGAAGAAAATCGCAATCGCGAGCGTCGCAACGCTCGGAATCGTTGGAGCGGCTGCGGTACCGGCGTTCGGTGCGGTGTCGAGCCTCACCCAGACCCAGCAGACGGCCGTCGCCGCCAACGTGCACTGCAAGGTCCGGCACTGGGTCGACCGCGAGGGCTACCGCGACGCCATCCGCGGCGACGCCTTCGCCGGCCGTAAGGGCCGCTTCCACCACAAGCGGCACCGCTTCCACAAGGACGTCGACCACGAGCGTGACCACGTCGACGCCGTGGACACCGTCGACGCCAGCAACGAGTTCGACCACCACCGGCACTCGCCCCGCGACTACGACAAGCGCAAGGATCACCGTGGTCGCCACCTGCACGACCACCTGATCTGGAAGCGCGACGCGGGCCGTATCGCCCAGCGCTACAAGGAGCGCAAGCGCTGGGGCACCGAGAAGTGGTGCCGTGGTAAGCCGGTGGCCGGTGTGCACGCCGGTGGCGGCTGGCACGCCAAGGTCAAGGCGAAGAAGCGGAAGAAGTGATCCGGTTTTCCGGATTGTCGGGATCGGCCGGTGGACCCGCGGGTTCGCCAGACAGGCCGGCGCGCGACCGCCGCGTGACCCACGCGGCGGTCGCCGTCCCCGCCGCGGCCTTCGGTCCCGACGCAGGCGCCGGCCCGGTCCGGGCGGGGGGCCGGGCCCGAGCCGCGCTCCTGGCCGCGGCGCTGTCCGTGGCCGCGGGACTTGCCGGGGTCGTGGCACCGGCAGGCCCGGCCCGCGCGACGGGCTCCGCCGTACCGCGCGTGCCGGAGCCGCCCGCACCGCTGATCGCCGAGTGGCCCGAGCCGGACGCCGGGTTCGACGCGGGCTTCGGCCCGGACGTGTGGGAGGGCGCCGCGGGCTCGGCCGCGAGGCCCGAGGAGCAGGCCGCTCCGCGGCCCGGCGCCGCGACGGCCGAGGAGCCCGCCGCCGGGGACGCCAAGGCCGGTGACGCGAAGGCCGGTGACGCGAAGGCCAAGGGGTCCGCCAAGGCCGGGGAGGCGGCCAAGGCCAAGGACACCGCGAAGGCCAAGCGCGCCCGCAAGCTGAGCATGCGGTACTCGGTGCCCGTGCGGATCCGCATCCCGTCGATCAAGGTCAACGCGCCGCTGATGAAGCTCGGGGTGGACCGCAAGGGCAGGCTGCAGACGCCCCCGCTCAGCAAGCCCGGCGTCGCCGGGTGGTACGTGGGCAGCGTCACCCCCGGGCAGATCGGCCCGGCCGTGGTGGTCGGCCACATGGACACCCGCACCGGCCCGGCCGTGTTCTACCGGCTCCGGCAGCTCAAAATGGGCGCGCTGATCTACGTGGACCGGCGCGACGGCAGCACCGCGGTGTTCAAGGCCCGCAAGCGCATCCGGGTGCCGAAGACCAAGTTCCCGACCGACAAGGTGTACGGCGACATCGGCAACGCCGGGCTGCGCCTGATCACCTGCGGCGGGGCGTTCGACAACCGTACCCGGCACTACAAGGACAACGTGATCGTGTTCGCTCGCCTGGTGAAGGCGATCAATCACCGATCCGCTTGAGCACCTCGTCGTGGAGCAGCCCGTTGGTGCACACCATGCTCCCGCCCGCCACGTCCGCCGCGCCGGACAGGGCGGACCAGCGGCCGCCGGCCTCCTCGACGATCACCGTGATCGCCGCCATGTCCCAGGGGGACAGCTCGGGCTCCGCCGAGACGTCGACGGAGCCCTCGGCGACCATCACGTGCGACCAGAAGTCGCCGTAGGCCCGGGTCCGCCACACCGCCCGGGTGAGGTCGAGGAACGCGTCGAGCCGGCCCTTCTCCTCCCAGCCGTGCAGGCTGGAGTAGGACAGCGAGGCGTCGCCGAGGTCGCGCACCGAGGACACCCGGCACCGCCGCGCCGAGGCGAGGCCGGGCCCGGTCCACGCGCCCGCGCCGCGCGCCGCCCACCAGCGCCGCCCCAGCGCCGGGGCGGAGACCACGCCGGCCACGACCCGGCCGTGCTCCATCAGGGCGATGAGCGTCGCCCACACCGGCACGCCCCGGACGAAGTTCTTGGTGCCGTCGATCGGGTCGATCATCCAGGAGCGCGCGCCCGACCCGGTCTCGCCGAACTCCTCGCCGACCACGGCGTCCCCGGGCCGGGCCCGGCCGATCAGCTCCCGCACGGCCTGCTCGACCGCCCGGTCGGCATCGCTCACCGGGGTGAGGTCCGGCTTCGTCTCCACCTGCAGGTCGCCGGCCTGGAACCGGCGCATGGTGATGGCGTCGGCGGCGTCCGCGAGCTCGTGCGCCAGCCGAAGATCGTCCTGATATGCGGTCACAGCGCACACCGTAGCGCGCCGCCGGGGCCCGCCCGCCCGCGGGCCGTACGCGCCGGGCGCCGTGTCGCGGGGCGGACCGGGTCAGCCGAGGTCGGGGTCGGGCGCGCCCTCCCGGCTCACCAGCAGGCGGCGCAGCGACTCCAGCCGGGCCGGTTCGGCGCGGCCCTGCCGTACCCACTCGTCGAGCGCGCAGTCCCCGCCCCGGTGGGTGCAGCCCTTGGGGCACTCCGCGGTGGCGTCGGCGAGGTCGGGGAACGCGGCGATGATCGTGTCGTCCGAGACGTGGGCGAGACCGAAGCTGCGCACCCCGGGCGTGTCGATGATCCACCCGCCCTCGGGCAGCTCCAGCGCGATCGCCGAGGTCGAGGTGTGCCGGCCCCGGCCGGTCACCGGGTTCACCTGGCCCACCGCCCGGCCGGCGTCCGGCACCAGCGCGTTGACCAGGGTGGACTTGCCCACCCCCGAGTGCCCGACGAGCACGCTGATCCGCCCGGCGAGCCGCTCGCGCAGCTCGTCGAGCGGGCCGCCCTTGTACACCACCACATGCGGCACGCCGAGCGGCGCGTACAGGGCGAGGATCTCGTCCGGCGGGGCGAGGTCGGACTTGGTGAGGCAGAGCAGCGCGTCGATCCCGGCGTCGTACGCGGCGACGAGCAGCCGGTCGATCATGCGCGGGCGGGGCGGCGGGTCGGCGAGTGCGGTGACGATGACGAGCTGGTCGGCGTTGGCGACGATGGGCCGCTCCACGTCGTCGGTGTCGTCGGCGCTGCGCCGCAGCATCGAGGAGCGGGGCTCCACCCGGACGATCCGGGCGAGCGTGCCGGGGCGGCCGGACACGTCCCCGACGATCCGCACCCGGTCCCCGACGATGATGCCCTTGCGGCCGAGCTCGCGCGCCTTCATCGCGACCACGGTGACGTCGTGGTCCGCGTCGCGGATGAGGCACGTGTAGCGGCCCCGGTCGACGGCGGTGACGAACCCTTCGACGGCGTCCTCGTGCGCGGGGCGGCGGCGCGTCCGCGGCCGGGACTTGCCCTTCGGCCGGACGCGGACGGCGTCCTCGTCGAACCGCTCTCTGATCAGGCGTCCCCCTCCAGCATCCGGGCCCACATCCGGGCGAACTCCGGGAGGGTCTTGGCGGTGGTCGCGATGTTCTCCACCTGCACCCCCGGCACCGCCAGCCCGATCACCGCGCCCGCGGTGGCCATGCGGTGGTCCTCGTAGCTGTGGAACACGCCGCCGCGCAGCGGCCGGGGGCGGATCTGAAGCCCGTCGGCGGTCTCCCGGACGTCACCGCCGAGGCCGTTGATCTCGGTGGCGAGCGCGGCGAGCCGGTCGGTCTCGTGGCCGCGCAGGTGGGCGATGCCGCGCAGCGTCGACGGGCCGTCGGCGAGCGCGGCGAGCGCCGCGATGGTCGGGGTGAGCTCGCCCACGTCGTGCAGGTCGGCGTCGATGCCGTGCACGCGGCCGGTACCGGTCACCTGCAGGCCCTCGGGCGTGCGGGTCACCGTGGCGCCCATCTCGGTGAGCAGGCCGCGCAGCGCGTCCCCGGGCTGGGTGGTGCGCTCCGGCCAGTCCGGCACGGTGACCGTGCCGCCGGTGACGAGCGCCGCGGCGAGGAACGGCGCGGCGTTCGACAGGTCCGGCTCGACGACCAGGTCGCGGGCGGCGATCGGGCCCGGCTCCACCCGCCACACGTCCGCCTCGCCGTCGTCGACCTGCACGCCCGCCTCGCGCAGCATCTGCACCGTCATCCGGATGTGCGGCATCGACGGGACCGGCGGGCCGGCGTGCCGCACCGTGACGCCCTTGTCGAACCGGGCGCCGGCGAGCAGCAGGCCGGAGACGAGCTGGGACGACGCCGAGGCGTCGATGGTCACCTCGCCGCCGCGGATCGGCCCGCGGACCGTGCACGGCAGCGCGTCGCCCTCGACGTGCGCGCCGAGCGCGCGCAGCGCGGCGAGCAGCGGCCCCATCGGGCGGCGGCGGGCGGCCGCGTCCCCGTCGAACCGCACCTCGCCGTCGGCGAGGGCGGCGATCGGCGGCACGAACCGCATCACGGTGCCGGCGAGGCCCACGTCGATCGAGACCCCGCCGCGGATCGGGCCGGGCACCACGTGCCAGTCGACGCTGGAGGCGGTCTCCTCCGCCGGGGTGAGCCCGGCGCCCAGGGCGCGCAGCGCGGCCGCCATCAGGTCGGCGTCGCGGCTGCGCAGCGCCCGCCGTACCGTGCCGGGGGCCTCGGCCAGCGCGGCCAGCGGCAGCGCCCGGTTCGTCACGGACTTCGAACCGGGCAGGCGGACGGTCGCGCGGACGGGCCCGGCCGCGGTCGGCGCGGGCCACAACGGCATGGCGGACGACGTGGCGGACATGCTCGAAAGCCTATCGAAGCCGGGCCGGGGCGGCGTCAGGCCGGGGCGCGCGCCGCGCGGGCGGCCGCCGGGCATCGCCCGGAATTTTTTCGCTCAATTGTGCGATTGATACGTGCGATCAATTCTTGACGGTGGCATGGTGGAGCCTATGTGCGGACGATACGTCTCGGCTCGCAAGAAGCAGGAGCTGCTCGAGGAGTTCCAGGTGGAGCTCGACGGAGCGGCCGACGAGGAGCTGCGGCCGGACTACAACGTCGCACCGACGAAGAAGGTGTACGCGGTGCTGGCCCGGCCGGTCAAGGCCGCGGACGGCGCGGCCGACGGCCCTCCGGTCCGGCAGCTCCGCGTCCTGCGCTGGGGTCTCGTGCCGAGCTGGGCGAAGGACCCGTCGATCGGCTCCCGCATGATCAACGCGCGGGTGGAGACCGTGGCCGAGAAACCGTCGTTCCGCCAGGCGTTCGCCAGGCGCCGCTGCCTGCTGCCCGCCGACGGCTACTACGAGTGGCAGGCGGACGGCTCCGGCCGGGGCGGGCGGAAACGGCCGTTCTTCATCCGCCCGGCCGACGGCGGGGTGATGGCGATGGCCGGCCTGTACGAGTTCTGGCGGGACCGCGCGCGCCCCGCCGACGACCCGGAGGCGTGGCTGGTCACCTGCACCGTCATCACCACCGCGGCCGAGCACGAGCCGGCCCGCATCCACGACCGCATGCCCATGATCGTGCCCCGGGAGCGGTGGGCGGACTGGCTCGACCCCGACCTCACCGTCGCCGAGGAGGCGCGGCGCCTGCTGGCCCCGGCCCCGCCCGGCACGTTCGCGCTGCACCCGGTCTCGGACCTGGTGAACAGCGTCCGCAACAACGGCCCGGAGCTGATCCGGCCGGTCTGACCGCGGCCGCCGCGGCCGTACCCGGGGCGCCGGAGACGCGGCCGGCGCGTGCGGCGCATTCGGCGTCCGGGCGTGTGTAAAAAGCGCGCCAAGTGGGCATCCGGTGGGCAAAGCGATCCACTGCGCGAGACCCGCGCGGCGGACGCGCCCGACCCTCGACCACCTGACGCGTGCCGGGAGTGGTTGCCGACACATCCCTATAGATCACTGCACCGATCCAGCGAATCCCCCACACACCCCGCCCCATCACACACACCCGCAGACCCGACGACCGGCGGGCGCGACCCGACCGGTGCGGCTCGTGTTACCCGAAAGGAGCGGCTCGTGGACGACGTGACCGTTCGCCGGAGGCTGGAGAGCATGCTCAGTGACCTGGACCGCTCCATCCGGACGCTGCTCGAGGACCGGCCCGACGAGCACTCGGCCGCCGACGCGGGCGCCGAGCTCACCGCGACCGACCGCGTGCAGGCCATGCTCGACAACGCCAACCGGCAGCGTTCGGCGGTGCTCAGCGCGCTCAAGCGGCTCGACGAGGGCACCTACGGCCGCTGCGTGGACTGCGGCGGGCCGGTTCCGGAGGGCCGGCTGGAGGCGCGGCCGGAGGCCGACCGCTGCGTGCCCTGCCAGTCGAAGGCCGAGCGCAGACGCCGCTGACCACCGCGCCGGCGGCCGCCGCGCCGATCGCCGGCGCGACCCGGGCGCGCGGCCGTCACCGATCGCGCCGCGCGCTCGCCACGAGGTGGATGCCCACGGTGTCGTCGTCGTCCGGCCGGGTCTCGAGCTCGGTGTGCACCAGCCGGCCCAGCGCGCGGGCGTCACCGGAGAGCACGTGGTCCACGGTGGACGGCGACAACACCGTGCGGGGCCGTACCCATTCGACGGTGAGGCCCGCGCCGGTGAGCAGCTCGCGGAGCTGGCCGCTGGAGAAGCACCGGGTGATGCTCCCGTCCGGCCACGGCACGAGCATCACCTCGCCGGTCTGCCGCAGGTGGGCCCAGAAGTTCTGCTCGGCGAGGATCGCCATGCCGAGCACGAGCGAGTCGACCGACACCAGCACCCGCCCGCCCGGCTTGAGCACCCGGGCGACGTCGGCGATCGCGGACTCGGCCATGATGTCGATCGACAGCGCGCGCTCCTCGGCGAGCACCCCGTCCACGCAGGCGTCCGGCAGGAAGGCGAGGTCGTCGGCGCGGATCCGGCGGACCCGGTCGGCGCAGGCCTCGCGCAGCCAGGGCTCGGCGCTGCGGCGGAAGTCGATGACCTCGATCACCTGGTGCCCGCGCCGGGCCGCCTGCGCCGCCCAGCGGCCCCGGCCCCCGGAGATGTCGAGCAGCAGCGCCGGACGCCGGGGGAGCCATCGGCGGAGCTGTTCGGCGGCGACGGCGTTGTAGAAGGTCCAGTACGGCCCCAGCGCACCTGAGCCGTTCAGTTCTTTCGCCGGGATGGGCAGCACGAGCGGCTCCTGGACGTCGGGGCTCTCCGCGTATCGCTACTAACCGGTACGTAGGTTTTTCCCCGCACCGGGTCGTTCGTCACCTTCATCGTGGCGCGGGAACAAGATGCTACGCCCGATGGTTGGTGCTCGGCGTAAGGATAAGGAGGTTTGATGCCGGTAGCCCCGCTCGCCGACCGACCCGCCGCGTGCCAGCCGGTATCCTCGGCAAGGTACGGCGGACTTAAGGGGGTGGGTCCGGTCTCCAGAGCAGCCACGGAGACGCTGGAGCAGCGCAAGTATCGGTTCGAGCGGGACGTGATGCCCTACCTCGACCAGCTGTACTCCGCAGCGCTCCGGATGACCCGTAACCCCGCGGATGCGGAGGATCTCGTCCAGGAGACCTTCGCCAAGGCCTTCGCCTCCTTCCACCAGTTCCAGGAGGGCACCAACCTCAAGGCCTGGCTGTACCGCATCCTCACCAACACCTTCATCAACGCCTACCGCAAGAAGCAGCGGGAGCCGAAGCAGTCGGGCGCCGAGGAGGTGGAGGACTGGCAGCTCGCGCGGGCGGAGTCGCACACTTCCAGCGGGCTGAAGTCGGCCGAGATCGAGGCACTGGAGCATCTGCCGGACAGCGATGTCAAGAACGCGCTCGCCGCGCTGCCCGAGGAGTTCCGCATCGCGGTCTACCTGGCCGACGTGGAGGGATTCCCGTACAAGGAAATCGCCGAGATCATGGGTACGCCGATCGGCACCGTGATGTCGCGGCTGCATCGCGGACGCCGCCAGCTGCGGGCGCTTCTTGAGGACTATGCGCGCGAGCGTGGACTCGTGCCATCGGAGGACCGGCGATGAGTTGCGGAAACCCTCACGAGACCGACTGCGCCGACGTGCTCGATCGGCTCTACGCCTATCTCGACGGGGAGCTCGACGAGTCGTTGTGCGGGGACATCCGCAAGCACCTGGACGAGTGCGGTCCGTGCCTGAAGGAGTACGGGCTCGACCAGATGGTGAAGAGGCTCGTGGCCAAGCACTGCGGCTGCGACCCGGTTCCGGAGGACCTGCGGGAGCGGGTGATGTCGCGGATCGAGCAGGTTCGGCTGGAGATGGTCGAGGCGGCCGAATCGGAGCGCCTGACCCCGTGACGGCCCGGACCCCGTAAGCTAGCCCCCTATGCGGGTTCTGGTTACCGGGGGAGCAGGGTTCATCGGATCCAACCTCGTCGATCGGCTGCTCGCCGAGGGCCACGAGGTGGCGGTCGTCGACGACCTGTCGTCGGGCGACCGGGAGAACCTCGCCGACGCGGCGGGGCACGCCGGATTCGCGCTGCACGAGATGAGCGTGACCGACCCGGGGCTCACCGGCGTCGTGGAGCGGTTCCGGCCCGAGGTGATCTGCCACCTCGCCGCGCAGATCAGCGTGCGCAGAAGCGTCGCAGAGCCGGTGCACGACGCCCGGGTCAACGTCGAGGGCACGGTCAACCTGCTCGAGGCGGCGCGCCGGGCGGGCACCCGCAAGGTGGTGTTCGCCTCCTCGGTCGCGGTGTACGGCCGGCCCAAGGTGCTCCCGGTGCCGGACGGCGCGGCCGTCGATCCGCGCTCGCCGTACGCCGCCGCCAAGGTCAGCGGCGAGATGTACCTCGCCACGTTCAGCGCGCTCTACGGCCTGCAGTACACCACGCTCGTGCTGTCGAACGTGTACGGCCCGCGCCAGTCGCCGGAGGGCGAGGCCGGCGTGGTGGCGATCTTCACCGACGCGCTGCTGTCCGGCAAGCCCACCGTGGTGTACGGCGACGGCACGCAGACCCGGGACTACATCTACGTGGACGACGTCGTCGACGCCTTCGTGCGCGCCTGCGGGGAACGCGGCCACGGGCGGCGGTTCAACCTCGGCACCGGCGTGCAGACCACCGACCGCCAGCTGCATAGCCTCGTCGCCGCCGCGGCCGGGGCCCCGGACGAGCCGGGGTACGCGCCGCCGCGGCTGGGCGACCTGCCCGCGATGGCGGTCGATCCCGCCCCGGCGTACGAGGGGCTGGGCTGGCAGCCGCGCACCGAGCTCGCCGTGGGGCTCAAGGCGACGGTCGAGTGGGCCCGGCGCCGCCGCGGCGCCGCCTCCGGTGCGTAGTCATTCGTTCACTTAGGTCACATATCAGACGCGATTGGTCGAGCCGCGGGCCGGATGCCTTCGATTTCTGTAGCCTGAGGGCGAAATCCGACCCGGGGTGGCCGTTGTGCGTGAACTGCCGTGGCCTGCGAAGGTCTACATCGTCGTTCTGGTCACAGCGGCGGCGGCACTGATCGGGCGTGACCTCGTCGTCGGGGGCGGGGTCGCCGGCGGGCTGGACTGGCCCGACTGGCGCACGCTCATCGTGCTGGCGCTGCTGTTCCTCGTGTGCGAATCGGCGCCGACGCTGCTCAACATCGAGCAGACCGCGGTCTCGGTGAGCTTCTCCGCCGCGCTCGCCGCGGTCGTGCTCGTGGGGCCGCTCGGCGCCGCGCTCGTCGGGGCGGTCGCCGTGCTCAGCGTGCGGCCCGGGCTGCCGCCGGTGAAGCGGCTGTTCAACGGGGCCCAGTTCGCGATCTGCGGGTACGCCGCCGGCGTGGTCTACCGGCTCGCCGGCGGCCCCGACGGACTGCCGGTGGAGCGGTTCGCCGACCTGCTCGTGCCGTACGCGGCGGCCGCGGCCGTGTTCGTGCCGCTCAACATCCTGCTCATCGGGGTGATGCTGCGCCTGGCCTCGGTGGTGCGCCGCGATCAGGTGCAGCTCCGCGACACCGCGCGCTTCCTCGTCTCCTACCTCGGCTACGCCAGCTTCGGATTGCTCATCGTCGGGCTGTGGGCGAGCGTGCAGTCGCTCGCCGCGGTGCTCGTGCTCGTGCCGGTGTTCATCGCGCGCTGGGCGTTCGGCCAGTACCGGGCCCAGGAGCGGTCGTACGAGGCGACGATGGCCGCGCTCTGCCAGGCGGTGGAGACCAAGGACTACTACACCCGGGGCCACTGCACCCGGGTGTCGAAGGCGGCGACGATGATCGCCGAGGAGATCGGCATGGGGCCGCGGCGGCTGCGCGCGATCCGGTACGCGGGCATGCTGCACGACGTGGGCAAGCTCGGCGTGCCCACCAAGGTGCTGCAGAAGGAGGGCCCGCTCACCGAGGAGGAGTACGCGGCGATCCAGCTCCACCCGATGCGCGGCCTGGAGATCGTCAAGGGCATCGACTTCCTCGACGAGGCGTTCGCGGGCATCATGCACCACCACGAGCGCCACGACGGCAGGGGATACCCGATGGGTCTGGCGGGCGACGAGATCCCCGAGTTCGCCCGCATCATCGCGGTGGCGGACGCCTTCGACTCGATGACCTCCGACCGCTCCTACCGCCGGGCCAAGCCGGTCGAGGTCGCGCTCGAGGAGCTGCGCAAGAACGCCGGGACCCAGTTCGACCCGGTCATGGTCGACGCGTTCGTCGCCGCCGTGCGACGCCGGGGCTGGGACCCGCCGGTCCGGCCGCCCGCCCCGCCCACCGGACAGCCCCAGACCGTGATGAAGGACCATGACGACCCGACAACGCCGATCCAGGTTGCCGCGGAGCGGTGACCGCGCCCGGGCGCCGTGGTGCCCGATCCTGCTCACCGTCGCGGCGACGCTGATGATCGTGAGCGTCGGGCACGTGGCCGCCACCGAGGTGGTCGACCCGGACGTGGCGCTCGCGTTCGGCGCGCTGATCGCCTTCGGCGAGCTCGCCCGGATGATGATGCCGGGCAACCGCGAGGTCGCGCCGATCTCCACGGCCGCGGCGCTCGGCTACGCGATGCTGCTCGACGTGGAGGGGCGCCCGGCCGCCCACGGCGCGCTCCAGGTGGTCGCGGTGATGGCGCTCGGCATGATCGCCGGGGCGCTGCCGCACCTCGCGGTCAACCGCCCGCCGCAGGCCGCGGCGATGGCCCGGCGGCTGCTCACCGGCGCGCTGGTGGCGTTCGCGTACCGGCCGCTCGCCGACGTGCTGTGGGCCTCCACCGATCACGGCCGGCCGGGCGGGCAGTGGTGGCTCGTGCTCGCCGCGATGGTCGTGTTCGCCGCCGTGGCGCTCGTCGCCGACATGCTCGTCGCCGCGGTGCTCCGCGCCGAGCGCATGCGCACCGCGCCGCGGGTGGCGGTCCGCGACGAGCTGCGCATCACCGGGCCGCTCGCCGCCGCGGTGGGCACCTCGGGCGCCCTGCTCGCGCTCGCCTCGCACGGCATGGGGCTCGTCGCGTTGCTCGTGTTCGCCGCGCCGCTGCTCGTCACCCAGGTGGCGTTCCGCAAGTACGCCGGCATCCGGGCGACCTACCTGCAGACGGTGCGCGCGCTCGCCCGGGTGCCGGAGGTCGGCGGCTACGTGGACCACGGCCACTCCCGCCGGGTGAGCCGGCTCGCCGTGGCGGTCGGCCGCGAGCTCGGCATGTGCGAGGCGGAGCTGCTCGAGCTCGAGTACGCCGCGCTCATGCACGACATCGGGCAGCTCTCGCTCGCCGACCCGATCCCGGGCGGCGCCACCGTGTTCGCCGAGCCCGCGCAGGCCCGGCGGATCGCCGAGCTCGGCGCCGAGGTGATCCGCAAGACCGGCGTGCTCGACCGGGTCGCCGAGATCGTGCGGTTGCAGTGCGACCCGCCCGGCCCCGAGGTGCCGCCGGCGAGCCGGATCATCAAGGTGGCGAACGCCTACGACGACCTCGTCGGCGCGTCGGCGGACCGGAACCGGTCGGCCGCGGCGCTGGAGCGGCTGCGCGCCGGGAGCGGGGAGGAGTACGACCCGGTCGTGGTGGAGGCGATGGCGGCCGTGGTCGCCCGGCGGCGGCGGCGCTAGCGGCCCCGCGAGCCCGGTACGCCCGGTCTGCCGGGACCGGGCGGAACGCGGTCTGTTGTGGGCTTCCTACAGACCACGCTTTGCGTACTGATGGGATTCGGGGCACGGTCCGGCACGCCGGGCGGATCTATGGTGGTGACTCGCCGATAGTGATCGGAGGAGTGTCCATGGCCGAAGTGCGTGCCGAGATGGTGGCGAACGTCGCCAAGATCCTCGTCTCCGAGGGCGACCGGGTCGCCGTGGGCGACACCCTCGTGCTGCTGGAGTCGATGAAGATGGAGATCCCGGTGCTCGCCGAGGACGCGGGCACGGTCGCCCAGATCAAGGTGGCCGAGGGCGACGTGATCCAGGAGGGCGACCTCATCGCCGTCATCGAGTAGCCGGCGCGCTTTCAGTCCCGCAGCTTGGCGAGGAACCGCTCGGTGTCGACGACGAACCGCTCCACGGTGCCGTCGGCGACGAGCCGGTCCCGCTGGCGCGCGGTGACCGCGAACACCAGACGGCGCCCGTCGACCTCGGTGAGCTCGGCGGTGACCTCCACCGGCGCGCCCACCGGGCTCGCCGCCCGGTGGTGCAGCTCCACCCGGGTGCCGACCGAGGTCTGGCCGGGGGCGAGCCGGTCCCGCAGCGCCCGCACGGTGGCGGCCTCGGCGAGGGCGAGCAGGCGCGGCGTGGCGAGCACGGGAACCTCCCCGCTGCCCACCTCGGCGGCGGTGTCCGCGTCGCCGACGACGATCGAAACCGTTGCGCGAAGGCCGGGGGCAAGGGTCATGGCCGCCACCCTACTCGGCGGCGCGCCCGGCCGTCCCGGCGGGCCGTGCCGCCGTGCCGTACCCGGAGTGTGATTCTTGCGACGCGGCCGGCGGGCGGGCCGAATTCGTGAGCGAGTCGCAACCTGCCCGCAGGGATTCTTGGGGGACTCGCAATCTTAAAGTCCTACCCTGATTGCTCGGCGCGCACACGGGGGGCGTGCGCGCCCGCGCCGCGGGTCCCGGATCCTTGTGATCTCGGCGTGACCTGGTCGCGATACGAATCTGCTTTGTTGTCAAGTCTGGGGTGTAAAGGACGTACCACTACCAAGGGGGGTACGGGGGACCATGGTGGCCCAAGGGACGAGCCTGGCGGGACGCTACCGCCTGGACGAACGGCTCGGGGCCGGCGGCATGGGCGAGGTGTGGCGGGGCGAGGACATGGTCCTGGCCCGCACCGTCGCCGTCAAACTGCTGCTCCCGGACCGCATGAACGACCCCAACTTCGTCCAGCGGTTCCAGAACGAGGCCCGGGCCATGGCCACCATCAACCACCCCGGCGTGGTCGACGTCTACGACTACGGCGTCACCGAGGTGCCGGGCGACGGCCCCACCGCCTTCCTGGTGATGCGGTTCGTCGACGGCGAGCCGCTCGACCGCCTGCTCACCCGGCTCGGCCGCATCGCCCCCGAGCCGGCGATGGACCTGATCGCGCAGGCCGCGGACGCGCTCCAGGCGGTGCACGAGAAGGGGATCGTGCACCGGGACGTCAAGCCCGGCAACCTCATGGTGCGCTCCGACGGCCGCCTCGTGCTCACCGACTTCGGCATCGCCCGGGCCGAGTCGGCGAACCGGCTCACCGACGCGGGCATGGTGCTCGGCACCGCCGCGTATTGCGCCCCGGAGCAGGCCGAGGGCCAGCCGGTCACCCCCGCCGTGGACATCTACGCCCTCGGCGTCGTCGCCTACGAGTGCCTCGCCGGGATGCGCCCGTTCGACGGCGACTCCCCGGTGACGATCGCGCTCAAGCACATCCGCGAGGCCCCGCCCCCGCTGCCCCCCGACATCCCGGCCCCGGTCCGGCACGTGGTGGAGCGCGCGCTCGCCAAGGACCCGGGCAGCCGGTGGCCGAGCGCCGCGGCGATGGGCCAGGCCGCGCGGCAGGCCGCGCTCGCCGCCGGCGGGGCCGCGCCGATGCCGGGCGAGGCCGGCGTCCAGCCCGCGACCGGGTACGGCGAGCAGCCCTACCCCGGCACCCCCGCCCCCTCCCAGCCGTTCTCCCAGCAGTACTCCGCGCCGTTCTCCCAGCCGTACCCGCAGCAGCAGTACGCCGAGCAGGCCTACCCGCAGGCGCCGTACCCGCCGGAGGACGCCGCCCCCGCGCCGAACCCGCCGGAGCGGCGGGGCGCCCCCGCCCGGGCCCGCCGCCGGGGCGGCCGGGCCGGGCTGTTCACCGGGATCGGCGTGGGCGCGGCCCTGTTCGGCGGGCTCGCCGCGTTCGCCCTCAACGGCGTCGCCGCGACCGGGACCGAGGAGCCACCGCCCACCGCGGTGGGCCCGACCGCGACCGACCCCGGGACGAAGGCGCCGGTGCGGGCCACCACCGAGAGCCCGCGGCCGACCCGGCCCCGGCCCCGCAACACCCCGACCAAGGCCCCGCCCACGCGGCAGCCGACCCCCACCGCGGAGCCGACGCCGACCCGCACCGCGTCGCCCACGCCCTCACCCACGAAGCCGACCGCCACGCCGTCGAAGACCCCCGCGCTGCGGAAGGTGCCCTCGGTCGTGGGGCTCAGCGAGCCGGCGGCGATCGCCGTGCTGCGCCGGGCCGGCTTCACCCACCGGGTGATCATCAGCACCGACCCCGACACCGGCATGTGCACCAAGGTGCTGAGCCAGGACCCGGCGGCGAACGAGGTCGTGCCGTCCGGCACCGTGATCAGCATCGTGGTGGACCGGGGGACCGAGTGCCCCGGCGACGACGGGAACGAGTCGCCGACCCCGACCCCGACCCCGACGCCCACGGGCTCGCCCGCGCCCGCGCGCTGACCGCCGCCGGGGCGCGCCGCGTCACACGCCCGTGGTGTTGCGCGGGTAGGCGATCTCCGGGTCGGTGACGACGTTCACCAGGTACGGCACGCCGGAGTCGAAGGCCCGCCGCAGCGCCGGGCCGATCTCGTCCGGAGAGGTGACGAGCTCGCCGGCGCCGCCGAGCGCGGTCACCACCTGGTCGTAGCGCGTGCCCTGCCGCAGCTCGGCCGCCACGTCGTAGCCGTACAGCGCCCGCATCGGGTGCTTCTCCAGCCCCCACATGCCGTTGTTGCCGCAGATCATCACGACCGGCAGGCCGTGCCGCACCAGCGTGTCGACGTCCATCAGGGAGAACCCGGCCGCGCCGTCGCCGAGCAGCAGCACCACCTGTGCGGAGGGCCGGGCGAGCCGGGCCGCGATCGCGTACCCCAGGCCGGTGCCGAGGCACCCGTACGGGCCGGGGTCGAGCCAGCAGCCGGGCCGTTGCGGCTCGATGTACTTGCCCGCGTAGGAGACGAAGTCGCCGCCGTCACCGATCACCACCGCGTCGTCGGCGAGCACCTTGTTCAGCTCGCCGTAGATGCGCATCGGGTGGATGGGGTCGGCGTCGCTGGCGAGCAGCTCGGCGTCCCCGGCGCGGGCCGCCGCGGCGGCGTCCGCCAGCCGGGTGAGCCACGGCGCGTACCGCTTCGGCGAGACCCCGGCCGTGGCGCAGGCGGTGGCGAGGCCGCGGAACACGAGCGTGAGGTCGCCCGCGGCCGACCCGGCGGGCTGGATGTGCGTGGCGACCTGGCCGGGCGCGTCCACCAGGTGCACCACCCGGGCGAGCGGGGTGCCCTCCTTGCCGCCGAACCAGCCGTAGCCGAGCCGGAAGTCGAGCGGCGCCCCCGCGACGATCACCAGGTCGGCCTGGCCGAACGCGACCCCGCGGGCCCGGGTGACGAGCAGCTCGTGCCCGGCGGGCAGGATGCCGCGCCCCTGGCCGTTGAGGATCACCGGCAGCCGGTACTCCTCGGCGAACTCGCGGGCGGCCTGCTCGGCGCCGTCGAGCCACACGTCCGAGCCGAGCACGAGCACCGGCCGCTCGGCCTCGGCGAGCAGCCGGGCGATGTGGCCGAGCGCGTCGGGGTCGGGCTCGCGGGAGCCGTCCGCGCCGCCGTCCTGCGGCGTCAGCGCCTCGGCCGGGGGCTCGGGGGCGGGCGCGAACAGGTGGTCCATGTAGAAGTCGAGGAAGACCGGGCCGCGGTGCGGGGCGAGCGCGGTCCGGAACGCGGTCGCCACGTCCTGCGCGACGCTCTCCGCCGAGGCCGCGGTGAACGACCGCTTGGTGATCGGTTCGAGCAGGGGTGGGTGGTCGAGCTCCTGGAGCGCGCCCGAGCCCCAGCGGGACAGCGGGGCCCGGCCGCCCATCACGACCACGGGGGAGCCGTTGAAGTGGGCGGTGGCGACGCCGCTCACCCCGTTGGTCACGCCGGGGCCGGCGGTCAGTACGGCGAGCCCGGGCCGCCGGGTGAGCCGGGCCATGGCCTCGGCCGCGAACACCGCGCTCTGCTCGTGGCGCACGTCGAGGATGCGCATGTTCTCGTGCACGGCGCCGTCGTAGAGGGGGAACACGTGTCCGCCCGACAGGGTGAACATCACATCGACGCCGAAGGCGCGGGAGACGGCTACGGCGACGTCTCCGGCGTGCTTAGCAGAGTCCATGCGCGCGACGTTACCAGCGGGTCACTTTGCTGAGAAGCACGGCGGTTATCGAATCGCGACCTGGGCCGCTCAACCCGCGGGCCCCGCGCTGCATCTCACCAGGCGCATGACCCAGGAGAGCTCGAGAATCCGCTCTTCCAACGCGTCAGAGGGGGAACACGATGTCCGCTTTCCGCAGGGGTACCGCCACGGCCCTCGCCGTGGTCGCCGGGGCCGTGACGCTCGCCGGTCCGGGCTCGCGCAGGCCGCCACCGTTCAGGCAGGCACGTTACAGGCAGGCGCGGCCCAGGCGGGCACGGCGCAGGCCGCCGCGTTCCGCATCCCCAAGAACTTCCTGCTGCACGAGGCCGAGTACCGCAAGGCCAAGAAGCCGGCGAAGGCCACGTTCAGCGACAGCCGTACCAGGCTGCGGCTGATCTACCCGTGCGCCAAGGGCCGGGCCGACGGCAAGCGGGTCGCGGCGCGCACCATCCGCCTGCGGGTGAACGAGACCGACTGGTCCGCCGAGCAGCTCATCGTCTACCGCAGCAAGCGGGAGGCGAAGAAGGGCTTCGCCGCCCTGCGCACGGACCTCGCCCGGTGCGGCAAGGGCGGCAAGACCGTCTTCGAGCGCTACCGGTACCGGTGGAAGCCGGTCCGGATCGGCGACGAGGCGCTCCTGGTGGGCCTCGACGAGTTCGAGGACGCCCACGTCTACGCGGCCGCGCGCCGGGGCCGGGCGATCTTCATCTACGCGCACACCGGCGGCTGGGACGCCAGGTTCCGGGCGAAGCACTTCGGCGCGGTCGAGCGCGACGCGCGCCGGATGGCCCGCAAGGTCTGCTCGCTGCCCGGCGTCTGCTGAGCCGCGCGCCCGGCGTCAGGACAGCGGCCGCCGCAGCCGGGTGACGAACTTGTAGCGGTCGCCCCGATACAGCGACTGGGCCCACTCCACGGGGTTCCCGTCGGCGTCGAACGCGTGCCGGGTGAGCAGCAGCATCGGCAGCCCCACGTCGACGCCGAGGATCTGCGCGTCGTACGGCGAGGCGAGCACGGTCTCGATGCTCTCCTCGGCGTCGGTGAGCCGCACGCCGTAGGCCGTGGCGAGCGTCTCGTACAGCGAGGAGTGGGCCTCCAGCTCGCGCCGCAGCCGGGGGAACCGGCGGGCGGACAGGTGCGTGGTGTCGATCGACATCGGCTCGCCGTTGGCCAGCCGGAGCCGGTGGATGCGCAGCACCCGCCCGCCGGGGTTGATGGCGAGCCGCCGCGCGAGCGTCTCGTCGGCCGAGATGTAGCTGATGTCGAGGATCTTGGTGTCGGGCTCCAGGCCGACGGTGCGCAGGTCGCCCGTGTAGGAGGTGAGCTGGAGCACCTGGGCCACCTTGGGCTGGGCCACGAACGTGCCCTTGCCCTGGATGCGCACGAGCCGTCCCTCGATCACCAGCTCGGCGAGCGCCTGGCGCACCGTGGTGCGCGAGGTGTTGAACCGGACGGCGAGCGTGCGCTCCGGGGGCAGCGCGCTGCCGGGGGGCAGTGATTTGGTGAGCTCCAGCAGACTCCGCTTCACGTCGTAGTATTTCGGGACCCGGGGGGATTCCTCGGTCATCACCCCTCCCTCCGGGACCCACCGGCGGAGTGCCTCGCGCCCTGCCCGACATGCCCGTTCACGACGAGGCCTCCTCCATCACCGTCACCGCGGCGCACACGATCACCGCGAGATCATCCGAACCCAGCTTGTACCGTGCCGTCAAGCTCGGCAAGGCGACCGGTTCGGGCCGGGCGACGCCCGTGGCTCCGGTCACCGTCCGTCGCGGCAGGTCAGGATGGTGGTTCAGGATAACCGGAACCACGCTCGGACACCTCCGGCAGGGTCCGTCGATTCGCTTTTCCCCGCCCCGGGCGCGCATGATGCTTACGTGCCGACTCTTAGCGACCTGGTGGCGCGGCACACCGCGCTCGACCCAGCGGACGTGGAGTGGATGCACTCGCTGGTCTCGGACTGGCAGCTGCTCGCCGACCTGTCCTTCGCCGACCTCATCCTGTGGATCCCGCTCCGGGACGAGTCCGCCTGGCTCGCCGTCGCCCAGATGCGCCCCACCACCGGCCCCACCGTCTACCACGACGACGTGGTCGGCACGGTGGTCGCCAAGGGCGAGCGGCCGCTGCTCGACATGGCCTGGAACGAGCGCCGGATCTGCCGGGAGGGGGACCCCGACTGGTCGAGCGGGGTCCCGGTCCGGGAGGAGACGATCCCGGTACGGCGCATGCCGATCGGGCCCGACGGCACCCCGGACGGCCCCGGCAACGTGATCGGGGTGATCCAGCGGTCGACGAACCTCTCCTCGGCGCGCACCCCGTCCCGCCTCGAGCTCACCTACCTGCAGAGCGCCTCGGACCTGGCGCAGATGGTCGCCGAGGGCCGGTTCCCGTTCCGGGAGGACGAGCCGAGCCTGGTCCGCTCCCCGCGGGTGGGCGACGGCCTGCTCCGCCTCGACCGCTCCGGCCGGGTCACCTACGCCTCGCCGAACGCGCTGTCCGCCTACCGCCGGCTCGGCCTGCAGGCCGACCTCGTCGGCGCCGACCTGGGCAAGGTCACCGCCCAGCTGTGCTACTCCGACGAGCCGGTGGACGAGTCCCTGATGATCGTGGCGAGCGGCCGGGCGCCGCGGGAGACCGAGGTCGAGGCCGGCGGCACCGTGGTGCAGCTCCGGGCGATCCCGCTGATCATCGGCGGGCAGCGCATCGGCGCGCTCGTGCTGCTGCGCGACGTGACCGAGCTGCGCCGCCGCGAGCGGGAGCTGATGACCAAGGACGCCACGATCCGGGAGATCCACCACCGGGTGAAGAACAACCTGCAGACGGTGGCCGCGCTGCTCCGGCTGCAGGCCCGGCGGCTCAACGTGCCCGAGGGGCGGGAGGCCCTGGAGGAGGCGGTACGGCGGGTCGGGTCGATCGCGATCGTGCACGAGACCCTGGCGCACACGCCGGAGGAGACGGTCGACTTCGACGAGATCGCCGACCGGGTGATCGCGATGACCGGCGAGGTGGCCGTCGCGCCGATCACGCCGCGCCGGGAGGGCTCGTTCGGGGTGCTGCCCTCGGCCGTGGCCACGCCGCTCGCGATGGTGCTCAGCGAGCTGCTGCAGAACGCCGTGGAGCATGGTTTCGACCGCCGTACCGGCGAGCTGACGGTGCGGGCGGCGCGGAGCGCGGACCGCCTGGAGGTGGTCGTCGCGGACAACGGCAAGGGGCTGCCGGACGACTTCGACCTGGAGTCGTCGACGAGCCTCGGGCTGCAGATCGTCCGCACCCTCGTGGTGGGGGAGCTGTCGGGGCGGCTGTCCATCACGCCGCGGGAGGGCGGCGGCACCGCGGTGACGCTCTCCGTCCCGCTGCCCGGGTGAGGCGGCCGGGACCCGCGCCGCGGGCCGGGGTGGCTCCGCGTCGCGAGGGTGCCATGCGGGCGGCCCGGTGCTGCGGCCGGGCCGGGATCGGCGCCGCGGCGATCCGCGCTACGACATCCGTCTCGGTTCCGGCCCCCTGCCCCGGTGAGACAGGGGGACCGGACTGTTGTAGGGTACGGCCAAGCTCTGGTCGAGGGGGTGAGGCGCGGGATATGTCAGACGGCGGCGGCGCGGGCGCGCGCACGGGCGGCACGACGCTTGAGGGCGCGGCGCTCGTCCTCGCTCATCCCGCCCCAGACGCCGGCGTCCTGACCGGTCTCCAGAGCCCACTTCAGGCAGAGCTCACGGACCGAGCACTGCCGGCATACCTGCTTGGCCTCTTCGATCTGCAGCAGTGCGGGTCCGCTGTTGCCGATCGGGAAGAACAGCTCGGGGTCCACGTCACGGCAGGCAGCGCGGTGGCGCCAGTCCATGCGTCACTCCTTCGTCAGTGGAGCTCGCGGGCTCCGGTGGGGCCGTACTTTGTGAAGAGATTCACGAGGTGTGGCAAACGGGGGCCCGAAACGGAGCGTTTCGGGCTGGATGCGTGATCGCCGAAGGTCCTTGGCGAGGTTGCCGCTCGCAAAGGTCCTACGTTCCGACGTCAAGATGAGCTTTTCAGGAGGCTCAACCGCACGCAAGGGGTTTGGACGAAGGTTTTGCCGGTTATGACTGTTGAGTGCGTCACACCGTTACTCTTCGTGGTCGGTTAGGCGACCACCAGTAACGCATTCGGCACGGACCGGAAGGTGATCCGCTCCCGCTCCCCGAGGTAGTCGCCGTCGAGCTGGAACGCGATCGGCCGGCTCGCGACCAGCGTGAACTCCTCCTCGTCGTGCGTCTGCACCAGCTGCCGCCCGCGCAGCAGGGTGTCGCGGCGGCGCAGTACCTGCGGCAGCACCTGCAGCATCGTCGGCAGCCCCATGCGCTTGAGGCCGAGCATGTCGAGCCCGGTGCCGAAACTCGCCCACGGGGTCGGGTTGATCGGCCACGGGCCCGCGTACGTCCACGGCGCGGTGTTCGAGATGATCGCCATGAAGATGCCGTCCTCGGGACGGTAGCCCGGGCGCTCCAGCCGCAGCGCCGGGGTGCGGCGGTCGGTGAGGAAGAAGTGACGCACCGCGGTCCGGGCGTAGAGGACCGGCCCGGCCCGCCGGCCCGCGCCACGCAGCGCCTCCACCGCGCGCACCACCTCCGCGTCGTACCCCACCCCGGCGCAGAACGTGAAGTACCGGTCGCCCTCCGGGCCGGAAGCGAGGCCGAGGCCCACGGTGCGGCGGCGGCCCTCCCGCAGCGCCTCCAGGACCGCGCCCGTCGCCTCCACCGCGTTGTTCGGCAGGCCGAGGGCCCGGGCGAACACGTTGGCGCTGCCGCCGGGGATCACCATGAGCGCCGGGAGGTCGCCGGCGGCCCGCCCGGCCGCGCCGGCGCCGTCCGCCGCGAGCAGGCCGTTCACCGCCTCGTTGATCGTGCCGTCGCCGCCGAGCACCGCCACCAGGTCGAACCCCTTCTCCCGGGCGGTCCCGGCGAGGGCGGCCGCGTGGCCCCGGTAGCCGGTCTCCTCCACGGTGAGGTCGACGGCCGCGCTCAGGGCGCGGATGAGCACGGTCCGGGTACGCCGGGTGGTCGTCGTGGCCATGGGATTGACCAGCAGCAGTGCGCGCATGCCGAAAAGCGTAACCGGGGGTAGGGTTGCCGGATGTGTCCAAGCCTCCGTTCACGCTGGTCATCGCCGCCGTGGTCATCGCCCTGGAAGGGCTGTGCGTGCTGGGCCTCGGCGGCTACGTCGCCGTGCTGACCGTGGTCGGCGAGCCCCACGACCTCGCCAGCTCGATCGCCGAGTCGGCGATCGGGGTCATCGTCGGGGCGGCGCTCATCTGGGTGGCCTGGGGGGCGTACGGCGCGCAGCGGTGGAGCCGCTCGCCGGGCGTGCTCACGCAGGTCTTCGCGCTGCCGGTCGCGATCACGCTCATCCAGTCCGGCAGGCAGGTGGCCGGGGCGGCGCTGCTCGCGGCCGCGCTCACCGCGATCGTGACGCTGCTCGCCCCGCCGTCCACCCGCGTGCTGTACGACGGCGCCTTCCCCGACGGCGGCCCCGAGGACGCCGGAAAGGCGGCGAAGGACTCCGGTACGGGGGACCCCGGCGACGGGCCCGCAAAACGGCGCTCCGGCCCCTGACGCGGCCGCCACGGCCGGTTTGCGGCCGTGCGAATCCCCGGCGCGGACCGGCCGCGCCCGCCGGGCCGGTCCGCACCGCCGTTCGGCCTCAGTCCTCCGCGGTGAGGCCCTCGCGGAGCTGCGCGAGGGTGCGCGCGAGCAGCCGCGACACGTGCATCTGGGAGATGCCGAGCTCGTTCGCGATCTGGGACTGGGTCATGTTGCCGAAGAAGCGCAGCAGCAGGATGCGCTTCTCCCGGGGCGGCAGCCGTTCCAGCAGCGGCTTGAGCGACTCCCGGTACTCGACGCCCTCCAGCGAGTCGTCGACCATCCCGAGGGAGTCGGCGACCGCCGGCGCGTCCTCGTCCCCGGAGTCGGGCGCGTCGAGGGAGACCGTGGAGTACGCGTTCGCGGACTCCAGGCCCTCGAGCACGTCCTCCTCGCTCATCTGCAGGTGCTCGGCGAGCTCGCTCACCGTGGGGGCGCGGCCCTCGCGCTGGGAGAGCTCGCTGATCGCCTTGGTGAGCGACAGCTTGAGCTCCTGCAGCCGGCGCGGCACCCGGACGGCCCAGCCCTTGTCCCGGAAGTGCCGCTTGATCTCACCCACGATCGTGGGCGTGGCGTACGTGGAGAACTCGACCCCGCGGTCGAGGTCGAACCGGTCGATCGACTTGATCAGGCCGATCGTCGCCACCTGGGTGAGGTCGTCGAGCCACTCGCCACGGTTACGGAAGCGGCGGGCGAGGTACTCCACCAGCGGCAGGTGGAGCTCGACGAGCTCGTCACGGATGCGCTGACGCCGCGGGTCGTCCGGGGGCAGCGTGGCGAGCTCGGCGAAGAGCGTGCGCGCGCGCACGCGGTCGGGCACCGCCGCCTGTTCGCTGGAAGGCATGGCACGGGTCCTTTCCATCACACCGGCCCCGCCACGTCTCGACGTTTACGCAACACGATCGCCATGCGATCAGGGGAATCGGTGACCGCGTCGACGTCGTCGGCCAGCGCGGTGAGAACCATCCACGCGAAGTCGTCGCGGCGCGGCTCGGTGTTGCCGACCGTGCTCACCTCGACGCGAACGGTCATCTCGTCCCCGTCCAGCTCGAACTCGGCGACCAGGTCGGTGCCGGGCACCGCCTGCCGCAGCAGCATGGCGCACGCCTCGTCCACCGCGATCCGCAGATCCTCGATCTGGTCGATGGTGAAGTCCAGACGCGCGGCGAGCCCGGCGGTCGCCGTACGCAACACGGACAGATAGGCGCTCACCGCCGGCATGCGCACGCACACCGCGTCGCGCACCCCCGGTATGCCGACGCCCTGAGCACGCGTCACCGTCTCGTCAGCCACGTTCCTCCTCGTACAAAGCCGCTGAGTGCAACCTACCGCCCCCGGGACACCTTTGGTGTCGTGGGCACGCCGACAGGTCGTGATCTTGCGGCAAATGTTCGGGCCCCGAGTGGTCTGTCACCACACGGGGCCCGGGAAAAACTCGGTGAACGCGGACCGTTCAGGCGGCCTGCTTGGTCTCCCAGAAGATCTTGGCGATCTCGTCGATCTTGGCGAGCAGCTCGTCGGCCTTGGCGACGTCGACGGTGCCCTTGGCCCCGGCGGTGCCCGCGAGCTTGGTCGCCTCCCAGAACAGCTGGTGGAGCTGCGGGTACTTCTCCAGGTGGTGCGGCTTGAAGTAGTCGGTCCACAGCACCCACAGGTGGTGCTTGACCAGCTCGGCCCGCTGCTCCTTGATGATCAGGGCCCGGGTGCGGAACACCGGGTCCTCGTTCTCGGCGTACTTCTGGCAGATCGCCTTGATCGACTCGGCCTCGATGCGGGCCTGCGCCGGGTCGTAGACGCCGCAGGGCAGGTCGCAGTGGGCCGACGCCTCGAGGCGAGGCCGCAGGAGTCGTGCGAGCATCGGAAGGTCCTTCCTCAATGCCGGAGATTCAGCATGATTTAATTTCTGACCTTACCGGCATCGAAAGGATCACACCGACGGGGATGGGCTTCCTGCGCGTGCGTGTCACCGGCGAGTCGATGCTGCCCACCCTGCGCCCGGGGGACTGGCTGGTGGTGCGCCGCACCCGGTCCCCGCGGCCCGGCGATCTCGTGGTCGCCCGGCTGCCGGACGACCCCGGCCGGCTGATCGTCAAGCGGCTGACCGGCGGGGGACCGGAGGAGGGGTGGTGGCTGGAGAGCGACAACCAGCGCGCCCCCGGCCGCCGGGACAGCTGGGACTTCGGCCCGGTGCCGGACGCGCTGCTGGTCGGCCGCGTGGTGCTGCGCTACTGGCCGCTGCGGCACGGCCTGCGGCCCCGCTGACCCGCGGGGTCCCCGGCGGCCGGCCCGCCCGGCCGCGCCGAGGGATCAGGACCGCTCGCGCCGCCGCGCCCGGAACCTGGCCACGTTCGCCCGGCTGGCGCACCGCTTGGAGCAGTAGCGGCGCGAGCGGTTGGAGGAGACGTCGAGGTACGCGCGGCGGCACGGCGCGGCGTGGCACAGGCCCAGCCGGTCGAGGCCGAGGCGGGTGACCAGCGTGGCGAGGCCCATCACCGCGCACACCGCGTACTGGTCGTAGACCCGCCCGGCCCCGGTGAGGTGCATGTGCCAGCCCTTGTCGTCGTGCCGGACGATCTGCGGGTGCGCCGGGTGCCGGATCAGCAGCAGGTTGAGCCGCTCCACGGCGTCCTCCTCGTCGCCCTTCGCCACCGCCTCGAAGACCGCGGTGAGCTCCTCGCGCAGCTCGCGCATGGCGTCGAGGTCACCCCTGGTGATGCGGGCGGCCTGCAGCCCGCGTCCGGTCTCGCCGAGCAGCGCGCGCAGCCCGTCGAGGTTGCTGAGGTCCTCGTGATTCACCAGCTTCACGGCGAGGTCGGCGTACGAGCTGAGGTCCACCTGTGCGATCCGTTGCGTAGGGATGGGGGTGCGGGAGACGGCACCCGGGAGATGACCGTCTCTTGAGTATCACATGACCGCGAGCCCTGATCATCCCTCCGGGTGGAGCACCCGGCGGAGGAAGGTGCGGGTCCGCTCCTGCCGCGGCGCGCCGATCACCTGCTCGGGCGGGCCGTCCTCGACGATCACCCCGCCGTCCATGAACACCACCCGGTCGGCGACCTCCCGGGCGAAGCCCATCTCGTGGGTGACCACGAGCATCGTCATGCCGTCCTCGGCGAGCTTGCGCATCACCTTGAGCACGTCGCCGACGAGCTCGGGGTCGAGCGCCGAGGTGGGCTCGTCGAAGAGCATGAGCGCGGGGTCCATGGCGAGCGCCCGGGCGATCGCCACCCGCTGCTGCTGCCCGCCGGACAGCTGGCCGGGGTAGGCGTTCGCCCGGTCGGCGAGCCCGACCCGCTCGAGGTTGTCGAGGGCGATCCGCTCGGCCTCGCGCTTGCCGCGCCGCAGCACCCGCTCCTGCGCGATCGTGACGTTGCGCAGCACCGTGAGGTGCGGGAACAGGTTGAACTGCTGGAACACCATGCCGATGCGGCGCCGCGCCGCGTCGATGTCGACGTCCGGGTCGGTGAGCTCGACGCCGTCGACGAACACCTGGCCCGCGGTGGGCCGCTCCAGCAGGTTGACGCAGCGCAGCAGGGTGGACTTGCCCGACCCCGAGGGGCCGATGATGCAGACCACCTGGCCCGGCTCGACGGTGAAGTCGATGCCCTTGAGCACCTCGACGTCGCCGAACGACTTGTGCAGCCCGCGGATCTCCACGGCGTGCTTGGCGGCGCCGTTCGGTGCCGCGCTCGGTACGGCGCTCATAGCCTCTTCTCCTGGCGTGCTTCCAGCCGCCGGGCGAGATACCCGAGCGGGATGGTGATCAACAGGTAGGTCGCACCGGCCATGATGATCGGCGTCGGGTTCGCCGTGGCGGAGGCGAGGTCGTTGCCGAACTTGGCGAGCTCCACCTGGGTCGAGGTCACGCCGAGGATGAACACGAGCGAGGAGTCCTTGAACAGCAGGACGAGCTCGTTGGTGAGCGGCGGGACCACGATCCGCACGGCCTGCGGGATGACGATGGAGATCATCGCCCGGCCGTAGCTCATGCCGAGCGAGCGCGCCGCCTCCATCTGCCCCTTCGGCACCGCCTGCAGCCCGGCCCGGAAGGTCTCGGCCATGTAGGCGGCCGAGACCAGGGCGAGGGCGAGCGCGACGCTGCCGTACACGCCGCCGGGCAGCGCGAACCCGGGGAAGGCGATCGGCAGGCCGGTACCGATCAGCAGGAAGATCACCAGGGCCGGCAGGCCGCGGAATATCTCGACGTACAGGCGGGCGATCCAGCGGTACGGCGGCACCGAGGAGAGCCGCATGAGCGCGAGCGGCAGCCCGAGCGCGAAGCCGAGCACGTAGCCGGTCACGGTGTAGATGACCGTGTTCACCAGGGCCACGGTGAACAGTTCGGGCAGCCCCTGCTCGGCCACCTCGAGGTTGAAGAACGATCGCTGGATCGACGGCCAGTCCGCGATGAGGATGAGGATCACCGCGACGGCGATCAGCACGGCGTACTGGACGCCCCGGCTGATGCGCTGGCGCCGCCGCGGACTCAGGCGTGCGGTCATGACGAGGCGGGCTGGGGCTCGGTGCCGAACCACTTCTTGTAGATCTCGTTGTACGTGCCGTCCTGCTTGGCGGCCTCGATCGTCTCGTTGACCACCTGGAGCAGCGCGGTGTTGCCCTTCTTCAGGCCGATGCCGTACTGCTCACCGGTGTCGAGGCTGGCGGCGAGCTCGAACTTCTCGGCGACGTCCGGCTTCTTCAGCCAGGTGAGCACCACCGGCAGGTCCTGCACGATCACGTCGACCTGACCGGCCTGCAGGGCGAACAGCTCCTTGGGGGAGTCGGGGTACTCCACCGGGTCGAAGCCCTTCGACTTGACGTAGTCGAGGCCGGTGGTGGAGGCCTGGGCGCCGAGCTTGAGGCCCTTGGCCTTGACGTCCTCGAGCGAGGTGATGCCGCTGCCCTTCTTCGCCAGCAGCGCCTGTGTGGCGTCGAAGTACGGCACGGAGAAGTCGATGTTCTGCTTGCGTTCCTCGGTGATCGTCATGCCCGCGGCGGCGACGTCGCACCGGCCGGCGTTGAGCGCGGCGCCGCTCTTGATCGCGGCGAAGTCGATGTCGAGGATCTCCTGGGTGACCCCGAGCTTCTTCGCCACGAGGTCGACGATGTCCACGTCGAAGCCCACGACCTTCCCGTCCTGGTTGAACTGGAACGGCTCGTAGGGGACGTTGGTGCACGTCGTCAGCTTGCCCGGATTGACGAGGGTTACGCCGCCGGTGGACGACTGCGCGGTCGCGCCGGTGTTGCCGGCGTCGCCCGAGTCCCCGCCGCAGGCGGAGAGGGAGGTGACGGCGGCCAACGCGGTCGCGGTGAGCGCGAGTACGCCTCGGCGGGGGAGTGGGAAGGGCATCGCGGCCTCCTGAACAGCCGGTTAACTCGTTAGAACGCGGTCATTGTGATGTTCGGTGCATAACGGACGGGCTACGTCGACGCGCCAACCCGGACACCGTCCGCGGTCACGCTGTGTGGCACAATCAAGCGACGGGTGACCCCCGTGCCCCTTCATCAGAGACGACCGTCCTCGGCAGGGGCGCCGGCGGCTACCGAAGCCGGACGTTCCGCCTCCCGCGGCGTCTACCGAGAAAGCTGTCCCGATCAGAGTTGTGGGGTCACTGTGACGCCTTCTTTGCAAATGCTCGACTCCGATCCCGCTTTCGCCCTGCACCGTGGGGGGAAACTCGAGGTGCGGGCAACCGTCGAGGTCCGGGACGCCGACGATCTCGCGCTCGCCTACACCCCCGGGGTGGCCCGGGTGTGCAGCGCGATCGCGGATGAGTCGGCGCTGGTCAAGGACTATACGTGGGTTTCCGGAGTGGTCGCGGTGGTGTCGGACGGCACCGCCGTGCTCGGGCTCGGGGACATCGGCCCTGCGGCGGCGATGCCCGTGATGGAGGGCAAGGCGCTGCTGTTCAAGCGGTTCGCCGACGTCAACGCGGTGCCGATCTGCCTCGACTGCACCGATGTCGACGAGATCGTGGAGACCGTGGTGCGCCTCGCGCCGAGCTTCGGCGGTATCAACCTCGAGGACATCAGCGCGCCGCGCTGTTTCGAGATCGAGGACCGGCTGCGGGCACGTCTCGACATCCCGGTCTTCCACGACGACCAGCACGGCACCGCGATCGTGGCGCTCGCCGCCCTGCTCAACGCGGCGAAGGTGGTGGGCCGCCCGATCGGCGAGATGCGCGCGGTGGTGGCGGGCGCCGGCGCCTCCGGCGTGGCGGTGAGCCGCTTCTTGCTCGCCGCCGGCATCGGGGACATCGCGGTCGCCGACAGCAAGGGCCTGCTGTACGAGGGCCGGGAGGGTATGAACCCGGTCAAGGCCGCGCTCGCCCGCGACACGAACCGGGCGGGCTACAAGGGCTCGATCGAGGAGGCGCTCGCCGGGGCCGACGTGTTCATCGGCCTGTCGGGCTCGACGGTGAGCGAGGAGGCGATCGCGAGCATGGGGCGCGACGCGATCGTGTTCGCGCTGTCCAACCCGACGCCGGAGGTGCACCCGGACGTGGCGCGCAAGTACGCCCGGGTGGTGGCGACCGGCCGGTCGGACTTCCCGAACCAGATCAACAACGTGCTCGCCTTCCCGGGCGTGTTCCGCGGCGCCATCGACGTGCGCGCGTCCGACATCACCGAGAACATGAAGATGGCCGCCGCGCACGCGCTCGCGAACGTCGTCGGCGACCTGGTCTCCGAGGACTACGTGATCCCGAGCCCGTTCGACGGCAGGGTCGCGCCCGCGGTCGCCGCCGCCGTCGCCGAACAGGCGCGCGAGGACGGCGTCGCGCGCCGCTAGATCCGGCGGGCCGCCGGGCGGTACCCGGCCTGCCATGCCACAGCCGAAACCTGAGGACGAGCCGAAACCTGAAGACGATTCGTGCCCCCGTGCAGGACCTGCGCGGGGGCACAGGCGTTCCGCGCCGGGAACGCCGCCGGGTCGTCCGGAAACGGCACAGGGCCCGGCCGATGGGCCGGGCCCTGCGGGAAGCTGGATCGGCTCAGAGGTTTGGACCCCCTAAGCCCGGGGCTTCCTCAAGGACTACTTGAGGAGCTGGCCGTCCTTGCTGACGATGCTGCCGGACCAGGCGGCCGAAGCGGCGTCGTAGATCGCCTTGGTCTCACCGTCGAAGTACGGCGAGGCGATGAAGTCGATCCGGCCGTTGCCGTCGCTGTCGCCGAACCAGCTGATCACGCCGTTGACGTAGCCGACGCGCTTGGCGCTGCTGTACTGCCAGATCAGCGGACCACCGTCAGCACCGGCGGTCATCGCCGACTTCAGACCGATGGACTCCTCGGCCTTCAGCTTGGTGTTGACCGCGGTGTAGGTCTTGCCGTAGGACCACTTCGGGGTCAGGCCGGTGTACGGCTTGTTGCCGTCCGGGTGCTCGGCCGCCGGGTAACCGAAGGCGAACACCGTCTTGCCACGCGGCTGGTTCCAGGCGAAGCCCTGGCCACCCACGTTCTTGGACAGCGTGCCGACGTCCTGGACCTTGCCCACGTAGAAGTGGTCGAGGTAGTACTTCGTGGCCGAGGACTTGACGTACCACTGGTACACGAAGTACTGGGTCAGCCAGAAGTTGCCGCGGCGGTCCTTCCAGACCTTGCCGAGCACCTTGCCGGCCGCCTTGTCGCGGAGCAGCTGCTCGTACTCGGACTGGGTCAGGGCCTTGGTCAGCGTGCCGGCCTTGGTGCCGTTGGCGACGCGCTTCCACCAGCCCCTGCCCTTGCGAGCCGACGGAGCGGCGTTGTACTGGGCCTCGGTGACCTCGACCTTGCCGAGGAAGTTACCGGCGGCCGGGCCGCTGGCCTCCTGGCTGTGGGTGGTCTCGGTCCGCACCGGAGCGAGCGGGCCGTACTTGTCGAGGATGGCCTCGTACTGCTCCTT
>Ga0066871_100279_pt1 | contig 39243 bp, 25 predicted proteins | sample CeladaPassage60B_FD_62209 | JGI IMG/M metagenome (GOLD analysis project Ga0066871, IMG submission 62209) | Cellulose-adapted microbial communities from the Joint BioEnergy Institute, USA - Passage3 60B | ecosystem: Engineered > Bioreactor > Continuous culture > Unclassified | place: USA...
CCCTCGGTGCACAGGAAATGCGCCGCAGGCTATTCGCGATTAAAAGGTGACTGTGATGCTGAAGAGACTGCTCGCTACCGGTGCCGTCGTCGCCGCCGTTTTCGTTCCCGCGGCCGCGGCCAATGCCGCCACCACCGACGCCGCTACCGTGACCAAGACCACCTCGGTCACCTCGTGGTGGTACGGTGACCCGTTCTGGGGCGGCTTCGACTGCTGGGACGACGATTTCTTCTTCTGGGGCTGGTGATAGCGGCACTCCCAGGGACGTGATGGAAAACGCCGAGAGCGCCCGCTGAGCGTGGCGCTCCCGGGCCTAGAGGATCACCGCAGCCCCGGGCCCGGCCCAGGCGGCGACGAACGGAAAACGGCCGGCACCTGGAAAAGTCCAAGGGCCGGTCGTTTTCGCGTGTCGGTTCCGGATTTCGGGGAATTCACCGTGGCAGCCGTTTCCGGGCGCGGCCGTACTCCGCCGCGATCGCCCTAAAGCCGCGATTCACAGCCGCATGGTCACCGGATTCGCCACGGCGGTCACCGCGCCGTATCCGATGGGCCCGGATTCGTCGTAGAGGGTGCACTGGCCGACCGCGACGCCCGCGTCGCTGAGGTGGCCGCCCGATTCCATGCCGATGAGGTCGCCCTTCGGCAGCCGGCTCAGGCACAGCGTGTAGTCGGCGTTGATGAAGTGCAGGCCGTCGGAGCCCATGTGGGTGAGCGGGCTGACGAACTCGGCGGCGAGCGCGACCCGGGTGAACGGGGTGAGCTTCTCGCCCTCGACGAGCGGGTGGATCTCCCGGATCCACACCCGTGACCGCTCCTTGCTCTGCCACGGCGTGGTCCGCCACAGGTGCATCGGCGGCTCCCAGCCGTTCGAGGCGGGCACCGGCGGGCCGAGCCGCTCCGGCGGCGGCATGTCCCACACCGGGGGCGCCCACACCTCGCCCGGCGGCTGCTCGCCGCGGCGCAGCAGCACCGCGCTCGCCCGGCCGACCGGCCCCTGCTCGGCGGTGACGACCGCGTCCACCACCCGGATGCGCCGCCCGTCCCGCACCCGGTTCGTGCTCACCCGCAGCGGGACCAGCGGGGTGTTGCGGAACAGGTCGACCGTGAGCCGGGCGAAGTGGAAGTCCGGGTCGCCGTGCTCGAGCTCCACGGTCCGGGCGATGAGCCCACCGAGGATCCGGCCGTGCAGCATGTCCGGCGACCAGGGGCTGCGGGCGTGCGGCTGCGGCACGAAGGCGTCGCCGTCGACGACGAGGAAAGGCAGGTTTTCGGCGCTCTCGGCCACGTGCGTCCTCTCCGAGCTGATTTGACGGAAATCTAGAATATCGCTCGGTTATCGGAGTGTACGGCGAGGACGGCCGCCGCCCATTACCCAAATTTTGATCATCGAGTTCGGAAACGTCCTATCAAGATCGGGTACCACCGTGACATGACCGGCTGAACTGGTCACGCATCGTAGACAGTCACGGGGGTACGGCATGGCCGGATCGCAGCGGGTAGTCGTGCACAGTGCCATCGCGATCGTCATGGGCGGGTCGATCGCCGGTCTCTGGCCGGCCACCGCCTCGGCCGAGCCGTACCACTGCGAGGGCTTCTTCAGCCACGGCGAGGGCATGCCGGAGGTCTACCGGGACTGCCCCCGGCAGCCGGACGCCGGACAGGTGACGCACGTGCTCGAGCCGCCAGGCCGCATCCGCGACCACCGCGAGCCGGACGACGGCCGGCGCCGCGGCGAGCCGTGGCCGGGTCGGCGCACCAGATATCCGCCGCCCGAGCGGGCGTTCCGCCTGCGCCCGCCGCACCTGCACGTCACCGATCCCGGGCATCGTGGCGGCCACGTCGACGACCGGCCCGGCATGATCCCGGGACGGGGTCCCCTCGGCCGGAGCGGCAGGGCGGGCGGCGCCGGGGACGCGGCCCCGCGCGTCCGCCCGCCCGCGGCCACGACCGGCGCGCAGCGCCGCACCGAGGGGGCCGGCCGGCCCGCGAGCCGGGGCCGGCCCGCCCCGCGCGGCGTCCCGTCCTCCGTGATGCTGCGGATCGCCGACCGGAACGCCGCCGCCGCGGCGGCTCACCGCCACCAGGTCCGGCCCGGCGCCGCCGCCCCACCGGCCCGGACCGCGGCCCAGGCCCGCACCGGCGCCCGCGCGCCACTCGCCACCTCCCGCCGCCACCACCCCTCCGGCGCCCGCGCCGTCGCCCCGCGCAGGCGCGCCGCCGAGCGGCGCGACCGCGTCTCCATCCGCGACCCCCACGTCACGCACAACGCCTTCGGCTCCCGCACGCCGCAGCCGACGGCCACCACGTGGACGGTCCGCCGGATCAGCGCGGGCGACGACGGCCTCGCCGCGCTGCGGCTCGGGGTGATGCTCGTCATCGGGCTCGTCATCGCCGCGGGCACCCTGCTGCTGATGCGCATCACCCGCGTCATCCCGCTCGTGCTCGGCGACGACCGCAGCGGCGACCGGCGGCGCCCCGCCGCGTCGTACGGCGGGCGCATGCGGGCCCTCCGGCCCGCCGGGACGGGCGGCGGGCCGGAGGGCCGGGCCGGCACCCGGCCGGAGGACGGCTCGCCCGCCACGGGCGCGCCCGAGGGACGGCCGCGCGGGCGCGGCCGGCGCGCGCGGCCGCGGCGGCCGGGCGCGACCGTGCGCGCGCTGCTGCGCCGATCGCCCGCGGCCCGCGACGCCGGGACCGCGGACGCGCCGCCGACCGGTCCCGTCCTCACCTGGGGCGCGCTGCCCGCCCCGGCGGACCGGCCGGTCGCGCCCGCGGCGGCGGTCCCCGCCGCGTCGCCCGGTGCGGGCACGGGCGTGTACGTGCGGCTGCTCGGCGAGGTGGTGATCGAGGGGCCCGGCGGCCGCGTCGACCCCGTGACCGGCAAGGACCTGCGCGACCTGCTCGGCCTGCTCGCCGTACACCGGGACGGCCTCACCCGGGAGCGGGCGCACGAGCTGCTGTGGCCGGACCTCGGCCCGTCCGGCCACGACCGCTTCCACGGCCGCAAGCGGGAGCTGCGCAGGCGGCTCGCCCGCGCCCTCGGCGACCCGGCCCGGGAGGCGGAGCCGATCCGGCAGGTCGCCCACCGCTACCTCCTCGACCCCGACCTCGTCGGCGTCGACTACTGGGAGCTCACCGACGCGCTCGCCGCGGCCGCCGCGGCCGACGGCCTGCGCGAGCGCCTCGCGGCCCTGCGCCGGGCCGTCGACCTGTACGCCGGGCCGTTCCTGCCGGGCGGCACCCGGCCGTGGCGCGCGGCGGTCGCCGACGACCTGCGGCGGAGCGTGGTGCAGGCGCTGACCACGCTGATCGAGCACGAGCACGACGCGGCCCGGCAGCTCGACCTGCTGAAGCGCGCCCTCGACCTCGACCCGTGCAACGAGCCGCTGCGCCGCCGCCAGATGCGGCTGCACGCCGACCTCGGCCGCGTCGACGAGGCCCACCGCAGCTATCAGGCGCTCGTCGCGGCCCTCGACGAGCTGGGCGGCCTGCGGCCCTCGCCGCTCACCACCACCCTCTACCGGCGGCTCGCCGGACGCGAGGCCGAGTGAGCCCTGCGCCCCGCCCGCACGCCGGGCCACGACAGATGACCGCCCCGGCCGGGCCGCATACCGCCGGTCGCCGGCGCGGGACGCTCCGCGAGCGGGACATAACGAGTCGATAACGTTGCTGGACCGTTCCGAGCGCCGGTCCGATCCCGTACGTCAAGAGGTTGACCGAGCAGGTTGACCGGAAGTCGAGGGATTGCGCATGGAACGTTCCCACGCTCGGGAGGCCGCCGGTTCCACCCCTGCCGCGGCCGCGCCGTCCGCGGTGCCGCCGGACCTCGCCGAGGCGGTGGCGCGGTACGGCGACGGGCTCGGCGACTACTGCCGGATGTGGCTCGGGGACGTCCCGGACGCGGCGGTCGCCGAGACGGTCCGCGCGGCGCTGCTCCTCGCCCGGGACCGGGATCCCGCCCCCGGCGGCGCGGCGCACGGCGGCCGGTACGGCAGGGCCCGGCTGTACGCGCTCGCCCGCGTCTGCTGCCTGAACGGGTTGACCCGCCCGGCCCGCGGGGCGGCCGCGATCGCGGGGGCGCCGCCCCGGGGCCGGGCGGCCGACGCCGCCGAACCGGCCCTCGCCGGCCTGCAGGCCCTCGACCGGCGGCAGCGCGAGGTGCTGGAGCTCGCGTTCCGGCACGGCCTCGAGGCCGCGGAGATCGCCGCCGTGACCGGGCTCGGCGAGGAGCGGGTCGAGGCGCTGCTCACCGAGGCGCAGGACACCTACGAGGCCTGGGTGAACACCGTGCTGCTCGCCAGGGCGTCGCGCGCGGCCTGCCCCGAGGGGGCCGGGCTCGCCGCCGCGTGGGAGGCCCGCCCCGGGCGCAGCGCCCGGACCCGGCTGCGGGTGCACGTCACCGGCTGCGCCACCTGCTCGGCGCCCGCCCGGCTGACGGTGGACGCGGGGGCGCTGCTCCGCCGTATCCCGGTCACCCCGCTCACCGGCGCGCAGCGGGCGCTCGTCCTCGACCCCGCCGCCTCCCCGCCCACCGGCGTCCGCTGGCGGGCCGACGGCTTCCCCGTCCAGCCCGACCCGGAACGCCCGGCCACGCCGGCCGACCCGCTGCACGCCCCCACGCTCTCCGCCGCGCTGGCGGCGAACCGCACCACCGGGTTCTGGGACGAGGACTCCGAGGCCCCGGCCGACGACCTCGACGTCACCAAGCCGATCCGCATCCTCCGGCAGGCCCCGGCGGGCGCGGGCCCGTCCGCCGGGGGTGGGCGGCCCGCCGTGCCTCCCGCCTTCGGATCCGGCGGGCCGGCCGCACCGCCGGACGGATGGCGGGGAGACGACCCCGTACCGAGGTACGGCGATGGCCTGGCCGGTGGGGACGGTGGTGCGGGGGACACGGTGGAGGTGGCTCGGCCGCCGGGTTCAGGTGTGGCGCGTCGGCGGAACCCGTGGGCGCGGCTCGCCGATGCTCTGTCCGGTGACGGTGGCGCGGGGGAGCCGGAGGAGGCGTCTTCGCCGAGGGCGGACGCCGGTCTGCCGCGTGGGGCGTCGGGGACGGCCGGTCGGCGGACTCCGTGGTCGCGTTTCGGCGAGGGTCCGGCCGGTGGGGACGGTGGTGCGGGGGACACGGTGGAGGTGGCTCGGCCGCCGGGTCCGGGTGTGGCGCGTCGGCGGAACCCGTGGGCACGGCTCGCCGATGGTCCGTCCGGCGGCGGCGACACGGGGGAGCCTGGGGAGTCGTCGGCGTCGGACGCCGGTTCCGATGAGCGGCGTGGGCCGTCGGGCGCGTCGCGCCGGGAGAGCCTTTCGTCGGGTTCCGATGACGGGCCGTCCGGTGGATACGGGGGCGAGACGGTGGAGGTGCCTCGGTCGCCCCTGTCCGCTCCCGGCGAGGGCCGTGGGGCGTCGGGGGCGGCCGGTCGGCGGGGTCCGTGGTCAGGTATCGACGACGGACCGACTGATGACGGCGACGATCCCGGAGACACGGGGGAGCGGGCTCGGCCGTCGCCGCCGGTTTCGGGTGAGCTGCGTCGGCGGAACCCGTCGTCGTGGGGCGGCGACGGGCTCTCCGGTGGCGATGACGCGGGGAAGGCCGGGGATCCGTCCCTGGCGCGGGCCGGTTCCGGTGGGCGGCGTGGGGCGTCGGGTGCGCCGCGCCGGGAGAGCCCGTGGTCGCGCTTCTACGATGATCAGCCCGGTCTTGGCGGTCCGCTGCGACTCGGTGGGCGGGCCACTCCGGTCGGCGACGTCGGCGTGACCGATGACCCCGGCTCGCGTGTTGGCACGTTCCAGCAGCGCTCCGGCCCTGATGACCGCTTCGGCTCCGGTCTCGGCGCGCCGTTCGACGCGGGCGACCCGGACCGCTCCACGCGACGGCGACGTCCCGGCAAGGCACTGGTGATCGGCGGCGGCCTCGTCGTCACCGGCGGCCTGCTGTGGGCCGTGTTCGGGATGCCGGGCCGTACCGGCGTCCTGGGCGTGGCGAACGAGACGCCCGTCGGCGCCGCGCCTCCGGCGACGCCGGCACCGTCCGCGTCGGCGCGGGCCTCGGGGGACCCGGCCGCCACGGGCGGCGGTTCCGGACGTACGCCGGATGCCGCGGCCACCTCCGGCGGCGTACCGGGCGACGGTGGCGCCTCTCGCGGCGGGGGCACCCCGAAGCCCACCGCCACCGCCGGAGCCCGGTCGGGCGGCGGCGCCTCCGGCTCGGGTGGTGCCGGCCGCGGCGCGACACCCGGTGCCACGCGTTCCCCCGGCGGCGAGAGCGGCCGGGACACCGATGCCCGGGCACGCCCCGGCGGGACGGCCACCCCCGCCCCGCCGAAGGGCGGCGTGCCCGGCACCGGCTCCACGACCGCCCCGGTAGCCCGCCCGTCCCACAGCCCGAAGCCCACACCCACCGCCCGGCGTACCGCCCCGGCCCGCACCCCGTCCCCTGCGCCGACCCGGTCCGCGGCGAGCCCGGCCCGGCTTGTCGTCACCGTGGGCGAGCGAGGCCGGGGGTCGCGGACGCTCCTGCTCCGCGCCGTCAACGGCACGGTCGCCTGGCAGGCCGGTTTGTCCACGCCGCTGCTGCAGCTCTCGGCGAGGCAGGGCATCACCCCGAACGGGCTGCGCAGCCGCCTTCAGGTACGGCTGACCCCGCTCGACACGATCGCCGCCCGCGGCAGTGGCGCCGTCGACGAGCTCCTCCGCACCTGCGGGAGGGCGCAGACGGCGACCCTCCGCATCACCTGGCGAGGCGTCAACGCGGCCGGGGTACGGAAGGAGGGCGTCACCCCGCTCCGGATCCGTTTCACCCGCCCGTGTCCCTGACCGGCGGGAAGCGTCCTCGTCGCGGATCGGGGAGATGGCGACCGCGGTCGGTGGGCCGGTTCGCCGCTCGGCGATCCGGCGATGGCGGCGGCACCGGATCGACCGGCTCGCCGCCGGACGGAGCCCGCGGCCCGGCCACGGGCGACGAGAGGGACCGGTGGCGTCGCCGGGCCGGGCTCGGCCGGGTCGGCGACGTTACGGCTCGGCCGGGTGAACGGCCGGTGTCCCACTCGGCCGGGTGGGAGCACGGCGAGTCTTGCCCGAGGCCGCCGTGCGCGCGGTGATCTCGCCTTGATCGGGGCCGTACCGGCGCTGCCGGGCCGAGCCGGTCGGCGGGTGCGAGGACGAAGCACCCGGCAAGGCAGGACCGGACGGGACGCGACCACGCCGTGCCGCTCGGCTCGGCGGCTCTCATCGGGCGGGACGATCCTGCGGGGCCGCGCGATCGGGCGGCGAAAGGCGGCGGCCGTCGGTCGCCGGTCCCATCGGCAGGGCCGCGCATCCCGGCCGCCCGGCGCAGTCGCTGTAAAGGCCGGCGATCCCCATCGTGCCGATCCGGATGCACCGCAAGTCGGGTTACCGGCTGACCGGAAACCGGGAGGCGGCGGGGGATCCGGGCGCCGGTTCCCGGCGTTCCGGCATGTCCGAATATTCCTCAGATTTGGACATGAATCACAGCCGATAACCGTGGTAAACGCGTTTTCACGGTCGGCGGGAAAGCTCTCTAGTGATGTCGGAACGACGTCATGACAACGCTTCTGACTTTCATTGACAGGCTATTGAGCCGTGGTCAGAATGCTTGTCAAGCCATCGGAATAGACCGGTCGATCGCCGGTTGAAGGGAGTGCGTGACGATGGGCGGAGGTATCGTTACGGCCGACGAGACCTGCCCATACCTATTCCGCGGGTATTCCCCTTAGCGTCAGCCATATCACCGGGGCATAAATTCCCGCGGGTAGGATCGTCACCCTTTCCCGTGCCCGCCGGCCGCCACGGGCCGTGAAAAACGGCAGGGCTTCGGATAAGCGGGCTTCACACAGCGTACCGAACCGGCAGTGCCATGCCCGGCCATCGGTCACTTTCGATATGGCCGTTTCCCGACCGATCGGCTCGCCGAGCGAACGACGTGGTGGTGAACCCGTGCCGATACTGTGCAAGCCCGCAGTCGCCGTACCCGAGCAGGTGGTCACCTGCGAGCAGACCCTCGCCCGGTACGCCGCCGGGTACCGCGACCATCCGCGGCTCGGCCTCGTCCTGCGGCTCGTCGCCGAGGCCGGGGTGGCGCGGCGGCACCTGGTGCCACCGGACGACCGTACGCCCGGGGAGCCCGTCCGGGACGCGCGCGACCGGCACGCCGAGCAGGTACGGGCCCGGCTGCCGGCGCTGGTGCGCCGGGCGCTGGCGAACGCGGCCCTCGGACCCGGCGACATCGACGCCCTGGTCTGGGTCTGCACCGACGCCCTCGCCCCGGCGCCGTACGACCGGATCGCCGAGTGGACCGGCCTCCGCCCGGGCGTGACCCGGCTGCCGGTCGCCGCGCCCGGGGGCAGGGCGGGCATCGCCGCGCTCAAGCGGGCCTGCGCGTTCTGCACGGCGCACCCGGGCGCGAACGCCCTCGTCGTGGCCTGCGCGTTCGACTCGCTGCGCCCGCCGCCGCCCGACCCGGGCGTCGGCGACCTGCTCGCCCGGGCCGTGCACGGCGACGGCATCGCCGCCGCCGTGGTGCGCGGCCACGGCGGCACCGGCCTCGACGTGCGGTACCTGAGCCCCGACCCGCGGTCCGCGCCGGTGCCGGGCGCCCGCCGTACCCGCGCGGGCGGGAGCACCCGGCGCGGCGGCCCCGGAACGCCGGCCCGTACCCTCGCCCGCCACCTGCTGCGCAGCGGCTGGGCGGCGGCCGACCTCGAGCTGTGCGTCCTGCACGCCGACTCGCCGCGCGCCCTGGACGGGGTCGCGGAAAGCCTCCGCCTCGCCCCCGAGGCGGTCCGGGCGAGCCTCCGGACGCTTCGGGAGTACGGCGACATCGGCGGCGCCACGATCCTCGACGCGCTGCGCCGGGCCGCCGAGCCGGTCCCGCCACGCGACGGGGCGAGATGCCTGGTGGCCGGGTTCGGCCGCGGCGCCGCCGAGGTCGTGCTCGGCATCTGGACGGCGGCCCCCGCACCCCGCGACCACGTGCCGCCGGTCCTCGCTGAGCCCGCCCCGCCGCGCCTCGCCCGCGTCACCGGCCGCGCCCCGGGCGACCGGGTGCGCGCCTGCGCCGGGCCCGCGTCGCGGCTCCGCAGCGGTACGGCAGGCCGCCGGGCCTGCCGCGGCCGGGACGATCCGCACGGACCGCCCCGTCCCCGGATCTGAATCGGCGCCACGGCCGAACCACACCTTCAGGACACGGCATGACCTCGAGATTTACAAACAGCTTGACAAGTTTGTTATGGGTGACGGCCGGTGGTGTGCCCGCCGAAATCCGGCCGGATCGCCCGCACGCCGTGGGAAAGGCGATGCGAGGATGAGCGAGATCAGATACCGCGACCGGCTCGCCGAGCCGGAACTGGTCCGTGCCGGAATCGACCCGAGCCCAGCGCTCTGACCTCGGCCATGGCATGGTTCCTGCTCGCGTGCGCGATTCTCACGGAGATCGCGGCCACGACCACGCTGAAATACACGAACGGGCTCAACATCTTCACGCACACGTTTCTCACCATCACGGTGGTGGTGCTGTACATCACCTCGTACGTGTGCATGGCGCAGGCGCTGAAACTCCAGCTGGAGGTCTCCATCGCCTACGCCCTGTGGTCCGGAATCGGCACCGCGGCGATCGCCGTGATCGGCGCCGTGTTCTTCCGTGAGTCCGTGCACCCGGTGAAGATCGGCGGCATCGCCCTGATCATCGTCGGCGTGGCGATGCTCAACCTCGTGCCCGACGCCGGGCACGGCACCGCCTCCGGCGACCCGACCGGCGCGGTCCGCCCCGCCACCAACGTGGCGCTCGCCCAGGCCCTCACCGGCCTGACCGTCACCGTGGGGCGCCACCGCGCGTTCATCGGCTCGGCGTACCGCACGGGCCCCGTCCGCCCGGACGGCGACGGGTACGGCCGGCACCGCGGCCGCCACGCCAGGACCGCCTGGGGCGTACCCCCCTCAAGCCCGCTCGGCGACCCCGCCCCGGCCGGCCACACCGGCCGGCACGTGGCCCGGCCCCGCCTGCCCGAGCTCCCCGGCCCGCGGAGCACCGAGTTCCCCGCCGGGATCGTTCCAGACCCCGCGGAACCCACCCCGGTGGGCCGCCACCGGGCCACCGCGGGTGCTCCAGGCCACCGGGTACGCGGGGTCACCCCCGGCCCTGCCGCCCCTCGCGAGGAGCCCCACCTGCCCCTGGCCGCCATGGCCGTCCCCGGGACCGCCTATCCGCCGCCCCCGGCACGCCCCGCCCACGCGGCCCCGTACCGCCGTGCCGGGGTCCCTCTCGGCCACGACGACGAGGTCGTGGTCGAGCCCGCCGCCGTCGAACCGCCCCCCGCGCGGCTCACCGCCCGGCCGCCCCGCCGCCGTGCCCCAATCAAGAGCGTCACGCTCCTGCACCCCTATCCCGATCGCCCCACCGTCCGCACCACCCGCTCCGTCTGACCCGTACGCGTGCGCTTCACGGGCACGGCAACGCGCTCCGGCGTGGACGCGGATCACCAATGCGAACCCCTGGGCCCGTACGACACCGTCAACGGGTCCCAATGTCTTCCGTCGAGTCGCTTCTCGGACAAAGGAGAGCGGAGCGGGTACGCCGATGCGGACCTCGGAGTACGCAGGGCCGACCCCTCTTAGGGGCGATGAGGACGGGCGCCCACATCCTCGGCCTACCCGCCGGGCTCGGCTAGTTGCGACCCCTCTTAGGGGCGATGAGGACGCCTCTACCGGCCCAGGGAGTGGGAGCCCTGGAAGAAGTTGCGACCCCTCTTAGGGGCGATGAGGACAGGACTACAACCTGGATGCGCTCGTCTCGGCCCTGGAAGAAGTTGCGACCCCTCTTAGGGGCGATGAGGACCAGTCCCAGACCGGTAACCAGGCCCCCGAGAGCGTTGCGACCCCTCTTAGGGGCGATGAGGACCCGACGGTAAAGTCGCAGGTGGTGAGCCTGTCGATCAGGGCTGCAGAGCGCTGTTTTGCAGTGAACCTCCGGTAGTGCAGCAGACCCGGGAGGTTCGCTGCAACTTCACTGTCGGTCAGGGTCGTTGGTGGCGGGGGAACTCCCCGTTCGTGGCGTCGGATGTCGCTGCTCGCTGGTGGCGAAACCATTTCGCCACACCATATTCGCGTTTATCCACTTCCTGGCCTGACTAGAGCCGCCTCTACACCGGATCGCCGCTGCCGCGGTGAGGCATGGGCTCCGGCGGGTGCTCGTCCTCGGCCGGTACGTCGGCGGAGCGCGGCCGTACGGCGGGTGTATCGGCATCACCAGGTCGGATGGGCCGGGATTTGCGCGGGGCGGCAGGCGGTACGGGGAGCCGTTCGGTGGCCGCGATGAAGCCCGCGGCCGCGGTGCGCAGGTCGCCTTCCGCGCGTTTGCGGTTCCTCGCCCTCCGGTGCCTCCCGGACCCGGAGCGGCGGGGACGTGGCCGCGACCTCGCCGGTGCGGGCGCGGAGGACGGTGGGGACGGCGGGTAATGGGGGCCGCTGATCCGCAGGGTCACCGTCGGGGTGCTCTCGGTGGGCGAGGTGTCCGCCACGTCCGGGCCGGTGTCCGCGGGGGGCGGTTCCGGGTCGCCGGGGTCGAGGTCGCCGGGGACGGGGGCGGCGAGCGGCATCGCCGGCGCGGGGCGCGGCGGCGCGGGCGGCGGCAGGAGGGCCGGGGACTCGGGGCGGGCGGCGAGCTCGTGCGGAGTGCCGGCGACGGCGGGCCGGAGCGGCAGTGAGGCCAGGGCGGCGAACCCGGCCGCGGCCATGCAGCCGCCGAACACGACGAGGTGGCCGGAGAGGCCCGCGCCCGCCGGCGGCGGGAGCACGGCCGCGCCGGTCACCGCGACGCCCACGGCGCCGCCGAGCAGCCCGGCGGCGGTCACGCCCGCGAGCGCGGCGGTGGGCTCGGCGGCCGGGGCGAGCCGTACCGCGGCGATCGCGACGCCGGTGGACATCGCGCCCAATCCGGCGCCCAGCAGCAGGGTCGCGGGCAGCCACGCGGTCAGCGCGCGCGGCTCCGGCTGGAGCGCCGCGGTGGCCACCCAGCCGCACGCGGCGGCGGCGCCGAGCGCGCCCGGGTAGATCACCCCGCGCGGGCCGAACCCGGCCGCGGGGCGGCCCGCCGCGAGCGCGGCGACGAGCGCCCCGCCGGACAGCGGGGCCACGGCGAGGGCGGCCGTGGCCGGGCCCTCGCCCCACACGCGGCCGGCGAGCAGCGGGGCGGCGACCAGCGGGGCCGCGGCGGCCGGGCCGAGCAGCGCCGCGACCACCACGGCCGCGCGGAACGCGGGCGGGTGCCGCCCCGGCCCGCGGGCGAGCCGGGCCAGAACGACGAGCAGCATGACCAGCCCGGCCCCGCACAGCGCGAGGGTGACGGCGGTCCAGCCGCGCCGCGGCACGTCCGCGACCACGCCCGTGGCCGCCGCGCCGCACGCCAGCGCCGCCATGCCCGCGACGAGATCGAGCCGCCGGCGCCGCCGCGCGGACCGCCCGGCCGGGCGCGCCCGCCGTACCGTGGCCGGGTTCCGGCAGGCCGCGAGCGCGAGGCACGCCAGCACCAGGCCGAGTGCCGCGCTCGGCGGGAACGGCCCAGTGGCCCCGGTGAGGCGGCCCCCGGCCGCGTGCGCGGCGGCCGCGCCGAGCCACGCCGCCACCGGCCAGGCCCACGCGACCCGGCCGCGGGCCGCGGCGGCGAGCAGCCCGAGCGCCGCGGCCGCGGCGACCCCCGCGCCCACCCCCTGCACGGCCCGGGCGAGCAGCAGCACCGGCAGGGACGGCGCGGCAGCGGCGGCCCCCGCGGCCGCGGCGAACAGGCCGAGCCCGAGCGCGAGCGTGCCCCGGCCGCCCCGCATCCCGGCCGACCCGGCGAGGGAGGCGAGCACGGCCGCGAACGGCACGGCGTACGCGGTGACGATCCAGAGCGGGTTCGCCCCGGGCACGTGCGGTACGGCGAAGGCCGGGGGAGGGGCGGGCACCAGCAGCGTGGCCGCGACCGCGTCCGCCGTGGTGACGCCGATCGCCCCGGCGCACACCGCCGCCCGCGCCCACGCCCCGCGCTCCCGGACGGCCGATCCGGCCCCCGGCGGGGCGCCGCCGCCGAGGGGGACCGTCACGGCCGTTCGCGCCGGGCCCGCCCGGCGCCGCGACCGGCGGAACCGCGCAGGGCCGCATGGCCGATTCCGCGGTCGCCGTCGTGGCCGCCCGCGGCGTGGCCAGCGAGCGGCGGCGGGGCCGGGAGCGCGTCGAGCTCGGGGCCGAGGTGCGGGCGGAGCGCCTCCTGCACGGCGACCTGGCGGGCGGTCTCGCTCGACATGTGGGCGAAGCGGCGGCACTTCCAGAACACCTCGACGGCGGTGCGGGCGGCGGCGAGGTGCTGGTCGCACAGGTGGCGGACCTCGGCCTCCAGGCGGCGGATGTGGTCGAGCTGGGCCGCGATCGCGGGATCGTGCGCGCGCCGGTCCAGCTCGCCGACGTCGTCCAGGCGGGCGGGCCAGCGCAGCTCCCGGGCCACCTCGTTGCGCGCCGCCTCCAGCACGTCGTCGAGCGTGGTGGGATGGCCGGCCTCCAGGTGGCGTTCGGCGCAGGCGATCGCGACGTGCACGGTGTGCTGGCGCTCGTGCCGGAGCATGCCGCAGGCGAGCAGCAGGGTGCGCAGCCGGTAGGCGAGGTTCTCCCGGCTCCACCCCATCACGGTCAGCGTGTGCCCGCGGCCCTCGATGACCTTCCAGCCGAGCAGGGTCAGCTCGCGCCGCGCCTGCTGCTGGGCGAGCCGCTGGTCCATGTGCAGCCGTGGGTGGCCGTCGACCATGTCGAGGCGGACCGCGCCCCCGTCGCCGGCCAGCCGTTCACAGATGCGCTGGATCACTTGGACTCTGCTGTCGGTCATCGCGCTCGTCCCTTCCTGTCCAGGGATCGGCCCGGTGATCCCTTGACGGAGCGATTGACCAGCCGCTGAGCGACAAGTCAATTCCGATCGCAGCGTAGGCACGGCACGGCGGCGTCGTCACGATCGAATGTATGCCCATTTTCCCGGGAAACGGATCTGTGTCTCCGTGGATAGCGGGCGAATGCCGGTGTGTGCCCGGATGTCGTATTCCGCGCGCCGACCACTCTAGAGAACTTCGCTAATCCGGGATGTTTGCCGGAGTGGAATGATGCCGTCCGGGATGCGGCTCCGGCGGGGGCGTGTCCGGGGCGGCGGCGCGGGACGGCCCGGCGTCCTTACAGGTCTGGTCAGATCAGTCAGTGGTGGTGCATAATCCCACTTCACGGGCTGTCGGCGCGCCTGTCGGGAGGGTAGCCGACCCGATTCGCTCGGTGATCGGTCACTGAAATTTACAGATCATCTGACGAATAGTTGAGGAAATTGTTGCGGCCCGCATTTGATTTGTGCTACCTAATCGACGGTGGGACGAGACCTGGCTGTCGAGGCAGCACTGAAAAGGCCCGGCGGGCACGGCGGCGCGCTCCGCGGGCCCGCTGACGCGGCCGCACGCATTCCGCACGCCGCGGCCGTGGCGCAATTGACCTCCGGTTTCGCCGCGCCGGAGATCGCGCCCGATTTCGGAATCGGCCCCGCCGGGGGATACCTGCGGTGGGCGATCGCCGGCCCCGCCGACGCCCCCGCCGGCGACGGCACGGCGGGCGACGCCGTACCCCGCGGCGCCGCGCGGCGGGGCGGCCGGCCGGAGGCGGTGTCCGCCGCGTCCGGCCCCGCGCTCCCGCCCGGGCACGCCGCCGCGTTGCGCGAGATCCTGCTCGGCGAGCGCGCCGAGCCCGGCGGCGCCGCCCCGGCCGATCCGCCCGCCCGGCGGCTGTGGACGATCGAGGCCGTGCGCACCCGGCTCGCCCAGGAGTTCGGCGTGCGCACCACCGCCGACGGCGCACAGGCCGCGATGCGCGCGCTCGGCCTGTGGCCCGACCGGCCGCCGCGCCGCCCGCACCGCATCGGCGACGCCGCCTGGGTGGCCACCGAGCTGCCGCGCCTGCGCGAGCGGGCCGCCGCCGAGGGCGCCCGGCTCTACCTGGTGGAGGACACGCCCGTCGGCGACGGCGCGCTGTGGCTGTTCACCGCCGCCCCCGTGTACGGCCCGCGGCGATTCGCCCTCTACGACCCCGCCCGCGAGGGCGGCGACCACGCCGCCTTCCTGATCGACTTCCTCGGCCTGCTCGCCCCGCCCACCGGCCCGCCGGTGCACGTCGTCCTGGAGCCGCCGCCCGCCCCCGGCGCCCGGGCCGTGACCGCCCTCGCCGCCGCCTCGCAGGGCCGGCTGCGCGTGCACTTCCTGCCCGACACCCTCGCCCGGCTGGAGCGGCTCGCCGCCCTGTGGCGCGCCGCCCTCGAAGCGGCCCGCCACCGCGCCGGGGAGCGCGATGCGGCCGCCCGCGACCACCGCGACGCGAAGGCCGCCGAGGAGCGGCTCCGGCTCGAACGCGACCGGGCGATCCGCGGGTGCCGCGAGGCGGGGGTGCCGGTCACCGAGCTGGTCGAGCACACCGGCCTCGCGCCCAAGACCATCTACGACGCGCTCGACCGGACCGCCGCGCCCGGCCCGGCCGAGGCCGTGCCCGCCGCGGAACGGCGCCGCAGGCTCGCCCGGCTCGACGCGGCGGTCGCCGCCTGGCGGCGCGCCGCCGAGGCCGCGCGCGAGCAGGCCCGCGCCCGGGAGGAGGCCGTGGCCGCCTACCGCGCCGCGCGCACGGCCGAGGAACGGCTGCGGCGCCACCGCGACGACGCGATCGCCGCCTGGCGCGCCGCGGGCGCCGGCGCTAGCGCGATCGCCGCCCGCACCGGCGTGTCGGTCGGGCTCGTCTCCCAGATCGCGAGCCGGAGACCGGCCGCCGAGGACGCGGTACGGCACGGCGCGGCGGGCCGGCTGCTCGCCGAGCTGGAGCGGGCCGGGAAGCGGTGGCGGGAGGCGGTGGCGGCCACCGAGGAGCGGGCCCGCGCCCGCCGCGAGGCCGTCGACGCCTGCCGGGCCGCCCGGGCCGCCGAGGCGCGGCTGCGCGCCCGCCGCGACCGGGTGATCCTCGCCTGCCACGCGGCCGCGATCCCCGCCCCGGACATCGCGCAGTGCGCGGGCATCGACGTCTCCACCGTCTACCAGACCCTGCGCGTGCACCGGCCCGCGGTGCGCGAGCTGCCCCGCCTCGACCGGCTGCGGCTGCTGGGCCGGCTGCGCGAGGTGTCCCACCGCTGGCGGCGGGCCGCCGAGGCGGTGCGCGAGCGCGTCCGCCTGCGCGACGAGGCGATCCGGGCCTGGCGGCAGAACCGCGCCGACGAGGAGGCGGCGCGGCGGCTGCGGGACCGGGCGATCGCCGAATGCCGCGCCGCCGGCATCGGGGTGAGCGTGCTCGCCGCGTGCACCCGCCTCGACCTGAGCACCGTCTACGCGGTCTGCCAGGCGGCCGGCGCCTGACCGCGCGGCCGTGCCCCGGATTGTCCTGACCATATTTGACGTCATTGGTTAAACGAGGCCTGACCAAAGGAGTTAGGTTTTGACTTAACGGAAGCGGTCCGGTCACAATCCGAAGCGGTCGCGGAGACTCGGTTCTATAGAGAACTCAACACCGGTATCACCGTTCTGAACTGGGCACTTGCATATTTACCGGTGATCGTGCAGCATGCGTTCCGTGGGGATGCCAAGCGTCGCTCAAATACCGCCCGGCCGACGGACGAAAAGAATCCCGGACCCGTGCGCGAGTTCCGGACGGAGACGGTCCTCGTGCCATTAACGGGGATGCCGGTGTGCCATCGCCGTTCCGCCGTGGCGCATGAGTAGGGAGTAACGGCGATGAGCGACTGGAGGTCGTCAGAGGGATGGAGGCCGGTCCCGGACTGCCGGACCCCCGACCCCCCGGACGGTGAACCCGGTCCGTGGCGTGACCGGTCCGGCGCCGTGATGCACGGCGTCTACGAGCGCGTGGTCCGCCCGGTCGAATGCGGCCGCCCCGCGTACCTGGAGGGCGTCGCGGCCTGGCACGGCAGGCGGCTGTGGAGCTGGAGCGGCCCGGAGATGCCGCGCTTCCGCGACCGCCGGGTGAGCCCGTGGAACCCGATCCTCGCCCAGGGCCTGCGCGCCGAGGACGCCGAACAGACCCCCTACCGCACCCCGACCTGGTGCGACGAGTGGATCGCCGACGCGCTGCTGCGCGACCTGAAGCCGTACGGCCGGTTCGCGCTGCCGTACAAGGCGGCGATGGACTGGTGCGCCGAGGCCGGCCGTGCCGGGCTGGTGTACCGCGCGACCCCGGAGACCCCACAGGGCGACGCCCCCGACGGCGCCGACCGGCGGTTATACATCGTCGCCGGGATCACCCAGACCTACGGGGAGGCGTTCGACCTCGACGCGCTCATCGCCGACTACCAGGAGGCGCTGCCCGAGGAGCTGGCGGCGCCCCAGATCGACGCGCTGCAGGCCCACCGCGACCGGTCGATCGCCCTGCTGTACGTTCTCGCCGACGACGCCGACGAACGGTTCTGGGCGGCCCCGCGGGCGGTGCGGGGCCTGACCCTCGGCTACCCTCCCACCGCAACCGCCGCGCGCATCCTCGCCGAGGCCGAGCCGGCCACCGTATCCCCGCATCCCCGGCGCCCGTACGGCCCCACCGGCCCCCTCGGCGGTCCCGGCCGGATCCTCGGCAACGGCAGAACGAACGGACCGCAGATGATCAGAGTCCCCGAGTGCCGGCACCCCGGGCGCCCGCACGCCCGCGTCGCCGACATGACCCCCGCGACCTTCGCCACGATCAGCCGCTGGATCGACCGCAGCTGGCCGGTCGACATGCCCCGCGGCACCCACCCGGACAGCCCCGCCGAGCTGGAGCGGTTCGGCTACCTCATCGCGATCGCCTACCGGGCGTACGTGAGCAGCGACCCGGTGCTGCGCGTCCCGATCTCCGACGACCCCGACCTCGAGGGCGAGCTGCACCGGTACGTGTGCTGCCTGCTGCGCGGGATGGGCAAGGACCCGCGCGAGATCCACCTCGACGCGCTCTACGCCCGCCGGATGGCCTGGAGCTGAGCGAGCACCCCGCCCGGACGCCCCACGACCGGCCGGGCGGGGCCGATCACGCCGCGGACAGCCCGCTCTCCTGCGCGACGCCGCGGCTCGCCTCGATCTGGGCGCACAGCGACAGCAGCGTGCCCTCCTCGCCCCACCGGCCGGTGAGCATCACGCCGATCGGCAGCCCGCCGGCCGACCGGTACAGCGGCAGCGTCACGCTCGGCCGGCCGGTCAGGTTCGCCTCGGCGGCGAACGGCGAGAACGCCTTCATCCGCGCGAACGTCTCCGCCGGGCCGACCCCGTCGGTGAACCAGCCGATCGGCGGGGGCGGCTGCGCGATCGTGGGGGTGAGCACCACGTCCACGTCGGCCTCCTGGCGCAGCATCGCGTCCCGCATCGCCCGGTCCAGCTCGGCGTGCGCCCGGATCACCTCCAGCCCGGCGGCGAGCCGCCCCATGCCGCGCAGCCACGCGGTGAGCGGCCGCAGCCGGTGCGCGTGCGCGGCCCGCACCGTGTGCAGCCGGGCCATGGTGAACCACAGCACGTCCAGGATCCGGTCGCCCTCCGGGCCGAGCACGGGGGAGGTCTCCACCAGCTCGTGGCCGAGGCACTCCAGCAGCCGGCAGGCACGCTCGACCGCCGCGGCCACCTCCGGGTCGAGGCTCACCCCGGGCACCGGCGGCGTCGCGGTGACCCCGATCCGCAGCCGTCCCGGGGCGCGGGCGGCGCACTCGGTGAACGACAGCCCGTCGCGCGGTGCGGTCCACTCCGGGCCCTCGCCGTCCCGGGAGAGCACGTCGAGCAGGGCCGCGGCGTCCGCGACCGTGCGGGCCACCACGCCGGGCACGGTGAGCCCGAACGGGTCGGGCGCCCAGATCCCGGCCGGCACCCGGCCGCGGGACGGCTTGACCCCCACCACCCCGCACGCGGCCGCGGCCACCCGCACCGCGCCGAGCCCGTCGACGCCGTGCGCGGCCGCGGCGAGGCCCGCCGACACCGCCACCGCGGCCCCGCCCGCCGCGCCGCCCGCGGACCGGTCCGGCGCCCACGGGTTGCGCGCGGGCGGCGCCACGTCGCTCTCGGTGAAGCAGGCGAGGCCGAACTCGGAGGTGGTGGTCTTGCCGAGCAGCACCGTGCCCGCCTCGCGGAGCCGTACCACCACCGGGTCGTCGACCGGGGCGATCAGCTCCCGGTAGGCGGCCGAGCCGAGCGTGCAGCGCACGTCCTTGACCGGGACGAGGTCCTGCACCGGGACCGGGACGCCGAGCAGCGGCGGCAGCTCGTCCGGGTCGGCGGCCTGCAGCACCCGCCGCTCGGCCCGCCGCGCCTGCCGCAGCGCGAGCTCCGCGGTGACCGTGACGTACGCGCCCGCGGTGGCGTTGAGCGCGGTCACCCGCCGCAGGTAGTGCTCGGCGATCTCCACGGGGGACAGCTCGCGGCACCGTACGGCGGCGGCCAGCTCGAGCGCGGACAGCTCGTGGATCTGCGGCATCTCGGCCTCCGGGGAACGGTCAGCGCGTCCCCGCCTCGGCGGGGGACGAGTCCGGGGACAGCGGGTCGGGCAGCTCGGCCGGCTCGAACGTGTGCGGGTCGGCGACCTCCTGGCGGAGGAAGCGGCCGGTGGACGGTTCGATCAGCCACACCCCGCCCTCGGCGTCGCGGACGGTGAGCCGGGCGAGGTGGCGCAGCGTGTGGCTCGGCGGCAGGTAGCCGTCGTCGAGGCTGCGGCGCAGCGCGAGCGCCGCCAGGTAGAGCGTCTGCAGCTGCGGGTGGATGAGCCGCTTGCCCGCGCGCGCCCGGGCGCGGGCGCGGGACCGGGCGGGCTGGTGCGGCAGCCACCAGGCGACCACGAGCGCCGCGGCGAGCGCGGCGGCCGCGGCCACCCAGGCGGCGACGCCGAGCGCGTGCGCGTACGCCGCGGTGCTGCGGGCGAGCAGCTCGGCCGCCTCGTCCTGCGGCATGCGGGCGGCGAGGCTCACGGTGACCGCGACGTTGCCGAGCGCCGCCTCCCGGCCGTCGGCGGGCACGAGCGCCGCGGCCGGGGTCATCCCGCCCGCGTACACGATCCGGGCGATGGCGCCAAGGACCGCCACCCCGAGCGCGCCGCCCGCCTGCCGGGCCGCGTCGCCGATCGCCGCGGCCACGTTCGCGTGCGCCAGCGGCACGGCCCGCAGCGTCGCCTCGGTGGTGGTGCGCATCGCCATCGCCATGCCGCAGCCGCCGGCCGCGAGGGCCACCGCGAGCTGGCCGTACCCGGAGGCGGCGGTGGTCGAGCCGAGCATCGCCATCGCCGCGGCGATGAGCATGAGGCCGATCACCGCCGGGGTCTTCTCGCCGTCCCGGCCGGCGAGCCAGGCGGCGAGCAGCAACCCCGCGAGCAGCCCGCCGGCGAGCGGCAGCAGGTGCAGCCCGGCGTCGAGCGGCGCCATGCCGAGCGTGGCCTGCAGGTGCTGCACGACCACGAACAGCGCGCCGAACAGGCAGAACCAGGTGAGCGCGATCGCCGTCATCGCGGCGGCGAACCGCGGGCCGTGCAGCAGCCGGATGTCCACCAGCGGCCTTGGGCCGCGGGCCCGCAGCGCGAGCCCGAGCAGCGCGGCCGCGGCGGCGCCCGCGACGCCGAGCAGCACCGGGTCGGTCCAGCCGCGCGCCGGGCCCTCGATGATCGCCCAGCCCAGGCCGGTGAGCGCGGCGATGCCGAGCGCGGCGCCGAGCGGGTCGAGCGCGCCGATGTCCGGGTTACGCGAGGCGGGCACCAGGATCGGCACGATCACCAGGGCGATCAGGCAGATCGGCACGTTGACCAGCAGGATCGAGCCGAGCCAGAAGTTCTCCAGCACCCAGCCGCCCACCGCCGGGCCGGCCGCCACGCCGACGCCGATGCCCGCCGACCACACGCCGACCACGCGGGCCCGCTCCCGCCGGTCCGGGAACAGGTCGACGAGGAGCGACAGCGCCGACGGCATGATCAGCGCGGCCCCGACGCCCATCGCGGTGCGGGCGGCGATCAGCGGGCCGACCGCGCCGGCCTGCGACCCGGCGAGGGACGCGAGGGCGAACAGGGTCAGGCCGAGCACGAGGACCGGGCGGCGGCCGAGGCGCTCGCCGAGCCGCCCCGCGGGCAGCAGGAGCGCGGCGAGGGCGATCGTGTAGGCGTCGATCGCCCACTGCGCCTCGCTCGGGTCCGCGCCGAGCCGCCAGGTGAGCGACGGCACCGCGATGTGCAGCACGGTCTGGTCGAGACCGACGATCACCTGGGCGAGGCACAGCACGGGCAGCGCCATCCAGCGGCTGCGGCGCGGTGCCGCGGATCGGGACGGGACGGGGGCCGGATCGGTCATCGTGGCGGCTCGCTCCGGGTCGTTCCTGCGGGTCGGCGGGGTACGGCGGGCATCGGCGGGCGGGCCCGGCGCCGGTGCGGCGCCGCGGGCTGCGGGGGGACGGCGGCCGCACCGGCTCTACCGAGGCTTTTCTTACAGAGATCTTTACAAACGGTCATGACCGGCAGGTCTTGCGGGTCTCGCTGATCGACTTGACGGTCACGCCGCGGTAGTTCGGGTACTTCCACGGCAGCCGGAAGGTGTGGGCGCGGCCCGGGCGCAGGCAGGCGCCGACCCGGGTCTGCGGCCCGTCGTAGGTGACCTTCACGTACCTGCCGGTGGCGCATCGGTTGCGGACCACGGTGCGGCCGTCCGCGCCGTTCGCGGGCGGGACGTGCCGTACCAGGTGCACGCAGGCGGGGGTGGGTCTACCCGCCGCGGGCGCGGCGGCCGGGGCGGTGGCGATCAGCGTGCCCGTGGCCGCCAGGGTCAGTACCAGCGCGGTGCCGGCCCTCGCCGGGTTCCGACTGGTCATCGTCGTTCTGTCCTTGCCGTCGAGAAGGGGATCGCGCCCGGGTGCCGGGGCCGGGCGAACGGTCGGGAGGGGTCCCGACGCCGGGATGCCGGGACCCGGGGGTGGTGCACGCGGGGGGTTCGGGGGAGGAAGGGGGCGGGCCCGCCGGCGGCGGGACCATCCCGGTGATCCCTCCGCCCGGGGCGCGCGGCCCGGGGGAGTGCCGGTCGGCGGACCCGCGGCTCCATGGGAAGGGGCCCTTCGCCGGCCCCCTCCCAGGGGTGAGTTCCGCGAGGCTTTCGCCGATTTCGCAGCATAGGCAGGGCGGATTATTCCGGGAATAGGCGTTATCAACTCGTGACCCTGACAAAAAGTCATGGCACGGGTTTTCGCTGGAAGCGGGCTTTGCGTGATGTCCGGCCCAGGTGAACGGCCGCCGGTGAAAAGGTGTTTTCGGTCCGACCGGATCCGGGGGTGCCGGGTGTGCGGCCTTCGTGAGCTGCGATTTGTCACAGCAGCCCCACTTGCCTCACTGCTTGTCAGGAGACTTGTAAGGGCGTGTAAGAGGTATTACGAATTGGTCACGACCGGATGGGCCTATATCCTCTCTGGCTTGATTAATTTACTCTCGACAGTGTCTTGACAATCTAAGTCAAGAAAGTTGATGATCTTGTGAGGTGTCGTGTCCGGCCGGGCGGCGCCGCGCCGCCTGCGGCGGCCTGCCGGTGCGCCCGGCCGGGCCCCGAGCCCGCCGCCCCCGTCGAGGAAATCTCGGCGCGGTCCCCGACGGGGGCGGCGTTCCCCGGCACCGGGCCCACCGGTGAGGCCGGCCGTGCGACCCGGGGGCGGCGATCCCCCTGGCCAGAGAGGAACGGAGACCATGGCGATCCTGCCCATCGACCCCTACGTCATCCCGGACGATCTCCCCGAGAACCGGGTGGCGTGGCGGCCCGATCCCCGCCGGGCCGTACTGCTCGTGCTCGACATGCAGAACTACTTCCTGCGGGTGTTCGCCCGCTGGGGCGCGCCGTGGCGGGAGCTGATGGCGAACTGCCTGGCGCTGCGCGAGCACTGCGCCGACAACGGCATCCCGGTGGTGTACTGCGTGCAGCACGCCCGGCAGACTCCGGAGCAGCGCGGTCTCACCCGCGACTTCTGGGGGCCCGGCATCGGGGCCGACCCGGCCGACGCGCAGATCGTCGACGAGCTCGCGCCGCGCCGGGGCGACATCCGCATCCACACCTGGCGGTACAGCGCGTTCCAGCGCACCGGGCTCGCCGGCCTGCTCGAGGACCTCGGCCGCGACCAGGTGATCATCTGCGGGGTCTACGCCCACCTTGGGGTGCTGCTCACCGCGTGCGAGGCGTTCATGCGCGACCTGGAGACGTTCGTGGTGAGCGACGCGATCGCCGACTTCTCCGTGGAGCACCACCGCATGGCGCTGCACTACGCCGCCCAGCGCTGCGCCGTCGTGCTGCCGACCCGCGACATCATCCACACCCTCGCCTCGCAGGCCGCCGCCGAGGCGAACGACCTCGCCCTCGCCCGCGCCCGCCAGGCGTCGCTCGCCCGCCGCGAGGCCGCCGCCCGGCAGGAGGCCGCGGTACGGCGGGAGCGCCAGCAGCGGCGCGAGGCGGTCGCCCGGCAGCGGCGGCTCGTCAACCACGACGTCGTCGTCCACCGCGGGGACTTCGGCGCCGAGGCGCGCAACGGCCGGGCGCTGCAGAGCGCGGGCCCCGCGTACCACGGCCGCCCGCCGTACCTGGACGACCAGAGCGCGTGACGCGCGCCGCGCCCCGGGCGGCGCGCCGCGGGTGGGCCCGCACGCCCGCCGGGTGCGATCGGGGGTCGCCACGCGCCCGGCGCCGCCGGCATGGGCCCGGCGTCGCCCCACGGCTTGAGCGGGCGCGCACCGGGGAAGCGCATTCGTGACGTCCTGCCAGGTCACGCCCTGCGGCGCGGGCACGGGGACGCCGTCCCGGCCCCGCCGGTACGGCCACCGTCACCGCCACAAGGAGGGGCCATGACCACCGCCGCCATGCCGGCCGTCGACGTCGACCTGTTCGCCGACCCCGTGCTGGCCGATCCCTACCCCGCCTACCGGATGCTGCGCCACGCGGGGCCCGCCGTGTACCTGCCCGGGTACCGCGTCTGGGTGCTCGCCCGCGACCGGGAGGTACGGCACGCCGTCGGCCACCCGGAGGTCTTCGCCGCCGCCCCGCAGGCGGGCCTGCTCGGCGGCCTGACCGTGGGGGCGGGGTGGACACCGACCGGGCATGGGCGCGGTGGCGGGCTCGCCGGTGAGGGCGGCGATCCGGCTCACGGTGCCCCCGGCGAGCCGATCGGCCGTGCCGTACCGGGGTGCGGTCGCGGGCTCGCGGCCGAGGGCGGTGATCCCGCTCGCTGGGAAGCGGGCGAGCCGGCCGGCGGCGCCGTACCGGGCCGGCGGCCGCCGGGTGAGCCGGCGGTGAGGCGCGTGCCCGGCGCGCGGGCCTGGCGTGAGTCGCTCCGCGCCATCGCCGCCCATCCCGGGCTGCGCACCGTGGCCGGTGTGCAGGCGTTCATCGCCGACCAGGCGGAGCACCTCGCCGAGGATCTCGTCGGCCACGGCTCCTTCGACGCCGTGGCCGAGCTCGCGCACCGGTTCCCGCTCCGCACGATCGGCACCCTGCTCGGCCTCCCCGCCGAGAGCCGCCCCGACCTGCTGACGCTCGCCGAGGCGGCCCTCCAGGCCCACGGCCCGCTGGACGATCACACCGTCCGCGCCCTGCTGGACCTCGAGCCCGTGTTCGCCCTCCTCGTCGCCGAGCTCGCCGCCGCCCGCGCCCCGGAACCCGCGGTCCTCCCCACACCCACCGCGTCCGTCACCGCCCCGGCGGCCCGGGGCGGCGGCGCCACCCCTCCCGGCGCGGCCGATCTCCTCCCCGGCGCCGCCGTCGCCTCGCCCACCGGCGACGTCCCGGACCGGGCCGGGATCGCGCACCTGCTCCGCTCGTTCGCGCTGCCCTGCGTCCAGGCCGTCGCCGCCGGCCTCACCGGCATGCTGTGGCTGCTCGCCACCCACCCCGAGGCCTGGCAGGCCCTGCGCGCCGACCCGTCCCTGGTTCCGGCCGCCGTCGCGGAGTCCCTCCGCCTGGAAACCCCGGTGCAGCTGTGCGCGCGCGTCACCACGCGCGAGGTGCGCGTCGGCGACGCCGTCATCCCCGCGGGCGAACGCGTCCTGCTCCTCCTCGGCTCCGCCAACCGCGACCCCCGCAGGTGGCCCGGCCCCGACCGGTTCGACCTCCGCCGCGACCGGGCCGACCACCTCGGCCCCGGCCACGGCCTGCAGCCCACGCTCGCCTCGGTCCTCGCCACGGCACACCTGCGGGCCATCCTCGCCGCCCTCGTCCGCAGGGCCGCCGGCCTCCACCTCGACGGCCACCCCCGCCGCCGCCTGGCCGTCGCCACCCGCGCCTTCGCCTCCCTACCGCTCTACGCCGCACCCGGCCGGGCGGGAGACACCGGCGGCGCCGGGTGACTAGACGCCGCTGAACTCCATCGCCCGTTGGAAGGCCTCCCTGCTCTTCTCCTGATCGCCGAGCGCCTGCCAGACCTCCGCGGCCATGAGCCACACCTCGGCCGTGATTCGATTTGGCGGCTCCTTCGCTAGAGCCCCGGCAGCGCTATTGAGTGCGGTCGCAGCCTCATCGAATCGGCCCAACATCTGGTAGGCCTTTCCGAGGAGCACCTGGGTGTCGGCGAGTATGCCAATGTGCGCCCGCCCGACCAGTCCAATCGCCTTGCGGGCATACTCAATGGCCGGTTCCGGGTTACCAAGTTCGATCTCCGCCCGGCACAAGAGGTAATAGCAGTACGCTAAATCGATCGTACTCGCCGAGGAGTTTCGGAGCTCCTGCTCTGCTTGCAACAACTCAGTACGACACTCAGCCGCATCTTCCGGGCGCAAGCGGAGTCGGACATGGAGATACTCGGCGTGAAGGCGGGCGCGATTGCGAGGGTCACCGTTTGTGGCCTGTATGGTCCAGGCACGCTCAATTCGTTCCAGCGCTTCCTCGCGCTTTCCTAACATATCGGCGATGATCGCGGCGTTCCAATTGGTGGCCACGATGGCGCGCGGTGTTCCGAGCTCCTCAGCAGCGGCTAGTAGCTGGGTCGCATGTTGTTCGGCCACAAGCAGATCCCCTCGCTGCAAGAATACCGACATCAACGTCGCGCCCAGCTCGATCAGATGATCGGTCCAGCCTTTCCCAATCATCTCGGCGAGTTCGTTCTCGGCGGTCTCGATCGCGAGTTCGAAGTCGCCTCGATCGCGATAACAACGAGTCAGCGCCAGAGCAGTGCCGATGCGAAGATCATCGCTTAGCTTATTACGGTGCTCTGTGCGCAGCTCGACAAGCGCCTGAATCGCTTCATCAATGTCGCCGCATGCCTCGAGGGTTAGCGCCCAACCATACTTAGCCGAATGCAAGAGATCCGGTAAGCGGGATATCTGAGGCTCGGCGATCAGTTTTTGATAGAGGAACCGAGCTTCCTCCTTGTCGCCGGATTCCAGCGCCGACCGCGCTGCCTGCAGATCGCGTTCAAGTCTTCTGATCTCTTGGGACTCGACACCGTGGAGGAGATATTCGACCGAACAGTTCAGCTTGCGAGCGATGACCTCCAGAACCTTTGGCGTCGGCGCCCGCTGCCCGCTTTCGATGAGCGAAAGGTAACTATCGGTGAACTCGGGACGTGCGACTTGTGCCTGCGACAGTCCCAGCCTCAGGCGGAGCTCCTTGATCCGCCGGCTTACCGCGCTCTGGTCGGACACTGAATCCTCGAAGAACAACGCTCACTTCACCGGAAAGAGCACGCACGACCGGACGCTGACGGTCCGGTTCGCCGAGGTGAACACCAAGGCCTAAAGGCCGCTGCACTCCATGGCCCTCTGGTAGGCGAAGGTGCTCCCTTCCTGGTCACCTGCGCCTTCGAGGACGGCGGCCGCATTCATCCAGCTCTCGGCGGTCATCCTCGAAGTAGGTTCCTGTTCCAAGAGCTCCATCGCGGCGTTGACCTCCTCAATGGCCTTGCTCGGCTGACCGAGCAGGAGATACGCCTGCCCGAGTATGACCAGGGTATCGGCGCGTACCTCCGGGCAGGAATCGCCAAGGAGATCGATGCACTTCATGGCGCATTCGATCGCCTGCTCCACGCGCCCCAGATTGAGTTCGGCCGTTGCACGATACTTCATGCAGAGGGCCAGATCGAGAGTCCCGGCGGCGGTTTCCTGCAGCTCCTGCTCCGCCCGAAGGAGGAGATCACGGGACTCGGCCGACTCGTTTGGCCTGTTGCGCAGGCGGAGGTGAGCGTACTCGACCCGTAGCCGGGCTAGGTTTCGGGGCTCTCCATTCTCCGACTGCACGGCCAGTGCCCGCTCCACGAGAGGCATCGCTTCCTCGCTCCGCCCAAGGGAGTCGGCTATCGTCGCCGCGTTCCAGCTGGCAGCCACGATGGCCCGAGGAGTGCCGAGTTGCTCGGCGGCGGCGAGCAGTTCAGATGCGTACAGGTGAGCACGGAGCAGATCCCCTCGCTCGTAATAGGCGGAGAGGAGGGTGGAGCCGAGTTCGATCAGGTCATCCGTCCACCCTTGATCCATCATCCCTGCGATCTCTTGCTCCGCGACCTCGATAGCCGATTTCAGCTCGCCGTTGTCCCGGTAGCACCGAGTCAGAGCCATGACGATGGCGATTCGCTGCTCCCGGCTGACGGTGTCATCGAGGGAATCGCGAAGCCGACTCAGGATCGAAATCGCTTCCTCGAGATCACCGCAGGCCTCTGCGGCGAGACCTAGGCCATACTCTGCTTCCCGTCTGAGCGAGGTGAGCTTGGAGAGGCCGGGCTCGTTAAGGAGCTGGGAATAGCGCCGTCTTGCCTCTTCCGCCTCGCCGTTGTCCAACGCCATCCGGGCATAGCGCAAGTTGAGCTCAAGGTCTTCCATCTCTTCGGCGGTTACGCCATTGACGAGGTAGCTGACCGAGCATCCGAGCTTGGCGGCGAGCAGCTCCAGAACGGCAGGCGTTGGCGTGCGGCTACCGCTCTCGATCAGGGATATGTAGCTGTCGGACAGTTCCGGATGCGCGAGCTGTGCCTGGGACATGCCGCGCTTGAGGCGCATTTCCTTGATTCTTTTGCTAATCGGGTTCTGACTAGTCATCGCCGCCCCTAAACTACCTTCGAGAGAAACCACTGTGACGGGAGTGAACCCATGCGCCGCCTTCTAGCGCTGACCCTGATAGCCATCTTGGTTCCACTCGCTGTGGTAGCCGCGGTCAAATACCTCGGCGACTCTGGCGACGCTAACGCTGGCGTGACCGCGCGGCGAGTTCATTGCTGCTGACCCTGGCGAGCTGGTGACGCTGCGGGTCCTCTCGGTGAATCGCATACGCACGGTCGTGGCCAGGGCTGACGGTAGTCGATCGTTCATTACCCCAGCTTACGAAGTTCTGTGACGTCTGGCGAGAGTACCGCAGGACCTAGTCAACTCTCTTGTCACCATTGGTCACAACAAAGACGTGTGGCGGCACGGTCGCCACACGTCTTTGGCGCCACATCTCGGTGTCGCCTCGAGCGAGTGCCACGGGACGAACAAGACTCGTAATGATCGCGTGTAAGGAGCCGATCCCGCCTGGCGATACCGCCTGTTAGCGCTCTGACGGCATATGAGTTGTCCCGGTGGGCTCCGACGCTGTCCGGATATTGTCAACGAGGGTGCGAGGCGCTTTCAGGAATTGTGTGATCCGGATGCGAGTGTGGACATTCGTTGAATGCTGCGGCAATGGCCGGGCCGTATGTGGAATATGAATCTTATTCATCGAATGATTGGCTCATGAGTAAGAGCCGGCCGAGAGTTCCTCGTGCAGGCGGACGAGTTGTTCGGCCGCCTCGGTGAGGTCGGAGAAGGCGTAGTGGGTGGGGGTGCCGTTCGTCGTCCAGGTGAAGGTGTCGTCGTGGCAGTGGACGGTCAGCGCGGCGGCGATGGAGAGGGTGGAGTGGTTCCAGCCGGGGTGCAGGGTGGCGGGGATGCCGCGGGCGGCGAGCTTTGCGCGGAGGGCGCGGGCGGCCTGGAGCGGGGTGCAGGCCGGGGGTGGGTGGGAGGTGTGGTGGGGGAGCGGGATGGCGAACCAGACCGCTTTGCCGGGGGCGGACCAGCGGCCGCCGAAGCGCGAGCGGGTGAGGTGCCAGCCCCAGGCGGCGGTGAGGGATTCGACGATGCTGAGGCCGCGGCCGTGCTCCGGGAGGTCGCTTGGCGGGCCGGATCGGGTGGCGGGGCGGGCAACGGGTTCGCGTAGCGGGTCGAAGACCTTGCAGACCAGCTGGCTGTGTTCGTGGCGTCCGCGTCGGTAGAGCCAGAGCTCGGGTGGGCCGGGGCGGGTGGCTGTGCGGGATGAGCGGGGGCGGGTGAGGACGTGCCGGTAGACGTTCGCGGCGAGCTCGTTGACGGCCACGGTCGCGTCGTGGATCAGCTCCTCGGGGAGGCCCATGCGTTCCAGGGCCTGCCGCAGCAGCCTGCGGGCGACGCCGGCGCAGGTGTGGTCAGCGGGGAGCGCCCATAACGCGCACTCCCGGGCCAGGTCGACTCCCGCATCCGCCATCGGTCTCGCCTCCGCCAGGTTCGTTCTCATCGCTCCGCCCACCCGTGACGTCCCGGTGATCCCTGTGCAGACAGGTTTCGCTGGTGGCAACCGCTATCTCCACGTGAACCGCCACGGCGGCCACGGCAGGACATGCGGCCGACGCCGTTTCCGGTTCAGCGCGACACCTGGGCGAAGACCTCGCCACTCCCTCACCTGCGGGCGTTCCACTCCCCACGAAAACCCCGCGCCGCATCGGCCCCGGGGCGAACACCCGCTGTCGTGATTCTCAGCCTTCGCAGCTATGTAAGTGTGAAACGCAGATTATTGAATCGTGGGTGGGCTGACAACAGGTTGCCCAAAGGATCCAGTATGTCCCGTTACGCGAGGTAGAGCGGGGTAAGGCCGACCTTCCCATTGCGATACACCGACCCGTCCGCCGCGCCGGTACGGCACGGCCGCGGGAAATCGACGCGGGGCCGGGCGGGAACCACGGATACGCTACAACCCCATGGCGACCGTGCGCATTCGCGAAAAAAGTTCGGAAAGGGCGCCGAGGGCGGCCCGGAACCTCGGTCAGGGGAGATCGGCGAAGCGTTCGACGTCCTCGGGCTTGCCCGCGACGATGATCACATCGTCGTAGGTGAGCTCGGTGTCCGCGGTGGCGTAGGTGAACTCCTCCTCCGGGCTCTTCACCGCCACGACCGTCACGCCGTACTTGCGGCGCAGGTTCGTCTCGCCGAGCGGCTTGCCGACGAAGTCCTTGGGCGGGCGGGTCTTCACCAGCGCGAAGTTCTCGTCCACCTCCATGTAGTCGAGCAGCCGCCCGCTCACCAGGTGGGCGACGCGCTCGCCCATGTCGTGCTCGGGGGTCACGACGTGGTGCACGCCGATGCGGCTGAGGATGCGGCCGTGCTGGCGGCTCACCGCCTTCGCCCAGATGTCCTCGATCCCCAGCTCGACGAGGATCGACGCGGTGAGGATGCTCGACTCCAGGTCGTTGCCGATGCCGACCACCGCCCGGTAGAAGTCGGGCACGCCGAGCTGGCGCAGCGCCTCGGCGTCGGTGGCGTCGGCGGTGGCGATGTGGGTGATCTGGCCGGCCAGGGCCTGGACCACCTTGGGCCGCCGGTCGATGGCGAGCACCTCGGTGCCCCGCCGGGTCAGCTCCAGGGCGAGGGAGGAGCCGAAGCGGCCGAGCCCGATCACCACCACCGGGTCCCTTCTCTTCTCAGCCAACGATCACTCGCTCCTCGGGTAGTTCGTACAGCCGGGCGCGCTCGCGCAGCGCGAGCGCGGAGCCGAGGGTGAGCGGCCCGGTGCGGCCCACGAACATCAGCAGCGCGAGCAGCACCTGCCCGGCCGCGGGGATGTCCGGGGTGATGCCGGTGGACAGCCCCACGGTGGCGGCGGCCGAGACGACCTCGAACAGCACCTGATCCAGACTATGCGGGGTCAGCACGAGCAGGAGGTACGTCGAGACCGCGATCAGCGTCGCGAGCGTCATCACGAGCGCGACCGCCTGGCGCTGCGCCGGCTCCGGCAGCCGCCGGTTGCCGATGTTCACCCGGGGCTCGCCGCGCATCTCGGCCCAGATGATGAACACGAGCATGCCCAGCGTGGTGACCTTGATCCCGCCGGCCGTGCTCGCGCTGCCGCCGCCGATGAACATCAGCGCGTCGATCGCCAGCCAGCTCGACGGGTTCATCTCCGCCACGTCGATCGCGGCGAACCCGGCCGAGCGCGGCATCACCGCCATGAAGAAGCCCGCGAGGATCTTGCCCGGGTCGTCGAGCGCCCCCAGCGTCCGCGGGTTCGCCCACTCGGTCACCGTGAGCACGAACGTGCCCAGCGCCAGCAGCACCGCCGACACCCACAGCGTGAGCCGGGTGACCAGCGACCAGCGCCGCGGGTGCCGCCAGGATCGCAGCAGCTCGAACACGACCGGGAAGCCGAGCCCGCCGACGATCGAGGCGAACGCGATCGGCAGGCACACCCACGCGTCGGTGACGAACCGCGCCAGGCTGTCCGGCCACAGCGCGAGCCCGGCGTTGTTGAACGCGGACACGCCGTGGAAGGCGCCGAGGTAGACGGCCCGGAGGAACGGCTCGCCGTACCCGGTCATCAGCCGCACGGTGAGCACCGCCGCCACCGTCACCTCGGCGACGAGGCTGAACAGGGCGACCTTGCGCACCACCCGGCGCACGTCGCCGGCGCTCAGCGCCTTGGTCTCGGCCGCGGCGAACATCCGGGCGCGCAGCCCGATCCGCCCGGACACGATCACGGTGAACAGCGTGGCGAGCGTCATGATGCCGAGGCCGCCGATCTGCGCGAGCAGAATGATCACCAGCTCGCCGAACAGCGACCAGTGCCGCTCGGTGTCGACGATGGTGAGCCCGGTCAGGCTCACCGCCGAGGTCGCGGTGAACAGGGCGGTGATCCACCCGGTCGGCTCGCCCGACGCGGTGGCGATCGGCAGCGAGAGCAGGAGGGTGCCGAGCAGGGCGGCCGCGCCGAACCCGGTGGCGATGACCTGGGTGGGGTTCTGGAACCGGTCCAGCAGGCCCGCCCACCTGGCCTGACGCATCACGCGGCGGCCCGCGACGCGGCGACCCGCTCCGGTCGGCCGGGCGTCGCGGGTACGGCGGGCGCGCCGACGGCGATGACGAGCATGGGATCAGAGGATAGCCACCCGCCCCGGGAAGGCCCCCGGGAAGGCCGCGGAGTCCCGGGCGCCGGACACCCGCCGGCGGGGCCCGTGGGCCGTGCGGGCGCGGGGCGACGCCGCGGCGGCCGCGCCGTGCAGTGTGGTACCGGCCGCCGCGGCGCGGCCGCCATCCTGGTCCGCGGCAGAAGGTTCGTCGCCCACGCTGCGGGGAAGGGCACCCCTTGTGCACATTGCGGTGGCATGGACATTTGATCACTCAATGGCAGAAATTGACAGTTCTTCGGGGTGTCCATCGACATTTTCTGATCGGATCCACCTTCTACTGAAGCGATCCGTGTGCGACACTGTGCCGACAGTGAGCGGACAGCGAGCCGACCCTTTGCTCCTCAGGAGCCCGCATGCCAACCGCCGACTCCGACGACCTACGGGATGGTTTCGTGGACGAACGATCAGCGGGTCCCATGCCAGCGCGCCGGCTGCTGGGCGCGCGCCTTCGTGAACTGAGGGAACAGGCCGGCCTCGGCCGGGAGGCGGCGGGCCGGGCGATCCGGGCCTCCGAGGCGAAGATCCGGCGGTTGGAGAAGGGCGCGTCCGCCTACAAGCGCCGCGACGTGGAGGACCTGCTCACCCTGTACGGCGTGACCGACCCGGCCGACCGGGCCCTGCTGCTCGACCTGGTGGAGCAGGCGAACGCGCCCGGCTGGTGGCGCGAGTACGCCGACCTGGTGCCGCCGTGGATGGAGCGGTTCCTCGGGCTGGAGCAGAGCGCGAGCGTCATCCGCACCTGGGAGGTGCAGTTCGTTCCCGGCCTGCTGCAGACCCCCGACTACGCGCGGGCCGTGATCACCAACGGCAACGAGAGCATGGGCGCCGAGGAGGTCGAGCGCTGGGTCGCGCTGCGCATGCGCCGCCAGCGCATCCTGTTCCCGCCCGCCGAGGTCCGGCTGTGGGCGATCATCGACGAGGGGGCGCTGCTGCGCCGGATCGGCGGCCCGGGCGTGATGCGGGCACAGCTCATCCACCTGCTCCACATGATCGAGCTGCCCAACGTTACGGTCCAGGTGCTGCGGCTCGACGGCCCGCAGAACCCACGCGCGCTCCGCCCGGTCACCCTGCTGCGCGCCGCCGCCGACATCCTGCCCGACGTCGCCTACTGCGAGAACCTGTGCGGCGGCCGGTTCTTCGACCGCCCCGCCGACACCGTCCGCTTCCTCGACCTGCTCAACTGGCTGAGCGTGCACGCGGCCTCGCCCCGGGAGACGCCCGGCATCCTGCGCGGCATCATCGCGCGCATCGACGCCGAGGAGCCCGCGGCGGCGCACCGCCGCTGACGCGGCCCCGCGGCGCGCCCCGCCGTACGCCGGCCGGTCTCAAGGAGCGCCGCCGTCACCGCTCCGGGCGGGGCACGGCGGGCAGCACCCTGCCGGTGAGCGCGCCGAAGCCGAGCCGCCCCCCGGACGCCGACGGGGCGGAGGCGCGGATGGTGACGACGTCGCCGTCCTCCAGGAAGGTGCGGGCCGAGCCGTCGCGCAGCCGCAGCGGCCGGGTGCCGCCCCAGGTGAGCTCGATCAGCGACCCCGCCTCGCCGGGGCCTGGGCCGCTCACCGTGCCCGAGGCGTACAGGTCGCCGGTGCGCAGCGCGGCCCCGTTCGCGGTGAGGTGCGCGAGCAGCTGCGCGGGCGACCAGTACATCTGCGCGAACGGCGGCCGGGACACCACCTCCCCGTTGAGCTCCAGCTCGAAGGTGATGTCGAGCGACCAGTGCCGCTCCTCACGCAGGTAGCCGACCGGCTCGGGCGACTGCGGCGGGCCGGGCACGCGGGCGGCGCGCAGCGCGGCCATCGGCACCACCCACGGCGAGATCGAGGTGGCGAACGACTTGCCGAGAAACGGGCCGAGCGGCACGTACTCCCACGCCTGAAGGTCGCGGGCGGACCAGTCGTTGAGCAGCACCACGCCGAACACGTGCCGGTCGAACCGGGAGGTCGGCACGCTCTCCCCGGGCACGGTGGGCACGCCCACCACGAAGCCGAGCTCCACCTCGACGTCGAGCCGCCGGGACGGCCCGTCGACCGGCCCGGGCGCGCCGTGCTCCAGGTGCTGCCCGCGCGGCCGGACCACCGGGGTGCCGGACACCACCACCGTGCCGGCCCGGCCGTGGTACCCGAGCGGCAGGTGCCGCCAGTTCGGCGGCAGCGGGTCCTGGCCGGGGCGCAGGATGCGGCCGAGGTTCGCCGCGTGGTGCTCACTGGCGTAGAAGTCGACGTAGTCGGCGACCTCGAACGGCAGGTGCAGGGTGACCCGGTCGAGCGGGATCAGGTTCGGCTCGACCAGGGGGCGGCGGCGCTCGTCGGTGAGCAGCTCGACGATGCGCGCCCGGACCTCCGCCCAGCGCTCCGGGCCGCGGGACAGGTGGGCGTTGAGCGCGGGCGCGCGGAAGTCCGGGTCGTCGAGGACCGCGCCGAGGTCGAGCACCCAGCCGCCGATCGCCACCCCGACCCGCCGCGGCGTCCCCGGGGTGGAGAACACCCCGTAGGGGAGGTTGTCGACCGGGAAGTCGGAGCCCTCGCTCACCGGCACCCAGCTCTCCGCCGCGGCCGCACGCCGCCCGGCCGCCGGCCGTACCTGCGGGCGGGCGGTCGGCGGGCCCGGGCGCGGCTGCCCGGCCTGCGGCGCGCCCGCCCGGGCCGGGCGCGGCCGGCGCGACGCCGGCGTCCGTGACGCGCTCACCGGGCCCGGCGCCCCGACCAGGACCAGGCGTAGCCGGGATCCTCGCAGGCGCGGGCGCCCTCACCGAGCGCGAGCGGGCGGAAGGTGTCCACCATGACGGCGAGCTCGTCGAAGAACTCCCGGCCGATTCCGCCCTCGTACGCGCCGGGCTGCGGGCCGTGCGCGATGCCGCCCGGGTGCAGCGAGATCGAGCCCTGCCCGATGCCGGAACCCTTGCGCGCCTCGTAGTCGCCGCCGCAGTAGAACATCACCTCGTCGGAGTCGACGTTCGAGTGGTAGTAGGGCACCGGGATCGCGAGCGGGTGGTAGTCCACCTTGCGCGGGACGAAGTTGCAGACCACGAAGTTGTCGCCCTCGAACACCTGGTGGACCGGCGGCGGCTGGTGCACCCGGCCGGTGATCGGCTCGAAGTCGGCGACGTTGAAGGTGAACGGGTAGAGGCAGCCGTCCCAGCCGACCACGTCGAACGGGTGCCGGGCGTACCGGTAGCGGGTGCCCGTCACCCCGCCGGGGCCGTCGCCGCGGTGCTTCACCAGCACCTCCACGTCCTCGCCGTCGGCGAGCAGCGGCTCCGCCGGGGCGTGCAGGTCCCGCTCGCAGTACGGCGCGTGCTCGAGGAACTGGCCGTACCGGGACAGGTAGCGCCGGGGCGGGTGGATGTGGCTGTTCGCCTCGATGATGTACGTGCGCAGCGGCAGCTCCCCGGTCGGCACCCAGCGGTGCGTGGTGCCCCGCGGGATCACCACGTAGTCGCCCTGCCGCGCGGACAGCACGCCGAACACGGTCTCCACCACCGCGCTGCCGGCCTCCACGTAGACGCACTCGTCGCCGATCGCGTTGCGGTACAGCGGCGAGGTGGCGCCCGAGACCGCGTACGCGATGCGCACGTCGGCGTTGCCGAGCAGCACCCGGCGGCCGGTCACCGGGTCGGCGTCCGCCCACTGCTTGCCGGGGAACAGCTCGTGCGTGCGCAGGTGCCGGGGGAGCAGGGGACGGTTCGGGGTGAGCGTGCCGTCCGGTGGCTCCCACGGGGTGGCATCGACGATCGCCGATGGGATGTGGCGGTGGTAGAGCAGCGAGGCGTCCGAGGAGAAGCCCTCCTCGCCCATGAGCTCCTCGTAGTAGAGCCCGCCCTCGGGCGTCCGGAACTGGGTGTGGCGCTTGGGCGGAACCTCTCCGACCCGCCGGTAGTACGGCATCTCGCCTCCTCGTGCCGCGCCCGGGGCGGTCGGCGTGCGCCGGACGGCGGGGCATGGCACGGCCCTCGCCGCGGGCTCGCCCGCCCCTCGCGGCGTGGTCCGTCCCGGGCTTTTCTCCGTCCTTTCCCGCCGCCGCGTGCTCCGGAACCCGCCGCGCCGCCCCGCCGGTGGTTCCGCGCGGCGGGCGGTTCGGCCCGATGCGCCCGGTCCGTGCCCGGCCGGGGCGGGGCGCGGCGGCCGGGCACGGGCGGCGGCCGCCGGGGTCCTCGCCCGCTTTTTGCGCGAACCGCGCCCGGGAGGGCCGGTACGCCAACCGACCGGATCCGGACCGTTTACCCAGCGGAGATCGAATCTCGCGCGCCACCGCCACGGGTAAATAAGTCGGCGTGATTGGCCGGATTTGCGGCGCAGGCCGCGGTCGCGCGCCGTACGCCCGTGATGCGATTACGGCGTGACCACCCGCGCCGGACGGCGGCCGCCCGGCCCGGCTCCGGCGGGGGAGGACAGCCACACCACCGGCGACCCCTTCGCGCCGGGCGGCGCCGCCCCGGACCCGCGCCCGCGGTCCGGCCGCCGACGGGCGCGCCGATGCCGGGCACCGGCGCCGGAGCCGCACGCCGGGGCACGCCCGGCGGCGCACTCCCCCCGGTGAGTCGCCGCGATGCCGGAGGAACCACTGTGACGACAACCGAGGGTCCCATCGACGTCGTCCTCGTCGCTTCGAGCCCGTGGTCCGCGGAGCTCTCCGACGACGACCTCAACCTGCGTACGGCCCACGCGCTCGCCGAGCGGCTCGGCGGGCGCTACGACGTGATCGTGCCCGCCGGGGTGGCCCGGCCCGGCCGGATCGACCGCGACCCGGTGCACGTGCACCGGGTGGAGGTGCGCAGCCGCCCCGGCTTCCTGCTCGCCGCCCAGCGCGCCCTGCGGGAGCTGCGCGATCCGTGGGCGCCGCCGCGGCGGCCTCCGGTGGTCGTCTCCAGCGACCCGCTCGCCGCCCTCGCCGTCGAGTCGTCGCGGTTCCGCCACCGGTACCCGCACCTGGTGCACATCCAGGGCGAGGTGCTCACCCCCGGCCCCAGGTACGGCGGGCCGGTCAAGCGCTGGACGCTGTCCGCGGCGAGCCGGTTCGTGGTGCGCCGCGCCAGCGCGGTGCGGGTGGCGAGCCGGAGCCTGGAGAACGCGGTCGCCCGGATCACCCACCGGCCGGTGACGTTCATCGGCAACCGGGTGGACACCCGCGTCTTCCGCCCGGCCGACGGGCCGGTGACCGGCCCGGACCGCTCGGACGCCATCATGATCGGCGGGCTGCACCCGGCGAAGAACCACCGCACGGTCGTGCACGCCTGGGCGCGGGTGGTGCGCAGCCGCCCCGACGCGGTGCTCACGATCATCGGGGACGGGCCGCGCCGCTCCGCGCTGGAGGCGCTGATCAACTGCCTCGGGCTCACCGCCAACGTCCGCCTGCTCGGGCGCATGTCCCAGGCCGGCCTGCTGCCGCTGCTGCGCGGAGCGCGCTGCCTGGTGCACGCCGCCCTCACCGACGGGCAGCCGCGGGCGGTGCTGGAGGGCATGGCGTGCGGCCTGCCCGTGGTGTGCAGCGACCTGCCCGGCCACCGCGAGATCGTCCCGCCCGGCGCCGGGCTGCTCGTCCCGGCCGAGGACATCGCCGCCTGGACCGGCGCGCTCACCACCGTGCTCGGCGACCCGGAGCGGGCCGCCGCCATGGGGCGGGCCGGCCGGGCGTACGTGGTCGAGCACCACGACTTCGAGGCGAACGCCGACCGCATGGCCGAGCTGATCCGCCGCGTCGCGGCCGCCGTGCCGCAGCCCGTGAGCTGAGGCTCGCGTCCGGGCCGCTGCGGCGGCCGTGACGGCCGCGGGGTGATGCGGCCGCCCCGGTGCCACGGCGCACCGGGGCGGCGGGGCCGTGCCCGCCTGCGGCCCGGGCCTGCCGTGGCGTGCCGTACCGGACACCGTCCCGGAGACATGTCCTTGAAAGACGAAACGGCCGCGCGGGCGACGACCGGTCCCACTCCGCGGTGGGCGCCGGTCCGCCGCGCGGCCGCCTGCTCGCGTGCCGCGCCGACCGGCGGCGCGGCACGCGGGCCGATGGTCAGGCCGTGCAGCGCGAGACGCTGCCCGCGGGCGCGCAGTTGTCGCCCTTGTTGGCGGTGACCGTGCTGCCGGACAGCCGGACCGCGCCCTTGACGTAGCCGTTGAACACGCCGCCGCCGGTGTCGCCGGCCTTGTTCCGGCTGATCGTCGTGCTCAGCACGCGCGAGTACCCGCCGGGCGCGTTGTAGAGGCCGCCGCCGCGGGTGCGGGCGAGGTTGCCGCTGATCGTGGTGTTGCGGAAGGTCGCCTTCCCGCCCTGCTCGTTGGCGACGCCGCCGCCGACGCGGGCCCGGTTGCCGCCGATGGTGGTGCGCACCGCGTGCAGCTCGCCGCGGTTGAGGACGCCGCCGCCGTACCCGGCGGGGGCGGCCGCCGCGCGGCGCGACAGGCGAACGCGGGAGCCGGGCACGCCACCCACGGGCATCGCGGCCGCCTGGGCCGGTGCGGCGGACTCGATGCCGGCCTGGTTGCCGGTCACGGTGCTGTCGACGAGGGTGACGCTGCCGCCGAGGTTGGCGAGCGCGCCCCCGGCGGCGGCGGTGTTGTCCTGGAGGGTGCTCTTGCGCAGGCCGAGCCGGCCCCGGACGAGGATGCCGCCGCCCGGCTGCCGGCCGGCGTCGCCGCCGACGAGCCGCAGGTCGGCGATCCGGACGGCGCCCGACTCGGTCACCTCGAGGAGGCGGAACCGGGGCGCGTCCGCGGCCCGGCGGATCGTGGCGCCGGAGCCGAGGATGCTGATCTGGGCGGTGACGATCGGCAGCCCGTTCGGCCCGTACACCCCGACCGAGGCGGGACCGGTCAGGACGTAATCGCACTGCGGGGTGAGCCGGATGACGCCGAGCCCGGCGGCGTTCACCACGTTGATCGCGTCGATCAGCGCGGGCACGTCGCACGGCACGGTCACCTCGATCGGGTCCGCGTGCGCGGGGGCTGCCGGCCAGAGGAGCTGCGCGGTCATCGCCGCGCACGCGATACGCCCGGCTTTCCGGAGTAATGCGTTCATCGGAGATCCTCGTCGAGTATCGTGGTATTCGCGACGCGTCGTCCGAATGCGGGAATCAGTGCCGAGCATGCGGACGGCGGCCACAAGTGCCGGT
>Ga0066871_100283_pt1 | contig 39062 bp, 36 predicted proteins | sample CeladaPassage60B_FD_62209 | JGI IMG/M metagenome (GOLD analysis project Ga0066871, IMG submission 62209) | Cellulose-adapted microbial communities from the Joint BioEnergy Institute, USA - Passage3 60B | ecosystem: Engineered > Bioreactor > Continuous culture > Unclassified | place: USA...
GCCTAGTGGTGATAGCGGAGAGGAAACACCCGTTCCCATCCCGAACACGGAAGTTAAGCTCTCCAGCGCCGATGGTAGTTGGGGCCAGCGCCCCTGCAAGAGTAGGTCGCTGCTAGGCATAGAATACGGAGTATTAGCTCAGCGGGAGAGCACCACGTTGACAGCGTGGGGGTCACTGGTTCGATCCCAGTATACTCCACCATCATGGGGCGTTAGTTCAGGGGGAGAACGCTTCGCTGGCAGCGAAGAGGTCAGGGGTTCAAATCCCCTACGCTCCATTGATTATGCGGTCGTGGCGGAATGGCAGACGCGCTAGGTTGAGGGCCTAGTGGGGGCGACCCCGTGGAGGTTCAAGTCCTCTCGACCGCATCGCTCCAAATAGTTACGGAGGAGTACCCAAGTCTGGCTGAAGGGGTCGGTTTCGAAAACCGATAGGGGTGTCACAGCCCGCGGGGGTTCGAATCCCTCCTCCTCCGCCATAAATTCATCAACAATGAGTCGCCTTCTTAATATTATGCCGACTTAGCTCAATTGGTAGAGCAACTGAATCGTAATCAGTAGGTTGCGGGTTCAAGTCCTGCAGTCGGCATTGTTAATCATGGAGGGGTAGCGAAGTGGCTAAACGCGGCGGACTGTAAATCCGCTCCCTTTGGGTTCGGCGGTTCGAATCCGTCCCCCTCCATTTTTATTTCTTATAAACGGGCCTATAGCTCAGCTGGTTAGAGCGCACGCCTGATAAGCGTGAGGTCGGTGGTTCAAGTCCACTTAGGCCCATCTATTATGATGGACGACAAGAGTGATTCTTGTCGTCCTTTTTGCGTTGTCGAGGCATAATGTGCTCTACCATCTCCATGGAGAATCCTCTGACTTTCACATGTGAGTGCATGGTCTTCATTTTCAGCAGCAAAACGTCCCTTTAGTGTCTGCCATTTAACAACGAAAGGGTGCCCTGTTCAGACACCCTCCCCTGTTTTTTACATCATTCTGAAAGTGGTTTCAGCAGAGAAACTTCCGCTTCAAACAAAACTAGAAGCCGTTCACGGAACGATGGTCCGTTTGCCTAATGGACGTACTTTCCATAATCAGGGGTAGCGATACGGTCAAAATCACGGGCGAGTTTTGTCAACCCTTCGCGCAGCTCTTTGCCGGCGACAGGAGCACCGTGCCCGGTGATGGCGACTGACGGAAAGAGTGCGGCTAACTTGCGCACGGATTCGCGGGCGGCGGGCCAGTCGATTGTATAATAGCGTGGCGGGCCGTTAATTTCTGTTTGTTGGGTCAATACTTTATATAACGAGTCTTGACGGACGGTGACGAACGCATCGCCCGCGATTAAGGCAGCGTCGCGTGAACGGAATAAGGAAATGTGTCCCGGAGTGTGCCCCGGTGTGTGTATCCAACGGAACTCTGGCAAGTGCGGGACGGTGCCGTCCTCAGGAAGCGGTTGAACGCGGTTGCCTAACTGAATCGGTTCGTTTGGGAAAAACGGTGATATTTTGGCGATGAAGCCGCCTTCGACAGCAGCGTCAGGTTCAGGATAGCGAGCTTTTCCGGTCAAATAAGGAAGTTCGGCTGGGTGGGCATAGACCGTAACATTCCAATGCTTCACAAGCTCAACAATCGCCCCCACGTGGTCAAAATGGCCGTGAGTTAAAATAATCGCTTGCGGGCGGCTGTTCTCTCCAAAACGTTGTTCCACAACGGAAATAATGTCATCAGCCGACCCCGGCATGCCAGCATCGACCAATACAAACGTGCGGTCGTCCGGCCGGCCGACAAGACAAATGTTCACGATTTGGATCGTGTGACAGTACAAATCGGGCAGCACGCTAATGCCGACACCGCTTGCTGCCGATGTCGCGGGAATGAAATGGTAGTCTTCTCCATAATGCAGCTGTTCATCAGTCATTGGGACCCCTCCTATGAATGATCGTCCAACGATAGCATGCCGCCCGATCACATGAGGTATACAAAACAGCATTCGATCCGTACGGGAAATCCGCGACCTAGCTCGACAAGGATCATCGAAAAATGGTACGATAAGGAAAAAGGATGGATAAAGGAGGATAAAACGGATGAGCATTTTGAAAAAAGGGTTGGCATTTGGACTTGGATTAGCCATTGCTAGCAAAGAACAAGTGGAAAAATTGATCGATGAGTTGGTCAAAAAAGGGGAGTTGTCGCTTGATGAATCGAAAGAAGTAATCGACCAATGGAAGCAGCAAACCGAAGAGCGGAAAGCGGAAGTGCAACGACTTGTGCGCGAGCAAATCAAACAAATGATTGACAAGCTTGATTTAGCGACGAAGGAAGACGTTCGACAGCTCGAGGAGCGAATCCGCCGCCTTGAAGAAAAGGAACAAAGCGGGCAGTAAACGAATACGGCCTGTCCGCTCGCTTTTTGCCGTTGTAAGGGAGATGGTCGGATGATCGGAAAGCGGATGCGCCATATTGGTCGATATCATGAAATTGCCGTCGCCTTGCTTCGGCACGGATTCGGGATGATCGTCGATGAACTCGGTTTTTCGTCCTTTCTTTCCTTGCCGCCGCGCGGGCGAACCGAACAAGGGAAACGGGAAGGAAAAACGGTCGGAGAACGTCTGCGCCTTGTGCTCGAGGAACTCGGTCCGACATTTATTAAGCTTGGGCAAATCGCCAGCACGCGACCGGATTTGATCCCTCGATATATCATTTGCGAATTGGAAAAGTTGCAAGATCAAGTTCCACCGTTTCCATTTCCTGAGGTCCGCCGGATTGTGGAAACAGAATTGGGAGGGCCGCTCGAGGAGCTTTTTCGATCATTTGACGAAATCCCACTAGCAGCCGCTTCGCTCGGGCAAGTACATCGGGCCGTTCTTCCTTCCGGACAAGCTGTCGTGGTGAAAATACAGCGCCCGCATATTGCAGCGCGGATTGAGACGGATTTGGATATTTTACAAGACTTAGCAGTGCTCGCGGAACGGCGCTTAGATTGGGCGGCGTCTTATCGGCTCACTGAAATCGTTGACGAATTGGCAAAGTCGCTGCGGCAGGAGCTCGATTACACCATCGAGGCGCGCCATGCGGAAACGTTTGCTAATCAATTTGCCGATGACCCGTCTGTATACGTGCCCGGCGTTTTTTGGGAGTATACGACGAAACTAGTGCTGACGATGGAATATGTGGAGGGGGTTAAGCTCGGGGAAATCGAGCGCCTGAAAGAGAGCGGTCATTCGTTAAAGACACTGGCTGAGCGCTTGACTGTCTCGATGTTAAAGCAAATGTTCGAACATGGATTCTTCCATGGCGATCCTCATCCGGGCAATGTATTCGTTCTCCCCGATGAGATGCTTGCCTTTATTGATTTCGGCTTAATGGGACGCCTCCGTCCGAATGTCAAGCATCACCTTTCCTCACTTATCATCGCTTTGATGCGGCAAAACACCGACGGGGTGTTGAACGCCATTTATGGCCTCGGGCTTGTTCCGGCTGAGGTCGATGAGGGGAAGCTGCGCGACGATATTGACGAGTTGCGCGAGAAGTATTATCGTGTTCCGCTCAGCGAGGTGAGCCTTGGCGAAGCGATCGGGGATCTTTTAACGGTGGCGTTTCGGCATGGCATTCGCATTCCGAGCGACTTGACGCTGTTAGGGAAAGCGCTGTTGACGGTTGAAGGAGTGGTGGCGACGCTTGACCCTCAATTTCGCGTAATGGACGTTGCCGAACCGTTCGGAAGAAAATTGCTGAAAGAGCGGCTTCGACTCGATCGCGTGGCAGAAACGGCGTGGAAGCGTGTGGCGGGTTATGGCGAAATGCTGCTTCGGCTGCCGGACAGTATCAAAGAACTGACGAAGGTCATGCGGCGCGGCAAACTTCAGCTTGAGATGACAGCCTCAGACCTTGAGGCGCTTTTGCGCAAACTCGATCAAATTGGCAATCGATTGTCCATCAGCCTCATCCTTCTTTCCTTGAGCATCGTCATGGCCGGCATGTTAATCGCTTCATCGCTAGGACGGCAGTCGATGCTCCTATGGAAAATTCCGATTATTGAAATTGGATTTGGTGTGGTCGCGCTCATGTTCGGGTGGTTGCTTTATTCGATCTTTCGATCAGGGAAGCTTTAGTGCAAAAAAAGGGGGGTGTCCCCTTTTTCTTGTTGTGATTGAACGGTATTTGTGGTGTCTTAGGCTTGTTGCGGCCATTTACGCATCGACTGTTGAATACGGTTCACATTGCGTCAAAAAGTGAACGGCTCTTTTGTCATCAGGAGTTCAGGTAGCGTGATGGTTGGGCTGGATGCGAACGAGAAGGCGTGTCGCCCCATAGGTAATGAACACGATTATTAAGTCGATAAGGAAAAGATGGAACTTGCGCAACCCTCCGTGCAATTCAAGCAAACCAAGCCACTGCTCAAGCGAAGCGAGTCCGAAAGCAAATATTGCGCTTAACAATATCGTATATAAATAAAAATTTTTGTTGTGGTTCGTACAATATTGATAAAGCAACAAAAAACCGACGGGCAACACCGAGGCGGTAATGTTTAAGGCAAACGGCAAAAACGGCGTTAAAAAATAACGTGGTGACAAATACATGGCGTTTTCTAAAGCGATGTAAGTATAGGTCCATAATATGTGAATAGTGTAGCCAAAGAAAAAGATTTCGAAGATCCGTTTCCGGTCGACGGTGAAAAAAAGCAACACTAAAGGAACGATGAGAAAAGTGAAGATCAGCCAAAACGGCCACGTTCCAACGCCGGAGTAGTCGCTCCAATACGATTGGAGTAGCCTGTGCAGCTGTTCGCGTGTTTGGTCGATTTCTTTCCAATATGCTTGATAATTCACGAACAACCCTCCCTTGTCTTTGCTTAGCATCTCACATAGTTGATCGAGATATGCGGAAAACGTCTACCTTCGGCGGCGGAAACCATGGAAAAGAGGAGGGAGCTGTTTTAGACGCCGTTATTTCGGGGAAGATAAAGGACAACTGTGTGTTGCCGGTTCGTTGGGACTACGCCTATCGTCGCGTAGGAAAGACCGATGATTTTTTCTTATTTCCCATGAGCACGGCAGGATTTTCATTTCTAGACGGCGAAACTAGTACGACGAGTAAAGGGAATGAAGGAAGGAGAGAACCCGATGTCCATTGTAAACCCAAGCCGGGACGAGATCGGCGATATTTTGCGGAAGGCGAAGCGAATTGCGGTAGTCGGTTTGTCCAACAACCCGGAGCGCGAATCATACATGGTGACGAAAGCGATGAAAGATGCCGGATACGAAATTATTCCTGTCAATCCGATGATTGATGAATGGGAAGGCATTCCGGCGGTGGACAAACTGACAGATATTCAAGGGCATGTTGATATTGTTAATGTGTTCCGCCGCTCTGAACATCTGCCGGAACTCGCCCGCGAGTTTGTGCAAATCGACGCTGACGTGTTTTGGGCGCAACTTGGCGTCGTCAACGAAGAAGCGTACCGCTTTTTAAAAGAAAAAGGCTATACGGTCATTATGGACCGCTGCATTAAAGTGGAACATGCGCTTACGAAGCGCGCGTAACGAACGAAACGACCATCTTCTCCGAGATGGTCCTTTCGTTTTTTCGGCGCATTTGTCCGATTTTGTCAGGCGTTGTCAAAAGACAATGGACAGCCGGGTATTTTATGGTACAATAAAACAGAAACAGATGTTCTTGTTTTGGCAGGAAGGGGTGGCCTTGTGGCAAAACGAACGGTATACGAATATAACGAAGATGCGATTCAAGTATTAGAAGGGCTTGAGGCGGTGAGGAAGCGGCCGGGCATGTACATCGGCAGCACTGACAGCCGCGGCCTGCATCATCTTGTCTATGAAATTGTCGACAACTCCGTTGACGAGGCATTGGCTGGATACGGAAATTACATTCTTGTTCAAATACATAAAGATAACAGTGTCACCGTTTTGGACGAAGGGCGCGGCATGCCGGTCGGAATGCATAAGCTCGGCAAACCGACGCCGGAAGTGATTTTGACTGTGTTGCATGCCGGCGGTAAGTTCGGTCAAGGCGGGTATAAAACGAGCGGTGGTTTGCACGGGGTCGGGGCATCAGTCGTCAACGCCCTATCCGAATGGCTTGTTGTCACGATTCATCGCGACGGCTTTATCTATCGGCAACGGTTTGAGAACGGCGGCAAGCCGGTGACGACGCTTGAAAACATCGGAACGACAAACAAAACCGGGACAATCATTCAATTTAAGCCTGACCCGACGATTTTCAGCACAACGGTGTTCGATTATGAAACGTTAAGCGAACGGCTGCGCGAATCGGCGTTTTTATTAAAAGGGCTGAAAATCGAACTTGTCGATGAACGGACCGGCATGCGCGAGGTGTTTCATTACGAAAACGGGATTGAAGCGTTTGTTGCCTATTTGAATGAAGAAAAAGACGTGCTCCATCCGGTCGCCTATTTTGCCGGCGAGCAAAACGGCATTGAAGTCGAGTTTGCGTTTCAATTTCATGACGGCTACTCGGAAAACGTCTTGTCGTTTGTCAACAATGTGCGCACAAAAGACGGAGGCACGCACGAAGCCGGGGCGAAAACGGCGATGACACGCGTCTTTAACGAATATGCGCGCCGTGTCGGCTTATTAAAAGAAAAGGATAAAAACCTTGAAGGAACTGATATTCGTGAAGGGATGTCAGCGATTGTCTCGGTGCGCATTCCGGAGCATTTGTTGCAGTTTGAAGGACAGACAAAAGGCAAGCTTGGGACGAGCGAGGCGCGTTCGGCTGTTGATGCGGTCGTGTCTGAACAGTTGACCTACTTTTTGCAAGAAAACCCAGATGTGAGTGCGATGCTCATTAAAAAGGCGATCCGGGCGTATCAAGCGCGTGAAGCGGCCCGCAAAGCGCGCGAGGAAGCGCGAAGCGGCAAAAAGCGGAAAGGAAAAGAGGCGCTTTTAAGCGGCAAGTTGACGCCGGCACAAGGGCGCAATCCGCAAAAAAACGAGCTGTATTTGGTCGAAGGCGACTCAGCGGGCGGCTCGGCGAAGCAAGGGCGTGACCGCCGTTTTCAGGCGGTGCTGCCGCTGCGCGGGAAAGTCATTAACACTGAAAAAGCGAAGCTTGGCGATATTTTAAAAAATGAGGAAATCAATACGATCATTCATGCCATTGGCGGCGGTGTCGGCGCTGATTTTTCGATTGAGGACATTAACTACGACAAAGTGATCATCATGACAGACGCCGACACGGACGGCGCCCATATTCAAGTGCTCCTGCTCACGTTTTTTTATCGCTATATGCGTCCGCTTATTGAAGCAGGAAAAGTATACATTGCCTTGCCACCGCTTTACAAAATCAGTAAAGGAAGCGGCAAAAAGGAAACAGTGGAGTATGCGTGGACGGATGAGCAGCTTAGGGAGATCACGAAAAAAATGGGGCGCGGCTATACGATTCAGCGCTACAAAGGGCTTGGTGAAATGAACGCCGATCAGCTGTGGGAAACGACGATGAACCCAGAGACGCGCACGTTAATTCGCGTACGCATCGAAGACGCCGCCCGCGCCGAGCGGCGGGTGACGACGCTCATGGGTGACAAAGTCGAGCCGCGCCGCAAATGGATCGAAACGCACGTCGCCTTTGGACTCGAAGAAGAGCCAGGTTGGATCGGCTGATGGCGGCTTGAGGCAAGCCGCCTTTTTGCCGCTGAAGTTCGTTGTGAAAGGAGAATGATGATGGCAGAACGATTGTTGGAATTGCCTTTAGAGGATGTGCTTGGCGACCGCTTTGGCCGCTACAGTAAATATATCATCCAAGACCGGGCGCTGCCTGATGCGCGTGACGGGTTAAAGCCGGTGCAGCGCCGTATTTTATATGCCATGTACGTCGATGGCAATACGGCCGATAAGCCGTTTCGCAAAGCGGCAAAAACAGTCGGGAACGTGATCGGCAACTTCCATCCGCATGGCGATTCGTCAGTGTATGAGGCGATGGTGCGGATGAGCCAAGACTGGAAGCTACGTAACGTGCTTATCGAAATGCACGGCAACAACGGGAGCTTGGACGGCGATCCGCCGGCGGCGATGCGTTACACGGAGGCGCGCCTGTCAGCCATCGCCGCCGAGCTGCTTCGCGACATTGACAAAGAAACGGTCGCCTTTGTGCCGAACTTTGATGATACGACGAACGAGCCGACTGTCTTGCCGGCAATGTTTCCGAACCTGCTCGTAAACGGTTCGACCGGTATTTCGGCTGGCTATGCGACGGACATTCCGCCGCATGCGCTCGGTGAAGTCATCGATGCCGTCTTATTGCGAATCGACCGGCCGAATTGCACCGTCGATGACTTGATGACGGTTCTTCCCGGTCCCGATTTTCCGACCGGCGGCATTATCCAAGGGAAGGACGGCATTCGCAAGGCGTACGAGACCGGTCGCGGAAAAATCATCATCCGCGCCAAAGCGACGATCGAGCAGGCAAAAGGCGGAAAACGGCATATCATGATTACCGAGTTGCCTTATGAAGTGAACAAAGCCAACTTAGTAAAAAAAATCGATGAGCTTCGCTTGGACAAAAAGCTGGATGGCATCGCTGACGTCCGTGACGAAACGGACCGGAACGGGCTGTCGATCGTGATTGAACTGAAAAAAGATGCGGATGCGGAAGCGATTCTCAACTATTTATACAAGAATACTGACTTGCAAGTGCCGTACAGCTTCAATATGGTGGCGATTCACGAGCGCCGGCCGAAATTGATGAGCTTGCCAGAGCTGCTTGACGCCTATATCGCTCATCGGAAAGACGTCGTCACGAACCGTTCTCATTTTGAACTGAAAAAAGCGAATGAGCGGAAACATATTGTTGAAGGTTTAATTAAGGCGCTTTCCATTTTGGACGAGGTGATCGCGACGATTCGCGCCTCAAGCGACAAGCGGGACGCCAAAGACCGGCTGATTGCTAACTACGGATTTACCGAGGCGCAGGCGGAGGCGATCGTGACGCTTCAGCTGTATCGGTTGACGAATACGGACATTACAGCACTCCGTCAAGAGGCGGAAGGGCTCGACAAAACGATCGCCGAGCTGACCGCGATTCTAGCTGATGAGAAAAAGCTTCTTGCGGTCATTAAAAAAGAGTTGAAGTCGATGAAAAAGCAATACGCTGATGAACGGCGAACGGTCATTGAAGAGGAGATCGAGGAGCTGAAAGTCAACGTCGAAGCACTCATTCCAGCGGAAGATGTCATCGTGACGGTGACAAAAGAAGGATATGTGAAACGAACGAGCTACCGTTCTTACAGTGCGTCCAACGGCCAGGACATCGGGATGAAAGAGACAGACCGATTGCTCGCCCAGTTAGAGATGAACACGACGGATGTACTCTTGTTGTTCACCCGCCGGGGATATTATTTGTATTGCCCGGTGCACACGTTGCCGGACATTCGCTGGAAAGACGTTGGCCAGCATATTTCAAGTCTCATTCCGATCGAGCGCGATGATGAACTTGTTGCGGTTGTTCCGGTTTCCTCTTTTGAAACGAATGAGCAGCTTGTCTTTGTGACAAAGCATGGGATGGTAAAGCGGACGGAGCTTTCGCAGTACCAAGTGCAGCGCTATACACGCCCGCTTGTGGCAGTCAATCTAAAAGGCGATGATCAGGTGATCGCCGTCTACGCGACCGACGGCCGCGGCCTTATTTGGATGGCGACGCATGATGGCTATGCGCTCTTGTTTGCTGAAGAGGAAATCAGTTTGGTCGGCGTGCGTGCCGCCGGGGTGAAAGGCATTCAACTTAAAGAGGGCGATTTTGTTGCCGCGGTCTGCCCGATTTGTCCTGAAGAGAGCGGTTCTCTCATTGTCGTGACACAGCGCGGAGCGGTGAAAAAAATGGCTCTTAGCGAATTCGAACCGACATCGCGCGCGAGACGTGGAGTGATGATTGTGCGCGAGGTGAAATCCAACCCGCACCGAATCGTCGGAGCCGTCATGACTAATGATGGTGAAGAAATGATCGGAATGCGGACGGAAAAAGGGGTCACCGAAACGGTCGATGTTGCTTCACTCCGCTTGACCGATCGCTACGGCACTGGTTCATTCCTCATCGATACCGACGAAGCCGGGATGGTGATCGACGTTTGGAAAGAGCCAGAGAAGTTGTTAGGAAAAGGGGAAGAGGAATGAGGGGGAAACGCCAAGAATCCGTTATCCATAAGGTGAGCCGCTGTCGGTTGAACTGAGGGCCGACGATTGGTCAAACTTGTACTAGGCGGGGATTCATTGACGGTTCGTAGCAAACTTGTAAGGGAAAACAGATGTAATAAGCAAGATCGGCATGTCAAACGAAGCCGTTCAGCTCTTGTGAATTCGAGCGAAAAAGGAGTGCATGCAAAAGGCCATCTGTCTTCAAAAGAGGGACAAGATACAGACTTGTAAAAGTGGTTCACATCAATTTGCAAGAATTGGGGCTGATCCCAAAACGTACTTTTGTTTTGGGATCAGCCCCAAGTTCGTTGATAATCATCGTGTTTCCTCCCCCTTAAAAAGGGGAGAAGCACATCCTCTACTCGTTCCTTCACCAAAACTTCCACCATTTGTTCGTCCGGGTTCGGGCGGCCACGGCGCTTGTCGCTGTTTGGCGGAAGGAAAGAACAAGTTCGCGGAACGCTTTCTCCCGCTCTAAAATGCGCTGTTCGAGCTGTTTTCGCTCTTCTTCCTGCCTTGTCTTTTCCTCGTGACAAAATGCGACGACCGTTTCCAAATGTTCATGCAGTTGCTCGGTTTTTTGTTGCCAAGCTTCTTTGTAATCATGAAGTGAGCGGCGCACTGTTTCAGCAGCTGACGTCGTTTGCTCCCCGATATCATCAAGCTTCCCTCTTACTTCATCCATCGCCTGGCGCACGACAGCGACCGTTTCCTGCTTCAGAGCGTCGACGATGTCGTCTTTCATGCGGGCAGCCAGCTGCTCGGCTATGTATGGGGCGCCATGGCGCAGCAAGCGAGGAACATCGATAATTTCCCCTTCCATGACCGCAGATTCCGGGGGAGCGGACGGTTCGTTCGCTTGTTTCAATTCCGCAATGATCTCGTGCGGGCGGCGACCGTCAGCGAGCAGTGTTCGGATATGGCGGAACTGGTTGATAAGCTCTTCGGTGTAAATGCGTGCCCCTTGGGAGGTGCGAGGGATTGTAATCCATTGGGCAAATTGTTTTTCCCATTGTTTCAAGTCGCGGGCTGTGACCCCGATTTTTTTCGCTGCTTCGCGGAGTGTATATGTCTTCATGGCGTTCCCCTCATCCTTTCTTTCCACATTTATGATGGCTATGTTTTATTTTCCCACTCCACAGTTTATTTTCCTGCTGTCTGACAAAACATAACAAAAGAAGTGGAAGTTAGCAAAAAACAAACAATCTTTGTCGAATCGTGTAAATTCTTATCGAAAAAAGACGTTGACAAACTTGTATATACAAGATAGAATGAGTTCAGGATGTATATACAAGTTTTTTTGCAACCGGTTGCTGAAAGCGATTTAACGCAATTGAAAGCGAGAGAAAGAAAAAGGAGGCATTCATAATGGGGGCATATGCACAAGCAGCTGCACAAATCGTTGAGGCCATCGGCGGTAAAGAGAACATCGTCGCCGCCACACATTGTGTGACACGGCTCCGGTTTGCGCTCAAAGACGAAGGAAAAGTGGATAAAGAAGCGCTTGAACGCATTGATGTAGTGAAAGGGTCGTTTTCGGCAAACGGCCAGTTTCAAGTTGTCATCGGTCAAGGGCTCGTTGATAAAGTGTATAACGAACTCGTTGAGTTGACTGGCATTGGCCGGGCGACGAAACAGGAAATTAAAGATGCGGCGGAAGCGAAGCTCAATCCGCTGCAACGCGCCATTAAGACGCTCGCTGACATTTTTATCCCGATTTTGCCGGCGATCGTCACAGCTGGTCTGTTAATGGGAATTAATAACGTTTTGACCGGTCCAGACATTTTTTATGAGGGGAAATCGTTTGTCGATGTGCATCAAGAATGGGCAGATTTGGCGAATATGATCAACTTGATCGCCAATACGGCGTTTGTCTTCCTGCCGGGGTTGATCGGTTGGTCGGCGGTGACAAAATTCGGAGGCAGTCCGCTGTTGGGGATTGTTCTTGGCTTGATGCTCGTCCACCCGGATTTGCTGAATGCTTGGGGCTGGGGAGCAGCAAAACAAGAAGGAGAAATCCCAGTTTGGAACTTATTCGGGTTTGATGTGCAAAAAGTCGGCTATCAAGGGCAAGTGCTGCCTGTGTTAGTTGCTTCGTACGTATTGGCGAAGATCGAGCTGTTTTTGCGCAACCGCATTCCGGATGCGTTTCAACTGTTGCTTGTCGCACCGCTTGCCTTGCTCGTGACAGGTTTCTTGGCGTTTATCGCCATCGGACCGATCACGTTCGCGATCGGGAACGCGATTACGAACTTGTTTGTCGGAATTTTTGACAACGTTCCAGCCATTGGTGGTTTGCTGTATGGAGCGCTGTATGCGCCGCTTGTCGTTACCGGGATGCACCATACATTCTTGCCGGTTGATTTGCAGCTGATTGCTAGCACGGGCGGCACGTTCTTATGGCCGATTTTAGTCATGTCGAATATCGCCCAAGGTTCTGCGGCATTAGCGATGATGTTTGTCGCAAAAGACGAAAAGCTGCGCGGATTGTCGTTCACTTCAGCGGTTTCGGCCTATCTCGGCATTACCGAGCCGGCGATGTTCGGGGTCAACTTGCGCTTCCGATTCCCGTTTATTGCAGCGATGACAGGGGCAGCGATTGCCGGCATGTTTATCACACTCAATAAAGTCCTTGCTCCATCGATCGGCGTCGGCGGTCTGCCGGGCTTCTTGTCGATCGTGCCACAGAAATGGGTCCCGTTCTTTATCGGGATGGCGATTGCCATTGTAGTGCCGTTTGTGCTGACATTTGTTTTCGGCAAAGTGCGCAAAGTGGCACGCTAATGGTTCACATTTATTGAGGTAATGATGCATTCGCTGACATACCATTGGCTGCCAACGCCAATGGTATGTTTTTCATTCATTGTCGAAGTCAACAAACGAGGTGAAGAAACGTGTCAACAACACCGTGGTGGAAAAAGGCGGTTGTTTATCAAATTTATCCGAAGAGTTTCCGTGATACGAATGGGGATGGTATCGGCGATTTGCCGGGCATCATCGAAAAGCTCGATTACTTGAAAGAACTGGGCGTCGATGTCATTTGGCTGACGCCAATTTACGCTTCGCCGCAGCGCGATAACGGCTACGACATTAGCGATTATTTCGCCATTCATCACGAGTACGGAACAATGGATGATTTTGACCGGTTGCTTGAGGAAGTGCATGCGCGCGGCATGAAGCTTGTCATGGATATGGTCGTCAACCATACGTCGACTGACCATGAATGGTTCAAGCAAGCGAGCACATCGAAAACGAACCCGTACCGTCATTTTTACATTTGGCGCGACCCGAAGGCGGACGGCAGCGCTCCGAACAACTGGCAGTCGAAATTCGGCGGTTCGGCGTGGGAATACGATGAACAAACCGGGCAATATTATTTGCATTTGTTCGATGTGACACAAGCCGACTTGAACTGGGAAAACGAAGAGCTGCGCCGCCGCATTTATGACATGATGCATTTTTGGCTGAAAAAAGGGGTCGACGGCTTCCGATTGGATGTCATCAACTTGTTGTCCAAAGACCAACATTTCCCAGACGATGACGGCTCGATTCCACCGGGGGATGGGCGCCGCTTCTATACGGACGGGCCGCGCATCCATGAATTTTTACAAGAAATGAACCGGGAAGTGTTTTCGAAATATGACGTCATGACAGTGGGAGAAATGTCGTCGACGACGATCGATCATTGCATCCGTTACACGAATCCGGAAAATAACGAGCTGAACATGACGTTTAATTTCCATCACTTGAAAGTCGATTACCCAAACGGGGAAAAATGGGCCGTCGCTCCGTTTGATTTTCTCGCTTTAAAACGCATTTTGTCGGAGTGGCAGGTGCGAATGCACGAAGGCGGAGGATGGAATGCGCTCTTTTGGTGCAACCACGACCAACCGCGCATCGTGTCGCGCTACGGTGATGATGGGGAGTATTGGAAAGAATCAGCGAAGATGCTGGCGACGACGATTCATCTCATGCAAGGGACGCCATACATTTATCAGGGCGAAGAAATCGGCATGACCGACCCGAAATTCAACGATATTGGCGACTATCGCGACGTGGAGTCGCTCAATATGTACCGGATCTTGCAAGAGCAAGGCAAAAGTGAGCAAGAAGTACTCGAGATTTTGCGGCGGAAATCGCGCGACAATTCGCGCACGCCGATGCAATGGGACGACAGCTTGCACGCTGGGTTTACATCCGGGACGCCGTGGATTCGCGTTGCCGATAATTATCGGTACATTAACGTGAAGCAGGCACTGGCCGATCGTGATTCGATTTTTTATCACTATAAGCGGCTCATTGAGCTGCGCAAGCAGTATGACATTATTACGACTGGCCGTTATGAGCTGCTCCTTGCCGATGATCCGCATCTCTTCGCCTATATGCGTCATGGTGATGGGGAAAAGCTGCTTGTCGTCAACAACTTTTACCCGGTGGAAACGACGTTTACGCTGCCGGAAGAAGCAGAAGCGAATGACTATACGGGTGAATTGTTGATCGCCAATTATCCGGACGCACCGGCCGATTTCCGTCGTATGGCGCTACGTCCGTACGAATCGGTTGTTTATCTTCTGCGCCGTCCATGATACAATACAGACGGTGATGATGATGCATGAAAACAAATATTTAGCTATTTATCACGATCTTGCTTCCCGCATCCGCGACGGGGAATGGAAGGCGTACGATAAGTTGCCGTCAGAAAATGAGCTGGCTGTTCGGTACAAGACATCGCGCGAGACGATCCGTAAGGCGCTCAATTTATTGTCCGAACACGGGTATATTCAAAAAATGAAAGGAAAAGGGTCGATCGTGCTTGATGTTGGTAGATACGCCTTTCCCGTCTCCGGGTTGGTCAGCTTTAAAGAACTGGCGCAAACGATGAAACAGCCGGTGCGGACGATCGTCCATGAACTGGAACTGATCAAACCGGATGCTGAGCTTAAACAGCAACTGCGTGCAACAAGCAAAGATGATGTGTGGAAAGTCGTGCGTGTCCGTGAAATTGACGGGGAGCGGATTATTTTAGATAAAGACTTTTTCTTAAAAAAGAACGTCCCGCTGTTGACAAAAGAGATTTGTGAAGACTCGATTTATGAATACTTAGAAACCAAACTGCATTTGCCGATCAGCTTTGCGAAAAAAGAAATGTCCGTCGATGAGGCAACCGAGGAAGACCGTCGCTATTTGGATCTCAATGGCGATGACCGCGTCGTCGTCGTTAGAAACTACGTCTATTTAAACGACGCCACCTTGTTCCAATACACGGAATCGCGGCACCGACTTGACAAGTTCCGGTTTGTCGATTTCGCGCGTCGGAAATGACAGAGCCCGGCCGTGTGTGATTAGACTAGGCGGTGACGAATACGTTTTGATGCCACGCTGCGTCTTACGACGCGGCGTTTTTTTATTGTTTGTTTTGATAAAAAATAAAACTATGTTCTAAATAATCAATTAAAATCATAAACAATCACAGTTATGGCTATCCTTGTTAACAGCGGCATCAGAAAGGGGGACGCCGACGTGGAAGGAACATGGTGGTCGCTATTGCCTTTTCTTCTCATCATTCCACTCGCTATTTGGCTGAAAGAAATTTTGCCTGGGTTGGTGGTCGGCCTGCTCGTTGGGGCGCTCTGTCTGGAACAGTCGGTCATTGGTGCTATCGAGCGGGCTGTTTCCGCCATTCTTCGTTCTCTCAGCGATCTTGAACATATAAAAGTCGCTGCGTTTCTCTATTTGTTCGGTTCGCTTGTCGGCATGATGCAAATTACCGGCGGGGTCAAAGGATTCGTCGAGAGGCTTTCCGGGCGCATCCACACGAAGCGTGGACTGCTTTTATTTGTTTGGCTGACGGTGCCAGTGACGTTTTTCATGCCGATGTTCCGCATTATGCTGCTTGGTCCAGTGATGAAAGCCGTGCTTCGCCAGTTTCGCATCGACCGCCGCCGCATGGCGTACATCATCGATGTTTCGACCGAGCCGATCATCGTGCTTTTGCCGGCAGCGACGGCGTTTGTCGGTTTTATGACTTCGGTCGTGGCGGCAGCGCTGGCACAAAACGATATTGGTGAATCGGCATATGATATCTTTTTGCGTAGCTTGCCGTACAACTTGTTTGCCATCATCGCTCTTATTGTCGGGTTGTTGACGACGATGTTGAACATTCGGATTGGTAAACCGCGGGCGAAAAAAGGGGAAGGGGAAACGAATGAATTGCACGGTCTCGGGCTGCGCAAAGAACTGGCACTGATCGCCGGAGAGCCGCTTCATCTCTTCGTGCCGTTAGCGTTGTTGCTTGGATTGACGTTTGCCTTTTTTGTCTATGACGGACGGCAACGCGGGGCAAGTGATTGGCTTGAGGCGTTTTCCGAAGCCGATGCGACATGGGCGATGTTGCTGGCACTGTTTGTGACGATTCTTTTGTCGATGGTGTTTTATTTGTGGCGCAGGCAGTCGCTCTCGGAGCTGATTTATCATTTTTTTGCCGGAGGCAACGAGCTCATGGCGCCGATCGGCATGTTGATTCTCGTTTGGGCTGTATCGGCGGTGGCGGGTGAGCTCGGATTTACCACTTACGTGGCATCGACGTTCGGCACGTGGATTCCGGGGCCGTTCGTGCCGGCGGCGGTGTTTTTAGCCGGTTCGTTTCTGTCTTATTTTATCGGATCGTCATGGGGGACATGGGGCATTTTTATGCCGCTTGGCGTCACACTTGCCCATGCGACCGGAGCGCCGCTTGAGATGACGGTCGGCGCCGTGTTTGCAAGTGGAACGTTCGGGGCATTCGCTTCGCCGCTTGGCGATACAACGATTACGACCGCAGCAATTATGGATATGGATTTAATGGGCTATGCCAAATACAAACTGCGCATCTCTCTTATTTGCGCTGGTTTATCGCTTGCCGGATACGTATTTTTGCCGCTTTGGGCCGGTTAGGAGGAGCAGGTTCCGGCCCATTCTTTTCTAACATTTATAAAATAAAACCATGTTCTAAATAATCAATGAAAACAAAACAGTTGCATTCCATAAGCAAGTCAAGCTATGATAAAAACAACATACTGACTAGTCGGTAACCGAGCGTTAGGGCTTGATTTCACGAAAAAAGGAGTGTCAAATGGTGTGATGAACACTCCACACGAACTCATTCGTTAGGAATCCTCCTAATGCCTTTGGTTGCCCATAGATGCTTCTACTGTTTCCAGAAGCAGCTTCGCCGCCCTTGATCAGCTCCTGTCAAAGGTGTGAAAAGGACGACCTCAAGGACAACGGGGACAAAAAAGAAGGGGAGAGGGAGAACGATGAAAACACATACGATTACAGTTAACCCGCGTTTTTGCGAAACCGATGCGCTTGGACATTTGAGCAATATTAGCTATTTCATTTATTTGGAAGAAGCACGCACTCGTTTATTCGATGAATTGAGCTACGGGGGACAAACTGGTGATTGGCACTTTATTTTGGCGTCCGCGAAATGCGATTTTGTCAACCAAGGGTTTTTTGGCCGGCGACTTCGCGTGGAGACGAACGTTTCCCGCATCGGCCATAAAAGCTTTCAATGCATTCACCGCATCATCGAAGACGAGACGAATAAACTCATTGCCATCGGAGAAGCAGCGGTCGTTTACTTCAATTTCCATACACAAGCGAGTGAGCCGCTGCCTGATGACTTGCGGGCGTTGCTCGCGCAATACCTCGTCTCCGATGCCGAGGAGGCCGTTCGTCCCTTCGGTGCAAAAAACAATGACAACGTTTGAATTGTGTCATCCGCCAACAAGGCGGTTTTTTTGTCTTCATTCGTTTTCTCTGGACCAAACTGCCCAATGGCCACATATGGTATGAGTAGGGTGACTCAGAAAAGGGAGGAACGATCATGACAATTCGCGCGACGATCGGGAGCGCAACATATACATGTCGCGGCGAGCTTGAGACACACTTCCAGCCGTTTCGCGACGGAACAATCGGCCGGTTTCACCCATTTTCTACACCATTTGGTGAACAGCGGCTCATTTACGCCGATTGGACAGCAAGCGGGCGGTTATACCGACCGATTGAAGAAAAAATGGTGCACGAGCTCGGCCCGTTTGTCGGCAACACGCATACGGAGTCGAATGTGACCGGAACGAAAATGACGCTTGCGTATCAATATGCGAAAGAAATTATCAAACAGCACGTTCACGCAGGGAGAGGCGATGTGTTGATCATGCAAGGAGCCGGCATGACGAGCGCTGTCAACAAACTGCAGCGCCTGCTTGGCTTGCGTGTGCCAGAACAATGGAAATCGCGCCTGGCGCTTACTAATGACGAACGACCGGTCGTTTTTGTCACGCATATGGAGCACCATTCGAATTTATTATCATGGGCCGAAACGATCGCTGAGGTCGTAACGGTTCGTCCGACCGCTAGCGGCGAGGTGGACCTTGACCATTTACGCGAATTGCTTGAACGCTACCGCCATCGGCCGCAAAAAATCGGTGCATTCACTGCCTGCTCGAACGTCACCGGCCTAGAGACGCCATACCATGAACTCGCTAAACTTATGCATGAATACGGCGGGCTTTGTTTCGTTGATTTTGCCGCTTCCGCTCCGTACGTCCGCATTGATATGCATCCGGATGATCCAATGGAAAAGCTTGATGCGATTTATTTTTCTCCGCATAAGTTTCTTGGCGGGCCGGGGAGTGCCGGCGTGCTCGTGTTTGACGGACGCCTTTACCGCCAGCATGCGCCGGATCATCCGGGCGGTGGGACGGTGTATTGGACCGATCCATGGGGGCATTATGAGTACGTAGAGGCGATTGAAGAACGGGAAGACGGGGGCACACCGCCGTTTTGGCAAACGATTAAAGCAGCGCTCGCCATTCAACTGAAAGAACAGATGAATATTGCGAAGATGCGCGCTCGGGAAAAAGAGCTCGTTTCGCTTCTCCTGCCGGCGCTGCAGAAAATCCCCGGCGTTCATGTGCTAGAAGGGCATCGAAGTGATCGGCTTGGTATTGTTTCGTTTGTAATCGAAGGACTTCATTATAATCTTGTCGTCAAACTGCTAAACGACCGCTTTGGCATTCAGGCGCGCGGCGGCTGCTCATGCGCCGGGCCGTACGGACATTACTTGCTTGGCATTGACAAAGAACAGTCGGCTGCCTTGCTTGAGGAAGTCAAAAGCGGCAACGCCCTCGCCAAACCAGGATGGGTACGTTTATCGCTCCATCCGACGATGACAAACGAAGAAGTGTACACGATTATTCATGCTGTCCGTCAAATTGCACGTGATGGCTGCCGCTGGCAAGACGAATACGAATATGACGAAGCAAAAAACGAGTTTGTTCACCGTGGCGATGATCGGTATATTCGGTATTTTTTTCTCTTTTAATCTTCGTTTTGGTTATCTTTGCTGTCCTAGTCGTCTGAAGACCAAGACGGCTATTTTTTATCTCCCCGAATTCAGGATGACATGGGCATCGGTGGGCGTTTAAGCGTTTTTGTTTTCACCCTTCATCAAAACCGGTACAATGAAATCATCTTAACAACAAAAGAAGGGGAGAGCGATGAACGAATTGTATCATTTGCTCGTGCGAAACGAGCGGGAACGGGAACTGTATGAACAAGCTCGGCACCTCGCTGAGCGTTTTGCGGCGCGGGCGGCAGATTATGACGAACAGGCGGAGTTCCCGTTTGCTGATTTTGCTGACTTAAAAGAAGCCGGACTTCTTTCGCTCACGGTTCCCACCGAATACGGTGGCCACGGGGCGTCGCTTTATGAATTGGTACTTGTGCAAGAAATGCTCGCTCAAGGCAGCGGCGCCACCGCCTTGTCGTTCGGATGGCACGCGAGCATTCTGATGCGTCTGTTTTTACTCCGCCGCTGGCCGGAATCGACGCTCGCCCGCTTGGCCGAAGAAGTTGTCAAACGCCATGCGCTCATTAACAGCGCCCACTCCGAACGGGCAACCGGCAGCCCAGCGCGCGGCGGAAAACCTGAAACAAAAGCCGCCCTCCGCAATGGCCGCTTTGTGCTCTGCGGGCGCAAATCGTTTGCCTCGTTGGCCCCGGCGTTAGATTACGTATTGATTTCCGCCACCATCGAAGACAGCGGCGAAGTCGGCGAATTTCTCACCCCTATGTCCGCTACAGGCATGCGCATTGAGCCGACATGGAACACGCTCGGTATGCGGGCGACGCGTAGCGACGACCTCATCCTTGATGGTGTTGAAGTCGAGAAGGATGCGCTTGTGGAAATCCTCGGGAAGTCGAATGAAACCGCTCCAGCACAAGGATGGTTGTTGCACGTTCCGGCTTGCTACTTAGGCATCGCCATTGCGGCTCGCAATGAAGCGATCCGCTTCGCGCAGACGTATCAGCCGAACACATTGTCCCATCCGATCGCTTCAACGCCAGAAGTGCAGCGAAAGATCGCCGAAATGGAATGGCGGCTTGCCCACGCGCGCCATTTTCTGTACGCGATCGCTGACTTATGGGATCGCTATCCGGATAAACGAGCCGAGATGAAAGAGGAGCTGGCGGCCGCGAAGCTAGTTGCCACAAATACAGCACTCGAGGTCGTCGATATGGCGATGCGCATCGTCGGCGGGCAAAGCTTGTTTGCTGACAATCCGCTCGGCCGCTATTACCGCGACATCCGCGCCGGGCTGCATAACCCACCCGCTGATGACTTGACGCTCGCATGGCTGGCTAAACGAGCACTATCTCACCACCCGCTAGGCGGCTCAAGCAACCAATAAAAGAGCTTTCTCTAAGAGGAGGCATCAGATGCGGGTAACACAAAAAGGGAGGATTCAAAGAGCCGGCTAAACACCTATATAGAACAGCAAAATCATTTAACGTGTATATAAAAAAGAGGGTGTCTCGTTGTTTTTTTGAGACACCCTTCTTTTTGGCACCATTACTCCTCTAGTGCCGAACGCAAAAATTCCGGCAAGGAGAAACATTGGCGGAAAACGGCATCATTGACGTATTTCGTATCGTTTGGAATCGTCGTCTGTGCCGGGAAATCTAGCGGCCGTTTCGAGCCGATCGTAAAGCTCCACATTCCGCCCGGGTATGTCGGCACGACCGCCGTATACACGAGCACATGCGGGAACAATTCACGAATGTTGCGGTATGTGCGCTTTAAAATATCTAGGTGGAAAATCGGGGACTGGCTTTGGCACACCATCAGCCCGTCCTCTTTTAACGCGCGGTGCACGTTCGCATAAAACTCCGACGAAAACAGCGCTTCGGCTGGGCCGACTGGGTCGGATGAGTCGATCATAATGACGTCGTACACGCCTTCTTTTCCTTGTACAAACGCGACGCCGTCATCATAAATAAACTTCACGCGCGGATCAGACAAGTTGCCGGAGACGGCCGGTAAATGTTCTTTGCATGCATGGACGACCTTTTCGTCGATTTCGACCATCTCGATCGTCTCTAAACGGTCATACTTGGCCGCTTCACGAGCCGCTCCACAGTCGCCACCGCCGATGATGAGCGCCTGTTTTGCCTCTGGATGAAGCTGCAGCGGCACGTGTGTAATCATTTCGTTATAAATATGGCCATCAATCGAAGTCGTTTGCACGACGCCGTCAAGAACAAGCATGCGTCCAAAATCGTACGAATCCAAAATCATAACATGCTGGTAATCGGACGGCTCGGCAAAGATTACTTCTTTGATGCGATAGCTGATTTTTAAATTGTCGCGGTCATCTTCGGTGAGCCAAAGCTCCCCATTGTCCAAATGCACATATGGTGGCAAAGCGTTTCCTTGGTGTTTCATTGTTACCTCCTTAGTCTTGCAGATTTTCTCACACCTTTCTAATCTTAATATATTATGCGAAATGTGGCAAACAAAGGGGATTATCGGCCGGTATCGGATGTGTTCATCCCACCGCCCATGTTCGATGACTGATTTCGTTTTTCCGGCTGCTCCTCGTTATGGCCGCCGCAGCTGGCGCAAAGGCTGAGCAATAACGTGCAAATGATAGCAAGCGGCATCCATCGTTTTCGCATCTTTCCCTTCTCCTTTCGTGTTCATCATCCACTAAAGCGGCAAGCGTGACCGCTATCTGGATAAGACCGCTTCTATTGTTCGTCGCAAAGTATAGATGACGCATATCATTTCCTGCTGGCACTAAACCCGGACCCATCGGTTTGTTACCTAGGATGCAGGGCATAGCCAGGAGCGGGAATGGACATCCCCTGTATGGGAGACCTGGCTTTGTTTTTTGTGCCTGCTAAGCAGCAGGCGGACTGTTTTTGCCTCCGTATAGACGCGGGAAAGAATCACTTTCGCATGGAGCGGTCGGCCAATAATCGGATAACAAACGATAAACATCTCGGCACATAAAAAACATCGTCTGCGACCGCTCAGCGAAGCTAAAAAGCACTGTCTGCAAGGCCACCATCGTGCGATCTATGGGTATGACAATCACTTCTCCGTCCCGTACGGCGATGCTATGCTTGCTTATAGTGTGCCTGTCAACGGGAAAAATAAAACTCCCCGGCATTCAGCCGGAGAGTGTTTATCCATCGCGCTGCTCCTTAAGCAAAGCACGAAGCGATGTGCGATTTTCCAGCAAATCGGCAATCGTATACGTATCCAGAACACGCAAAAACGCCTCTAACGCCTCGCGAAGCACGAAACGGAGCCGGCACGCAGGCGTGAGGATGCATTCATTACCGTGGGAAGCGAAGCATTCGACAAGCGACAAATTGTCTTCTGTCTCGCGAACGACCGCGCCAACGATGATTTCCTCAGGTCGTTTCGCCAAGCGAATTCCACCGTTGCGTCCACGGATCGTTTCGATGTAGCCAAGCTTGCCGAGCTCATGGACAATTTTGCTTAAATGATGCTCAGACAGCGAAAATATAGTGGAAATTTCCTTAATGTTGGTTTTTTCTCCTTCATCAAGCGTCCCTAAAAACAAGAGGACACGCAAAGCGTATTCGGTATAGCTTGTTAACTGCATATCCATTCACAACCTTTTAAACATGGTCGATTCCAATTGTATCACATCCGCTTCATATGGGGAATTGTGAACAATTTGTTAAAGATGTATTTGAAATATTGCTTTTCATTATCGCTCATGGTTGAATAAAAGATGTATTTTAAATACATGTTTTGTGAGGGGATGGAACAATGGCTACGAGCACAACTTTACACCCAAAAACGATCGAAATTGTCAAATCAACAGTGCCGGTATTGGAGAAGCATGGAGAACAGATTACAAAACGGTTTTATGAGCTCATGTTTTCCAATCATCCAGAGTTGCTGAACGTGTTTAACCATGCCCACCAAAAACAAGGGCGGCAGCCACGTGCTTTGGCTGCAGCAGTATACGCAGCGGCGCGCTATATCGATCAGCTCGATGCCATCTTGCCGGTCGTACGGCAAATCGGCCATAAACACCGGAGTTTAGGCATCAAACCGGAACAATATCCGATCGTCGGAAAGCATTTGCTGCTGGCGATCAAAGACGTCCTTGGCGATGCCGCCACTGACGAAGTAATTGCCGCGTGGGCGGAAGCGTATGAAGTCATTGCTGACGTGTTCATTCAAGTCGAGCAGGAGCTCTACGATGAAGCAGCGGCCAAACGCGGCGGCTGGCGTGATTTTCGTCGCTTTGTCGTCGCCAAAAAAGTGAAAGAAAGCGACGTCATCACCTCGTTTTATCTCAAACCGGAAGACGGCGACGCCATTAGCGACTATTTGCCAGGCCAATACGTCAGCGTAAAAATGTCAATACCAGGCGAAACGTACACACACATCCGGCAGTACAGCTTATCGGATGCACCAGGAAAAGGGTATTACCGCATCAGCGTCAAACGGGAAGCAGCGACGGCTGACAAACCGGCCGGCATTGTTTCGAATTACTTGCATGATCATATCCAAGAAGGGGATGTGCTTGAATTAAGCGCCCCAGCCGGTGACTTTACGCTTGATTTGGCAAAAGAAACGCCGGTCGTCTTCATTAGCGGCGGCGTTGGCATCACTCCGCTTTTGAGCATGGCAAATACGTTGGCCATTCGGCAGCCTAACCGCCCGGTTACGTTCCTGCAAGCTGCTCTCAATGGCCGCGTACAGGCGTTTGACCAAGAGTTGCAGACCTTAGCTAAAAATCCAGTATTTTCTTATCACATTTGTTACGAGTCGCCGTCAGATGAAGATCGAAAACACCCGCACTTCAGCAAAGAAGGGCGGATCGATTTGGAATGGATGCAAACGGTCATTCCGTCCAAAGACGCTGACTTTTACTTCTGTGGCCCTGTTCCGTTCATGAAAACGGTCTATCGCGCCCTGAAGCAATGGGGCGTGCCTGAGGAACGCATCCATTACGAATTTTTCGGTCCAGCCGGCGATTTAACAAAAGACTAATCAATGGCCGCTTATCAAAAAGGCATCTCCCAGATAGGGAGGTGCCTTTTGTTATAGAGAACATCCGCGCTTCCCTGTTGGCAAGTCCGCCAATTTTTTGTATGATGGAAACTAAATATCGCAAGAAACTAAATCATCGCAAGAAAAGGGAGAGAGAACGGATGACTACATTTCGCCAACATCGCTGGCAATCGTTTTTGCAAGGCTACGAGCAGCGGGCTCGGTTGCTGATTTCCTGCCCGGACCGCCCCGGCATCGTTGCGGCGGTGACTTCGTTTCTTTATGAACAGGGGGCCAATATTGTCGAATCAAGCCAATACTCGACCGATCCGGAAGGCGGGACGTTTTTCCTCCGCTTGGAGTTTGACTGCCCGAACATCGCGGGTCGGAAGGAAGAGATCGAAACGGCGTTTGCCCCCATTGCCGAGGAATTTAGCATGACTTGGCAGCTTCGACTGCATAATGAAATTCGACGGATCGCGATTTTCGTCTCAAAGGCTGAACATTGTTTGCTTGAGCTGCTCTGGCAATGGCAAGCGGGGGAACTGATCGCCGATATCGCCCTTGTCATCAGCAATCATCCCGATTTGCGCGATGTGGTCGAGCCGCTCGGGATTCCGTATGTGCACATTCCGGTGACGAAAGAAACGAAAGCGGACGCGGAGGCTGAACAAATCCGCCTGCTTCACGACTATCGGATCGATACGATTGTGCTCGCCCGCTACATGCAAATTTTATCGCCGGCATTTGTCGCTGAATTTCCAGGGCGAATCATCAACATTCATCATTCGTTCTTGCCGGCGTTTATCGGCGCACGGCCGTATGAGCGGGCCTATGAGCGCGGCGTCAAGCTGATCGGCGCCACATCCCATTATGTCACCGATGATTTGGACGAAGGACCGATCATTGAACAAGACGTTGCCCGTGTTGACCATCGCCATCATCCCGACGATTTAAAACGGATCGGCCGCTTGATCGAAAAGACGGTGCTCGCTCGGGCGCTGAGATGGCATTTGGAAGACCGAGTCATCATTCATGGCAACAAAACCATCGTTTTTTATTGAACGTAGGCGGGAGAGGATTTTTCCTTTCCCGCATGGTATAATGAAAAGAAAACGGAATCAAACAGCCCTTTGCTCTCGGTTAGGTGAATGGAACATCAGGGAAAGGAGGAAAAAAATCGATGGGAGAGAAACGGACGCCAAGCGGTTTTCTGTTAAAACAACGTGCGTTTTTAAAATTGTATTTGATCACGTTAACGGAGCAGGAGCGGCTGTACGGACTGAAGTTGCTCGATGTATTGCGCCAAGAGTTTAAACCGCTCGGCTATCGTCCGAACCATTCAGAAGTGTACAAGGCGCTTCACGATTTAATCGAAGACGGCATTTTAAAGCAAGTGAAACAGAAAAAAGAAGGGATGAAGTACCAGGAAGTCGTGTATTATCGGTTTGCCGAGGGTGGGCAAGAAAAAGCGAAGCTGTATAAACGTCAGCTGAAAGCAGAGCTTGACCGGTGTGCGGCGCTCATCCGCAAAGCCATTGAGGACAACTATAGCTAGGGGCGCCCTTGTTTTTTCTTTTTATCCTATTTACATAATATAATTATGGTTTATTTATTTTGTTTTGCGTCCTGACGGGCGATTTAGTAGAATGAGAGGGGAATATGGCAACAGAGAGGAAGGCACACCAAATGAGGACATGGCCCTTAGTTGTAACAAAAGAAATGGAAAAGCGAAAAGAGCAGTTCCGCCACGATCCGGATCAGGCGTTGATCGGAGCCGGCGGGTATACGGCCGAAGATGAGGCAATCATCCATGATGCGGCAGTCGCGCTTGCGCTTGGGAAAAATGTGCTCTTAAAAGGCCCAACCGGGTCGGGCAAAACGCGGCTTGCTGAAACATTGTCCGAACTGTTTGGACAGCCGATGCATAGCATCAACTGCTCCGTCGACCTAGACGCCGAAGCGCTGCTCGGGTTTAAGACGATCGTGCACCGCGGCGGTCAGGCAGTCATCGATTACGTTCCTGGCCCGGTCATTCAGGCGATGACAAAAGGTCATTTATTGTATATTGATGAAATCAACATGGCTAAACCAGAAACACTTCCGATTTTAAACAGCGTGCTTGATTACCGACGGCGGCTCACCAACCCGCTCACTGGAGAGGTTGTGCAGGCGAAGTCGACGTTTGGCGTCATTGCGGCCATCAATGAAGGCTATATCGGCACTGTGCCGCTCAATGAAGCATTAAAAAACCGTTTTGTCGTCATCGATGTGCCGTACGTGCAAGGAGCGACGTTAAAATCGGTGCTATTGGCGCAAACTACATTAACGGATGAGGCGTTGATCGACCGTTTCGTTTCTCTATCAGCAGATTTGCTGACACAAGTGAGAAACGGGCAAGTCGCTGAAGAAGCCGCCTCGGTGCGTGCGTTGCTCGATGCATGTGATTTGGCGGCGTATATGCCGCCGTTGCGCGCGATTGAACGAAGCATTGTCGATAAGCTAGACGACGAACGCGAACGCGCTGCTGTGCGCAACATTGCTGAAACATGGTTTGACGAGTAGGAGGCGGCGCATGGAACGGTTTATGATGTTCAACGACCGGCCAATTGATTCGTTTTTGGTCATGCAGCTTTCCGATCTCGCTCAAACGCTTGCCCGCGACCGCCGCTGGACGGTGGAGTTTGCCGCCCATTCCGGCGTGCATTTGGCTAAGCAGACGATATATGTGAGTCAATTTTGGGATGTGTATCCATCCTCAGAGAAAGAGCAGGCGATGAAAAGCGATGTGGTCTTGCGGATGATCGGCACACGTCGGCATACCGATATAGCTGTTGTCCGCACCTTCCGGCAAACAGCGGAGGCACAGCCGCTCTCTAAACTGTTAAAACAGTTGTTCTCCTTCGCTGAGGATCTCCGTTTGGAAACGATATGTGAGCGGGAGCGGCCAGGACTGAAACGATGGTTTCGCGCGCGCCGTCGTCTGTACCGCCAGTATTTCGCCCAGCAATGGCAGGCGAACCGGACGCGGGGAGCCCTCACTGATCAGTTTTTGGCGGCCATGTACTTGCGGCTGACCACCGATTCGCCGCTTGACGACGTCCCGCTCGCTCCGATGGCAGATGAAGCGGGACAAGCGCGCCTCGAGGCGCTATGGCCGCAGTTTTTTGACGTCTCATCGACAGCGGAAACAGCCCGTTGGACGCTGGCGATTGTAGAGCTGGTGGAAGACGTGCTGTCTAATGACATGGTAAACAACTACACATCGCTGCCGATCGTTGACGACGATGAAGATGAACGGAAGACGACGCTTCAAGATCTCAAGCGAACGGATCCGTTGGAAAATCGTGATACCTCGAATGATTCCACAAACAGTGAAGTACATCGGCAAGTGTTGTCGACCTGGCACCGGGAAACGAGCCGAACGGGCGGGAATGTTCTTCGGTTTGAGCTTGAACGCGGCACCCGCACCGGGATGCTTGGCGACGGGGCGCGGCCGGGAGAAGACGGCGATCAGGCGCTCGCCATCGTCCAAGGAACGTCGCGGCCGACGAACCGAAATGAATATGGACCCGAAGCGCAAGCCTCCTTTGACGACCATCCACCCGCCGGAAGCGGTGCCTTGTATGGTGAAGCGAACCGTCAAGCTGAGCTTGTGCTTCTTCCTTCACCACCGCCAAGCCCGATCCATCTCCAGCAATACCGAACTAAACAGACGACGGTAGCCCCGTACCGGAAACGGCTTGTGCGGGTGATGGAGCAATGGCTTGAGTATCAACGCAGCGCTTGGCGCACCAACTTGCCCGCCGGGAGGCTGCGTAAACAGTTGATACCGTTTTTCACCGATGAGCGGCCGCGTTTGTTTTACAAAAAAGGCGAGCCGGCGCGGCGGTTTGATGCAGTGTTTGGGTTATTGGTTGACTGTTCCGCTTCCATGCATGACAAAATAGAAGAGACGAAAACCGGTCTTGTTCTTTGTCATGAGGCACTGAAAACGTTGCGGGTGCCGCATGCCATTGTTGGATTTTGGGAAGATGCGAACGAGGCGACCGCCTCTCGACAACCAAACTATATGCAAATAGCTGTGTCATTTCGTCAGTCATTGGAGCCATCAAGCGGCCCGGCGATCATGCAGCTTGAGCCGCGCGAAGACAATCGCGATGGACTGGCCATTCGTTGGATGACAGAGCAGCTCCTCCGTCGCTCGGAAACGCAAAAAGTGTTGCTTGTTTTCTCCGATGGCGAGCCGGCTGCTTATGGCTATGAACAAAACGGCATCATTGATACGCATGAAGCGGTTGCCGAAGCGCGCCGCCACGGCATCGAAGTTGTCAATCTCTTTTTAGGACGCGGTGCGGATGACGAATCGACGCGGCGGACGATCGAAAACATTTACGGCCGTTTTCGCGTCTTTGTGCCACATGTCAGCGAACTGACGGACCGGCTGATTCCGCTTTTGAAAACGTGGTTGCAAAAAAGCTTGTAATAAAAAAGGATGGGAAGCGATGATTAAATTATTTACCGACAGCGATTTAGACGGCATCGGCTGCGGACTGCTTGCGAAGCTGGCGTTTACGGAAGTCAACATTTCGTTTTGCTCCTATCGGAATCTAGATGAGCGAGTCACCCAGTTTCTGCAAAGCGAAGAAGCAGACAACGCCATGCTGTTTATCACCGACTTGGCCGTCGGCAAAGACGTCGAAGAACAGCTCGCCGAACGGGCCAAGCGCGGCGGTCACGTGCAAGTCATCGATCACCACGTGACGGCACTTCATTTCAATGACTATCCGTGGGGCTGGGTCGTGCCGACTGATGATGACGGCAAAAAAACGTCCGCGACCTCGCTCTTTTACGACTATCTCGTCCGTGAAGGGAAACTAGCACCAAGCGACTCATTAGCAACGTTCGTCGAGCTCGTCCGCCAATACGATACATGGGAATGGGAAGAAAACGGGAATCTGCAAGCAAAACGGCTTAATGATTTATTGACGATTTTAGGGCTCGACGGCTTTTGGGATACAATGAGCGAGCGACTTGCCTCCGGCGAACCGTTCACCTTGACCGAAACAGAAGAGCTGATTTTGGATATGGAAGAAAAGAAAATTCAGCGCTACATCCGACAAAAACAAAAGCAGCTCGTCCAACGCTCGCTCGGTGATTATTGCATCGGCGTTGTATTTGCTGAGCGGCATTTGTCGGAACTCGGCAACGCCTTATCGAAACGATACCCTCATCTCGACTTGATTGCCATGGTCAATATGGGAACGAAACATATCGGCTTTCGCACCATTCACGACGACGTCAATGTTGCTGAGTTCGCTAAACAGTTTGGCGGCGGCGGCCATCCGAAAGCGTCCGGCTGTTTTGTTGATGACACGACGTTCCCACTCTTTGTCGTCGAGACGTTCCCGCTATTGCCGGTTTACGGCGATGCGGAACAAAATCAGTTGAACCAACGGGACGAGGCCGAAGGAACGTTTTGGACGAATCATCATGGCCAATGGTGGCTGAGCCGACGGACGGAACAAGGATGGACCTTGTATGCCGATGGGGGAGAGACTCGCACATTCCCTGAAGAAACGATAGGGGAACGCTGGTTGAAGCGGCAGTTTGCCGCAGGACTCGCCCACGATGCCGCTGTGCTAGAATTTTTAAGCGCACGGCTCGGGCGGGACAAAGATACTATTCAAGCCGACTACCCAGCAGCCGTCAAGCAATATAAGCAACAAACCGGCATCGAGCGTTGATGCCGGTTTTTATATGCTTGAAAAAGGGCACCCTCTCCCTGTTTAGAAGATTAGAGGAAAAGCAGCTATTTCTCCAAAATCGTCTGTTCTTGCATGTGGAAGAGGCTTTGTCTTTATAAGGGAAGCAAGAACCTAGCTGTAGATTGCATTGCTTACTAGATCATCGGTTTTTTTGTTAAAGAAAATGTTAACGTAATTGTAACAGTTTTTGTGTTTAGGAAAAACAGTCTTTGATATAATAAGTACATAGGGAGGTGAATAAGATGAAACAGTATGTCTTTTCCTTTCACACAGAGCAAGAAAAGGCGTCTGTATGGGAAGAAGCCATCTTAGCGTCCGGAATGATGGAAGCCTTTTCAAAAGCCCAACGGCTTCTTATGAAATATAAACAGGAAAAAGGCGTGCCGATTCGCATTCGATATAAAGGTGTCCGCTATCGTTATACTGATATTGCGTAACGTTGAGAGTCAAAATAAAGAAAGGATGGAAACATGCTTTCCTTGCGACAATCGACACGCAACGGGTAACGTGCAGTGTTTCTTGAGTCATTCGAGAACACTGCACGTTTTTATTGTACTCGTATGCACAAAGCGGCATGATAGTCGCATTCTTGTCGATTCCAAAACAAGATCGTGGCGATTGTGTTCGTCTTGCTGAACCGGCTATCCTCGCAAACATCTCATCATCTTTCGGGCAATGAGTGACGACGATATGCGAACCATTGTCAGGGACCAGACGAAACAGAAACACGAGCTGAAGCGAAAGCGGAGGACGTCGTTGTACGCAATCGTCGTATCCAGATGCCACTCCTTGGCAAGCGGCAAGTGGCGCATACGGAAATATGCTCAGGGCACAACCCGCATCGATACCATGCTCGCAAAGCGGCACACGCTGTCTAAGCGCCCCTTATCTCATCCCGTTGTACCGCAAAATAGGGGGAGGGATGAACTTTACTCCGGCTGATTATCCTGCATAATCAAGCAATATGACTGATCTGTTTTAAACTGGCATCGCTTTCAACTCAGCAAGGGGATATATCGAAATAAACACGCCAACGGTCAAACGATCCGGAAGATGCGGCGGATAAAATAAAATCGTTCTGGTACCAATCATAAGCGACACAAAAGCTGAATCGACGACTCTTAATTTTCCGGCCCAACACTTCTTGTCCAACAAATACGGACAAGTTCTCATCGTCATCCCAGATTTGTTTGCCATCACGCACATGCACAAAGATAATTGGTTTATATCAGAGGACCATTTTTTTGTTTCTGTCTCACTATCATGAGATTACTTATTATTGAGACAGTCACCCCAATAACTTCTCATAATTTATATTATGTTAACTTATTATTTTCCCGAAATATCAAGAGCTCTTCCCTCAAGTGCCCATAAAATCAATTATCCGGAACTTGTTAACCTAATTTTTTGCGTCTATCAATTTTAAACGAATTATCATTGTGGTTTACCGATTATCATTGGTCGTTGATGATCAACTGGAGGTGTTTTTTTATGTTGTTTCGACAAGCCATTGATGAATTTCTTTTGTATTTGCAAATTGAAAAAACTATTCACTTAACACCACACCGTTGATGGTTATGCGTATGATTTGAGATGTTTCGAGAACTTCTTAGTTCAACATGGTTATTCTGTACAACTTCATGACATTACAAAAACGCATGTTCGTCGCTTCATCCAGCATCAGATGACAAAAGAACATGTCAAGCCTCGAACGATCTATCGGAGAGATACTCCTAAAACGGATAGTAAATTACCGACTTATATGTCTTTGTCTGAACTCCGAAAGCTGTTTCATTTTTTGGAGCAAGATAATAGCCGAATGGCGATGCGAAACCATCTTCTATTTAAACTGTTAGCCACTACGGGTATGCGAAGATCTGAAATTGTTGAACTAACTTGGGAACAAATTGATTTATCTAACAACACGATACGTATATATGGGAAAGGAAAAAAAGAGCGCTTACTCCCCCTTCATCCCATGGTTGTCCCTTTAATGAAAAGCTATATGGAAAGTTTAGAGGAATATCAGCTCCATCCTTCCCAACCGGTATTTCTAAATAAAAACGGCAAAAAACTGAATCCGCGTGGTTTACATAAGATATTTAAAGAAATCTTACAAAAAGCAGGTCTGCCACCTCAACGGTTCTCACTCCATCATTTGCGGCATACGTTTGCTACCTTGTTGATACAAGAAAATAAAGAAAATGTTGATTTGCGTACCGTACAAGAACTACTCGGTCATGAAAGTTTAGTCACGACGCAAGTATATACGCATGTTGACTTTGAGCAAAAGAAAAAAGCGATTGAAACATTTAACATATTTTGAAACCTGCTTAGTACGGAAATAACTACCCTAGCCGGGTAGTTATTTCCCCATGTGAATATGAGTTGGCGGATACAAAGGCACTGGATGCGTGAGATCGTATGGCATTGGGTGCATTCCATGAGTTTGCTGATAAGGCATTGGAGCATGTGGAAAATACCCTTGCTGCGCCATCACAATCTGATTATAAAGTTCTGGTGCTTTAAATGTGAAATAATCAGAATAATTATTCCCTGATTCCTTAAGTATTTTTTGCTGTAATGCTGTAAATGCATACTTTACGAGATGTTCTTTAAACAGATTGATGTAATTTTTGTTTTTCAATTGATTTGAGAAGACGTTTGGTAACTCTACGTAAATTTCCTCTAAATTGAGAGTAATATTATAATTTGTCTCAAGTTCCATCGCAGTTTCAAAAAGCGTTTCGATTGTTACTTGAGCCGCTCGAATTTCTTTAATGTACTTTGCATCACTTAAAATATAATGTTGTAGAGCACCTAACTCATATTTGGAATGTCCAAGCAGAAACCGGATGGCATCATCTGAGACACCCATTTCATGCAACAAAGTAGAAAGAGTGTATCTCAATCCATGTGGTGTGAAATGTTTCTCGGTTTTATGAACTATTTTTTCCCCTTTTCTTTTTCTCTTCCCTTTTGTCTGACCCCTATCCTCTGGATTTTTGTATTCTATTCTTATCCACCCAAGATGCTCACATACTTTATCAATCACATAATTCATTTGTTTGTTAATCAGTGGTTTTCTTCTTAAACCATACAACAGCGCATCGTCTGGTTTCATATGTTCTATGTATTGCACGAGCAGTTGCATCAGTTTAGGTGGTAACCGGATTGACCCCCTAAATTTGGACACATCCTATCTTATTTTAGGTTATTCTTAAAATTTCTCGTTGCACATCTAAAAGTCATTATCAATCTATACCTACAATTTGACTACGACGTTCAAGCAATATAACATCACGCCATACCCCATTTAACTTTCCTATACGTTGTCGGATACCCACTTTACGAAATCCAACGCTTTGATGTAAACGTAAACTTGGTATGTTTTCAGGGAAAATCCCCGCAGTTAATGTCCAAAATCCTTTTGCTTCTGATTCTTTGATAATGGCTTCTAGAAGTTGTTTTCCCACTCCTTTTCCTCGACTCACATCTCGAACATACACACTCACCTCTCCCACTCCTTCATACACGCAGCGATCCGATACTTTACTGATCTTACACCAGCCTTGAATTCCTTTTTCGTCTTCAGCAACTAAACATAAATTTGCGGCAATGGTCGATTCCCATTTTTCGAACGATGGTGCTGTCGTTTCAAACGTTGCTTGTCCTGTCGCAATTCCTTGCTCGTAAATCTCCTTCACTTGCAGCCAATCCTCTTTGCGAAAGCGGCGAATGTTCATATGAAAAATCCCTCCTTATTTTCATACAGAAAAGGCACTAGGAATCGCCTAATGCCTTTTCCATGTCACATTAGCAACACTCACGATTGGATGTAGATGGGCAACATTCACGTTCCATAGTGGCTTTGTCTGCAATATCTTCGCTTTCTTTTACTTCCACAATTTGAATATCGCAGCAACCTTGCTTTTCTTTGGAATTGCCAAATATAACTTTCAAGATGTTCATGTGAAATCCCTCCTTAAATGATATAGAATAAAAATCCTGATAACGTTGCCATCGTCATGACAGAGCCGACAAACGCAAAGACCAGCTTCTTTTTAAAGATACTGTGTAATAATGTGATCTCCGGTAAGCTTGCTCCTGCTGAGCTAATCATCAGTGCCATGACAGGTCCTAATGCCATGCCTTTTGCAATCAACATTTGCGAAATGGGAATCATCGTGGAAAGGCGGATATATAAAGGAATTCCGATGATTGCTGCAAGTGGAACAAGCCACCACTTATCACCCCCCATATAGGTTGAAATCCATTCTGTCGGTACAGCACCATGAATAATGGCTCCAATGCCTGCACCCAAAAGCAAATATGGATAAACCGTTTTTATTAAGTGAAAGGTCTCCTGTAAAGCTTCTCTCATGTTTCGTTTCTTTCCGATCTCTACTTCTCCTTTCACCATTACTTGCTTCACTTGATTTTCAAATCCGAATTTTTCAAGCGTGAAACCAATCAGTATGGATAAAATGGTGGTGATAATGGTATAAGAAATCGCTACTTTTACTCCGAGTGTTGCAGCCATGAGTGTCAATATGGTTGGATCGAGCACAGGAGAAGCAAAGAGAAAAATCATCACAATACCGAAACGGACCTTCTGGTTTAAAAGCGATACGACAACCGGGATCGTAGAACATGAGCAAAACGGTGTCACAAAGGCAAACGCGACAGCAATCAGTGCTCCGAATAACGGATGGCGCTTTGTTAACAAACTTTGCATTTTATCATAAGGAATATATCCTTCTAAAAAGTGAATGACGAACGAAATAGCAAAAAACAAAAGAGTTAATTCCAACACAATAGAAAGAAAATCCTGAAGAATCGCTATGCTCATTTGTTATCTCTCCTTATTTTATTTGTAAAATGCAAATATCGGTTTAACGAATAGGCAAGCCTAGATACGCTTGCCTTAAAATAACGGTTTACAACAAATGCTCGATTTTGCCATGCACTCATTCAACAATTTAATCGAACGAATCACGGTTTCTTTCTCAAAATCAGTCATATGGGAAAATACCTCGTCTAAATATCGATTTATTTCTCGATCGATGGTTGTTGCGATAAACTTTCCCTCGGTGGTTAACGATAACGTATATACCCTTCGATCTTCAGGGAGTGGTGTTTTTTTTACTAATCCCTTTTTCACTAAATTTTGAATCTGTCTGCTGAACGTGGTAATATCCATTCCCAATACTTCAGCCACTTGTTGCATGGAAGGAGATTCTCTTTTGTCAATTTCATAAAGAATATGGCTTTGAACAAGAGAAATATCTACAGCATCAATAGAACAGCAATTTTTATTCAACAATCCGAAACGACGTGTCATCACTTGAAACAACTCTCTAATGTTTTCCATTTTTTTCACCTCTATAATTATTTATATCACATTATTTGCAAATTGCAACTTTTTTGTTTTAAAAAATAAAGAAAATTTTATCGACATGTCTCGTCCTTTGTTTTGTATGAAGTATTTATTAAATAAAATCAGCCGAGAAGATTCTTCTCGGCTGTCATTCAGTCTTATTCGCCTGTTTCAGCAAATTTTTTGATGCGCGCGCCGATTTCATCGCGAACACGACGGAATACAGCTAATTTTTCCTCCTCCGTTCCTTCCGCCTTTGCCGGATCATCAAATCCCCAATGAACACGTTTCACATTTGGTGGGGTTACTGGACAATGGTCCGCTGCATGACCACATAATGTTACTACCAAATCCGCTTTATTTAAAATTTCCGGATCAATGATATCCGATGTCTGGTTCGAAATATCAATTCCTACTTCTTTCATGACTTTTACCGCGTTTGGATTTAGTCCATGCGCTTCAATACCGGCGCTGTACACTTCCCACTCGTCGCCAAGATATTTTTTTGCCCATCCTTCTGCCATTTGGCTGCGGCAAGAGTTTCCTGTGCATAAGAAGTAAATGATCTTTTTGTTTTTCATGTTTCCTTCCACCTTTGTTGTTAGTATGATACTGATTCTGTTTTAAAGTATTTTCGTTGAAACCATAATGCCACGTTGACTAATGCAATCATGACAGGCACTTCCACCAGTGGTCCAATAACAGCTGCAAATGCTGCACCAGAATGGATCCCAAACACGCCAACAGCTACGGCAATCGCTAACTCAAAGTTATTACTGCCGGCTGTAAAGGCGAGTGTGGTGGTGACAGGGTAGCTCGCTCCAAATTTCTTCCCCATGAAGAAGGAAACGAAAAACATCAACACAAAGTAAATCAACAATGGAATTGTGACTCTCACTACATCCAACGGCAAACTTACGATAGCGTCTCCTTTTAAAGAGAACATGACGATAATCGTAAACAATAAAGAAATCAATGTAATCGGGCTGATTTTTGGAATGAATACTTTTTCATACCATTGTCTGCCCTTTGCTTTTACCAACAAAAAGCGCGTCACCATTCCGCCAAGAAACGGAATTCCTAAGTAAATGAACACCGACTTGGCGACTTCCATCATTGTAATATGAACGACAGCACCTTCTAGTCCTAACCATTCCGGAATGATTGTCACAAACACATACGCATAAACAGAGTAAAATAGCACTTGGAATACAGAGTTAAACGCCACCAATCCAGCTGCGTACTCTCTATCTCCATTCGCTAAATCATTCCAGACAATCACCATAGCAATACAACGTGCCAGACCGATTAGAATGAGTCCGACCATGTATTCCGGTTTATCCGGCAAGAATACGATCGCCAACACAAACATAAGAATCGGTCCAATAATCCAGTTTTGTACGAGCGATAAGACTAATACTTTCACATTTTTAAAGACGCGTCCCATCTCCTCGTAGCGAACTTTTGCTAACGGAGGATACATCATTAAAATTAAGCCAATGGCAATTGGAATCGATGTGGTTCCTACCTGCAAACTGTTCATTCCGTCTACAAAGCCCGGAAAGACGAAACCTAAGCCAATTCCTGCTGCCATAGCAAGGAAAATCCAAATCGTTAGGTATCGATCCAAGAACGATAGACGTTTTTTCTCCGTATTATTCATTTTTTCCCTCCCAATTTAATTAGTAGGTTAACAACCACAACGGAGCGTAGGGTTGTTTTCCTCAATCTTACGAATATTCTCTGTTTGATCTGGAATATGTTGCAGAATATCTTGGATGAAATCATATAACTTATTTTGTGGATTGAGGGAATAATAAATCCACTGTCCCCTCCTATCCTCTTTTACTAATCCTGCATCTTTTAACTTGCGAAGATGCTGACTAATAGACGGCTGACTCATGTCAAAAACCTCAAGAAGCTCGCATACACAACACTCACGTTGTTTTAAAATTGCCATAATCGTTAAACGTGTTTTATCACCAAGTAACTTTAAAGCATGTGAGGCTTTTTCTATTTCCACTACTGTCTTTTCCACGGGAACACCTCCTATTCTTGTATGATTATATAGTTATTTACTTATATATGAACGAAAATGAAATATGATACTCCTAAATGTCTTTATTTGCAATTTTGTTTATCTCACACTAAATAAACGATGTCACATCTTTCATATCCACGGCATGGATATTGTAGTATAACCATACTTACTCTTCCCTTAATAAGCATATAACTACATACTTATATAAAACAAGAGAAAAAAACAATTTTAACATAATCTTTACAAATTCAAACGAAAGTATGAAAGTAGGTAAACAAACCGGTCTTTTTCCGTTAATATACGCTGCACGGCTTGATTATCTAAAATGCATCCGGCTCATTGGCAGATTATTATCGTTTGATCGGATACCTTTTTTCTTGATGACTTAGACAGCAAACGCGATTCTTGTTAATTCAGGATCGACACTCGGACCACATATATCCGTAGGACAGCACATTGTCAGGTTGAAGATTCTAATCTTTTTTATTCTATTCGTGCCTTTTTAGTTGTTTAGGTATTTTTTTGATTTAGTTTTGTTGATTATTTAGCACATAGTTCTATTTTTTTACAATTTAAACTTTTCATCAAAATTAGCTTGGCTGTTTCCTGTGCTCCTGCCCCGGTTTGAAATTCAACATTTGGATACGTTTAAGTATGATGAACGAAATGTATATTTAAGTGCTATTTGTATTATTGACATTTTCTATCACGATTTCACCATTTGAATATTCCCTTACAATCCTTTTTTGATGATGTTTGTGTTGTGGGGTTTGGCACGATTTTTGCTCGTTTTCCTGTCATTTTTATGTATTGTGACAGGAGCTATTACAAGATGAGAATAGACAGGAAATGCAGATAAAAAAGAAGGAGCTTTTTAATCAGCTCCTCTAGACCTCATTCCCCTCTGCATCTATCTGCTTTGTACCTCCTCCAAAATGCCATCCATTAACCTCTATAAAATCAATAAACTTATCCCAAAATTCATCATGTTCTACAGATTTATTATCATCATTGGCACATATACAGCCCTCTATATACTCATAGCTGTTTTTTCTGCTCCATACTATTTCCTCCTCCAGCTTATCAGTCAAATAAATAATACCACAGCAAAAAAAGTGGGGAAAGCCAAATTTGCAGAATTTATGGATTTAAATAAATGTAACAGTCAGGAACGATTTCACTTTTATTGTGAAATTTATTACAACGAATCTGTATTCTCACTACTGTGGATGATGTATAAAATTTTGTGTAAAGCATTTTGCTAGAACAAAAGAAAAAAGGTAGGGTATTCTCTGATTTGGACCACAACACATTCCAGAGAAAGGAGTACCCTACCTATGTCTAAAAG
>Ga0066871_100287_pt1 | contig 38454 bp, 37 predicted proteins | sample CeladaPassage60B_FD_62209 | JGI IMG/M metagenome (GOLD analysis project Ga0066871, IMG submission 62209) | Cellulose-adapted microbial communities from the Joint BioEnergy Institute, USA - Passage3 60B | ecosystem: Engineered > Bioreactor > Continuous culture > Unclassified | place: USA...
TCCTTCAGATTCGGCCTCGCGACCGACACCCTTGCCCTTGGCTAATGGTAGGCGCTCGCCAGCCCCCATTCCGGACTTTCACCGTAGAGATGACGCCCATGCTGGGCGTACTAAAAAAACGCCGGAGATTTTCTCCGGCGTTCTCCGCCGCGGCTAATGTTCCAGCGCAACACTCGCCCCCGTGGCAATCGATTCGTCGATGGCAAAGCACACTTCCATCGTTTTGCGGGCTTCCTCGAAATCGCACCGGGTGCGCTTGTTGTGCAGCACCGCTTCGGCGAATTCGGCCACGAGCAGCCCGAAGGGAAAGTGAGCGACATCTCCGCTTTCCGGCAGAACGGTCGGAATTTCCGCATAGTCCGTCTGGCCCGGAAATTTGCGGCTGAACAAGCGGTTGTTCAAGATCGTCCCTTTTTCCCCGAGCAGATGCACGTGAAATTTGTACGGTGTCACGCATTCCAAAGAGCAAGACACTTTTCCGATGCCGCCGTTTTTCAGTTTGAGCAACGCCACCGCATTCGGGTCGTAGCCGTAATCCGACGGATTCCACGTTCTGCAGCTGTACGCGGTCACTTCCGTCACGTCGCCGGCGAACAGCCTGAGCGCGTCGACCGCATGGCAGCCCGCGGACAGCATGCTGCTGCCGCCCAGCTCCTTGCCCGCACTCCAGCGGTATTGATTGAACTGCGGGCCGATGTGGTTCCAGTAATCGATTTGGGCCATAAACACCCTGCCCAAGGCGTCGTCGTCGATCAACGCCTTGATCGTTTCAAACAGCGGGTTCCAGCGCAGCACGAAGCCGACCGCCGTGCGCACGGGGTTGGCGCGGAGCGCCGCCGTCATTTTGGCCAAGCCTTGCCGATCGAGCGCCAGCGGTTTTTCCAGCACGAGATGTTTCCCATGTTGCGCGGCCAACACCGCCTGATCGGGACGGACATCCGGCGTCGAGCAGAGCACGACCGCATCGACTGCCGGATCTTGGACCATTTCCGCAAAATCGGTCCAGATGCGCGCCTCCGTCCCCCATTCCGCCAAACGCCGTCCGGCCCGCGCGGCATCGCTCGTGACGATCCCGTACAGTTCGCAGTCTTCGTGTGCGCGGATCGCCTTCACATATTCACCCGCCACCCATCCGGTGCCGGCCACCGCAAACCGAATCGCCATCGTATCCCTCCTCACACCGGGATTCGCACCGTGTTGTTTCTCCCCCACACCATGTGATGAACAAAACCTTCCGCAAACCGGCAGCCCGCCTGGATGCCGCGCAATTTCCCAAGCGTCGTGACGAAATCGAGAATGTCCACTCCGTCATGTTCTTTCAACCAGACGAGCTGCGACTGATGTTTGGACAGCATCTCCAGTTTCGTGTCGAAATCGTCGCTGACGTCCACGTATACCGTCGGCTGAAAATGCATGCCGGACAAATTGTCCATGTAATACAGCGCCGGCACTTTGCGCAGGACGGGAGACGACGTTTCATAGGAAGGTAGCGTGGCGACAAAGGTGGCGTCAAACACCAGCTTGCTGACCGCGACATGGTCGGGCATATAATCGTTGTCCGCGTGGGTGATCACCAGATCCGGTTTCGTTTCGCGGAACAGCTCGACAAACCGTTTTCTCGCCTGCTCGTTGTCGCTGTAGATTTCTCCGTCCCGCATCCCCAGGGAGATCGCCTCGCAGCCGATCACGGCCGCCGCGTTGCGCGCTTCCTGCGCTCGGATGGCGGCCAGTTTTTCCGGCGGAATTTCATAATGCCCTTTGTCGCCGACGCTGACGTGGCAGAGCGTCACCTGATGGCCCGCCCGCTTCAATTTGGACAATGTGCCCGCGCAGCTAATTTCAATGTCGTCGGGATGCGCGCCCACCGCCAATATGTGCATGCCGCGCCCCCCTCAGTTCAATTCCGGCTCCAACGGACCGGCCAATTCGTTCAAATAAAACAGCTTTCCGGGCAACGTAGGCATGTAGGAAGACGGCACCCACGGATCGGGGCCGTGGCGCAGCGTGGTCCAGAGCGAAAATCCCTGCCACATCATGCCTCGGCCGAGCGCGCCGTCCGCTCCGCCGATCGCGTAGTCGGCCTGCAGGAACAATCCCGGCCCGATCGTGTTGGCGTAACACGGAATGAGCGTCGTGCGGCTTTTGAAACTGGTGATCGCGTTCTGCTCGATCGTCAACGGGTGCAGGCGCGCGGCGATGCGGTGCGTCTCCTTTCGCCAATCCGCTTCCTGCGCGAACTCCTCGGCGAAATGCGGTTCCCAGAACGCAATATGAAACACGCGGCCGATGCCGTAAACGACGACCAGTTTCGCTCCCGCGGCCTTCAGGCCGGCGATTTTGTCGGCGTACGCCGGCAGCACGTCCTTGGTGGCGTAATGGCGCTGCGCGGGCGGCACGGTTTTGTCGCCGAGCGGACCGTAAAAGGCGTGCTCCATCGCGTATTGAAACGCGCCGGGGTTGTCCGGCGGCAGCGTGTTCCCGTCGGCGTCGCTCCATTCATCCATGTTGAACCCGTACACGTGGTCGGCGCTCACGTTCCAGGTTTGCAAGAAATATACCGTCCATTTGTACATGCCCATCGGGCCCACAGGCAAAATCAGCGCCAGTTTCTCTCCGCGGTCCCTGGCCGATTTGATCTGCAGGGCGATTTCATGGCCGACACGCACGTTGAATGCTTCCATGCTTTCGCACGCGACAGGCTGAAAATCGGCATGCCAATGCGGCTGTCTGTCGGCAATGTCCGCCGGCGAGCGGCCGATGCACCGGTCGATGCGTTCGAGATTCCAGCCTTTCGGCAAAAACGGCTCCATCATGGATCCTTTGATCGTCGTCAGAAGATTCACGTCTGTCCCCTCCCCTGAACATTTGGCTCCCGGCCGGCGGCGGCCGGCGTTTGCCGGGCGAACCATTCCTGCAAATATCGAATCGTGTCCCGTATGTCCCGATCTTGCTCGGCGCCGCTGATTTCCCTTTCTATGATCAGTTCCCCGGCAAAACCGATGTCCGACAGCCGGGAAAGAAACGCCGGAAAGTTCACTTTGCCTTCCCCGACCCGCACTTCATGGCCCAGCCGATCCCCGTTCGTCGGATACAGACCGTCCTTGACATGCACGTTGCGCACATAGGGCCCGATGACATCGAGCGCATCGACGGGATTGCCCTTGCCGTACATGATCAGATTGGCCGGATCGAGATTGACGCCGATGTTGTCCATGCCGACGCGTTCTATCGTGCGCAGCAGCACGACCGGCGTTTCCTGGCCGGTTTCCAGCCAAAATCCGATGCCTTGGCGCGAACAGTATTCCGCCACTTCCCGGATCGTTTCCACCACGGCGGGGTACTCGGGGTCGGACAAGTTTTCCGGGATAAACCCGCAATGGGTGACGATGGCGGGAATTTCGGCCGCTGCGGCGAAGTCGGCCCATCGTTTCAACACGGCGACCCGTTCCGCGCGGAACGCCCGGGGAACGATGCCGAGCGTCAGCGGTCCCAACTGAAAATCCCAAATTTGCGGCGGAGGCAGCCCGGCCCACATCGCACTGATGCGAATCTTGGCCGCGCGGGAATACCGCAGCACGTTTCCGGCCATGCGCGGATTGGCCTGGGTATGATCCCAACTGACGAGCTGGCACACCTCCACCCCGAAATCGCGCACTTTCTGAAAACAGTCTCCGTCGTCGACCAGCGTATTCAGCACACCGATTTGCATGTTGACGCAGCCCACCCTCTTTCCATTTCTCCACCTTTCTTCCACCGAAAACGCATCGCCTGCCGAAAACTTCTTGCTGCTTTTACCATCCTTTTGCCGCAAACCTGCCTCCTGTCAAAATGCTGCTCAAGGCATTTCGCTTGTGCTTTATTGAAAAGCATAAGGTATCGGGCGTTTTTCCATAGGTCAGATCGGAAAATCAAAAGGCCGATTTTTTAACCGGCTGCCATAAAAAAAAGCCCGGAACGAATTCCGGGACGGATTGGGCCGCCGTTGAACAGGCGGAAAGAAAACTCGCCTTGTTTTTCCCGCAAGTTTCTGCGCGCCGCGACGATCTTCGCTCCATGCCCGGGCTAATGCCCGACGCCTGCGTCTCCTCGCGCTCTCGGTTTCATCGCCGCTCCTTTGTTCACGGTTCCCCCTTACAACGTTGAAAAAAATAAACAGCCCGGGATAAAACCCGGGCTGTTGCATGTCGTTCTGCGCGACGGTTTACTCCGTCGTGTAGGGCAAGAGAGCGATCTGACGCGCGCGCTTGATGGCGGTCGTCAGCATGCGCTGATATTTCGCGCTCGTGCCGGTCACGCGGCGGGGCAAAATTTTGCCGCGCTCGCTGATGAACTTTTTGAGCAGTTCAACGTCTTTATAATCGATATATTCGATCTTGTTGACCGTGAAATAGCACACTTTGCGGCGTTTTCCGCGTCCTTTGCGGAACGGTCTTCTCTCCGGACGCTCAGGACGTTCGGGACGCTCCGAACGCTCGGCGCGTTCGCCCGCCGGCTTCGTTTCCTTTACCTGTTGCTGTTCGCTCATCGATGCCGCACTCCTTTCTGCTGCAAGCTAGAATGGCAAATCATCGTCGGATATGTCCACAGGACTTCCGTCATCCGCAAACGGATCGTGGCTGTCGGGCCGGTAATCGTGTCCCCTGCCGTATCCTGCGCTGTCTTCGCGCGGTCCGCTGTCCCTGCCTGCGGGCGGTTCCAAAAACCGGACGTTGTCGGCGACGACTTCCGTCACGTACACGCGCCGACCTTCGTTGTTTTCGTAATGGCGCACCTGGATGCGCCCCTCGACCGCGGCCAGCCGGCCTTTGCGCAAATAATTGGCGCACGTTTCTCCGAGCTGCCGCCAGGCGACAATCGGAATAAAGTCGGCTTCGCGCTGCCCCGACTGGTTGGAGAACGGCCGGTCCACCGCCAGCGTAAACTGCGCGACGGCGACTCCCGCAGGGGTGAAGCGCAGATCGGGGTCCCTGGTCAACCTGCCGATCAAAATGACTCGATTCAACAATGGAATCCCTCCCGACAGCCTTTCGGCCGATGGCGATTACGCCACGTCTTTGACGATCAGATGGCGGATGACTTCGTCGGTAATCCTCATCACGCGATCCAATTCCGCCACGGTTTCGGGCTGCGCATGGAATTGGATGAGCACATAGATCCCGTCGCGGTGCTTTTTGATCTCGTACGCGAGGCGGCGTTTGCCGAGGATTTCCTGGCTGATGACTTCGCCGCCGTTGGCGATGATGCCCGCGAACTTGTCCACCGTCGCCTGGACCGCTTCCTGATCCAGATCGGACCGGACAATGAACAACACTTCGTACTTGCGCATTCCGGTTCACCTCCTTTTGGACTGACGGCCCCCGTGCGAAACGGGAGCAAGGAGCGAGAAAACATCGTTATTCAACTCGCATTTAAATAATATATCAGAATGCGCCGAGAAGCGCAATAATAACCTGGCATAATAACCTGGCAAGCCGTATTGCACTTGCATTTGCATCAACCTGCTCACACAACACTGCGACATTCCGCAACCATTTTTCCGCATCAGATACCGGAACGCTGAAGGCGGGCGACATTCCCTGTCTCCCAACCGCCGACCATCCGCATGCACCGGATTATCTGTTCTTAATAATGGTCGAAACCAACGAAAAAGGGGAAAATCATGCGGGTGCGGCGGTTAAAAAGACACCCCTTCGGTCGGAAGAGGTGTCTTGCCAGAGATGTTCCTATTCGCTCTCTCATCGAAAGTCCGGTCAACGGGTTACGCAATGGTGTGTTGCGCGCAGGACCTCATTCGCTGGCCGCGGGAGGCATGTCCTTCTTGCCGGCGAGGGGGATGACCGTATCGTTCATCCGGTGCGTGAACTCGCTGATCGTTCGCAGAAGCTCCGCTTTCTCCGCCAGGGCGGTCTGATGCTGGTTGGCGATCGCCTGATTTTCCGCTTCCAGTTCGCGAATTCGTTCTTCCAGATCGCGCACCTTCTGGATCGTCTGCAGCTGATGGCGGTTGTACTCCTCGCCCAGTTTCGCGTATTTGCTTTGCTCTTTCTCGATCTGCGCCTTGAGCTTCTCAATTTCGCCGGCCGCACCGTTGCGGTATTCACGGTAATCGTTCAGCAGTTTGTCGTAATCGGCCTGCTTGTCCGCCAGCTTGTTTTCCAGCCGGCTCACTTCCGCTTTCAGATCTTCGACCATCTGCTCCGATTTGCGGAATTCGCTTTTCAGCCTTTCGATGGATTCGTTGGCGGTGCGCAGCTGCTCTTCGAGCCCCTTGTTTTTGAACTGCAGCAGCTGCCGGTCATTGAGCGCGTTTTCGACGGCGACGACCAAATCCAGCGTAATCTTGTCCTTTTGTTCTCTCAGCGAAAAAAAATATTTGGGCTGCCCGGATTCTTCCCCGCGCAAAACCGATTCCGGCTCAAATCTGCCCGCATCGGCAACGCTTTCGTCCGCGCCCTCCGACCGCGGCGCGGCGCCGCCCGTTTCCGCCCGGCCGGTCAATATGCCTCGCAACCAGGTTTTCTTCCTGATCGCGCGTTGATTGGCATCCGACATGGGATCCCGCTCCTTTCCAAAAATGTACCGCGATGGGATCGAGCACATACTCCTAGTATGGTTATCGGTATTTGATAGGCAATTGTTTAGCGATCCGGGAAAAGGGAACAATAACGGAAGTCCTATGAGAAAGGAGGGGGTGAACATGGGCGAGCGCACCTTGTTTGAACCCGGCGACCGGGTACCCAACGACGGGGTGTATATGGAAACCGGGGAAGACGATTTTCACATGGGCATCAACGACCCGCGCGAGGTGGAACTCAAGGCCGGCGACCGGTTTCCGGAAACACAAAATGACGACCGGAAATGGAAACGAAAAAAGCGGAACTGATCCCGCTCTATGTCGCCTACTTTTCCAATAACTGCACCAACAGGCCGGCGGCCGCTCCCGACAAGTAGTACAACACTTCGCGAAGTCCAAACGGTCGGTACCCGATCTGCCGAACGGACAACGGCCGTCCACGGTCTTTCCGCTTGTTCATGTTCTTCATCCTTTCCGCCGCAGTCCTGTGCTGCACATGTGTATCCCGCCATCTGTTTTATGTTATTCGCTGCGGTTCGGAACGGTTCATGCGGTCCATAATCTCAATGGGGCAGGTATATTCACTGTCGCGGTCTCCGGCGCATGGACCGTTCATGTCTTGGCGGCCCGTGATGCCGTCCCTTCTGTGTCATGAGCTGCTGTCGTGGCTCTTCGAGCAGGCAGTTTACATTTCCCCGCCGGCATCGAAGCCAACCGCCGAATCCGGCCGGCGGGGAACTGCCGACCGCAACAGCACAAAAAAAACAGCGGTCCGTTTTGGACCGCCGGAAGATGATCATCAGCCATTCATTTACTTTCAATAAGGAGTATCGTTGCCAAGAGGCTGTTCTCTTTTAACGCAAAGCCGTTCTAAACGGACATCCATGTCCGTTAGCGCCATTTTTTCGAAGTTTTGCCGTTGTAACGGTCATCGGTGTCCGTTAAACCCTATTGGAGGCCAAATTTCGATTTTTTGCGTCTTTTCATGGACATCGGTGTCCGTTACACGAGCCGGACGGCGAAAAATCGCTTCTAATGGACACCGATGTCCGTCAGACCCTGCCACATAAAACAAAAAAACGGCTCCTCCCTGGAGCCGCTTGCTGACTATGTAATGGCGGAAAGAGTGGGATTCGAACCCACGCACGCCCTCACGGACGCCTAGCTGATTTCGAGTCAGCCCCCTTGGACCACTTGGGTATCTTTCCGCAGCGACAAGCATCATTTTAACATATTCCCACCCGATGATGCAATGGCAGGTTATGGTATACGGCAAATTTTTTTGTTCCGTGTTTCCTCCTCGCCCTCTTGCCCTGCACCATGCGCGCCGTGCGCCGGCGCGCCTATGAGCTTTGGTCGGGAAGATCGCCGGTTCCCGCCGCCGGGCGCAGCACTTTTTTGAGTTTTTGTTCAAACTTCGCCCGCGGCATCAGCACGCTGTGCTTGCATCCGACGCATTTGACGCGGATGTCCATGCCCATGCGGATGATTTCCATTTCGTTGGTGCCGCAAGGATGCGGCTTTTTCATCTGTACGATGTCGCCGAGGTGATACGATTTTTTTTCCATGCGTTATTCCACCGTCCCCATATTTTGCAAGGCCGCCACGCGCGGATACGGAACGTTGATGCCGGCTTCGCCGAGCGCGGAACGCACATCATCCTGCAGCCGCTTCGCTGCCGCAAAATGCCGGTTCGGTGCGCAAACCGCAAAAATGCGGATCACGGCGCTGCTCTCCTCGAGCGATTGAACGCCGAGCACTTCCGGCTCGCGCAGCAGCGCATCGCAGCGTTGGTGCGCCTGGTGAATCGTGCTTCGGATCACCTGTACCGCCTCGTCGATATCGGCCTGATACGGCACCGACACATCCAGCAGCACCGCGTTGTGCTGCGAAAAGTTCGTCACGCTTTCAATTTTCCCGTTGGGAATAATATGCGTTTCCCCCGACCAGCTGCGAATTCGGGTTGACCTCAGCCCGATTTCTTCGACCGTTCCCTTGAAATTGCCCGTTTGGATGACGTCCCCGACGCCAAATTGATCTTCAAACAGGATAAAAAAACCGGTAATGACGTCGCGCACCAAATTTTGGGCGCCGAAGCCGATGGCCAGTCCGACGACGCCCGCTCCCGCAAGCAGCGGCATCAGCGAAAAACCCAGCTGCTCCAAGATGAGCAGAATGACGAGAAAATTGACGGTGTAGGTCACCACATTGGACGCCAACCTGATGAGCGTTTGCCTGCGGCGGGCGTTTTTTCTCCCGCCGATTTGCGCCTGATGATCCAGCGCGCGCTGTAACGTTCTGCGCACCAGTTTGACGATGAGGATTCCGGAAATCCAAATGACGGCGATTTTGCCGAGCGTCCATCCCCATTCTGCCAGCCATGTCAGCACGGACGATCACCTTCCCTTTCCGTCCAAGGTTCGTACTTGCCGTCCTTCCAAATATAGAACCCGCGAATTTCCACACGTTCCGCAGCGATGATATGCCTCACGCGCTCCAAATCCTCCTCGGGAAACTCGATGGACAGTGCGCACCCCGCCGTAATTTCCTTTGGCGTCGGACGGATGTCGATGTCGATGTCCGCGTATTCCAACAGCATTTCCGCCCGAAGCGCCTGCTGGGTGGAGTCAAAAGCGATCAGCATCATCGTTTCCCCTTTCTGCCGCGGTTGGCGGGCGTTGGACTGACAAGTATAAATTCCCGTGATCTTCCATATACTGAATAAAAACGATTCCGGCCTCACGACGTGCAATCGTTGCTCCGGATCCGGCCGGTGGAGGGCTTACATGAAGATCACCTTGCAATGGGACAAACCCAAGCCAGCTTCCCTGAAAATCTCCTACGAGAGCGCGGGAGCGGCACAACTGCTGTCCCGCCGGCTGTCCCAATCTCTGGAACGGGTATCGCCGGACAGTGAAATCATCGTCTTGTGCGTGGGTACCGACCGCTCCACGGGCGATGCGCTCGGACCGCTGGTCGGCACCGCCTTGACGCGAAACATGATCGGTTTTCCGGTGTACGGTACGCTGCAGGAGCCGGTTCACGCGATGAACCTGCGGGAAACGATGGACCGCATTCGCGCGCTGCATCGCGAGCCGTACACGATCGCCGTCGACGCCTGTCTCGGACATACGTCCAGCGTCGGCTGCATTCAGATCGCCGAAGGTCCCGTCAAGCCCGGAGCCGGCGTCAACAAGGAGCTGCCGCCGGTCGGCGACGTTCATATCACCGGTATCGTCAACGTGAGCGGGTTTATGGAGTATTTTGTCCTGCAAAACACCCGTCTTTGCCTGGTCGTGGATATGGCGGAAGTGATCGCCGATGCCATTCGTGACGCGCTGGCGCGCTGCCGTTCCGTTAGAGCGCTCATTTCCGGTTCAGTGCCTGATTGATCGCCTGTTTTTCCTCCGGAGTGAGCGTATAGTTCGACTGGCCTTCCTGTAAAGGCTTGGCATATAAATATACGTGGTCGCGGGAATGTATGCCGGTCAGCACAACGCCGCTGGCGCCGCTGTCGACGATCGCCAAGGAAAAACTGAGATCGCTTCCGGATTCGGCGAACGCATTATAGCGGACGACGCCGAGTTGACCTTTTATATTGTCCAGCCGCTGGTTGATGCGGGGGAGTTCCCTGTCGCGCAGCTCCGCTGCCGCCGACTCCACGCGATGCAGCCGCTCATGAACGACCGGCAAAATCTCGTCCAAACGGGACACCCCGGTGTCCCCCAACATGCGGTTCCATTGCGCCTTCCATTTCCTCAGGCGAACCGTCAGAGCGATATTCCAAATGAGAAGCACGGCCAAGCCGGCGCCGCAAGCGGCAATCCACATATTTTGCGATGACATGCACGCACACCTTTCCGTTCTGTTCCCTACCGTCGATCCATCCGACGGATCATGTCCTCCATGGACCGCACCAGTTCATCCGCGTCTTCCTCGGTGGTAAATGCGCCCACACTGGCCCGTACCGCCCCGCTTTCCAGCGTGCCCGCCGCGGCATGGGCGAGCGGGGCGCAGTGATAGCCGGCGCGCACGGCGATGCGGTACTCCTTGTCCAGACGGTAAGCAACTTCCGACGCGTCCATGCCGTCCAGCAAGAAGGAAACGATGCCGGTGCGCGGCTTGCCGAAATCCGGTCCGAACAGGCGTATCCCTTTCAAGCGCGCAAGACCTTCCATTATCCTGTGCGCCAATGTCCATTCTTTAGTATAAATGTTCTCCACCGACTCATGCAGCACAAATTTTACACCTTCGTTCAAGCCGGCAATGCCCGGCGTGTTCGGCGTGCCCGACTCGAATTTGTCCGGACGAACATCCGGCTGCGATACGCTCTCGGGGCGGCTGCCGGTTCCGCCGACCATGAGAGGGTCCAGATCGATCTCCGGGCTGATATACAAGCCGCCGGTGCCCTGAGGTCCGAGCAGCCCTTTGTGGCCGGGAAACGCCAGCATGTCGATGCCCATTCGGTTCACGTCGACCGGATACATGCCCAGCGTCTGCGCCGCGTCGACGAGCAGTTTCGCGCCTTTGGCTCTGGCGATTTCGGCAATCCGATCGATGGGCAAAATGCTGCCGAGCAAATTCGAGCTGTGGTTGCACACGACAAGCCGGGTCCGCGATTGAAACGCGTCGCGAAACGCGCGCAGGTCCATCTCGCCGTTCATGTCCGTTTCCACATACGTGACGTGAATGCCGATCGTCTGTTTCAATCGTTCCAGCGGCCTGCGGACCGCGTTGTGTTCGACATTGGTGCAGATCACATGATCGCCCGGACGCACAAACCCTTGTATCGCCTGGTTCAGCGCCATCGTCGTGTTCAGCGTGAACACGATGTCGCTCGGATTCACTCCCCCGATCAGTTCCGCAATCCTCGTTCGTGTTTCCAGCAGCACGCGGCTTGCGCGCATCGCCAGCGCATGGGTGCCCCTGCCCGGATTGGCGCCGTACTCCTCGATCGCTTCCCGCATCGCTTGCACGACCTGCGGCGGTTTGGGCCAGGAAGACGCCGCATTATCCAGATAAATCACGTTCATGTTTCACACCGACCGCGCCCGATGTCTGTGCAAACGCATGTGTTTTCGGCAAAAGACATGACGACCCCTTCTTTACCCCGTTGATGGCGTCCATGGTTGCCGCCGCTGAAACGGCCGCCATCGGAACGACCTCTGGCTTTATTATACCTGGAATTTTCGCCGCATGCTCAAGTATAAAAAATACTTGACGTTGCACGCAAGAGAGTTTGTATCGTTGGCCGATCGGTCTGCCCATTTTCCATTTTCTGAAATCTTTTCTGTCCACGCTTTTCTCTATTCAGGGGTCATACATTCAGGGATCCGGTTAATCTGTTTGATGCGCAAGTGCCGGCAAATATGTTGAAAAAAAGCTTCTCGTCGCCTCCATTGATGAAGACGTCTTTCTTCCATTCCTTCCTATGCCGTCTCTCCGTACATCCGGCCGATCCTCCAGCGAAAAAATGACACAGAAAAATGCCCGCGATATCTTTCTTTCCGAACTTTGTGCTTCTATCCTTCTTACGGCCGCCCTTCCCCAAAACGAGACAAGCCGGGCAGAGCACCGACTTTGTGCCCTTTCCGGCTTGATGCAGTCCGTCTTTCTTCCCATCGTCACCCGATTTTTTCAACCTGCAGCAGCTGCAGCAATCTTTCCAGATCATCGATCGTATAATAGGAAAATTCGATTTTTCCTTTCGTTTTGTTATGTTTCACCTTCACCGTCGTCCGGTAAATGTTGCGCAGCTGTTCCTCGATCTGGTCAATGTACGGATCTTTCCGTCTGTTCGGGGTTTTCGCTTTTTTCGCCGATGACATTTCCGCGCGCTTTTGAATCGCTTCTTCCAGCTGTCTGACGCTCCACCGCTGCTGGATCGCGTTTTCCGCCAGCTCTTTTTGCTGTTTGGCGTCCGACATGCCGGCGATCGCTCGCGCGTGACCCATGGACAATGTTCCACGTGAAACATGTTCCTTGATTTCTTCCGGCAGCTGCAGCAGCCGCAAAAAATTCGCGATATGGGAGCGCGATTTTCCGACCTTTGCCGATAGCTCCTCCTGCGTGTAGTTGAACTGTTCCATCAGCCCCCGGTATGCCTGGGCGATTTCGATCGCGTTCAAATCTTCGCGCTGAATGTTTTCGATCAGCGCAATTTCCATCACCTGTCTGTCGGTGAACTCCCTGACCACCGCCGGGATCGTGTCCAGTTCGCACAATTTCGCAGCCCGGTACCGCCGTTCGCCGGCGATGATCTCGTATCCCCTCAAAACGGAGCGGACAATAATCGGCTGGATCACGCCATGCTCGCGAATCGAAGCCGCCAACTCCTGGATGCTGTCTTCCGAAAAATGTTTGCGCGGCTGATACGGATTGGTGCGCAGTTCCTTGAGCGGAATTTGCACCACCTTGTCGTCATCATGCACATCAAGCGCCGGCAGCAATGCGTCCAATCCGCGTCCCAATCGTTTCGACGTGCTCATAGGTTGGCCACTTCCTTTGCGAGTTCCATATATACTTCCGCCCCCTTCGATTTGGGATCATACGTGATAATCGACTGTCCATGGCTCGGAGCCTCGCTGAGACGAACATTCCGCGGAATGATCGTTTGGTACACCTTCTGCTGAAAATATTTTTTGACTTCTTCAATGACCTGGATGCCGAGATTGGTGCGGGCATCGAACATCGTCAGCAATACGCCTTCAATTTGCAAGTTGGTGTTCAAATGTTTTTGCACGAGCCGCACCGTGTTCAACAGTTGGCTGAGCCCTTCGAGCGCGTAGTACTCGCACTGGATCGGAATGATGACCGAATCGGCGGCCGTCAGCGAGTTGACGGTCAATATGCCGAGCGAAGGCGGGCAGTCGATTAAAATATAATCGAACATATGGCGGATCAAATTCAGCGATTTTTTCAGCCGCACTTCCCGGGATATGGTCGGAACAAGCTCGATTTCCGCACCTGCGAGCTGTATGGTGGCGGGTATGATTTTCAGGTGCTCGATCCTGGTATCCATAATGGCATCTTTCGGATGCACGTCGTTGATAATGACGTCGTAGATGCAATAATTCACATCGGCTTTGTTGATGCCGATGCCGCTGGTCGTGTTGCCCTGCGGATCAATGTCGACCAAGAGCACTTTTTTTCCCAACGTTGCCAGCGACGCTCCCAGATTCACCGACGTCGTCGTTTTTCCCACACCGCCTTTTTGATTGGTGATCGCAATGATTTTCGTCAAGCAAGGTCACCTCGGTTTGGAATTCTTCATGATTTCACGCGGGATCCGAACCTCGGCAAATAGCGCGTCGTGTCCAGCCATGTACAGCAGCATCCATCGTTGGTGTTCGTACCGATCAAGGCAAGAAGCCACGATGAACCTTTTCTTCGGCGGAAACAAGCTATTGATCGTCTCGTGGTAAGAACCGGTGGCAACCAGTGCGTTAATAAACCACAAACCGCTTGTACAAACAGTCCGTTCCTCTCACCGCGGTGATCGGTGATTGACGTCCGTGAGACAAACTGCTGACTAGAGAGAACGACCCGACCGAATCCAACGTTGTAACGCATCCCGCAAGGGTGAAAATATTGATCACGGCAGCCTGAGGCGCATGCCGCGGCAATCGGACGAATCATGAAAGTGGAGACTGCATGATGCCGGAATGAAGTTGGCCGTAAAGTCGGCAAAAAAAACGGCTGTTGCCGCTTCGAAAAGAAAATTTGCGTTCGAATCCGATAAGATTGCATACGGTATTACATTGATTTTTTCGGAATGCGGATCGTAATTTCGTAGTAATCGTCATGGTCCGTCTCCGTTTTCTGTATCGTCATGCCGGAATTGGCGACGAGATCGACCGACTGACGAATCGTGTTCAAGGCGAGACGCACATCTCTGGCAAAAGAAATACGTTTCGATTTGCGCATCGTCTTCGCCTGCTTGTAGAATTGAACTCTCGCTTCCGTCTGCTTGACGTTCAAATCTTTGTCCACAATGTCTTTGAGCACTTTTCGCTGCGTTTCCTCGTCCAATCCCAGCATCGCCCGCGCGTGGCGTTCGGAGATCGTCCGCTGCGCCAACGCCTGTTTGACTTCTTCCGACAGCTGAAGCAGGCGAAGTTTATTGGCGATGGTCGATTGGCTTTTGCCGAGTCGTTGGGCGAGACTTTCCTGGGTCAAACCGTGCAGTTCCAGCAGCTGTTGGTACGCGTTCGCCTCCTCGATGGAAGTCAACCCTTCCCGCTGCAAATTTTCGATCAGCGCAATGGAGGCCGCCTGGGAATCATTGAACTCTTTCACGATCGCCGGGATCGTTTCATGGCCGAGTTTGGATACGGCCCGAAACCTTCTCTCCCCCGCGATAATTTCAAATTTTCCGTTGCGGATTCGCACGACGATGGGCTGTATGACCCCGTGGGTTTTGATGGTCTGGCACAATTCGTCGATTTTCTCGTCGTCAAATACCGTTCGCGGCTGATACGGACTGGGCACAATGTCCGACAGGGGAATCTGTTTGACTTCTTCATGGTGTGTTTTTTCCGCCAGACCGAACAGTTTGCTGAAATGGTCTCTCATCAATGACACCTGTCCTTCGCAACAACAAAAATGCATGGAAAGAACGTCCCCAACCGATAGGCACATAGGCATCCCGCAGCCGTTCTCGCTGTCCCAAGCAATTGTTCTGTATGGAGACCGCGCCAGGCGGATATGCGATGTAGCCGCCCCTACTCCGTGCGCCGCTATTGAAATTAAATTCGCCACAGAGCGTCTTTTTCCTGCCTGGAAACCGCATGAAAATGCGGCTGCGAGGTTTCATGCGGGACGATGCGTCGATCATTCGAAACCATGCCGTCCGCAAAGGGAAAGCCCAATCCGGATGACACACAATGCCGCAAACATAAGCTTGGATGATTGCGCATTAAAGTCATTAAAGCATGAGGATCGAATCCTCCTGCAGGCGGAAATTAAATCATAGAAATAACGAGCTGCCACAGTGCAATGGAAGGTAATCGAACCCAAAGCGCAATTGCCGATTTTCTTGAATCTGCGCTTCATACCGATGTGCGTCCAAGGAACCTCCGTCATGTCCCCCGGTAAATGTAATAAAGCGAAACCAATTTACAAGCACATATCGTAACCAGCGATGTTCAGCGGGATTAAAAGTTCCGTTGGAGTTCACGAACGAATCATCCACGGCTCGTCCCAACGTCACTCCCAAAAATGTTCCACGTGGAACATTACCGAAAACGAAACGGGCCACAACGTCATCAAACAATCGGGTTCCGGGCGGCCTCACCGGGTTTGCGCGGATAGCGGCTCGGCGTCCGCGATTGCTTTTTGATCAAAATGATGCCCCTCTCCCCCGCCTCACGCGGCAGTTGGAAGCGGTAAACCCGAATCAGTGAAGCGTGCAGTTCGCGAAAACTTCTGTCCGCCTCCGCAAGTTCCGCCTCAGCGTTCGCCCCTTTCATGGCGGCGAACGTCCCACCCTGCCGGACGAAGGGCAGACAAAGCTCGTTCAACACGTTGAGCCTTGCCACCGCCCTCGCCGTCACCAGATCGAACCGGTCGCGAAATTCCGATTTGCGCGCCAACTCCTCCGCGCGGCCGTGAAAACAGTCGACGCCGGAAAGCGCAAGTCGGTCAACCAGGTGGCGCAAAAACACCATTCGCTTCTGCAGCGAATCGATCAACGTCAGCCGGAGATGAGGAAACAAAATCTTGAGCGGAACGCCGGGAAAACCGGCGCCCGTGCCGATATCGGCCAGCGTGGTGACCGAATCCGGCGGCACGCAGACAGCCAGCGTCGCGGAATCGAAAAAATGTTTCACATACACCTGCTCTCGGTCTACAATGGCCGTCAAGTTCATGCGTTCGTTCCAATCGACAAGCAGCCGGTAATATTCCTCGAAACGGTCCCACTGTTCATCCGACAATGAAATGCCGATCGAACCGAGCCACCCGGCAAATTGCGCCTTCAAATCGTCCATCATGCGTTCCTCGAAGCAACTTGATGATATTGTTCCAGATAAACGAGCAAAATCGAGATGTCCGACGGGGTAACGCCGGAAATGCGCGAAGCCTGACCGATGGACATCGGACGAATTTTGGCCAGTTTTTGTTTCGCCTCGGTGGCCAGTCCGTGGATTTTTTCATAATCGATATTTTCAGGTATGCGCTTTTTCTCCATGCGCTTCATGCGGTCGACCTGGATCAGCTGCTTTTCGATATATCCTTCATATTTGATCTGAATTTCCACCTGTTCCTTCATTTCCGCGTTTAATTCATACGGCGAAGGCGAAAGCTTCTCGATATGCGCATACGTCACTTCCGGCCGGCGAAGCAAGCTGATCAGCTCGACGCTGTTCACGAGCGGTACGGACCCGACCTCCTCGAGAAGCTGCTGTACGGGTTGTTCCGGGCGAACTTTCGTCGTTTTCAAACGTTCGATTTCCAGCTCAATCTGCTGTTTTTTGTGCAAAAACTTCCGGTACCTCTCTTCCGGAATGAGGCCAATTTCATAGCCGATCGGCGTCAGACGCAAATCCGCGTTGTCGTGGCGCAAGAGCAGCCGGTACTCGGCGCGGGAAGTCAAGAGTCGGTACGGCTCGTTCGTCCCCTTCGTCACCAGGTCGTCAATCAGCACGCCGATATAAGCCTGGCTTCGGTCTAGAATGACCGGATCTTTACCTTGCACTTTTCGCGCCGCGTTGATGCCGGCCATGATGCCCTGCGCCGCCGCTTCTTCGTATCCCGACGTGCCGTTCAGCTGACCGGCGGTGAACAAATTCGCCACCCGTTTCGTTTCCAGCGTCGGCCACAGCTGCGACGGCTCGATCACATCGTACTCGATCGCGTATCCGGTACGCATCATTTCCACCCGTTCCAAACCGGGCACGGAACGCAGGATGCGCAGCTGCACTTCCTCGGGCATGCTCGTCGACAAACCCTGCACATAGTACTCGGAAGTGTGTCTTCCCTCCGGCTCCAAAAACACCTGATGTTTCGGCTTGTCGGCAAAACGCACGATCTTGTCTTCAATCGACGGACAATAGCGGGTGCCGGTCCCTTCGATCAGACCGGAATACATCGGCGCGCGATGCAAATTGCTGCTGATGATTTCATGCGTTTCCGGCGACGTGTAGGTCAGCCAGCACGGCAGTTGGGGCTCATCCGGACCTTTTTCCGTTTCAAAAGAAAAGAACTTCGGTTCCGGGTCGCCCGGCTGAATCTCCATTTTGTCGAAATCGATGGTGTCCTTGTGAACCCGGGGCGGCGTGCCCGTTTTGAACCGGACGAGTTCAAAACCGAGTTCCCGCAAATGCTCCGACAGCTTTACCGAAGGCTGCTGGTTGTTCGGACCGCTGTCATATTTCAGTTCGCCGATGATGATTTTCCCGCGCAAATACGTGCCGGTGGTCAAAACAACCGCGCGGCTGTAATATTGGGCGCCGGTTTTGGTGACGACGCCGCGGCAGACGCCGTTTTCGACGATGAGCTGCTCGACCATGCCCTGACGCAGCGTGAGATTGGGCTCCCGCTCCAACGTTTCCTTCATCGTCTTCTGATACAGCCATTTGTCCGCCTGCGCGCGCAATGCGTGAACGGCCGGGCCTTTGCCGGTATTGAGCATGCGCATCTGGATAAACGTTTTGTCGATGTTTTTGCCCATTTCCCCGCCAAGCGCGTCAATTTCCCGCACGACGTGCCCTTTGGCGGGACCGCCGATGGACGGGTTGCAGGGCATGAACGCCACCATATCCAGACTGATCGTGATGAGCAGCGTGGAACAGCCCATGCGCGCCGTCGCCAATGCCGCTTCGCAGCCGGCGTGGCCCGCGCCGACCACGATGACGTCATACTCGCCCGCCACGTATCCCATGATGCCAACCTCCTTTATTTGCCCAGACAAAACTGGGAAAAAATTTGATCGATCAGCGATTCGCCGACGGCGTCGCCGATAATCTCGCCGAGCTGCTGCCATGCGTTGTGGATGTCGATCTGGATCATATCGATCGGCAGTCCGGCATCCGCGCCGGCTCTCGCCTCCTCCAGCGACCGTTTCGCTTTGCCCAGCAGATCAATATGGCGAACATTGCTGACGTATGAAGCGTCGTCGCCCTCCAGTTTCCCTTCGAAAAACAACTCCGAAATCGCCTGCTCCAGACGATCCAGCCCCTCCTGCTCCTTGACGGACATCAAAATGACGCGTTCGCGGCCAAACCGCGCATAAACCGGGTCGAAATCGATGCGGCGCGGAAGATCGGTTTTGTTGATGACGACGATGACGTTCCGGTCGACGAGCTGATCCATCATGTTCAGCTCCTCATCCGACAGCGGTTCGCTGTAGTTGACGACCAACAAAACAAGGTCCGCTTCCGCCAGCGCCGCGCGCGACTTCTCCACCCCGATGCGCTCGACGACATCCGTCGTTTCCCGGATGCCGGCCGTGTCCAACAGGCGCAGCGGGATGCCGTTCAACGTCACGAACTCCTCGATCACATCGCGGGTCGTGCCCGGAATATCGGTCACGATCGCCTTGTTTTCACGGGAAAGCATGTTCAGCAGCGAAGATTTGCCGACGTTCGGTTTGCCCACAATCGCGGTCACGATGCCTTCCCGCAAAATTTTCCCTTCCCGCGCCGACTTGAGCAGCCGCTCGATGTCGGATATCGCCGCGTCACACCGTTCGCGGATGAACGCTTGCGTCAGCTCTTCCACGTCGTGCTCCGGGTAATCGATGTTCACTTCAATGTGCGCCATCAACTCCACCAAACTTTGCCGCAGCGCGCGAATTTTCCGCGACAAAGCCCCCTCCGCCTGTTTCAGCGCGACCGCGTGGGCGCGATCCGATTTGGAGCGGATCAAATCGATGACCGCTTCCGCCTGGGACAAATCGATCCGCCCGTTCAGAAACGCCCGCTTGGTAAATTCCCCCGGTTCGGCGAGCCGCGCTCCGTGGGACAAAATCAGCCCGAGCACTTTCCGGACCGGAACGATGCCGCCGTGGCAGCTGACTTCCACGACGTCTTCCATCGTAAACGAACGCGGCGCGCGCATGACCGTCACCAGCACTTCGTCGACGCGCTCGCCGGTTTCCGGATTGTAAATATGACCGTAATGAACCGTATGGGTCGGCGCCTCTTTCAACGGCCGTCGGGACCGAAAAATGCGATCGGCCACCTCCACCGCCTCGGGACCGCTGATGCGGATGACCGCGAGCCCGGCTTCGCCGAGCGGTGTGGAAACGGCGGCGATCGTGTCCGAGACCATCGCGCTCACCTCCAAAAAAAAGCAATGACTCCCGAACCCTGTGAAGTCATTGCACAGCATTTGCAGTCGGCCTAAAAGCCGTTCCCGTTCAGCCGCAACGCGTAAAACGCGTTTATTTTAAGGCAATGACGACTCTCCGGTACGGTTCGTCGCCCTTGCTGTACGTTTTTACTTTCGGATGGTTTTGCAATTGGGAGTGAATCACTTTCCGCTCCTGCGGTGACATCGGTTCCAAAATGACTTCTTTGCGGGTGCGAACGACGCGTTCCGCCAGCCGCTCGGACAGTTGGATCAGCGTCTGGCGCCGTCTTTCGCGGAAATTTTCTGCATCCAGGATAATGCGGATATATTTGTCGGAGTACCGGCTTGCCACAATATTGGCCAAGTACTGCAGCGCGTCCAGCGTCTGCCCCCGCCGTCCGATCAGGATGCCGAGCTCTTCCCCGTGCAGATTGAAGCGGACCGACTCCGGCCCGTCCTCTCTTTCGACACGGATCGACAACCCCATGGCGGTAAACATCCGTTCGAGAAACGCTTGGCATTCCTCTATGGCGTCCGGCAGCAGTTCCAGTTCCACCTTCGCTTCACGGGAACCGATCAAGCCGAACAATCCTTTGGAAGGCTGCTCAATCACTGTGACTTTGACCCGGGTTTCGGGAACCCCCAGCTGGCTAAGACCGGACTTCACCGCTTCTTCCACAGTTTTCCCAGATACAGTGATTTTAGTCATTTGGAAAGGCCTCCCCTGACTTGAGATCCTCCATAGAGAAAATACGACTGTACGATTGTAAATATATTACTATATACCCAGTACAGCGGTAAAGCGGATGCGAAATTCATCGCCATAACGAAAATCAGCACCGGGAAAATGATCATCAGGGCCTGCATCTGGGCAGGGGTTTGCGTTGAAACGACTTTTTGCTGAATATACGTCGTCAGAGCGGCCAAAATCGGAAGCACGTAGTACGGGTCTTTCTCGCCGAGCTGCATCCAGAGAAACGAATGTTCGCTGATTTCAGGATTGCGCATGATCGCGTGATACAGCGCAAACAGCACCGGCATTTGGACAAGCAGCGGAAAACAGCCGGCCAGGGGATTGACGCCGTGTTTCTGGAACAGTTTCATCGTCTCTTCCTGCTGTTTCTGCGCGTTGTCCTTGTATTTCGTGCGGATTTTCTGCAGTTCGGGCTGCAGCGCTTGCATCGCTTTGGAACTGCGGTATTGCTTGATCGTGAGCGGAAGGATGATCAGCCGGATAATCAAGGTGACAACGAGGATCGCCAATCCGTACTGCCCCCACAACACCTCAGCAAACCAGTCCAGGGAAAAAGACAGAGGATAGACAAAATACTTGTCCCAAATTCCTCCGTTCGGATTGATCGGATTCACCGCGGGATCGATGCTGCACCCCGTCAGCACGAGCAGCGCGAAAAAAGGAAGCGTGTAAATCCAACGTCGTGACAAACTCATTTCCTCCCAGAGCGGAACATAGATTATTTGCCAACTTCCACTATATCACAGATTGGACGGCAAAGAAAGAAAGACCGGGAAGCCAAGCGGGAGACGGAGGCGAACAGCGGGCGGAAGCTCACCGATGATCGGGCGGAGCGGCCGAAGCGGCCGCAGGCAGCCAAACGCCGGCCTTTTTCAGCACATGTTTCAAACTGCGCTCCAGCTCATCGAATTCCATCTGCGTCGCGTCTTTTCTGACGATGACGACCAGATCGCACTCCGGCGCGATCCGTCCGCCGTGCAGCCGCACGATTTCCTTGACCAGCCTGCGCATCCGGTTCCGCACGACGGCGTTGCCGAGTTTTTTGCTCGCGGACACGCCGAGCCGGAAATGCGGCTGCCCCGGTTTCCGCTTCCAATACACGACAAACTGGCGATTGGCGGCGGAAGAACCGCTCCGAAACACGGCGGCAAACTCCTCATTTTTGCGAATGCGGTGGGATTTCTGCACGTTCGAATCACCAGCCTTGCGCGAGATCGATGGCTCCGTCGGTCACGGTCGGAACGCCGCATGCCGGATACGGTTCACCCGCCGCAGCGACATAAAAAAAGACCACGGTCCGTGGTCCCTACGTTACGCACTGATCACTTTTCTGCCTTTGCGGCGGCGTGCGGCCAGCACTTTGCGGCCGTTCTTCGTGCTCATTCGCTTGCGGAATCCGTGCACCTTTTTGCGTTTTCTCACGTTCGGTTGAAACGTCGGCTTCATCGATCGCACCCCCTTTGTCCATCCATTCGTAGCAGCCGAAAATACCTTTGAATATTCTACTCAAGCCTCGGGGAAAAAGTCAAGTTTTCGAATGATCGTTTTGTTTTTCGTCCTCGTGCATGTCGAAAAGTCCCCTCCCGGATTCGCCGCACCGGACAAACCGTGAACCATGAATAGAAAAGGTTGCGCAAGTTTGGCAAATTTGCCGCTATAATTGAAATTGGACTCAACATTATTCCAGGAGGGGATTCCGCATGCAGTACACCAATCTTGGACGCACCGGACTGAAAGTGAGCAGGCTTTGTCTTGGCACGATGAACTTCGGCGTGGACACCGGGGAAAAGGAAGCGTTCCGCATCATGGACGCCGCGCTGGATGCCGGAATCAACTTCTTTGATACGGCCAACGTTTACGGCGGTCCGGGCAACAGGGGACGAACCGAGGAAATCATCGGCAAATGGTTCGCTCAAGGCGGCGGACGAAGGGAAAAAGTCGTGCTCGCCACCAAAGTGTACGGCGACATGGAAAATCCGCTGGACGGACCGAACAGCAATTACGGCTTGTCCGCCTACAAAATTCGCCGCCACTTGGACGAATCGCTGCGCAGGCTGCAAACCGACCATATCGAATTGTACCAAATGCACCATATCGACCGGTCCGTATTGTGGGAAGAACTTTGGAGCGCTTTCGAAACCGCCGTGAACCAAGGCAAGATCGGTTACGTCGGTTCCAGCAATTTCGCCGGATGGGATTTGGTCATGGCCCAGTACGAGGCCAAAATGCGCAACTTCCCGGGGCTCGTTTCGGAACAGCACAAATATAATCTGCTGACCCGGCAGCCGGAACTGGAAGTGCTGCCGGCCGCCCTTCATCTCGGCATCGGCGTGATCCCGTGGAGTCCGCTGGAAAGCGGCCTGCTCGGAGGCAATGCGCTGACCGGCAAAGGCGGCCGCCGAACGAGAGACCAAGCCGAACGCATCGAACGGCTGCGCCCGCAGCTTGAAGCGTTCTCCAAGCTTTGCCGCGAGATCGGCGAAAGCGAAGCGAACGTCGCGTTGGCTTGGACGCTGCATCAACCCGCCGTCACGGCGCCGATCATCGGCCCCCGCACGTTGGAACAGCTGGAGGAAACGCTTCGCGCCGTAGAGATTCGCCTGGAGGACGAGGTGCTGAAAAAACTGGACGAGATCTTTCCCGGACCGGGCGGTCCCGCGCCGAAAGCGTACGCCTGGTAAACGGCGCCGCGCCGACAATCTCAAACGATTCCGAAAACCCCTGCCTTATTCCGCGGAACTCCCCCGCGGGGCGGGGTTTTTGTTTTTCCGCCGAAGCCATCCGCGCGCGGTTTTACCACGATAAATTTTTTTCAGGTACCGGAAAGTACAGGCATGAGCGCTCGCCGTGGGCGATATAAGTAGGATGGGAGGTGAGAACTGCGCATTCCAGCACATCACGGTCAAAAACCCCGCAGACCGCAGTCCATCATAAGGAGTTGAACGCCGGTGTCCGACCTTGTCGCCGAACCTTTCTCCCTGGTGAACCGAGAGCCCGTGGAACTGAAAAATCCGTATGATGTGACCGACTTGCAATGCCTTGAAAATACGAAGACCAGCATTACGCTCACATGGAAACCGAGCAAAACGCCCCAAGTCGTTTACGATGTGTACGACCTGTCGGGGTTTTTGGGGACAACGAGCGATACGACATACGTCGTGGATAACCTGACCCCTAACACGCCGTATACGTTCACCGTGAAAAGCCGGGATGGCGACGGAAACGAATCGGAAGGCAGGAGCATTACGGTCAGCACGCTGAACATCTACGCTTATTCCACCGTCAAATACTCCCCGTCTGTTGCGACGCTCATCCAATTCCCGCTGATGCGGTATCATCTCGTCGAGGCCGACGTTTCCGTATCGCCTAACAAAAATACATGGGATCAGTTCTTGCTCTTGACGCAGCAAAACAACACCGGCGCCAGATGGGAATTCGACGGCCGCCGCATCAGCCAATATCCTACCTCCGGAACCAGTGTGTTCGGGCAAATGTTTGTGAACCGGACCAAGGTGCCGTGGTTGACGTACGACGTCGTTCCGGAAAACACGAAAATCACCCTCGGATTTGCGGTCAAAGATTACGGACACGTCGAGAGTTCCACGCTGTTTTTCGGCAATGGAACGAATATCACGCCCGCGAAGCTGTATGAAGTGCGTTTCTATGAAATCAACGGCTTCAGGGAGTATGTGCTGACCGCGCGCTATGTGTTCACGGACGATCAGCAGACGAGCGCGATTCCGGATTTTCTCGGCCGGCATCCCGACGCGGTGATCGCAAACGGAGTTTATGTGTTGGGGGATTGAACGATGGAAGGTTTGATCAAGAAAATCAAGGAAGTCGTATCGGGCGACTACGTTTATCCGGTGACGGTAGCCGACGCCGTCTTTGTCGACGCCGCGCAATCGCTGGCGGAAAAAATTGAAGAACTGGAATCCGCCCACGTATCCGGGAAATCCGTGTTTTACGTCGACCCCGCCAAGTTCCGGATCACGGAAGAATCGTTCGGCAAGCCTCCTTATACGCCGGAGCAGTGGCAGGCGGCATATACGAATATTTTGGGCATCAATGAAGCGCTGCGGTACGCGTCGGAGAACGGCTATGCGAAGGTTGTGCTGCCGAAAGGAACGTATACGGTGTGCTATACGAATTTGAACGGCGGCGCGACGATTGCGGAAATGGTGAACACGTCGATCCGCATGCGCAGCAACCTTACGCTGGATTTGAACGGTTCGACGATCGAGGTCATGTACGATTCCATCAACAAAAATCCGTTCGACTTGTCGCCGCCGACGACCGAACCGTGGCGGTTGGGCGGCCACGTCATCGAATTCAAAGACTGCGTCAACTCGCATATCATGAACGGCACGATCATTGGCGAAATCCCGAACCGCAGCTTCAGCGACGGAGGAAGCGGCTTCAATTCCGAGCGAGGCATGGAAAACACCTACGGGGTTGCCTTTTCCGACGGATCGCGGTTTTGTTCGGCGAAGAATCTCAATGTGTCAATGTTCATGGGCGACGGCATCACCATGAGCTCGAGTCCGCTCAAGGTCGTGAACTGGATGGTCGTGCCGATGAATCCGACGCATTATCCCGGATATATCGACGATACCGGAACGATCGTAGCCCAGTCAGGCGCTTATGTGACGAACGCTTATCCGATCGATCCCGCCGAGTTTAAACAGATTACGCTGCGCAGTGGCGGCGGCTACACGCGAATCGTGCCGTTCAAAAACCGGGTGTTCCAGTACGTGTTCCTCGATGAGAACGGCAACGTCGTCCAGCGGGTGAACGGCCGATATTTGCAAACGGTCGTCGTTCCGTACAACGCCAAACAATTGCGCATTCAGGTGCTAAACGAAGATCCGGGTCTCACCTCGCTCAACATCAACTATATGGTCACGAAGCCGCAGCCCGTTTTTGTTGAAGTCACCTACTGCGACGTTCATGACAACCATCGCGGAGGCATCACCGGAGGAGCCGATTTCACCTATATCGCCCACAACCGCATTTACAACAACGGCCTGGATTCCGGCATCGGCGTGCCGATTTTCCCGGATACGACGCGGTATGCGATCAATTTTGAGGACAGCTATGCGAATTATGTGAGCATCGAAAACAATTACATATACTCTCATCCCCACGGTTTGCTGCTCGGTGTGTACCACGCGGAAGTCACCGGGAACATCTTCTTTGGCACCAGCGGCGTGGTCGTATACAACAACCACGTATGCATCATCAGGGACAACGTATTTTTGGAGAGCCGCGGTTTAGCGCTGCAACCCTCCTCCGCCTATGAAGACCGCACGATCTATTTCGACTCGAATACCGTGGAATACGCAGGCACTTTCAATATCAACGCCACGGATCGCACGACGGTCAATCTTTCGAACAACCGCCTCTTGATTTCGGCCGCGTCGGTCAGAGGCAACATCAATATGACCAATAACGAGGTGCGGTATTTGGGGGAAAAGTCCGGACACACGCAGGTGGTTTTCGACGGGAAGAAGATCGTCGGCAACACGTTCGAAGGATTTCAAACGACCACCTCGTATGGGCATCAACTTTTTGTCGGCAAGGCGGACGGTGCCGACACGCTCATTCGCGGCAACATTTTTCGCAATTGCGACTTGTTGGGCACGTTCAACGCCAACGAGGTGGAGTACTTCGATACGGAATTTTACAACTGCACCATCGGCGGAAAACATTACGACAAAACGAAGGACAGCGTCGTCAAGCTGGTGAACTGTTATTTGTCCAACTCGCGAATTTCCCATCAAGGCGTGTTCGTCAACGATACGACCAGTTCCGGCATCACGCAGAAAGCGTACCTCGTTCAATGCCGCATTACATTCACGGAGACGTTCGGCAACAACAATTTTTACATGTTCTATGAGAACAAAAACGAGAACATCGCGCTGAACCGGCGACATGAGCTTCATATCGAACGTTCGGAGATCGATCTGCAGTCCGACCTGATCGAGGTGATCCTCGTTGACAATTACTACATTCCGCCGGGCATTGTCGACGTGCATGTCAAAGACTCGATCATTCGCGCGAAAGACGCATCCAAACTGAAGTTTTGCAAAGACATCGTGCACAACAGCGTGTATGTGGAAGGATGCACGTTCGAAGGCTTCGACGAACTCGTGCTGCCCGTGAACGCGTACGCCGTGGTCGACAACAAATATGCGTCCGAACCGACGCGCGGGAGATTCAAGGCCGGCGATATCGTCTACAAAAAGCAGCCGATTCCCGGAGATTATATCGGCTGGGTGTGCATCTCTTCCGGCACGGCCGCAAATATCGCGTGGACGCCGTACACGGCATTCGCGGTCGGCAATATCGTGTTTGCCGGCAACAACGTGTACCGCTGCATCGAGGCCGGGACAACGGGCGCGACGGCTCCGAGCCATACGTCGGGGTCGGCGCAGGACGGCACGGTGACCTGGTCGTATGTCGATCTGCGAGCGCAGTTCAAGGAATTCGGAAACATCGCCTTATAACAATGAACAAATCCCGCGCCAATCGGCCGGGATTCTCTTTTTTCCGTCTTCGATTCCCACTCCGACATATCCCCGACCGCTTTCCGAACAGTTCGTCTCCCCATTCCGGCATGTGCGGCAAACGGCCGTCCCTCTCCCTGTCCGCGCCGCCCCTCCCTCCATCCGCAAAAATGTCGTTCTCAAAATCCGTATTTCAACTTGTATGCACATTTTAAGAACAGTGGATAACTGCCGAAAATATTCTTATCCACATGTGGACAAACATGAAACCGATCCAAAGAAAAAATCCGATTTACCCACAGGTTATGGGCATCATCAAGGGCTGTTGACAGCCGGTGTCGGAAAAACGTCGAAATTGTGGAAAACGAACAGCGTTCGCATTGAAAATCAAGGGGCGGTCTGCTATGATAGTACTGCTTTCTCTTGTGGATATCTTCGAGCGGCAGAACATGTTATCAACAGATTGTGGATAACTTTGTGAACAATTTCCCCTTTCTGTCTATAAAACCAATCCACATTCGGGTAAACAGTGGATAACTTCCACCCGCCATGCCCGTTCCCAAACGGCTTCGCCTCACAGAACGATGTCCAACACTTTCCCGTCCGACGTGCCTCGGCAGCATTGTCGGGAAAGTCCGCTATCATGAAGGAGTGAACTGTTTTGGACCGCCATGCCAACGAGCTGTGGCAGCTGGTGCTGTCGACCCTTCAAACCCGATTGAGCCAACCGACGTTTGACGCATGGTTCAAGCCGACGAAAGCGACCGTATTCAACGAAAAAAGGCTCGTGATCGTCGCCCCTTACGAGCTGGTGAAAGACTGGTTGACCGACAAATACATGGACTTGATCCGCAAATCCGTCAAAGAAGTGACCGAATACGATCCGGACATCGATATCGTTCTCGAACACGAAATCGGCGAAACCGCGGCGGCCGCCGCGCTGGAATCCGTTCCGGCGCCTTCGCCGAAACCGGCGCAGGACGAATCAACCAACGTCGGCAGCATGCTCAATCCCCGATACACCTTTAATTCGTTTGTGATCGGCGCGGGCAACCGTTTCGCGCACGCGGCGTCGCTGGCCGTGGCAGAAGATCCGGCCAACGCGTACAACCCGCTGTTCATCTACGGAGGCGTCGGCCTCGGCAAGACGCATCTGATGCACGCGATCGGCCATCATATTCTCGAACACCGGCCCGACTTTCGGGTGCTGTACATATCTTCGGAAAAATTTACCAATGAATTCATCAACGCCATCCGCGACAACCGCGGCGAAGACTTTCGCAACAAATACCGCAATATCGATATTTTGCTGATCGACGACATCCAATTTATCGCCGGCAAAGAACAAACGCAGGAAGAATTTTTTCACACGTTCAACGCGCTGCACGAGGAACACAAGCAAATCGTCATTTCCAGCGACCGGCCGCCGAAGGAAATTCCGACGCTGGAAGACCGGCTGCGCTCCCGGTTCGAGTGGGGGCTCATTACCGACATCCAGCCTCCGGATCTCGAAACGAGAATCGCGATCTTGCGCAAAAAGGCGAAAGCGGAAAATCTCGAAATCCCCAACGAAGCGATGATGTATATCGCCAGCCAGATCGACACGAACATTCGCGAACTGGAAGGCGCGCTCATTCGCGTCGTCGCCTATTCGTCGTTGATTAACCAAGACATCACGGTGCATCTGGCCGCGGAAGCGTTGAAAGACATCATCCCGGCCAACCGCCCGAAAGTGATCACGATTCAGGACATCCAGCAGCGGGTGGCGGAGTATTACGGGCTGAAAGCGGAGGAATTCACGGCGCGCAAACGGACGAAATCCGTCGCCTTTCCGAGGCAGGTGGCGATGTATTTGTCGCGCGAGCTGACCGAAAATTCGCTGCCCAAAATCGGCGAAGCGTTCGGCGGCCGCGACCACACGACCGTCATTCACGCCCATGAAAAAATTTCCGCCGCGCTCGCCCACGACCAGGAATTGAACAAAGTGATCCAGCATCTGATCAACAAATTGAAAAATCCATATTAAACCCCGGGGCCTGTACACAGGTTATGCACATGTGGACAGGCTTCCGTATGTTGTCGTTTGCAGCGTTATCCACAGTGTCCATACCTTCTACTACTATTACTACTAAAAAAAAGTGGTATTATATAAGAGAAAGAGAAAGCGCACCGGAAGCGGAAACGCCCTGTCCCATCCGCGATCGCTACAGCTTATGCGGTCAAGCGGAAATTTATGACCGTAAAATTTCGGATGCAATGTGGAACGAGGAGTGACTCAGTGTTGAAATTTACCATAAAAAAACAGGAGCTGAACGAAGCGATTCAGCACGTTTCCAAAGCGGTCACCGGTCGGACGGCGATTCCGATCCTGAACGGCATCAAGATTGACGCGTCGCCGGACGGTGTGACGCTCACCGCCAGCGACACCGACATTTCCATTCAAAGTTTCATCCCCGCACGACGCGAGGAGCAAGAAGCGATTTCCCTGGAACAGCCGGGCAGCGTCGTCGTTCCGGGAAAACTGTTCAGCGAAATGATTCGCAAGCTTCCCGCCAGCGAAATCGACATCAGCGTGCAGGAATTTTTCCACATCGCGATCCGGTCGGGCAACAGCGATTTGCAAATGGTCGGCCTCGATCCGGAAGAATATCCCGTTCTTCCCCGCCTGGACGAAAGCCGCATGTTTTCCATGCGCAGCGACTTGTTGAAAACGATGATCCGGCAAACGATTTTTTCCGTGTCCACGAGCGAAAGCACGCCCGTGCTGACTGGAATTTTATGGAATATGGAAAACGGGCGCCTGAAATTCGTCTCCACCGACCGGCACCGGCTGTCCACACGGGAAAGCGACATTGAAACCGCGGCGGACTTGTCGTTCCACAACGTGGTCATTTCCGGCAAAAACCTCAATGAGCTGAGCAGGCTCTTGCCCGATCAGGACATGCTGGTCGACATCGTCGTATCGGACAGCCAGGTCATGTTCCGCATCGGCACGATTCTTTTTTACACGCGGGTTCTCGACGGAACGTTTCCCGACACGTCGCGCATCATTCCGCAGACGTTCAAGACGGAGTTGGTGACGGATACCGCGGCGTTTCTCGATGCGATGGATCGCGCGTATTTGCTGTCCCGCGAGGATCGGACGAATATCGTGCGGCTGGCGACCCTTCCGGACGGACAAATTGAAGTTTCCTCCACAATGGCCGAAATGGGAAAAATGACCGAGCGCATCGAGACGTCGGAACTGCGCGGGGAAGACGTGAAAATTTCCTTCAACGCCCGCTATATGCTGGACGCGCTGAAGTCGATCGAGTCCGAGTCGGTGTTTATCGGGTTTACGGGGGCGATGAGCCCGATCATTATTCGTCCGAACGGCGGCGAGCGGCTCTTGCATTTGATTTTGCCGTATCGGACGGCGAACTGAGTGGGAACGATGAAAACGTTCGATATCAGGGACGAGTACATTACGTTGGGACAGCTGCTCAAAGCCGCGGACGTCATCGATACGGGCGGTCAAGCCAAGGCGCTCTTGGCGGAAGGGGACGTCCTCGTCAACGGCGAGAAGGAAACGAGACGGGGACGGAAACTGTATCCCGGGGATACCGTGCAAGTGCGCGGTTTTGACACGATCAAAGTGGGGAAACGATCTTGAAATTAAAAGCGCTGCGGCTGAACCAGTTTCGCAATTACGGGGAATTGGAGCTGTCCACCGAACATCGGGTCAATTTGTTCATCGGTCCGAACGCCCAGGGCAAGACGAACTTGCTGGAAGCGATTCATGCGCTCGCGCTGACCAAATCCCACCGCACGAACCGCGATCGCGAAATGATTCGCTGGAACAGCGATGCGGCGGTCATCTGCGGCGAACTGGACCGAAAGCACGGCGAATGCCGGCTGGAGCTCTTTATTACGCACCAGGGCAAAAAAGCGCGGCTGAACGGGCTGGAACAACGCAAACTGAGCAGTTTCATCGGCGCGCTGAACGTCGTCATGTTCGCCCCCGAAGATCTCGAAATCGTCAAAGGTTCTCCGGGGGTGCGGCGCCGCTTTCTCGACATGGAACTTTCCCAGATCGCTCCCGCCTACGTGCATTTGTTGACGCAGTATCATCAAGTGCTGATGCAGCGCAACCGGATGCTGAAGCAGGCCGGCGTTTCTTTGTCCGGCTCGGAAAATGCGCTGATGGACGTCTGGAACGAGCAGCTGGCCCGTTACGGTACTAAAATCATGCAAAGACGTCAAAACTTTATAAAAAAACTGGAAATTTGGGCCGAGCGCATTCATTCCGGCATTACCGGAGGCGCGGAGCGCCTCGGCGTCGCCTACCGTCCTTCGTTCGAAACGGCGGATTTCGATGACGAAGCTACTGTTTTTGAGCAATTTATGATAAAGTTATCACAAGTGAAAGATATGGAATTTCGCCGGGGAACGTCCTTAGTCGGCCCGCATCGGGACGATCTTGTTTTTTTTATTAACGGCAAGGAAGCTCAAATATTCGGATCCCAGGGCCAACAGCGCACGGCGGCGCTGTCGCTGAAATTGGCGGAAATCGAGCTGATCACCGAGGAGACGGGAGACGCGCCGGTGCTTTTGCTCGATGACGTGCTGTCCGAACTGGACCGCGAGCGGCAGACCCAGCTAATTGAGACGTTTCAGTCGAAGGTGCAGACGTTCATCACCGCCACCGGCGTGGAAACCGTCAGCCTGGAACGGCTGGAAGACGCGCGGCTGTTCCGGGTGACGGAAGGCCGCGTCGTGCCCGGCTGACTTCATCCATTTTCGGGAACGAAGGAGGGCGTTGCGGAACATGTACATCCATTTGGGAGGCGAAAAAGTCATCCGCTATTCCGAACTGATCGCCATATTTGACATCGCCATTGACGAGCATTCCAAAATCACGAAACATTTTTTGTCCAGGATCGAGGAAAACCGGCAGTTGGAGCGGGTCAGCGAAGAAGAACCGAAATCGCTGGTCGTGACGGATCACAAAGTGTATTATTCTCCGATTTCGGCGGCTACGCTGAAAAAACGGGCACAGTTCGTCTTCCAGTAACCATCTGATCTTAAACGGAAACGGGTGAAATGAAGTCATGTCGTTGAATCAACAGACGTATGATGAAAGCCAGATTCAGGTGCTGGAAGGACTGGAAGCGGTCCGCAAACGCCCCGGCATGTACATCGGCTCGACCAGTTCGCGGGGGCTCCATCATCTCGTATGGGAAGTCGTCGACAACAGCATCGACGAAGCGATGGCCGGCGTATGCACGAAAATCGACGTGATCGTGCACAAGGACAACAGCATCACGGTCATCGACAACGGCCGCGGCATCCCGGTCGGCGAACACCCGAAGCTCAAACGGTCGACGCTGGAAGTCGTCATGACGGTGCTGCATGCGGGCGGCAAGTTCGGCGGGGAAGGCTACAAAGTGTCCGGCGGACTGCACGGCGTCGGCGTTTCCGTCGTCAACGCGTTGAGCGAGTGGACGATGGTGCGCGTCCAGCGCGACGGCAAAATTCACCAGCAGGAATACCGCCGCGGCGTGCCCCTGTACGACGTGAAAGTCGTCGGCGAGAGCGATCAAACCGGAACGACGACCCGGTTCAAGCCCGATCCGGAAATTTTCACGGAAACGACCGAATTTGACTACGATACGCTGCAGTCGCGCATCCGCGAGCTGGCGTTTTTGAACCGCGGCATCGAGATCACTTTGACGGACGAGCGCACCGATACGTTCAACTCGTTTCGCTACGAGGGCGGCATCAATTCGTTCGTGGAGTTTCTGAACAAAAACAAGGAAGTGCTTCACGAAAAGCCGATATACATGGAAGGTACGCGCGACGGCATCCATGTGGAAGTGTCGCTGCAATATAACGACGGGTACAGCGAAAACATTTACAGCTACGCGAACAACATCCATACCCATGAAGGCGGAACCCACGAAGCCGGATTCAAGAGCGCGCTCACCCGCATTATCAATGAATACGCGCGGAAAACCGGCGCCATCAAAGACAACGACGCCAATCTGACCGGCGACGACGTGCGGGAAGGGCTGACGGCGATTTTGTCGGTCAAAATTCCCGACCCGCAGTTTGAAGGCCAGACCAAGACGAAACTCGGCAACAGCGAAGCGCGCGGCGTCGTGGAATCGCTGTTTTCGGAAAAATTCACCGACTTTTTGAACGAAAATCCTTCCGTTTCCAAAAAAATCGTGGAGAAGGCGCTGCAGGCGGCGCGGGCGAGGGAAGCGGCGCGCAAGGCAAGGGAGCTCACCCGGCGCAAAAACGCGCTGGAAGTCAGCTCGCTGCCCGGCAAACTGGCCGACTGCTCGTCGCGGGACGCGTCGATCAGCGAGCTGTTCATCGTCGAAGGCGACTCCGCGGGCGGTTCCGCCAAGCAAGGGCGCGACCGGCATTTTCAGGCGATCTTGCCGCTCAGGGGAAAAATTCTCAACGTGGAAAAAGCGCGCCTGGACAAAATTCTTTCCAACGCGGAAATCCGCGCCATCATCACGGCGCTGGGCAGCGGCATCGGCGACGATTTCGACATCACCAAAGCGCGTTACCACAAGATCATCATCATGACCGACGCCGACGTGGACGGCGCGCATATCCGCACGCTGCTCCTGACGTTTTTCTACCGCTACATGCGGCAGATCATCGAGGCGGGATACGTGTATATCGCGCAGCCCCCGCTGTACAAGGTGTCGCAAAACAAAGTGGTGCGGTACGCCTACAATGAAAAGCAAAAAGACGAAATTCTCGCCGAAATGGGCGACAACCCGAAGCCGAACGTCCAGCGCTACAAAGGGCTCGGGGAAATGAACCCGGAACAGCTGTGGGAAACGACGATGGATCCGGAGGGGCGGACGCTGTACAAAGTCAGCATTCAAGATGCGATCGAAGCGGACATGATTTTCGATACGCTCATGGGCGACAATGTGGAGCCGCGCCGCGAATTCATCCAGCAGCACGCGAAGTTTGTGCAAAACCTCGATATTTGACGCGGTTGGATGTGAAAGAAAGCACGACACCGTAATAGGGTTGGAGGTTCAGCATGGCGGAAGAAAACCGTTCGCAGATCAAGGAAAGAGATATCGGGGCGGAAATGCGCGGTTCCTTTATGGAATATGCGATGAGCATTATCGTCAGCCGTGCGCTGCCGGACGTGCGCGACGGGCTGAAGCCGGTGCACCGGCGGGTGCTGTACGCGATGTCCGAACTCGGCATGGCGCCGGATAAGCCCTATAAGAAGTCGGCGAGAATCGTCGGCGAAGTGATCGGGAAATACCATCCGCACGGCGACGCCGCCGTGTACGAGACGATGGTGCGCATGGCGCAGGATTTTTCGCTGCGGTATATGCTCGTGGACGGCCACGGCAACTTCGGTTCCATCGACGGCGACGCCCCGGCGGCGATGCGTTACACGGAAGCGCGGCTGTCCAAAATCGCAATGGAGATGCTGCGCGATCTGAACAAGGACACCGTCAATTTCGTGCCGAACTACGACGGGGAAGAACAAGAACCGGAGGTGCTGCCGTCCCGGTTTCCGAATTTGCTCGTCAACGGCTCCTCCGGTATCGCGGTCGGCATGGCGACCAACATTCCCCCTCACAATCTCGGCGAAGTGATCGACGGGCTGCTCGCGATGATCCGCAATCCGGACATTACGCCCGCGGAGCTGATGCAGTTCGTCAAAGGTCCGGACTTTCCGACGGGCGCCTATATTCTCGGGCGGGAAGGCATCCGTCAGGCTTACTTGACCGGACGCGGGTCGATTACGATGCGGGCGAAGAGCGAAATTGAGGAAGCCGACGGCAAAGCTCGCATCATCGTGACGGAATTGCCGTACCAGGTCGTGAAAGCGCGGTTGATTGAGAAAATCGCCGAGCTGGTGCGGGAGAAAAGGTTGGACGGCATTACCGACCTGCGCGACGAGTCCGACCGCAACGGCATGCGCATCGTTATCGAACTGAGGCGGGACGTCAACCCGAACGTCGTGCTGAACAATTTGTACAAACATACGGCGATGCAGTCGACCTTCGGCATCAACATGCTCGCGCTGGTCAACCGCGAGCCGAAGGTGCTCAACCTGCGGGACATGCTTCATTGTTATTTGCAGCATCAGGTGGAGGTCATACGCCGGCGCACGGAATTCGATTTGCGCAAAGCGGAAGCGAGGGCGCACATCCTCGAAGGGCTGCGCATCGCGCTCGATCATCTGGACGAGGTGATCGCGCTGATCCGCGCCTCGCGGACGACGGAAATCGCCCGGGACGGTTTGATGGAGCGGTTTCAGTTAAGTTACGAGCAGGCGCAGGCCATCCTCGACATGAGACTGCAGCGCTTGACCGGACTGGAACGGGAGAAGATCGACAACGAATATGCGGAACTCCTGCAAAAAATCGCGGAATACAAGGCGATTTTGGCCGATGAACAGCTGGTGCTGAATATTATTGCCGAAGAAATGCAGGAAATTCGCGAACGTTATGCCGATCCGCGCCGCACGGAAATTATTCGCGGCGAGGAAAACATTCTGGACGAGGATTTGATTCCCCAGGAAGAGGTCGTCATCACGATCACGCATTCCGGCTATATCAAACGGCTGCCGGTAAGCACTTACCGCAGTCAGAAACGCGGCGGCAAAGGCGTCATCGGGATGGAGACGAAAGAAGACGATTTTGTGGAACACTTGTTCGTCACCAATTCCCATCATTACCTGATGTTTTTTACGAACAAGGGGAAGGCGTACCGGCTGAAAGCGTGGGAAGTGCCGGATTTGAGCCGCACCGCGAGGGGAACGCCGATCATCAACCTGATCCAGATCGAGCAGGGAGAAACGATCAGCGCGGTCATTCCGCTGGAAAGTTTCGATCCCGGCCAATATTTGTTTTTCGCCACCAAAAGCGGCGTCGTGAAGAAAACGCCCATCGAAGAATATCTCCATATCCGCAAAGTCGGATTGATCGCCATCTCGCTGAGGGAAGACGACGAATTGGTCGGCGTTCGTCTGACGGACGGGAATCGGGAAATTATCATGGGGACGGCGCAGGGCATGTCGATCCGGTTTCCGGAACAGGACGTGCGGCCGATGGGACGTGCGGCCACCGGCGTGAAAGGCATTACCCTCGAAGAGGGCGACAGCGTCATCGACATGGACGTCGTCAACGAGTCGGATGACGTGCTGATTGTGACGTCGCGCGGATACGGAAAACGGACGCCGATGGACGAATACCGCATCCAAACCCGCGGCGGCAAAGGCATCAAGACGCTGAACGTCACGGAGAAAAACGGACCGGTCGTCGGCCTGAAAGTCGTCAAAGACGAAGAAGATCTGATGATTATTACCGCTTCGGGGACCGTGATCCGGACGAGCATCGCCGGCATTTCACAGATGGGCAGATACACGCAAGGCGTGCGTTTGATCCATATTCGCGAAGATGATGAAGTGTCGACGGTGGCCAAAGTGGCCGCGAACGCGGATTCGCAGGACGGGCAGGAATCGTCCGGCCAAAACGGCGATGCGACGGAAAACGGCGAATGAAACGGCGGCACGAAGCCCATAGCTTCGCCCATACCGCGACCATGACTCCCCCTTTCCATTGGCATTGCGAAAACTTCGCAGGCTGATGAAAGTCATGGAAGACTTCGCTCATACGGATATGCGGATAAACCGGACAAAAGCAGCCGGAAGAATGGGACGCCGCTCGATCAATGGGAAGAAGGGACCGCTGAATGCAGGCCGATCCGCAAGTCGTCTCTGTGATTCGCGGATTCGCGGTCGCGGCCCTTTTTCCCTGTTCTTCCGAACTGTGCAGGATGGTAGAGGTGATTGCAGTGCCTCAAATCCCGGTTGAAAGATTGAGAACGGGAGACGTTCTGGAAAAAGACGTGTTCACGTCGAGGAACAATATGCTGCTGCCGGCGGGAACGCGAATTGACACCAGGGAATTGGAAATCTTGCACGCGTTCCAGATTGCGCACGTTTTCATCGCAGATCGCGGAACGGAGAAGTATGCCGCGGCCGACTTGGATGTGTCCGAAATTGACCGGAATCCATGGTTGGACCGCGCCGCCGATAAGGAAGAAAAGTTGCAAACCGATTCGTATCCGCAAACGACCCCTTCAACAGAAAGCGGAGTGAAAGTGCTTTCCGCGACGGCCAATTTGCCTTTCAACCGGCAGTACGTGGAAATGGTCGCATTGCTGAAACGCGCTTTTCAATCCGCGGCCCGCTCGACTCCGGTGCCGATCGTGGAAATTCGGATCAGGCTGGGGGATTTGTTGGAGGCGTCCGAGAAATCCCGATACAATCCGATGACGTTCAGTCCCGGATCGTTTGTGGTCGACGATTACATGTATCACAGCGGGGTTATGGGAGCGATGACCGCCCATCAGCTGGCGAAGTGGCACAAGCTGCCGAAAAGCGATTGGTTTTCGATCGCACTGGGCGCGCTGTTTCGAGATATCGGCAATGTGGAAATCGACGCGGGACTTTTGCGCAAACCCGTCAAGCTGATGGATTGGGAAAGGGAAGAAATGAAGAAACATACGGTCCACGGCTACCGTTTGCTGCGGCAGGTGCCGGACATCAGCGAAGAGGTCAGACTTTGCGCGCTACAGCATCACGAGCGGTTGGACGGCTCGGGTTACCCGTTGGGCTTAACCGGGGACAAAATTCATTTGTACGCCAAAGTCGTGGCCATTGCCGATATTTTTCACGCCATGACGTCCAAACGCGTATATCAAAACAAAAAATCGCCCTATGTCGCCTTGGAACAGCTGCATGACGATTCCTTCGGCAAGCTCGACGCCGGCCTAGTGCTGACGTTTATCCGGAAACTGACCGGATTCCATCAGGGAACCGTGGTGCGCCTAAGCGACCGGTCCATCGGCGAGATCGTCTTTACCGAGCCATCCCATCCGACGCGCCCATGGGTCAAAGTCAACGACCACATCATCAATTTGTCCAACAACCGATCCATTCATATAGAAGAAGTGCTGAAGGCGTAAGCCCAGACGCAGCCCGATCGCCACACGATGGAAATGGGGAAATGATCGCGCGAAAGATCAGTCAAACGCAGCCCTGACCGAATGAGGGCTGTTTTTTGTCCAACCGCTGCATTTACGCAGATTGCGGGTAAGGGCCGCCTGCGCGACGGCGGTTCGTCGTGCGAAAAACACCGGAACGTACCTGCAAAAAAACAACCAGGAAAAAACATCTTGCATTGTTCGTGGCACCTGTGATATATTATAAAAGTCGCCGCCGAAAGGCGACTGCCGCGATGGCGCTCGGCCGCATGGCCGTCCCACGCTGAAGCAAGCCG
>Ga0066871_100295_pt1 | contig 37489 bp, 31 predicted proteins | sample CeladaPassage60B_FD_62209 | JGI IMG/M metagenome (GOLD analysis project Ga0066871, IMG submission 62209) | Cellulose-adapted microbial communities from the Joint BioEnergy Institute, USA - Passage3 60B | ecosystem: Engineered > Bioreactor > Continuous culture > Unclassified | place: USA...
GGCCGGGACGCGACTGGTGTGGGTGCTGTGGCCGAAGAGCCGGACGGTGACGGTGTACTGGCCGGACGGGACAGCGCGCGAGCTCGGGCCGGGGGAGACACTGACCGGTGGGGACGTCTTGCCCGGTTTCACGGTCGCGGTGAGCGATCTGTTCGTGGTGGAGACGTGAGGAACGAGCAGGGAAATGGAGCGCGACACGTCCGGCCGCACGTTGCGGCGGTCCGATCGGTCATCGGCGGGGGACGCTGGGGGTGGAGCGCTGGCGTATCGAGGAGCGGATGAGCGCGCACCGTCGCTCGGTGGGCGGGGCGGACGATCCAGCGTGCGAGGTCGGTGAGGTACGGCAGGGGAATGGGCCTCTCAGGAGCGGAGCGATGGTACGGTATCGGCGAGCATGACCGGGAAGGTGTCAGATGAGCACGGTCGGAGAGCGAGAACGCGTCCTGACAGCTGAGGATCTCGAAGTACTCCCGGAACGGCCGGGTGTGCGCTACGAATTGCACGAAGGGAAGCTGGTGGAGATGCCGGGGGCTGGGGGAATCCATGCGGCGATCGTCGTGCGGCTCGTCCTGTTGCTCCACCAGTTCGTTACGAGCCGGCGGCTCGGTTTCGTCTTCGGGGACGGTCTCGGGTATATCCTGCGGCGCCATCCGGACACGGTGCGGATTCCGGACGTGTCGGTGGTGCGGCGGGAGCGGGTGCCGGCTGAGGGGATCCCGGAAGGGTTCTGGCCGGGGGCACCGGATCTGGCCGTCGAGATTGTCTCACCGCACGACCGGGCGGAGGAGGTGCACGAGCGGGTGCGGGACTATCTGGCGGCCGGGACGCGACTGGTGTGGGTGCTGTGGCCGAAGAGCCGGACGGTGACGGTGTACTGGCCGGACGGGACAGCGCGCGAGCTGGGGCCGGACGAGAAGCTCACTGGCGGAGATGTGCTGCCAGGTTTCGACGTCACCGTGAGCGAGCTCTTCGTCGCCCCTGAAGAGACGCCCGGAACGTAACCGTGCCGAGGTGCTCGCTCTTGGCCGCGAGGCGGCGAGCCGAAGCGCGTGCACGCTCGCATACGCAGCAAGCGGCATTTCGTCAACTTTCGGGCTCTTCCTGACCGCTGACCGGGACGAGGAGAAGCGGGATGGTGACTCGCTCGAGAAGGCGAGCGGCGACGCTTCCGGCGAGCCAGCCGGCGAGCCCCGCTCGGCCGTGCGTCGTCATGACCGCGAGGTCGGCCTGCTGCGCCAGACGAGCGAGTTCTTCGATCACGTCTCCCTGACGCACGACCGTCGTGACAGCGAGGCTGGCCGGTGCCGAAGCAGCCAGGCGTTGCAGGTCTTCCGCAGCGTGTCGTCGCTCGAGGTCGAGGAGTGCGGCAGTCGCCGTCGGCAGGAAGACGGCTGGTGCGCTTTCGCTGAGGCTGAGACGGTCGAGCGTGGGGACGATCCGGGCGAGCGTGACGTGCGCGGTCAGGCACTGGGCGAGGTTCCAGGCGAGCGGAAGGACCTGCTCGCTGGCCGGTGCGCCGTCGAGCGGAACGAGAAGCCGCTGCGGCGGTGCGGGGGCGCGCAGCGGTGCGGTACGGCGCTGCCCGGCACGAGCGACGAGCGTCGGACGTTCGGCTTCCTGGAGCACCTGTTGCGCGATCCGACCGAAGAGGAAACCACGGAGACCACCGCTCCCATGGGTCGTGAGTGCGATAACGTCGGCATCGAAGGCGCGCGCCTGCCGGGCGATGCAGGACGCGACCGCAGCATGGTCGGCCGCGATCACGGCCACGCGACAGGCGATTCCCGCTCGCCGGAGGTCGGCAGCGACCGCTTCCAGGTACCGTGCAGCCGCTTCCGCAGTCGTGAGGTGTGGTTCGCCGTGTATCGCTTCGGGCGGCGCAGCTTCGAGCACGTGGAGCAACACGAGTTCTCCACCACAGCGGTGCGCGATCCCGGCCGCGATCGGCAGGATCTCTTCGGCGAGACGGGAGCCATCGAGTGCGACGAGGATCCGGTCGAACGGTTTCGTCGTCATACGCCACCGCCAGCGAACGTCGTCCAGAGGAGGAAGAGGTTGAGCGCCACGATGAGGGCAGCGAGCACGCTCGCGACCAGCGTCGTCAGCCGGTGATTGGCGAGCGCTCCCATGAGCCTACGGTCGGCCGTGAAGCGGATCAAGGGAATGAGCGCGAAGGGAATACCGAAGCTCAGGACGACCTGACTGATGACCAGTGTCCGGGTCGGATCGAGGCCGAGCGCGATGACGACGAGCGCTGGGAGCATGGTGATGCCGCGGCGGAGCCACGCCGGGATCGTTCGGTGGAGGAAGCCCTGCATCACGACCTGCCCGGCCATCGTACCGACGGTCGAGGACGACAGTCCGGAGGCGAGGAGCGAGACGGCGAACGCTGCACTCGCCAGCGGGCCGAGCAGGGGTTCGAGCGTCCGGTGCGCCTCTTCGATCGTGCCGACATGGGCCAGTCCGCGGGTATGGAAGGTCGAGGCTGCCATCACCAGCATGGCGGCGTTCACGAGCCCGGCGATACCCATGGCGATCACGACATCGAGGACCTCGAAGCGGAAGATCCGGCGGGCCTCCTCGCTGGTGCGCGGCACGATCCGGTGCTGGGTGAGGGCCGAGTGCAAGTAGATCACGTGCGGCATGACGGTCGCGCCCAGGATACCGGTAGCCAGCAGCACGCTCTCCGGCCCAGCGAACCGCGGGATCACGGCATGGCTGGCGATCGCACCCCAATCGGGACGTTCGAGGATCGTCTCCACGACGTAGCACCCTGCGATGATGCCGACGAAGGTCGTGATCACCGCTTCGATCGGCCGGTGCCCGTAGCGTTCCAGAGCCAGGATGGCGAACGTCGCGACACCGGTCAGGAGGCCGCCGATGAAGAGCGGAAAGTGAAAGAGGAGCGCGAAGCCGAGGGCAGCGCCGAGGAACTCGGCGAGGTCGGTGGCCATGGCGACCAGTTCAGCGACGACCCACATGGCCCAGACGACCGGGCGGGGAAAGCGCTCGCGGCAGACCTCGGCCAGATTGCGGCCGGTGGCGATACCGAGCTTGGCGGACAGCGACTGAATGAGCATCGCGGCGAGATTGGCGGCAAAGATGACCCAGAGGAGCGTGTAGCCGAAGCGTGCCCCGCTCTCGATATTGGTCGCGTAGTTACCGGGATCGATGTAGGCGACGCTCGCGACGAAGGCAGGCCCGAGATAGGGGAGAATACCAGCGATCCGCACGCGGAGGGATCGGTCGTGCTGGGGCACGGGTGCAGCGGCTGGTACCTCGGTCGGTGGCTCGTTCACGTCGCCTCCTTCCGAATTTAGCTCCTGCTAATCATACGCGATCGGGGGTACAGTCGCTCGTTGGCAGCGAGCGCGTAGCGGCAGAAGCGAAATGGTATGCTCGGCACGATTAGGTTCCGAGACGGCTCAGTCACTGTGGGACGAGCGAGAGCGGTGGCACGCCGGGCAGCGGATTGGTTCACCCAAGCCGAGCACGATTTGGAACTCGCCGAGATCGCGGCAGCCGCTGGGCGGCATGAGTGGGCGTGCTTCGCGGCACAACAGGCGGCCGAGAAGGCGGTCAAGGCACTCCACCTGCATCTCGGGCAAGTCGTGTGGGGGCATGCGGTGACGCGTCTCCTCGAAGAGCTGCCGCTCGTGGTACCGGAAGCGTTGCGCGATGCCGCCCGTCGCGTGGACGCCTATTACATTACGTCCCGCCATCCCGATGCCTTCGTCGAGGGACCACCGGCCCGGTACTTCGGCCCACGGCAGAGCGAGGAGGCGATCGGCTATGCCCGTGCGATCCTCGAGTTCGTTCGTACTCAGATGGCCGAATCGCGAAGAGATCCTCCGGGCGGTCGCGAACTGGGCGCGTGAGTTGCGCGTCCCCGGGCTCCTCGCCGTCGGCATCTTCGGCTCCTATGCGCGGGGTGACTGGGGGGTCGGGAGCGATGTCGACCTCGTCGTGATCGTCGAGCATTCCGAGCGGCCGCCGATCGAGCGGCCAGTCGACCTTCCGCTCGAGAAACTCCCGGTACCGGCCGAGGCGATCGTCTACACGCGTGCGGAATGGGAGCAGTTGCCGCAGGTGAACCCCCATTTCGCGTCGGTCCTGGCACGCGAGGTGGTGTGGGTCTACAGGAAACCAGAGCCGACCGAGAAGCGAGCGGGCTCGGAGCGGTCGCCCGACCGCCCCGAGCCCGAGCCTGCGAGCTCGCCCTAACGAACCGGTGAGCTGCCCTGGTCGAGCACTGTTCCGTCCTCGCGGACGAAGGCCCACTCGTAGTGGTCCGGATAGAGAGCGAGCTTGAGCACGCCGTAGGCGTTATCGATGCGCACTTCGTCGCACGGCTCGTCGGCGGCGTGGACATCGGCATCGTAGACGTTCTTGCCGCCGGTACCGACGACGAAGTGGCGGACACTGCCGGTGTTGCAGACCGAGTCGGCGTTCTGGATCGCGAACCGCTGGTAGTTGTGGTCGTGCCCAGCCAGGGAGAGATCGACGCCGTACTGGTCGAACAGGCGATAGAGGTCGCCCAGGCTGGACTTGTACTGGCCGTAGTAATTCCCAGTCGTCCAGTACGGGTGATGCAGGAAGACGAGCACGTTCTTGCCGCGGTTGGCTTCGAGGACGCTCTGGACGAACTGGTATTGCGGTGAACCGACGCCACAGCCACCGACCTTGGAGCAGTTGGAGTTGATCGCGATCGCGATCCAGTTCTTGCCGAGGTCGAAGGCGTAGTAGCCCTTCGTGCGGTCGCCGGCGAGCGAGCCGAAGTAGTCGTAATAACCAGCGGCACCGCTGGTCTGGTATTCGTGGTTACCGGGCACTGGCTTGGTGATCGCCTTGAGCTGGCCCCAGGTCGGGTCGTAGCTTCGCTGGAACTTGTCGAGCGCACCGTCCTCGTACTGGAGGTCACCGAGTGCGAGCACGTAGGTGGGTGCGAGGCGCTTGGCGAGTTCGGCGGTGTACTTGTGCCGGCAAGCCGTGGCGGTGCCGTTGTTGTTGTTCCAGCTGGACGAGCTCGGGTCGCAGGCGACGTCGCCGACTGCGACGACCGTCACCGGATCGGTACTGGCGGGCGGTGCAGTTGCTGTCGGGGTCGGCGTGGGTCCTGGAGCCGGCGTCGCGGTCGGAGTCGGCTCCGGCGATGGTGCAGAGCCCTGACCGTTCGTGTGCAGGATGTCGAGGTAGACACCGAACCCGGATGGACTCGCCCATTCGTCGGCTGACTCGACGGCCGTTCCTTCGCCCCACTCGTTGAAGGTCGTGATCAGCTGCCACGGTTCACCGCTGGCAACCATGTCACGCACGTTCTGTGCCCAGCGGTTGGGATCGCGAGCCAGCCGAGGCTGGCTTTCGGTCGCCAGCCAGAAGCCGGGCGAGATGGTGTAGGAGTAGCCACGCTGCTGGTCAGCCGCGACGGCCGGTCCGTACTGGTGCCAGGAGTCGGGCTGGTTGGCGCAAGTGCGATAGCCACTGAAGACCTTGAGGACGAGATAGGCACCGAGTTCGCGTGCGACCGGTACCCAACGGTCGGCGACTTCACAGGATGAATCGTCGGCGTTGTAGACAAAAACGACGAACTTGCCGCCGACACGGAGATAGTCCGGGTCGCTGGCGTAGCGGTCCCGGATGTAGGTGAGGTCGCTGCGGATCTCGTCCGGTGTGAGGTCGCGCTGGCCTTCCTGCTCGTGATAGATCGCCCACTTGAAGCCGGTACCGTCGCTGGCCTGGAGGATCTTGGCGAAGTCGACGTCGGTGTGATGCCCTTGACCCCACCAGGAAGCGATGGCGGCCTGGATCCCGCCGTACTGCATCGCGGCGATGTGCTGGCGGATCACCGTGGCGTCACCCGTGTCGTAGTAGCCGAGTGTCGGATGGTAATGGGTGAACGGGAAGATGCCGCTCTGCTTCCAAGCTTCTGGGAACCATGGGTAGTAGAAGACCGCTCGGATCGGGAAGGTGAGGCTGTCACCGGCTGGGGGTGTGCCGGGCGTGAGTGTCGGACTCGTCGCTGGAGTCGGGCTCGGAGTTGGCGTGGGCGGTACTGGTGTCGGGGTGGGAGAGGACGGCGCGGCGAACTCGAGGACGAGCTGGGGCGCGGTCGGCCCGGTTTCGCGGCTAGCCAGGTTCATCTGGGTCGGATCGCTGGTGACGATAGCGAAGCTCACCTTCGTGCCGGGTCGGACGGCCGAGGTCACGTCGATACTCGTCCATTGACCGGACGCGAAGGGTCCGGAACGCGCGATGGCGGTGCTGCCGACCGCCGGTGCGTTCTGATAGGTGATCGTGCGTTCGCCCCAGCTGGTATCGGAGACCGGCCGGAGTTCATAGCCCGTACGGTGTCGACTCTGTGCGTAGATGCGGAGTGTGGCACGCGTGATGGTGTTCGAGACAGTCGTCAGGTCGAAGCGGAGGTAACTCCGCATGATCGGCGAGCCGTCGGCTCGGAGCGATGTTGCTGTTCCGTAGTTCTGGTTCGACTTGCCCTCGTAGACGTAGGCGTCTGCTTCGGGGGCCAGGGTCAGCGTCTGGGGTGCACCGCTGCTGCGGCTGAGCCAGGCGACGGAGAGCGTCGCGATGACGAGAACGATGGCGCTCGCGGCACCGATTCGGTCGCGCAGGGGCTTCCAGTGCTGCACGTCATGACCTCCTTGGCTGTCGTCGCAAGAGCGTCGGCCGGCTCGCTCCATGCTCTCTTGACTACGGAACGGCGCATGTGCCAGGAAAGGCACAGGACTCCTAAAGTCCATGAGCATTCACGACTACGCCTGATCAGGACGAATGGAGGAGAGGTCCAGCTCAAACTCTCTCAGTATGTGCAAAAGACGGTCGGTGGGCTTCGGGTGGTGAGTGTGCGAGAGCGGCGAGGCTGGAGGCACTGGTGAGTCGAAACGCGGAATCCTGCCGAGCATGGCTTGCGATAGGCTGATCGGTTCGTCATCGAGCGTTCGATCCCCAATGTCCCTTCCGCTTCCGAGCGAGGGTGGTCGTACACCTCGCTCGACGGCGTGGGAGGGTAGCAGGCCTGTTCTGCGGTGACAACGTGGCAAAGGTTCAATTCGCTGCACGATCAGATTCCGGGCAAAGGCTGAGCAGATTCCTGGCAGGATTTGAACAAAATGACATATGCAATGGTTAGTTTTCCAGTAGCCGCAAGATGCTCGATCATAGAATGCATCGCGAAAAATCGGCTAGACGAGAACGAAAGACTGGTCTTGCGCCTGAGTGGGAATTCTGGTACTCTAGGGCTAGGAAAAATTTCCCAATCCAGCGCGGCGTCGGCGATGGGGGTGCTGGCGGGCATGCAATGGCACGGATAGGGCCACCCCCGAAAGGATCGGTAGGACCATGGCAGCCATACACGACCACATCGCGACGTTTCTCCGTGAACGGTTCATCGATCGCGAGGCGGAACTCGGTGAACTCGTCGGTGCACTGCTCGCTCCCGGACTGAAAGGGCTGTGCGTTCTCAGCGGGCCACCTGGATCCGGCAAGAGTGCGCTCTTGCGTGCCTTCGCGCGTTGCTGCGACGAGCTTGCTGTGCCCTGTGCGATGATCCACTGCACCAGTACGACGACCTCGGAGACTATCGCCCGGCAGGCTGCCCAACAGTTCGGCTCGACTGCTCGCACGCTCGAGGATCTGTTCGCAGAGAGCAGTCGACGCGTGTTGCTGCTCGACGGCTATCAGTCGGGCGGGCCACTCGACGCCGCGCTCCGGGCGGCGCAACTCAACGGCAGCGGTGACCTCTTGCTCGTCGTCGCGATGCGGGAGACGCCACCGGTCGAGTGGCTCCAGGATCCGGAGTGGAGTGTCCTGCAACGGACGATCCGGCTCGGGCCGCTGTCGGACGAAGCAGCGGCGAGCTACGTCCGCAAATTCGGACTCCCCGAGTCGCTGGTGCAGGAGATTGTGACGTTGGCCTGCGGGCATCCATTGACGCTCGGCTTGCTCACGCAGCGAGCCCAACAGGGAGCGCTGCCCGCTGCAGCGGTGCTGGACGTGGCCGAAATGATTCTGCACTCCGTGACCGATGCGGCGGACCCAGACACTATGACAGCCTTGACCGGCATCGCACTCGTCGGAGTCGCCAGCGAGACGACGCTTCGGTCGGCACTCGGGAGGCAGGAAGCTGGATCGCTGTTCCGCTCGCTCTGCACGCATCCGATCACGCTCGTTACGCCGTACGGGCTCATGGTCCGTGAACCGTTCGCTACCTTCCTCGTCGAGTCGCTCGCTTGGCGGAATGCGGAGCTGCTGCTCGAGTTGCGCGAACAGCTGCGCGCTGCCAGTATCGAGGCTCTGCGACGCGGCACGAGTCTGGTCCGCTTCCCACACCTCCTTCGGTTGCTCGCACTGGCTGACGAGACAGGAGCCTATCGGCGTGCACTCGTGCTCGCCCTGGCGGACGGGCTCGAGGTGAGCGTGCTCCACCGTGACGAGTTGAGCGCTGCGCTCACGTTCGTTCCGGAGCCGTTCCGCGAACTCTTCCGTACCTGGCTGGCGCATGGTTTGGGACAGGCGCGTGCACTTCGCAGCGCCACCGGACGATTGGTTGCCTGGACCGCTGCCGTGCCGATCGATCACTCCGTGTGGGAGAGCACCAGAGAAAACGGAAAACTGCGCGAGACGCTGGCTGGCGCAGTGCGCCTTCGCCCTGGGGGACGCGCACTCGTTCACGCGACATGGGTCGAGCCAGCACGCTCTGGTTCCCTGGACCGGATGCTCGCGCTCGCGCTGGCGACTCATGTCGAGCGGATCGTTGTCTCCTCGGAAATCAGCTGCAGTTGTTTCGTTTCTAACCTGGGAGAGGAAGACGCGCCGGCGTACTGGGAACAGTTGGGCCTGCGGTCGGTCGCTCGGATCGATGCCGGGGAAGTACTCGACATCCGGTGTCGCGATTGGAGCCGGCAGCTAATGCTCGACTGGCTGACGCGTCCGGTCCCGTTCGCGGACGAGGAGTTCGCTCAGCCGTCTCTCGATCGCGACCATTTCGCCCAGGCAGTCGCGCGTGCGCTGCGCGATGTCAGCCGTCCCGAGCGCTTGCGCGGGAATCCACTGTTGACTGCAGGATTCGTCGAGCGGATGGCCGGTCCAGGTGCGAGCGAGGGGCAAAGGATCCAAGTGCTCCGGAGGATGCTCGAACGTGCGATTTGCGAGCTGGGTCTCCGGCCGCAATATCGGCGCTGGCAGGCGGTGGCGGAATCGGCGTATCTCCATCCGGTCGAATCCCAGGAACGGATGGCGGAGCGCCTGGGGATCCCGTTCAGCTCGTACCGGCGCCACCTCAAGTCGGCGACCGAATGGATCACCGACTTCTTGTGGCAACTCGAGATCGGTCAGCCCGACAGTGCGTTGCTGGTTTCGGAGCCTCTGCAGACCGTCTCGTAGGCATCGCTGGCGACGTGGTACAACCAGTGGGGCATCACGCGTTCGGGAGGTGTGCTGACGTGTCGTCGACCGCATCACCGGTACATACGACCCGGAGCGTCTGGCTCGGTCCGCTGGTGAGCGCGTTCGTGCTCGCGGTTCTCTTCGTCGTCGCCACGCTCCTCCGGCGGAGCGCCTGGGCGGACGAGGCTCGGCCGTTCATGATCGGCGTGTCCAGTGCTGCGGCAGCGATCATTACGTTGCAAGGCGCACGAACGGCAGCAGCCCGTCGTGGCTGGGCCGGAGTGATCGCCGGTGCCCTCATGATCCTCATGGGGGTCTACACGCTCGTTCACGTCCTGCGCTGAGCAGGCTTTCAATCCAAGAATCCCCACGCGGTCACGCGCTCGATCCGCAGGGCGATAACTGGTCGTGTTTCGAGTGCCATCGTCGCGTACTGCGGGTACCGCTGCCGGAGCAGGGCGATGGCCTCGTGCTGCTCGTGTGAGCCGGGGTGGACGAGTTCGGCCGTGCCGCGCAGGAGGACCCAGCCGAGGCGAGTCCAGTCCTCGTCGTAGCGATCGACGACCACGGCTGCCCGGCCGGTTTCGAGAATGTTCCGCATGCGCTTGAGCGGGCGATCGGTGCGCTTTGGCTTCTCGTCGATCGGAATGTAGAGGGTGCGCTCGCCGACGGCGTAGCACACCGGCACGACGTGCGGATCACCCGACCGGTCGACGGTCGCGAGATGGCCCACCCGCTGGCGTGCGAGGAAGGCTCGGATCGTCGGGGTGAGTTCACTCATCGACGTGTCTCCCGGAACGGTCCAGCATTCCTGATCGACCAGGATAGCGGTGCGAAGCAGGTGCGTGCAGGGTGAAACCCCAGGTAGGGACACGGCACGGTGTGTTCGCCCGAGAGCTGTCCCCGCGCTCTGCCCTGCTGGCGCTCGGCGTCCCCATGCTTCCCTCGAGGGGGCAACGCGTCTGTCGCGCGCAATATCCCGTCGGGTCGAGGCGTGCTGCGCCTGGTCAAACACCCCTCACCCCCGCCGCTCTCGCGGCACCCCGTCTCCCGCGCGGTGCGGGAGAGGGGAGTGGGGTGAGGGGGCCATGGCCGGCCGCGTCCGTCTACGAAGGATTGTGTGGGAGCGGGTGCTGATTCCCGGGCCTATCGGCCCGGGCGGGTCACGCACGCCTGACCCGGGCGGGTCACGCACGCGTGACCCGCAGGGTCAGGCACGCCCGACCCCTACAGGGGTGGCGGTGGTCGATCGGGTACCGGTGGGCGATGAGGCAGACCACCGTCGGCAGCCGACCGCACCCGCGTAGGAGCGCCGTGTGCGTTACCCCTCCGTGCCGACAGGCGCGGGTATGCCACCGGTGGCGTGCTGGGCCCGTCGAGGCCCCCTCACCCTGCATCGCTCTGCCCGGCACTCCGTCCACGTTCTCCGTGTAGGGGCGACGCGTGCGTCGCCCGGCCGCGCCGAAAGGCGCGGGGATCGACGGGCCATGACACCGCACCCGGTTGACACTCCTCACCCCGCCTCGCTCGCGCTCGACACCCCCTCTCCCGCGCGCTGCGGGAGAGGGGGTCGGGGGTGAGGGGGCTCCAGCGCGTGTCGCGTGTGGGCATGCGTCGCGGGTCGGTGGCCCAGCCGGACGAGTCACGCACGCGTGACCCGAAGGGTCAGGCACGCCTGACCTCTACACGGGGGTGAGGCACGCGCCTGAGGGGGACGGTGGCCTGTGACCGATCACGGTCGGCACCTCGTCCCCGTCCTGTAGGGGCGAGGCGTGCCTCGCCCGACCGCGCCGGGAGGCGCGGCAACGGAATCGATGGTTTGCTCACCCACCGTATCGTGGCGACAGGAAATGCCGGCCCCTTTAGGGCCGGACGGATTATGCACGCCTTGACCCAAGGGTCACGCACGCGTGACCCCTACAGGGAATGGCGGTGGGCGAACCGAGCCGGTGGGCGATCAGCAGGCGACCGTCGGCAGCCGACCGCACCCGTGTAGGGGCGACGCACGCGTCGCCCGTGGGACACCTCTCACCCCTGCCTCGCTCCGCTCGGCACCCCCTCTCCCGCAGCGCGCGGGAGAGGGGGTGAGGGGAGCTCCATCGCCTGCCGTGCCGGTCCACGCTGGAATGGGCGGGAACGGGCTCGGTCTTCCGGTCCTGGCGGCCCGGCTGGGTCAGGCACGCCTGGCCCCTGCGAGAGTCAGCCGCAGCCGGATCGTCGATCGTTGGTGACCGCTCGCTCGTCATCGTCCGCTGAGGGTGCGGCACATGTCGTCGGTCACCGTACTCTCGTTCGACCGCTGCCTCCCTGCTTCGCGGTCATTCCAACTCTTGACTGTTGCGGAATCGCTCAGTAGACTCTCTGGCGATGCGTGGCGGGAGCTGCGCAGCGCTCCGATCGTTCTATTGGGTGGCGATGGCAGTGGCGAGCCGGATCGAATCGCACGAACAACCTGTACGGTGCGTGTGCGAGCATCGTCGATGCCGGGCTATCGTTCCACCCTGCCCGACGATGATCGGGGTGTACTCCTACTGGCCCCGTATTTGTGACTGTCGCCCCTGAACGAGCCTGATCCGCTCGAGCTGATGCACGTCGGTGCGCCCGTGCATGGGCAGGCATGCGCCGTGCCGATCCGGCGTGCGGGGTGAACTTCCTCGTGTTCTCACAGTGGAAACGGTTGGTTAGTCGTGCCTGTCGAAGACGGGAGGGTAAGGGTATGCCGCTGTTCCTCGCTGAGTATCGTGTCGAGGTGGCCGATCGAGCGCAGCTGGAGCCGGTGTTCGGGGCGATCGATGCAGCGACCCGGTCGGCCGGTGGCGAAGTGATCGAGTTCCAGGTCGGTCAGGATCTCGCGGTCCTCTATGCCGTACTCGAGCACGAGGACGGCACTGCGCTGCGCAGTGCACTCGAGCAAGCTGGTATCGCACCACAGGACTTCGCGCAGGTTCGCCTGGTGGGTCAATCGCTCGACGAGGTCAAGGCTCAGCGTGGTGCGGCGAACTATCTCGTCGAATGGGACCTACCGGCAGGATTGACGATGGAGGCATACCTGCAGCGGAAGGCCGAGAAGTCGCCGCTCTACGCGCAGGTGCCGGAAGTGCGTTTCCTGCGTACCTACGTCCGTGAGGACATGGCCAAGTGCGTGTGCCTCTATGCCGCGCCGGACGAGGCGGCGGTGCGGCGAGCGCGCGAAGTCGTGAGCGCACCGGTCGACCGCCTGACGCGTCTTTGCTCGTGAGGAGGGGACGATGGCGGGGACGCTCGCAGTCACGCTCGTCGATCCGACACTCCAGGAGCGGCTGGCGCCGGTTCTCGAGGAGCGAGCGCCCCGCATCGACGCGGGTGACCTACCGGCGCAGTCGACGATCGAGCTCTTGGCCGCCGAAGGCCTCCTCCCGGTGATCGAGACCAGTGCACCGGTCGTGCCGGCACCGGTCGACCTGGTGCGCGCTGGTGAACTCCTGGCGACCGTGGCCTGGTTCGACCTGGCCAGCGCGTTCTCGTTGTGGTGCCACGTGGTCACGCTGGTCTATCTCGCGTTCAGCGAGCCTGGTTCGCCGCTCCGCGAGGCTGTCGTGCCGGAGCTGATCAGTGCTCGGCGATACGGCAGCACGGCGCTGGCGACCGCGCTCGGCCACGTGCAGACGGGGCGACCGCTCCCGGTGACTGCACAGCAGGGGCATGGCTCGCTCACGCTGAGCGGCTTCATCCCCTGGGCGTCGAACCTGACCGGACGGTTTCTCGTCGTGACGCCAGCGCAGACCGCGCACGGGACGCTCGTCGTGGCGGTGCCCGGCGAGGCTGCTGGCGTCGTGATCGAGCCCTACCCGCGCCTCCTGGCACTCCAAGCGACGGCGAGCAGTTCGCTCCGCTTCGATTCGGTGGTCGTACCGGAGACGTGGGTGCTGGCTCGCGATGTGCGGGCGTTCCTGGAACGTGTGCAACCACCGTTCCTCGCCCTGCAGGCGAGCTTTTGCTGGGGACTCGCGGCGCGTGCGCTCAGCGAGGCAGGCGCTGCGCTCCGCGGTGTGAACGCCGTGTTCCGGAATGACGTGGAGTCCGCCTGGCAGGAAGCAGAACAGCTAGCCAGCGCGCTACGTCGGGTACTCGCAACGGCCTTGCAACCGGGCGACTCCGAGCGACGACGCCGCGTGGTGGAGCTCCGGCTCACGGCGATGCGCCTCGCCTGCTCGGCCGTCGCGCTCGAAGCCAAGGTGAAGGGCGGTCAAGCCTATCGGGCCGAGAGCCCCACCGCACGTCGCCAGCGTGAAGCCGCGTTCCTGCCGATCCAGTCACCGACGGAAGGGCAGTTACTATGGGAGCTGCAGCAGTTGAACTCCTCGATGTGACGAAGGTGTACGGGCACGGTCGGCGTATCCGAGCCGTGCTGGAGGGGGTTTCGTTCGCAGTGCCGGCTGGTGCAGTGACGGTCGTGCTCGGCCCGAGTGGTGTGGGCAAGTCGACCGTGCTCCGGATCCTGGCGGGACTCGAGTCGCCGACGCGCGGCGTGGTGCGCTACCACGAGGATCTCGATCCCCGGCGCGATGTCCGCCTCGTCTTCCAGGAGCCGAGTCTCCTCCCCTGGCTGACGGTCGCCGAAAACGTGCGACTCGGTCTGCGCTTCGCAGCGAACCGGGACCGCGTGGATGGGGGTATTGTCGACCGGCTCCTGGAGCGAACTGGGCTCCGCGAACTAGCGGATGCGTTGCCGGACGCGCTCTCCGGTGGCCAGGCCCAGCGTGTCAACCTGGCGCGGGCTCTGGCGACGATGCCACGGCTCCTGCTCCTAGACGAGCCCTTCGCCGCACTCGATCCGCTGACGCGGCGGGGTGCCCAGCAGTGGCTGCGCGAGCTGGTGCGTGATCTCGCGCTGACCGCTGTGCTGGTGACGCACGATCTGGACGAAGCGCTCTCGCTCGGTGACCAACTCGTCCTGCTTGGGGGACAGCCGGCGAGGGTCGTGGGCCGGTGGTTGGTGGCTGAACATGCGCCGGACGTGCTCCGGCACCAGGTGCTCGCGGGATACGCGGGAGGACCACAGGCAGCCGTACCGGCTGAACTCGTCTTCGTGGGGGAGGGGTGATCGATGACACGTGCGACGCGGCGAACGTTCTTGCGGAGCGTCGCGAGCAGCCTGGTCGTGGGACCGCTCCTCGCGGCCTGCGGGAGCAGCGCCAGCGCGCCCACGACGACTGCTCCGGCGGGGTCGTCCGGCCCCACTGTCGTCCCCACAGCATCCCGCTCCACTCCGGCGTCTGCCAGAGGGCGGGTACGAATCGGTTACTTGCCGATCACCGATGCTGCGCCACTGCTCCTCGCGCACGCCAAGGGATATTACCAGGAGCAGGGGTTGGAGGCCGACCTGCCGACGATGTTCCGGAGCTGGTCGCAGATCTCGGAAGCGCTGCAGGCACGGCAGGTGGATGTCGTCCATCTGCTCATGCCGATCAGCATCTGGATGCGGTTCGGCCAGCAGGTGCCGGTCAAGCTCGTCGCCTGGGATCACGTCAACGGTTCGGCCTTGACCGTCGCCGAGGAGATCGAGCGGGTCGAGGATCTGGCTGGTAAGACGCTTGCTGTACCGTTCTGGTATTCGATTCACAACGTCCTCATCCAGATGCTCCTCGAGCGTGCCGGCCTGCAGCCGATCCTGCGCGGCGATCCTTCGGCCGACGAGCGGACAGTGAAACTGGTCGTGATGGCTCCATCCGATATGGCACCGGCGCTGGCCAATGGATCGATCGCTGGGTACATCGTCGCCGAGCCGTTCAATGCGCTCGCCGAGGTTCAGGGGGTAGGGAAAATCCTCCGCTTCAGCGGCGATGTCTGGCTCGATCATGCCTGCTGCGTCGTCGTGATGCATGAAGAAGATGTGACGACAGAGCCGGAGTGGGCGCAGGCGGTGATCACCGCGATCGTGCGGGCGCAACGGTTCGCCCGCGAGAACCGGAGCGAAGCGGCACAGCTCCTCGCCAAACAGGGTGACCGCGGCTACTTACCGCAACCGCTGGAGGCGATCGAGCGAGTCCTCCTGGATCACGAGCACGACCGGTACGTTCAAGACGGCGTGATCCGCCACCCGGACTGGGGTGCGCAACGGATCGATTTCCGCCCGTACCCGTTCCAGTCCTACACGGAGGCGCTCATCGAGCATCTCCGGCGGACGCGCGTCGAGGGGGACGCAGGGTTCCTCGCGACGCTCGATCCGACCGCGGCGCATGCTGAACTCGTCGACGACCGGTTCGTCCGCCAGGCGCTCGATGCCGAAGGTGGCCCGGCGGTGTTCGATCTTCCGGCGACCTTGACACGGAGCGAACGGATCGAGCCATGAAGCAGTTGCGCATCGTCCGTGATGCGACATTGCCGTTCGTCGGACTCGCCATCGTCGGGGTGAGCTGGTGGCTGGCGACTGATGTCGTCGCTGCTCCCGGTTCGTTCGCGAGCCGGTTCGCACCCGGCCCGGCGTTCCGCGCCCTCGGTGAGTTGGTGGCGAGCGGCGCGTTATGGCCGCATGTCCTCGCCAGTGCACAGCGCGTCGCGGTCGGACTGCTCCTCTCGGCGGCGCTCGGTATCCCGTTGGGTGTCGCGATCGGCAGCATCCGCTGGGTGAGCCGGATGCTCGGTCCGGTGATCCAGGTGCTCCGGATGGTGTCACCGCTCGCCTGGATGCCCCTGGCCTTACTCGTTTTCGGTGCGGGGACGCGCTCGGTCGTCTTCCTCCTGGTCATGGCGTCGACCTGGCCGATCTTGCTCAGTACGGTCGACGGGGTGGCGCGGCTCGATCCCCGATGGTCGCAGGTCGGGCGGAGTTTGGGTGCCTCGCGTTGGGAACTGGTGCGGTATGTCGTCTGGCCAGGAGTGCGACCGCGGGTCCTCGCTGGGCTTCGCCTCGCTGTCGGGGTCGCCTGGATCGTGCTGGTACCGGCGGAGATGCTCGGCGTCGACTCGGGGCTCGGCTACGCGATCCTCGACGCCCGCGACCGTCTGGACTACGGCGAGCTGATGGCGATGCTCCTCGTCATCGCGGTGTGCGGGATTGTCCTCGATGGCATGGCGCGTTCCCTCTTCCGTGAACCGCGCCGGCGAGCTCGGCGCCTGGCGCACCCCGCAGCGGAGATGGCGGTGGTCGAACAGCGAAGTCGACCGTGATTCAGCCGGAAGCGAGCGGGAACGCTGCCACGGCGTCCCACTCGTCCGGGCACATTCCCGCCCGCCGATCTGATGGCGTGGGAACGAACCGCCATTCGCCGTATGGAGAGACGCAGAGCGTGGTCGGCTCTCCTGTAGCGAGAACCGCCAGCGCTTCGGCTACGCAACTCGTGTAGTCGCGTTCCGGACAGCGTGCTTCGATCATGCTGCGGGGATCGGCTGCAAGCGGTGGAGGAGGCGCGAGAGCAGGGACGCGAGCGTCGATCCGCCGGAGCAGGAGTGCCGCGAGCGACTCGGTCCGTTCGCGGACGCCAGCGCAACTGGCTGGATCGGTTGGATCGCAGGCAGCGATGGCGGAGACGGCGGCAACGACCGTGTCGCGGCGGAACCAGAGGGTGAGTCGGGCGAAGTGGGGAATCGCTGCCGGAGCGAGCAGGAGTACGCTCTCGTCCCCGCGCCCGCGATGGGGCAGGCGCTGGCCTGGCGACGCACCAGTGAGAGCCTGGAACGCCGCGTGCGCGCCCGCCTGGCTCGCGAAGAGCTCGAGCCGGCAACTTGCAGCATTGAACGGAGCCAGTTGCCGCTCAGCGTGCGCTTGAGCCAGTGCCTGCTCGAGTTCCTCCTGGGTGAGAAAGCCGTCGGCATCTTCCGCCGGCATGCTGGGTGGCTCGTACGCGAATTGCAGCCAGGCACCGCTCAGGCGCTGCCACGCTCGGCTGTCTGCCAGCGGAATCGACGGTGCAGGATGCTGGCTCGCCGAGCGGTTGTCGACGATCTGCCGGGTGAGGACTTCGAAGTCGGGTGGCAGATGCTCGACACCGAAGCAGGTATCGCGGGCGAGCAGACCCGCTTCGCTCGCGTATGCCGGGACGGTCTTGACCGGTCGAGCCCAGCTGCAGGCCGCGAGGAAGACTGTAGTGGTGACGAAGAGCACGAGAGCACATGTTCTACGAGCGTGCACGTGAAACCCCCCAAGCCCGGGAGCGAACCGGTGTGTCGGTGTCGCGCTCGGCTGAGCGCACGACCAGATCATCGACGAGCACCACTGCGCGGGGTGTGCCGTCGGTTTGGCCGATGACGATCGTGCTGTACGTCGTTTCCGTCGGCTGGATCGTGAGGAGCTCGGTCGGTTCACCGAGCGCTGCTTCGTCGTGACAGGTGGCTGACGAGACCCGGTTCGGGCCGATTTCGAGCTGGCAGTGATACCAGACACCGAACGCGATGATCTGCTGGCTCGGTGTGACGACAGAGCCAACCCGAAACTCGAGCCGGCCCGACGAGGAGAGGCCGAGTGCAAGCGTTCCCTCATGGGAAGCAGTGGCGAGCGCGACGAGTTGCACAGGTGCTGGCCCCTGATCGAGGAGCTGGAACCGGAAGCGTACAGTGAAGTTCCTTTGGGGTGTCGGGAAGGAGCGTAGGGCAGCGGCAGTGGCGCTTTGCAGTCCCAAGCGAAGTGCACGGTTGCTGATCTCGCCGCTGCGCGACTGAATCGAGACGTCGCCCACGGTGTTCCAGTCGACCAGCATGTCCGTCTCGAAATCATCGGCAAGCTGGATTGGCGGTGGGACGGAGACCATGACCGGTGAACTCGCTGGAGAGCGGGTACCAGCGAGGTCGATCGCGCGTACTGTGTAGATGTAGCGATCGCTGGGTCGAGCGGAACGATCCTGGTAGCTGGTAGCGGCTCCGACGAGCGCGAGTGGTTCTCCATTGCGCTCGATCTGATAACGGAGTGGCCGGTCGCGTGCAGCCGGAGGGTGCCAGCTGAGTGTCACAGCGGAGCGCTCGATTGCAGTGACCGTCAGTGTCTGAGGCGGGGCGGGGGGCGGTCGTCGAGCTGGTTGCGCACGGGACGCGAACGCCAGGACGAGATCAGCCGTCGCGGCTGGCTGGAACAGTTCGAGCGCGAATGGTGTCGTCGGTGCAGGTGCCGGAAGCGTGACGCCTGCGAAATCGAGCGCGACAGGCGGTGCGGTTTCGAGCCGGAGATGCACTCGCGCGGTTGCTGGTGCCGAGAGCGTCAGCAAGAGCGCTGTCGCGATGGGATCCCACTCGGCGGCAACGATCCCACGCGTTGCCACCTGTGAGTAGTCACGACCGGTCGCTGTGTCGATCCTTTCGGTGAAGAACCGGTAGGATGATGGGAGTCCAGGAACATCACGGAAGACGAGCGGCTGAGTCATGGCGATGACCATTCCGCTCCTGTCGAGGAGTTCGGCACGGACCACGGTCAGTGGACCGTCGAGCGGAAGGTCGATGGCCAGGTCGGCACCGGGACCGCTCAGTGCCTCCTCTCGCCAAAGGGCGCCGTTCCGGATCCAGCGGAGCCGAGCGCCCGAAGGGATCCCGTCAGTGATGCGGAGGAAGATCGTCGTTGCGGTGATCTGGTCGGAGACGAAGATCGGGTAGCGCGCTGGATAGGGGCCCTGTGGTGCGGCGAATGGGCTGAGCAGGAACGCACCGGTGAACGTATTACGGGCGAGGAAACTCCTTCCTTCATAGAGTGCACTGACGATCGCGTCGAGGCTGTTGGCTCTCGCGAAGACGAACGTTGCCGGGTTCCCGGGGTCGATCAGTTCGTGACTATCGGTACCCCAGGAACCGAGCAATGACACCTCACGGAGGAGGAGTTCGTCCCAGAGTACTGCCCACTCGGGCTTCCGCACTTCGATGAAGTCCGCGCCGTACGCGCGGTGTTCCAGAATCTCGGAGAGCCGAATCGTCGAGCCCGGATGGTTGAGCTGGGTCGGGTAGCCGACACTGTGGACGAGGGGGATGCCGTCAGTCCCGAAGCGAAAGTCTGTGAAGTCCGCAGGGTCTTCGATCGCGAAGTCGAAGCGAATCGTGTGTCGCTGTTGACCCATCTCGTGGGCACAGAACAAGCGGAACGAATCGCTGCTGAAGGCGTGGCAGAGCTGGGTACGGGCCACGAATTCCTCAGCAGGTGCGAGCGGGTTCCGTGCTTCGAGCGTGACGGCGTCGAGGAAAAGATCGGCCGAGCCATCGTGAGCAGAGAGCGTGAATCTCGGGTGGAGGAAGGCAGCGAACGGGTGCGGTTGTTCGTCGGCAGGGAGCTGTGCGAGCGCTTCAGTCACGTCGACTGTATAGAGTGTCCACTCGTCCGCACGTGGTTCCGGGAGCGGAAACACGAGCACCCGATGTGCTGGTTGGGACGTGGGGAGTACGGGACTGCCGATCGTCCAGGCGAAGGTTACATGCCGGTCGAGCAGGACCTCGCCGCCTGCTGTGGTATAGCCGATCGCCTGCGCAACATCGGAGTCACCACCGAGCGTCACCGTCGCAGCGAACCCGCTTTCGGGGTCGAGGTGACGGACGAGAACAGCGAACGAGAGGATGACCGGTCCTGCGGCGATGAGTGGGCCACGCCGTGCCCAGAGTCCGACAGCTCCGGTCGATGGTGCCGACAATGCAAGGTGAAAAGCACGAACTCCCCGGTACGCTGTTTCGCTTTCCATCGCTGAGGTCGAGGAGCGGAGATCGCCTCGTTGGAACAGTTTCCAACCACCGTCGTCCTCGTCGAGGACACGACGATTCGCAGTGTCCCCTCTGATTTGAAATGCACTGCCCTCGTTGTGATCGGTGAGGAAGACGGCATCGTACCCGAGCGCTCGGGCAGTAACCGCGAGAACGCCGACATCGGCGACGGCGTCGGCACTGAAGGCGGAGTGGACGTGCGTTTCGACCAGCAACGGAGAGTTGCCGAGAGTATCGTCATGCATCGCGAACGCGAGTGGCGACCGGATCAGCAGCAGTGCCAGTCCGAGGAGCATGAAGAGGAACGGAGAAGGGCGTGTCCTTCGTTTCACGGTTCACCGAGCGCTTCCTGCTCCTGTTTCATCGGAGAACTCGCCTCGTGCTCCTGTCGACCCCGCTTTCGGGATCGGAAAATCAGGAAGGTAAACGATGCCAAAACGAGCGTTCCGCCCAGGCTGAGCACGGGAATTCCGTAGGATGGTCCAGTCGGTGGACTGGCCTCCGATCCGAGCAGCGCGACGTCCGGGGCACGAGTACCGAAGACATTGGCGAGGACACGGAGCGACTGATCGCCGTAGCGTAGGCTCGGTTCGATGTGCGTGTTTTCGCTGAATTCGTTCCAACTGATCAGGCCGATGATATCGGGCACCGAGGTGAACGCCGCACCGAGTTGGCGCCGGAGCGTCTCACCACCGTGCCGTTCGACAACGCGTGTTCCACCGATGAGCCGGGCATCGAAGCCGGGGGCAGCTGGGGCGATCCACAAACCGCCCCGGGCATGTATCGCTGTGCTGAGTGCCTGCAGCTTTTCCTCGTAGCCCGGGTACGTATCCGGATCGACGGATGACCAATAATACGCGTTCCCGTCGACGAGGTGGGCGAGTCGCTCGTAGCCGTCGACATTCCGCTCGGAAGCGAGGAGCAGCACGCACGATCCGACCTGCTGGCGGATGAGCGCGATCTCCTCGGTCGTGAATTCCCAGGTACCGGAGAGGATGACGAGGGGTTTCCCATAGAGATCATTGAACACGTTGCGACCGCCCCAGCGCTGGCAGAAGCCGACCAGATCGCTGGCGACCCGTTCGGCGGGGAGGGGGTCGCGTTCGAAGTCGAGTCCCTGGTAGATGACGGCGAGGTGGAAGCCCTCGGCTGCTGCGAGATCGGCGAGTTGCTCCAGCCGCCGGTTCAAGGTCGGTGTGCTCTTCCAGCTGACGATGAACCCGGTGATCCCGACCTCCTTTGCCCAGCGGATGTGCTGTTGCATGACTGCCCGATCGTCGCTCGAGTAGCGGCCCAGCACCGGGTAGTCGCTCTTGGCGCGATTCCAGGAGGTTGGGTCGAACCAAATATAGTAATAGGCGAACACCGGTACTGGTGTCGCTGCCCGCGCCGGGTGCGGCGGCAGGAGTGTCAGGAGCCAGCCGGTGATGGCGAGGAGGCAGAGGACGCGCAGCAGGACGAGCTTCATGATGGCCTCCGAATGAACGGGTCGCGGATCACTTCATTGGGTGTGCCGTGGAACTCGGGGTAAGAGACGAGCTTCGCTCGCTCGAAGTACTGCACGGTACGGCCGAAGTCGTCGACGAACGCCTCGCTGATCGGGTAGCCGAGCAGAGCGAGCGATTCCCTGGTCGAGATCCCCGGGTCACCGAGATCGAGGCCGACGGATCGCCAGAAGGCGCGGAAATTCCCGCACAGCCAGTGGCCCGTTTGGGTGAAGTACGTGCAGTCGGCTGCTGGTGGATCGGTGCTCGAGCGAGGCTGGAACGGGGGCGCGGTCTCGAGCCCGAGGGCGCGTGCCTCGTAGGCACCGAGTCGTGCGAGCTGGATCGCGAACGGCTCTCCGGCTGCGTTCGGTCGGTATTCGAGTCGGGCGAACGCGAAATCCTGCGCGAGCACAGCGGTTCCATCTTCTGCGATCGTCCACCCGGCGTTGGTGAGTGGTGCACCGAAGGTCGCCAGCCCGCCATTGCCTGCCCAGAAGGCAGCGAACTCTGGAGCAGGATCGAGCACGATCGGCTCCGGAGACGGCGGTGTTTCGGACGGGATCTCCACGACCGTAACCGCGACCGGCTGTGGAGTCGCTGTCGGCGTGGTTTGTGCCGTCGAGGGAGGAGTCGGATACGGACGGTCGCTCCTGGCCAAGCCCTGCGTGAGGAAAACCGTCCCTGACAGGGTCAGGGCGAGTGTGACGAGCAGCGCGATCCGTCGGGCACGATGTTCCTGTTCGGGGGGTGCGTCACGGGACCGATCGACCCGTGCTAGCCGGTGACGCACGTACCGGAGCTGAGGGCGCCCTGCCAGAACCAGGGCGACCGCCGACGCGGTCACGAGCGTCAGGACGAGCAGGATGTCGATCCCGCTGATGACTGTAAGGTCGACTGGTTGATTGCGGGAGAGCGCCACAGGTGCCCGCGGGCTCCAGCCGAACGTGCCAACGGCCTCGACCTGATAATCGCCGCGCGGGAGCGAATGGACTTCGCCGTGGCCCTCCGAGAGGGGAACGAGTTCGCTGCTTCCATCCGGGTATGTCAAGCGAACAGCTCGACCGACTGGTAGGCCGAGTAACGTGTCACGAACAGTGAACTCGGCACTGTAGAGCAGCAGGGTGATCGTCCAGTCCCGTTCCTCGAACGGATAGAAGCGCTGCTGCTTCCGGTTGACCACGTTGGTGCCATGCACCATGACTGCTTCGATCGACCACTGCACGGGACTAACCGCGAGGCCAGCGTGCGTCGGGATCGCTCGGCTGGCTTGGACCAGCTGAGAGGTGTCCGTGTTTCCAGCGACGGACAGCTCGCGGACTTCGCCGACACTGCTCTTGAGGACGATCCGCTCGATGCGTGTCGGATCGACTGGCCGACCGTCCAGGTCGACGAACCGGTAGTGAATCGTTGTCTCGGTGTCGTAGCCGGCTTGGAGGATCCGGTGCTTGGGGACGAGGATCGTGCGGGTGGCAGCGAACGAGTCGTCGTTCCACCGCGCGAAGGTCGCGTGGAGGTTCGGGGTGATGACCGAGCGACTCACCGAGATCTGGTAGCTTCCTGGCTCGTCGAAAGGAATCGTCACGGAGCCGTCCGGACCAGTGAAATACTGCTGGCCAGCCGCTTCGACGAGGACTCCGGAAAGTGCCGGTACCGTCCGGATCTCGAGCACGGCCGGTGCGATCGTGATCGACGTCGAAGCGGCTGCTGGAGCCAGGGAGAGCGAACCAGGATAGACGACTGTCAGGGTGTGACGGCCGACTGGTAGTGCATCGGTCAGGAGAAACTGAGCGGCACCGGCAAAGTTGGTTCGAGCCCGGCGAACCGGAACGCCGTCGACGAAAAGCTGGAGGACTTCGTTGGCGACTGCACCGTACAGTTCACCACTCGGCCCAGTGAGGCGCGCGATCACTGTGAACCGCTCGCCGACCGCTACGCTCGCCGGTGCGTCGATGAGGATCGCTGTTGGGCGTGCTGCTGCTTCGTCTGCGCGCAGCGGTGCTGTCCAGAACAGCGTCAGCAGGACGAGCACCGGAGCGAGCAGCAGGAACCGTCGAAGCATCACCGAGGTCCTTTCGTGTCGTATCGCGATGAGCGAAATCGCCTCGGGAGCCGTTTGCTCACAAAACGGAGGCGTCCGATCGGGACGAGGAATGCGACGATGCCGATACCTCCGACGAGACTGTAGATCCCGTACACGGCGCTCCGGCGAGGTTCCGGGGCAGCCGGCGGTGTTGGCCAGTCCCAGGGGATGAAGGTCGGCGCTCGCGGCGGACTCGCAAAATCGAAGGCGTTCATGATACTGGTCGCTGCCGCGTCGCGGGTGGCGAGCGGTTCGAGATCCCAGTTTTCCTCGATGAACTTCAGGATCGACGTGAAGTCGTAGGTCGTCGAATCGATGAAGCCGCGCTTGGCGTACGGACTGACGAGGAATGCAGGGACACGAAAGCCATAGCCGTACTCGTCCACCTGAGGTGGTGGGACGTGGTCGTACCAGCCGCCCCAGTCGTCGTACGTCACCATGAAGGCAGACTGGTTCCAGTAGGAACTGCGCATGAGGGCCTGGATGAGCGAGCGGACGAAGCGCTGTCCGGCCTGGATGCTGCCGGGTGGGTGCTCGCTCGCCCCGGAGGGGACGATATAGGCGACTTCGGGAAGCGTCCCGTTCTGGAGGTCCGTAAAGTACTCGTCGAGTGGAACGATATGCCCGAAGAGGTTCGGATCGTCCAGATAGCGTGGTATGGCGAGCAGCGGACACCAGACGACCTGGGCGGCGCGTGGTCCAGCGATATCGGTGCGTGTCCGGTAAGTGATCGAAGGATCGTAGTTCTGGATGTAGAACTTCCAGGTGACCCCGGCTTCTTCGAGTCGATCGAAGATCGTCACGATGTCGTTCGGGAAGCCATCGGCTGGGATACTATTCTTCTCCCCCCCAGGGACACCAGCGATCCAGTACATGTGGTTCCAGACGCTTCCGCCGTGGGCTGAACTGAAGAAGCGATCGAAGAGGACGTACTCGCTGGCGAGGTTCCAGTAGTAGGGAACATCCCGGCCGTCGTAGTAGCCCATCGCGATGCGCCCGTCCTGATTGCGTAGCCGGAGTGCCCAGATGAAGCCGTCCATCCGACCACCGTTGTACTGACGGCGGAATGTGACGACACTGTGGTCGAGGTCCTCGATCGGGAGATTCCCGATGTGGAAGGGTTCGACGCAGTCGCTGGCGGGATCCGTTGGATCGAGTGGCATGCAGGTGTCGGGTGGGATACCGTCCGCACCAGGATAGGTCCCGAAGTAGTTATCGAAGGTGTGGTTTTCCTGCATCAGCACGATAAAGTGGCGGATCGGTGTATTGGGTTCACGTCGCGCGGCGGACGCCGACTCTGTCGTGAGAGCGAGCGAGCACAGCACTGCGAGCACGAGCGCGATGCGGAGTCGGGTCATGGACGCACCTCGTAGATCACGATAACCGGTAAGTCGATCGGCTGGCCGTCCGCATCGAATGTCCGGATGCTTTCGGTATGGACGACACGGCCGTGATACCGTCGGGCATAGGTGAGGAGTTTCTCGGAGAAAAACGGCGAGCGGTTAGCCGAATAGGCATCCCAGACGATGTATTGGATGTCTCCATTCCGCAAACGGAGATCAGGGTTGACGACAGGTTCATAGGTCGGGTTACGGTGCAGCGGGTTCGGACTTACCGAAAGTCCGTACGCTTTACGATGCCCGTAGAACTGGAGGATATTCGCCAGCGACGGGCCGATGGTGAGTAACTGCGCTCCCTGTGGCGTGTGCGCGTCGACCCATGCTCCGGCTTCACGACCACCCGGGACGCCGCCCGAGCCAGCCAGGAAGGTCCCGTTCGCGGCTGCGTGGAGTTGTGTTGTCGTCGAGAACGCGAGCGACGCGGCAACGAGCAAAACGGCGCCGACTCCAGCCACGCGGCGCCAGCCAGGCCGGCTGCGGAGCATCGCCCCGGGTTGCGTTGAGCCGAGGGCAAAGAGGCGGCCGAGCGTGCGGGCAGCGAGGATCGTGACAGCGGGGGTGGTGGCGACGAGATACGGGAAGCCCTTGGTGGGCCAGACCTGGAAGAAGGCAAAGGGTACGACGACCCAGGTCACGAGCAGCGTCTCGCGCCAGCTCCAGACGCGTCGTACCGCGAACAGGCCGATGAGTGCCAGGGCAACGATCGCCAGGCCGAAGACCGGCGGAATCGTCCACAGGTAGAACCACCATTCGTGGTTCGGTCGGCGGAAGAGCTGCCAGATGAGATACTGCGCCGTGCGCTCCGTACCGCTTCCACCGGCGAGCATCGTGGACAGTGGGTGCAGGGCAACGATACCGATGAACGCGGCGAATGCTCCTACCAGGTGGCGGAAGCGGCTGGACAGTTCTGCGTGCAGTGCGAGCGTCACGATCACTGCACCCAAAAAGATGATCGCGGTTTCCTTGGTCAACACCGCGAGGCCCAGCGCGATGCCGCTGGCAACCAGCCAGCTCGGCCGGCGTGTCGCACCGTAGTGAACGAGCGCGAACAGGCTGAGCGTGACGAAAAAGGCCATCGGTCCGTCGAGGAGTGCTTGCCGTGTGACGATGACGTGATACGGCATCAGTGCGATGAAGAGTGCCGCCGTAGCACCGACCCAGCGACCAAAGAGCACGCGTCCGGTCGCGAACGTCACAACGACAGTGGCGAGCCCGAACGCGACGGCCAGCAGGCGACCCGCGAGGTCGAGGCCTTGGTAGCCGACGAACGGGATGGTGAGCGATGCGACGAACGGAAAGAGCAGCGGGTGGGCCCGGAAGAGCGGGAAGAAGCGACTGAGCGTCGGTTCGTCGGCTAATGCCGCTGCTTGTCCAAGGTAGACCGCTTCGTCGCTGTTGACTCCGTAGAGGTTCAACTGCCAGAGGCGGAGGAGTGTACCGGCGAGGAGTGCCACAGCGAACAAAATGGTAGGCCCCAGACGGTCGAACAGCGAACGAGATGCCAGGGGAGCGTGAGCTCGGTGGGTGGAGCGAGGACTCTTCGCGCGTGCGTGCAGAGCAGTCGATCCAGCCTCGTGCTGGGCGTTGGTCATCGTGAGTGTGCGGAGAATGTTCATCGGGCAATCCGTTGCTCAGTCGGCGAGACAGAAAACGGGATGAGCGTCTCGTGCTCGGTCTGGAGTGCTTCGAAACCGACCCAGGAGGCGATCGCTCGCCACCAGTCCAGTTGCGGACGGCGGAAGAGCTGGTAGGTCGCCCCCTGCACTGCGCTGGCGAGTGTCTGGCGCTCGATACTGCTGAGATCCTTCCCGAGCGGACGTGAGAGATAGTCCCGCACAGCTGGATACGGTGGGAAGCCATAGGCATCGTCCCCATTCGCCAGGAGGATCGCCAACGCCTCGTCCAGGTCGAGTGGGCGGGCAGCTTCATCGTGTCCCCGTTCGATGACGACCACATGGGCGAGGTGTGCACTGGCGCGTCGCTGCACTTGCGGGATGAGTTGCTCGATGTGGTACTTAGGCGGGGGCACGAGCCACTGCATGTAGAGATTGATCGTCGCCACCGGAAGCCGCGTCGAGGCGAGGAGCATGGCGAAGCGCCGGCCGGAGCGCGAGTGGATGCGGCTCTGGACGAAGAGGGCCAGTCGCTGCCAGCGTGTCAGTTGGGCAGTCGGTACCGCTGCGACCGTATGTCGGCTGATGGTGAGCGGCTTGGGGTAGGAGAGCACGAGCCCGTCAGCACGCAGCAGGGTGAGATCATCGTCGAGGAAGGCTCCCTGATCGCTCGACCGGCGCTGCCGCTGAAGGAGACGAAGGATCGTCGTTGTCTTGCCGGTATCGGTTCGGGCCGTTACCAGGGTGGCTCGATCACCGTTGGCGACGCAGGCAGCGTGGACGAGGGCATAACCGTGCCGGACGAATGTCCAGCGCAGGATCGGCTCGAGCACGTTCGTGTAGAGGACATGCGGCGAGTGCCGCAAGGCTGGTGAGACCGTGATGCGGATCGGCTCGGCGAGATCAGCTTCGAACCAGAAGCCGAAGGGGCCGAGCCCGTCGTCGTACCGAACAGTGCGCGGTTGGGTCGCGTTCGGGGAGACGTCGACCCAACCGAAGCGGCCGATCGGCCCAGGTGAACGGCGACCACCGACCTCGATCGTGATGTCGGGCTGCTCCACCGCCTCGACCCGGAAGCGCTCGAGTTCCGGTAGCCGGACGGGGGACTGGACGCGGAGAATGCCATGCAGATCGTACGCATACGTGCGCCGCTGTGTCGGCCAGATCCAGGCGGTCGCCATGCCGAAGCGCAGGACGGCGAGCGCGCCGAGCGAGAGGATGTTCGACAGCAGGTAGTAGATACCGACGAACGAGGTGAGAAAGACGAGAAGCGGCCCGCGCACGAGAAGCCCCGCGATGTTCGCTGCCATGAAAAGAGACAGTCGGCTTACCCAGTGTCTCCCAGAGCGCCGGTCGGGAAACACCAACCGGTCGGTAAGCGTGTAGTTCCAGAGGCTCGAGACGAGCGTGGCGCCGGCTGCACCGACCAGGTAGTGGAGCCGTCCGAGTTCGACCAAGCTCAGGAGCGCTAGCGTGTTCACGGCCAGGCCAGTCGTGCCGACAGCTGCGAAGCCAGCGAAGCGGGCGCGCTCCTCACCGAGTCGCAAGGTTGCGAGATGCCCGAGGTACCGAAAGCCCTCGCGGAGGCTCGCCTTGCTCTGTCCGGCGTGGCGGTGCCCGAAGACATAGCTGACCTCGGCGACACGGAGCTGCGGATGACGCACAAGAATTTCGAGGAGAATCTTGAAGCCGCGCGGCCGCAAGGCGTCGATCCGGAGCTGGTCGCGGCGGACGAGGAAGAACCCGCTCATCGGATCGGTGACGGTCCGCAGGCGGAGTGGAAACGCCAGGCGCGCGAGCGTCGTCGAGGCACGAGAAATGGCGAACCGCAGGACGTCGAGTCCACGTGCCTGCCCGTCGTCGCGGTAGCGTGAGCCGACGACGAGATCGACTCCGTAGAGCTGTGCAGCCGCGAGGAGGCGTGGAACGAGTTCTGGCGGGTGCTGCAAGTCGGCATCCATCACGCCGACCCACTCGCACTGCGCGGCACGGAGCCCGGCCAGCACAGCACCGCCGAGTCCCCCATCGCGGGTGCCAGGTGGACGGTGGATGAGTCGGATACGTTCGTCGCGAGCAGCCTGCACGTTGACTCGTTGCGGTGTCTCGTCGTCGCTGTCATCGACGAATACGACCTCCGAGCCCGGCGGAAGCTGAGGCAGGAGGAGTGCCAACAACGGCTCGACGTTGTCGGCTTCGTTCCGGGTGGGAACGATCATGCTGACTGGGGGAAGTGTCGCGGGTGTGACCTCGAGTCCTGCTGTCGGTATGGTGGTTGTTGGTCTCTGTTGGTGGACCTTCATCGAAAACCCTCCCTCTGGGTACGCATCGACCGAACCGTCGGGGCCAGGCACGGATGGGTGGTTCCCTGCTGGACGGTGGAGCCGTGCTTGCAGAGCATCCGAAACGGGGATGACCGTGCAGTGGACGCCTTGGGCCGAAGCCCTTCCCTTCTCCGTGTCGGCTCGTTCACACGATCGACACAACCCAGCATGACGGAAACGGTGTCGAACTACCAGCTCGTTGGTTTCTCGGAATGTGCTCGTTGGGTGCTCAAGGAGTACTCAGTGGCGAGCTGGGCTCAGCTCGCCGAGGGGCGAAACGTGAGCCAGAGGAGCCCAGCGATGCCCAGGCAGGCGAGGATCAGGAAACCGAGGAGGACGATCACGAGGAGCACTGCTCGATCGAAGTCGTCACCCGTTCGCATCGGATCGTTCCGTTCGCGTTCGACCGCACGTTCGTCTGATCCTAGCACAGGTTCCGTATCGGAAGCCTGTGTGGCCGGTGAACGAGCAGCGTGTCGACCGATTCCTTGTCGAGGCGAGAGCGGGTTCGCTGCGGTCAGTTGAGGGTCCACATCTTGCGCTGCACGGTCACGGCCCATATGACAGCAGAAGACCTCTGTGCGGTGTCCAGCGTCGCCTCCGGTCGCTGGCGGGCAGGCCGGCAGCATGCTACCGAGCATGCCGTCACGATGTTCCCCCTGTGAACGGGCAATTCCTTTAACCCGGGGTGAGGGGGGGCCGCAGGCGCGGGTACGTGGTTCGGTTCCCGGCCCGTCACGGCCGGACGGGTCACGCACGCGTGACCCGACGGGTCGGGCACGCCCGACCCCTACAGGGAATGGCGGTAGTCGAGCCGGGCCGGTGGGCGATCAGCAGGCGACCGTCGGCAGCTGACCGCACCCGTGTAGGGGCGCCGTGTGCGTTACCCCTCCGTGCCGACAGGCGCGGGTATGCCACCGGTGGCGTGCTGGGCCCGTCACGGCCCCCTCACCCTGCATCGCTCTGCTCGGCACCCCGTCCACGTATCTCCTCGTAGGGGCGACGCGTGCGTCGCCCGTCCGCGCCGAGAGGCGCGGGCAGCGACAGGCCATGACACCGCACCCGGTTGACACCCCTCACCCCCGCGTCGCTCGTGCTCGGCACCCCCTCTCCCGCAGCGCGCGGGATAGGGGGCCGGGGGTGAGGAAGTCGGCCGTGAACACCGCCCGGACGCCCCGCACGGCCCGCGGGCGTGGTTCGGTTCCCGGCCCGTCACGGCCGGACGGGTCACGCACGCGTGACCCGACGGGTCGGGCACGCCCGACCCCTACAGGGGTGGCGGTGGTCGATCGGGTGTCGGTGGGCGATGAGGCAGACCACCGTTGGCAATGCGTGTCACTTGGAAACCACCCCTCACCCCCGCCTCGCTGCCGCTCGGCACCCCCTCTCCCGCGCGGTGCGGGGGAGGGGGCCGGGGGGTGAGGGGGCTCCAGCGCGTGCCGCGTGTGGGCATGGGTCGCGGGTCGGTGGCCCAGTTTCCCGGCCCTACCGGGCCGGACGGGTCAGGCACGCCTGACCCGGCGGGTCACGCACGCGTGACCCCTACAGGAACGGCGGCGGTCTTCGAGGTGGCGGTGGACGATCGACAGGGAACCGTTGGCGACCGATCACACGGTGTAGGGGCGACGCGTGCGTCGCCCGCATTCCCATGTAGGGGCGAGGCACGCCTCGCCCAGCCGCGCCGAGAGGCGCGGGAATGTGGTTGGTTTTCCGGCCCTGACGGGCCGGACGGGTCACGCACGCGTGACCCCCTATACGGGACAACGGTGGGCGATGGGGTGGGGGTGGTCCGTCGGCTGGCAACTGTGGGTAACCGACCGCACCGTGTCTGGCCGAAACCGCCTGCCGGTCCCGCGCCTCCAGCGCGGACGGGCAACGCACGTGTCGGCCGCGATGTGAACGAGCTTTCAGGCTGGGGTGAGCGCGAGTGGACGAACGGGCGAACCGGTCGCCCCGGTGAGTTGGAGCGGGGTGCAGATGAACGTGAACCGGTACGTACCGTGGGCAGCGAGCTCCTCGAGCTGGAGATTTTCGATGATCGGAATGCCGTGTTGGACCAGGAAGATGACGTGCCCAGGGAGATCGCAGCCGAGTGCCTCATCGACGAGGCCAGGCAGATCCCAGGTCATCGTGTCGCAGCCGACGACGCTCGGCTGGTGCGCGGCGAGCCAGCGTGAGGCGTCGGGGCCAATGCCGGGCGCATTGAGGTAGCGCTCCGGATCATGCCAGAAGCGGCCGTTGCCAGTGCGAACCAGGAGCGCCATCCCGGGCCGGAGCGTCAACCCCTGGCGTGTGCACCACTCCTCGAGGTCGGCAGTCGTCACCAGGTCACCCGGTTCCAGGGCAGCGACACCGCGCAGGGCTGGGATATCGAAGAGCACGCCGGGAACAACGAGCGGCGCAAGCGTTTCGGCACCGAGCTGGGTGAAGCCACGCGGTGTCGCTACCGCGATCGCGTCGATACCACCGTAGAGCTGGCCTCGCCACGCTTGGTGGCAGGGTGCGTCGATGTGCGTGCCGGTATGCTCCATGAGCAGCGCCATGCCGGAGGCCGATGAGCGATGACCGGCCGTGGGGGCAAGGGGCGGATCGCTGTGCCGGCGGTGGAGCGCGTAGTAATAGCCGGGCCGGTGAGCGGGATACACTGGCATCTCCGGTGTCCGTGGCTGTTCTAGGTCGAAGACGAGCACCGGTTGCCCAGCGAACGAACCGTGGTGCGGCATGGCCACCTCCGTTCCGTCACCCTCGCCGGTTGGTTCGCTCGAGGTATTCCATCGCGGTGCGGTAACGCTGGCTGTCGATCATCCCGCTCTCGTAGTAATAGGTGAGCATGGTACGCAGTCGCAGGATCGGCAGGACGTGGTAGCCATGGGCCTGGAGGCGCTCGGTTCCGCCTTGCTCACGGTCGATCAGGACAATGAAATCGCGGACGGTCAGTCCGGCTTCTTCGAGGATCCGAGCGGTGCGGAGCAGGCTGGTACCGCCCGTCATGAGATCGTCGATGACGAGGACAGTCTGGCCAGGGACGATGCGCCCTTCGAGCGCCGGCTCCTGCGCATCGGGTCGCACGTAGATGAGCGGGGTGTCACTCACCAGTGCGTAGGCGGTCGCCAGGTGCAGGCCACCCATCGGTACGCCAGCGACGGCGGCGAACGAGGCGAGCCGGGGGCGACGACGTGCCTGATCGGCTTGAATTTGATGGTGAATCAGGTTCGCGATCCGGCGCAGCAGGGCCGGTTCGCTGATGAGGACGCGCGGGTTGATGTACACCGGAGAGCGCCCAGCGGTCGGGCCGAGGTCGAACTCGCCGAAGAGGACGCCACCGAGTTCGAAGAGCGCACGCGCGATGTCGAGGTTGGTTTCTGCGCCGAACAACACTGTTCTCCCACCTCCGTCGAGTCGGGTGTCTCAGCCATACGAGTGGTGCGCGACACAGCCAGACACGCGCGACCAGCAACCGGTCACGAGCGCTACCCTCATTCTGGTCGCAGGTGGGTGTGTCTGCACTGGCTCACCCGACACACCTGATACGTGGTTCGTAGTATAAACGGGAAAGGTGTATTGCGTGGACTACGTCGCGGCTCTCCGTTTTCTCCGTGATCGGGCAGGCTACGACCGCGGTTTCGTCGCGAACCCCTTCGCTGACGAAGGAATCGGCCTGGCACGCACGGCCTGGCTCTGCGCTGTCCTGGGTGACCCGCAGCAACGTTACCGGAGTGTGCACATCGCCGGTACCAAGGGCAAGGGCTCGACCGCGGCGCTCCTTACCGCCATGCTCCGCGCCGCGGGCTATCGCGTCGGTCTGTACACGTCGCCGCACCTGCACACGCTGCGCGAGCGCGTGCAGATCGACGGGCAACCGATCGCTCCGGAGACGTTCGGCCAGCTCATGGCCGAACTCGCCGAGGTCGATGCCCGGCTGCAGCGGGCGCATCCGGAGTGGGGTGCTGCGACGGCGTTCGAGCTCGTCACGGTCCTCGCTTTCCTCGCCTTCGCACGCGCCGGTGTCGATGTCGGGGTGATCGAGGTGGGGCTCGGTGGACGGCTCGATGCGACGAACGTCATTCTGCCCGATGTCGCTGCGATCACGCGGATCGGCTACGACCATATGGCGATCTTGGGTTCGACGCTCGCAGCGATCGCTCGCGAGAAGGCCGGGATCATCAAGCCGGGGCGTCCGGTCGTCTCGGCACCGCAGGAAACGGAAGCGGCTGCAGCGATCGAAGCAGTGGCCCGTGAACACGGTGCGCCGCTCTGGCTCGGTGGCCGCGACTGGCACGTGGCCGGGAACTGGGAGCAGTTCACGTTCCGGGCCCCGAGATGGGAGCTTTCTGGTCTGTGCTCGAATCTGCGCGGGCATCACCAGGTCGAAAACGCTGGCGTGGCGCTGGCGACGCTTCCCTGGCTCGCGGAACGGGGCGTGACAGTTTCCGAGCCGGATATCCGCCAGGGACTCGCGACGGCGCAGTGGCCCGGGCGCCTGGAGGTCCTGCGCGAACGGCCGCTCGTCGTGGCAGACGGGGCGCACAACCGGGAGTCGGCCAAACGCCTGGCCGGGGCGGTACGCGAGTGTTTCCGCTGGGCGCGCCTGTGGCTGGTGCTCGGGGTCATGCGCGACAAGGAAATCGAACGGATCGTCGCAGCACTGGCACCACTGGCCGATGCGGTCTTCGTGGTCGAGCGCTTCGCGCCGCGGGCAGCAGCAGCCGAGCGTCTGGTCGCTGCCTGGCAGGGAGCGGCACCCGAGAAGCCGGCCTGGACGTTCCAGTCGGTGGCGGCGGCTCTCGCGGCAGCGCTCGACCAGGCGGGACCGGACGACCTCGTCCTGGTGACCGGCTCGCTGGCGATGGCGGCCGGGGCGCGCGAAGCGCTGGGGCTAGCGGTGAGCGATCCGCGGGAGCACGAGGTGCTGCTCGGTTGAGGGTACCGGGCCGGAGATCTGGTAGACTCGGGGTGGTCTGCCCCGAGGTGTAGCGATGAGCGAGCATCCTGCGGAGGAGGAACGAGCGCCGGAGCCGCTGACGCCCGGTGCGATGCGGCCGGGAAGGCGAGCGTGGCGCATCGTGCTGCTCCTGTCACTCGTCTCGGTGTTCGTCATCGGTGGGTGGGTCGGCTGGTATCTCTTTCGGCTGGGGCGTGCGGCCAACGAGGCATTCCACGATATTTTCGTCACCCCCGCTCCCCGACCGGCTGTGGGCGTGACTGCAACGGCACGACCGACCGCAGCTCCGACGACGATCCGTCTGGCGACTCCTACCCCCACACCGACGGAGCTCCCGCGCTGGGAGGGCAACGAGCCGGTGACGCTGCTCCTCATCGGCGTCGACACGACGCCGGAACGGGCTGGCGAGGGGGCACTGCCGTTGGCCGACGCGATCATCCTGGCACGGGTCGATCCGGTCGCCAGGACAGCGGTGCTGCTGTCGATCCCGCGGGATCTCCTGGTCGAGATTCCTGGTGTGGGGTGGGATCGAATCAACGCAGCCTACGCCTACGGTGAAGCGAACGGTACGAGCGGGCCGGCCCTGCTCATGGCGACGGTCGAGCAGAATTTCGGGGTGCACGTCGATGCGTTCGCGCAGGTCGACTTCACGGGGTTCGTTCGTGTGGTCGATCTCCTCGGCGGTGTGGTGGTCGACGTACCAGCGCCCATCAAGGACGACGAATTCCCTGGGCCTGCCTTTACCTACCAGCGCCTCTACTTCAGCGCCGGTCTCCAGCGGCTCGACGGGCAGCGGGCACTGGCCTACGTGCGGACCCGGCATGACGACAACGATCTGGCACGCGGTGTGCGACAGCAGCAGGTGCTGCGGGCGCTCCGGGCTCAGGCGATCCGGGTCGATGCGCTGCGCCGTGCGCCGGAACTGCTCGCTGCAGTGGGTGACACGGTGCGCACGGATCTCACGCCCCGGCAGGCGCTCGCCCTGGCGCGGTTGGGGCTGGAGCTCTCGCCGGATGCGATCGTGTCGGCATCGCTGGCGGGTTTCGTTTCCGACGTGACGCTTCCCAGTGGCGCAGCGGTGCTGGTCGGGAACTGGCCGGCGATCCGGAGCGAGGTGGGGCGTCTGTTCGGTACCACCGGTTCCCCCTAGAACCAGCAGTGTGCGGTAGGCTTGGGGTACCGGACCAGCTCCCCGCCGGGGCGGCCCGGTTACTCGGGAGGAGGAGCCGAGATGAGGCGTCGGGCATTTCTGGTGTGGCTCGCGGCTGGTGCCAGCGGGGCGATCGTCGCTTGCCGGGGCGAGGCGACACCGACAGCCAGCGTGGGGCAGACACCGACCCTGCCAGCGACGCAACCAGCCGTCGTGCCGACCCCGACTGCTTTGCCGGCCACGACACCGGTCGCAGCGACGGTGACGCCGGTGCCGACCGCATCGCCGGTTGCCGACTTCCTCGTCTCGCTCTATTTCCTGCGGGACGAGCGTCTCGCCGTCGTCCGTCGCCCGGTCACCCGGACGCCGCGAGTCGGGACGGCGGCGCTGGAAGCGCTGCTGGCTGGCCCGACTCCCCAGGAAGCGGCGTGGGGCTTCACGACCGAGATTCCATCGGGTACGCAGCTGCGCGATCTCGCGATCGCGGACGGCATCGCGACGGTCGATCTCTCCTCCGACTTTACGAGCGGTGGCGGGTCATTCTCGATGCGGGCACGCGTGGCGCAAGTCGTCTTTACGCTGACGCAGTTCTCCTCGGTCGAAGCGGTGCGCTTCCGGATCGACGGGCAGCCGGTCGAGGCGATCGGCGGTGAAGGGGTTGTCGTCGACCCGCCGCCGGGACGTGCTGCGTTCGAAGACCTGCTCCCGCTCATCTTCGTGGAAGCACCGGGGCCGGGTGAAACGGTGCGAAGTCCGCTCCGCGTGACCGGGAGCGCCAACACCTTCGAGGCGATGTTCATGGTCCGCCTGAGCACTGCGGACGGTACGGTCTTGTACGAGGGACCGGCGATGGCGACGTCCGGGAGCGGGACGCGCGGGACGTTCGATCTGACGATCGCGTTCGACGTGGCCGAGCCGGTCGACGGAACGCTCCGTCTCTGGGAGTACTCGGCGCGGGATGGCTCGGAAATCAATGTGGTGGAAATTCCGTTGCGGCTCGAGCCGTGAGGAGGAGCGACGGGATGGAAGTGCGCGAGCACGTGGAAGCGCTGGGTGACCTCTGGCTTTGGGTCGCTGAAGCTGGGCTGGAGGAAGCGCCACCGGTCCTCCTGATCCATGGCCTCTACGATCGCTGGGAGACCTGGGAGCCGGTCGTCCCCGCGCTCGCTGAACACTTCCGGGTGATCGCGTTCGACTTGCGCGGCCATGGGCGCAGCTCGCAGCCGGCTGGTGGGTACGCGTTGCGCGACTATGCTGACGACGCGGTTCGGCTGCTCGCACGCTTACGGCTTCGCGAACCGGTGGTCGCGATCGGGTTTTCTCTCGGCGCGCTGGTTGCCATCGTGCTCGCTGCCGAGCGGCCAGAACTGGTGCGTGCGGTGGTGCTGGAGGACCCGCCGATCGCGCCGCCGAACGAGGGGATGCGGGTCTGGCTGGAGGCGTTGCTGGAGGCCAAGCGAGCCGGTATCGAAGCGGCGTACGAGCTGGCGCGCGAACTCGATCCGGACGGCTCACCCGAGGAATGGCAGCGCAGCGCGCTCTGGCTGTGCAGTACTGCCGATGGGCCGATTCTGGCCCTCCTCGACGAGGGTCGGCAACCGGAGCCGCTCGAACTCCTCCCGCACATCACCCAACCGGCGCTGATCTTGCAGGCTGACCCGACTGCCGGTGGAGTGCTGGACGACGAGACGGCGGAGCGCGTACTCGCCCAGCTCCGGCACGCCCGCCGTGTCCAGTTCCCCGGTTGTGGCCACGCGATCCACCGCGATTGTCCCGAGGCGTTCGTCGCGGCGGTGCTCGATTTCCTCGGTCAACTCGAACGTCCAGCCACGGGCGAGAATCTGGGCCTCAAGCGTCCAGGCTCCTGAGCGAAACACCATTCGCTCGCGCCGGCACAGGCTGACCCAGAGTGCGGCTAGAGGTAGTGCACTGATCTCCCTGCCGCGCGGACATTCTTGGGAGTTCACCGTCCCCCGCGTGAGGAGAGCTGGCGTCGCAGCTTGCGTCGTGCCGAGTACCGGACACAGTATCGTCTGACCACTGCTGTAGCACAGTGCTGTCCAGCCCATGCTCGTCCTGATCGAGGTGCGGGGCTCGAGGTCACCCGGGTCATCGACCTGTCGCGACCGGTCGCGGACGTTGCCGAACGCGCGGACAGCACGGCACGGTTCCGCATCGAGGAGCCGGAAGCGTCAGCGCTCGTAGACCGTGACTGGTGCTGAGATCCGAAGGCTCGTGGTCCGACTGCGACACGATAGCTGTCGTTTGGTTGCACTGGACGCAGTTGCTGACCAGTGAGCGATCAGCGCTCCAGCAGCGTGTCGAGGATCGCGAGCCAGTCGTCCGGACGCTCGAGGTGCACGGTGTGCCCGGCCTCCGGTACGACGATGTGCTGGCTGCGCCGGATCCGCCCGGCCATGTCGCGACCGATGGCGACGTACTTGCTGTCG
>Ga0066871_100296_pt1 | contig 37405 bp, 40 predicted proteins | sample CeladaPassage60B_FD_62209 | JGI IMG/M metagenome (GOLD analysis project Ga0066871, IMG submission 62209) | Cellulose-adapted microbial communities from the Joint BioEnergy Institute, USA - Passage3 60B | ecosystem: Engineered > Bioreactor > Continuous culture > Unclassified | place: USA...
TACCAGCAAGCCGTTTTGCTCGGGATTGTCCTGGGATTCCTGGCACGGGTTTACATGTTGCGGACCGATTACCGCCAATATCCGACCTACCCGCACGGCCGAATCATCCATTTGGCTCTGGGTTTTATTGCCGCAAGCCTCGGAGCGGTTGCGGTCCCCGCTCTGGCCGAAAGGGATTTTACAGCGGTCACCTTTCTGACGTTGGCCGCGCAACAATTTCGCGATGTGCGGAACATGGAAAGAGAAATGCTCAGCAAAATGGATCGGGATGAGCTGGTTCCCAGAGGCGCTTCGTATATCGAGGGGATCGCCATGGTATTTGAGGGAAGGAACTATTTGGTCATCCTGACAGCATTGCTCGTTTCCATGTTCACGTACTTGTTCCATCCATGGATGGGGGTGGTCGTGGGATTCTTTTGCCTTCTCCTGGATCGGTTCTTCATGTCTGGAAAATCGATTGGACATATTGCGGAAATCCATGAGGCTCCGGTGCATTTCAAAGGGGCATTGCTGTACGTTGGTGACATCGTGATCATGAATGTGGGCCTTTCTGCCAATCAGAACCTGATCCTGGAAAAAGGACTTGGACTGATTCTGAAACCCAAAAATCAGGATGCCCGGATCACGCTTTCCCACCTCGGGCAAAGACAGGCCATCCTCCACGATGCCACCACCATTCTCGGCGTTTACCGCGACGCCGGGACCCCCGCGCTGGTTCCCATGGCCAAGCTGGACCTGGAAGACGGCCGTGTCGGCATTTTCCTCTTGCCGCAAGATAAAAACATCGAAAAAGCGGTCCAACTGATTAAGCGGGTTCCGATTTTGGAAAGTGCAGTCCGGCGTCCCTCTCAGGCAGCAGTCAACCAGCGGCGATGAACGGTGACCCAATCCTGGTATGAAAGGGGAGGACAATGGCCAGCCTGGAAAAAACCATACTGGCGGTGATCACCACCGACCCCAATCGGGTGGGGGGTGGCGTGCCCATTTTTTATGCCGACAACCGGGAGGAAATGGAGGTTATCGGCACCCATCTGGAAGTGATCTTGGATGCGATGGTTCATGAGTTGGAAGAAGGGATGTTTATCGTTGTCAAACACGCTTGAAACGGGTACACAATTGCGGTAGGATTGATTTGCCAAGCAGTAACACAAGCATTTTATTGTCGACACGGAAAGGATTCAGGAACATGGCGAAACCGACAGTGGCCATAGTTGGCCGACCCAATGTGGGAAAATCCACGTTATTTAACCGGCTCGTTGGCGAACGGATCGCCATCGTCGAAGACAAACCGGGGATTACACGGGATCGCATTTACAGCAACGCCGAATGGCGGGGGCGAGAGTTTCTTTTGATAGACACTGGGGGAATTGAACTGGGCAGCGAGCATGAAATGGCGGAACAAATTCGCCAACAGGCGGAGCTGGCAATGGATGAGGCGGATGTCATTCTGTTTCTGGTCGATGGCAAAGCCGGAATGACACCTGCCGATCAGGATGTGGCAGCGATGCTCTACCGCACCAAGAAGCCGATCATTCTCACCGTGAACAAGGTGGATCACCAGAATCAGTTAAGCCAGATGTACGAATTTTACGAGTTGGGATTGGGAGAGCCCGTCCCCATTTCAGCTGAGCATTCCAGGGGGTTGGGAGAACTCCTGGACCGGTTGATGGCCTCTTTTCCGGAGCAGGAGGAGGAGGAATATCCCGGCGATACGATCCGGATTTGCGTCATTGGCCGTCCCAATGTGGGGAAGTCTTCGCTGGTCAATGCCATCCTCGGCGAGGAGCGCGTGATTGTCAGCCCGATCGCCGGCACCACGAGAGACGCCGTTGACACGCCGTTTGAGGTGGATGGACAATCCTACGTTCTGATTGACACGGCGGGGATGAGAAAGAGAGGAAAAATTTATGAATCGACGGAAAGGTACAGCGTGCTGCGCGCCCTGAAAGCGATTGAACGTTCGGATGTGGCCCTTCTGGTCATCGACGCGCAGGAGGGTGTGGTGGAGCAAGACAAACGCATCGCCAGTTTCGCCCATGAAGCAGGATGCGGGAGCCTGGTGGTGGTCAACAAATGGGACGCGATTGAAAAGGAAACGGCGACGGCCCAGCGATATACGGAGCAGATTCGTATCCATATCCCTTTCTTGGACTACGCTCCCATTCTTTTCATTTCCGCCAAGACCGGACAACGCGTGCACACCATTCTTCCGCACGTCAATCACGTGGCAGAACAGCACAGCCGCCGCATTCCCACTTCGCTGCTGAACGATGTGGTGGCAGATGCGCTGATCAGCACCCCCCCTCCCAGCAGAAGAGGAAGAAAGTTGCGGATCCATTACGTGACACAGGTATCTGTGAAACCGCCGACATTTGTCTTTTTCGTCAATGATCCGGAATTGTTCCACTTTTCCTACCAGCGATATTTTGAAAACCGCTTCCGCGAAGCGTTCCAGTTTACCGGGACGCCGCTGAGGTTCCTCATCCGCAAGCGTTCCTAATGCCCTGTTGAATTGTATATTTACCCATTGTGGAGGGGAGAAGCCGCCATGTTTATTTTCACGGTTGTCATGATGAGTCTTGTGGCTTATCTGCTCGGTTCGGTCAGTTTCGGGCTGCTGATCGGCAAATGGTTTTCCGGGATAGACGTCCGGCAACATGGGAGCGGCAATGCCGGCGCAACCAATATCTCCCGCGTGCTGGGCACGGGTCCAGGCCTCGTCGTATTGCTCCTGGACGGATTGAAAGGGTATTTGCCCGTGCTCCTCGCGCTGGCTTTCACCGATGGTCATTTGACCGCCGCGATGTTGGTGGGGATTGCCGCCATCATCGGGCACATCTGGCCGATTTATTTTGGCTTTCGCGGCGGAAAGGGCGTGGCCACCACGATCGGGGTGATGTTGGGAATCTCCTTCTGGGCGACGCTGATTGCAGGGGCGATTACCTTGCTTGTCATCGCCATTACGCGTTATGTCTCTCTGGGCTCTTTGTTGCTGGTTTTCCTGCTGCCTTGGCTGCTCCTTGCCTTGGGAAAGGGATTGGCTGTTTTTTTCCTTTCCCTGCTGTTGATGGCGCTTGTTTTCTGGAAACATCGGGAAAATATTCAACGTCTCCTGCAGGGCCGGGAGCACAAATTTGGCAAACGGGTACAATGACGGCCGCACTTGGTTGAAGCGATTCGTCGCCGATCCGCTCGGCCGCCGAGAGTAAAAAAGTGGGGTGGCACCATGGGGAAAATCGCTGTCATCGGCGCGGGGAGTTGGGGAACTGCCTTGGCCACCGTACTGGCATCCAATGGCCACCAGATTTATCTTTATGCGCGAAACAGAGAGCGGGTAGAAGAGATTAACACCAAACGGACCAATCAGCGCTACCTGCCCGGAATCAGCTTGCCGCCGGGCATCACGGCGACCAGTAAAATGGCTGTCGCCATCCAGGATGCAGAAGCCGTTTTTTTGGTTGTCCCTTCCCAATCGGTGCGTTCCGTGAGCCGGGACGTGGCGCCCTATCTGCATCCCGATGCCCTCTTGGTGCATGCCGTCAAGGGGTTTGAACTGTCCAGCCGCAAGCGAATTTCTACTGTGCTGCGGGAGGAGCTGGGCGAAACCAAGGCGATTGCCGTGTTGTCAGGTCCCAGCCATGCCGAGGAAGTGGCCCGTCGATTGCCGACCACCGTCGTCGTCGCCAGCGATGATGTCCACGTCGCCGAAAAGGCGCAGGATTTGCTCATCAACACCTCTTTTCGCGTGTATGTCAACCTGGACCCGATTGGTGTGGAGGTCAGCGGTGCCCTGAAAAACGTCATCGCCATCGCTGCGGGCTTGTCGGATGGCCTGGCCTTTGGGGACAATGCCAAGGCGGCTCTGATCACCAGAGGGTTAGCCGAAATCACGCGCCTTGGGGTGGCGATGGGAGCATCGCAAGCCACCTTTTCCGGGCTGGCCGGGGTGGGAGATTTGGTGGTTACTTGTACAAGCAGGCTCAGCCGCAACTGGCGGGCTGGTTTCCTTTTGGCTCAGGGGAAGAGCCTGCAACAGGTGCTGGACGAACTGGGAATGGTGGCGGAAGGCGTCAAGACGACGCAGGTGGCTTACCAGTTGGCCCGGCACTACAACATCGACATGCCGATTACAAGCCAGTTGCACCAGGTGCTTTTCGCAGCGCGTTCACCCCGGGAAGCCGTGGAATCCCTGATGAGCCGACTCCGCCGCCATGAAATTGAGTTATTAGATGAGATCACACCTTTCCGCAGAATCACATAAACTGATGTCAAAAGAGACCCAAACGGGGATACAGTCACGCACGGATAAGAGGGAGGAAAACGTCCCTCTTTTTTATTGTCCTGGGTAATTGGTATAATGAATCGAGAATGGTTAGAAGTTGAGGTGTCTTGCCGATGATTTCGATGCTCTATGCACTGCTGGCCATTGCCCTGATGTTTCTAGCCAATTTGCTGATCACCTCCGCGCGCCGCCGGGAAAAAGGCTGGGTGCGCACGCTGATGTCGGTCTGCGCTTATTTGCTGCTCCCCCCGATTTTTCTTTTTGCCCTCATCGCGTTGCTTTAACGGACGTCGCAAAAGCATGATGTTGTTTAGGCCAGAAGGTGTTTACGCGAAGGGGCGTTGATAGATGAAAAAAGCACTGCTGTTTGCATTGATTCCGGCCTTCCTGTTCCTTCTTTCAGGCTGCCTTTATCCACAAGAGAAGCGAATCGAAAATCAGATGCCTGTCCCCGAGCGCGTCAAATGGGTCCAGGAGGCCGTTGACGCGTATCGCAAGCAGACAGGCGTGTTGCCGATTCAGACCAGGGAAGCGAATACCCCCATTTACGAGAAATACCCGATCGACTTTGGCAAGTTGGTGCCCAAATACCTTCCTTACATACCGGGAGATGCTTTCGAGCAGGGAGGAACGCACTTATACGTTCTGGTTGATCCTGAAAACCACCCGAAAGTCCGGCTGCTTGACGTTCAAACGGCGCAAATCGTCGCTGACGTCCAGAAGGCAACCGATCTTTACTGGATAAAAAACCATCGGCTTCCCGCGACGGAGGTGCGCTATTTTCCGCAATTTTTTAATGTCGAGTTTGAAAAACTCGGGATGCAGGACATTCTCATCCAGAGCCCCTTTACCGGCCATTATTTGCCGCTGATCATGGATCAGGTGGGCCACATTGGTGTCGACTACGCGCAAGATATCGCCATGTTTCTGGAAAAAACGGATCCGGAAAAATGGCAGGACCGGGATTTGCGGGAGTTGTTGGTGGAACAATCCCTTTTTGTGCCAGTCAAATCCTTTCCTTACCGGCTGGTCGACGGAAAGCCCACGCCGCAGCTTCTCTCCTCACAACAATCATCCCCGGAAAAATCCTCCCCGGAAAAATCCAAGGATGGCAAACAGGGTGACAAACAGTAAGTTGGATGGTGCATCATCTTTCCATGTCTGGCCAAACAGACATGGTTTTTTTATCGGCGAAAGCGGCTGGCAGGGAAGATTTTAGACATAGTTCAAAAACACTGTCATATATTTATACCGTCCAAATGTACGAACATTTGATATAGAAACTGCCATTCTCATTCCGCAAGGAGGGAATCACGTGGAAAAACTGGCCCTGTTTAAGGATATTGCTGAACGCACCAACGGCGATGTGTATCTGGGGGTTGTCGGCGCGGTGCGCACAGGGAAATCGACATTTATCAAACGATTCATGGAACAATTGGTTATTCCAAACATACCCAATGAAGCAGAGCGGGTCCGGGCCATTGATGAATTGCCTCAAAGCGCCGCCGGGAGGACCATCATGACGACGGAACCCAAGTTCATCCCCAATCAGGCGGTGGAAATTTTCGTCGATGAGAGCCTGTCTGTCAATGTCAGACTGGTTGACTGCGTCGGTTATGCGGTGAAGGGCGCCAAAGGGTACGAAGATGAAAATGGCCCCCGGATGATCCAAACGCCCTGGTTTGAAGAAGCCATCCCTTTTCAGGAGGCGGCTGAGATAGGAACGCGCAAGGTCATCCAGGAACATTCCACTTTGGGAGTGGTTGTCACCACGGACGGTTCCATTACCGAAATTCCGCGTGAAGAGTATGTGGAACCGGAGGAACGGATTGTCCAGGAACTGAAGGAAGTGGGAAAACCGTTTATCGTGATTCTCAATTCCATCCACCCCAATGATCCGGAAACCCTGCAACTGCGAGCGGAACTGGCTGAGAAGTACGACGTTCCCGTTTTGGCGCTCAGCGTCGCCACGCTGACCGAACAAGACATCCTTTCCGTGTTCAGGGAAGTGTTGTTTGAGTTTCCGGTCAACGAAGTCAACGTCAACCTGCCCAGCTGGGTCATGGTGCTGAAGGAAGACCACTGGCTGCGCAACAATTTTGAAACGGCCATTCGAGAAACGGTGGAAGATATTCAGCGGCTGCGGGATGTGGATCGGGTGGTCGGCAAGTTTGCAGAATATGAATTCATTGTCAAGGCTTCACTGTCCGAAATCAATATGGGCCAGGGGATCGCCGACATCGATCTCTATGCGCCCGACGAATTGTACGATCAGGTTCTGACGGAAATTGTGGGCGTGGAGATCCAGGGCAAAGATCACTTGCTGCAATTGATGCAGGACTTTGCCATCGCGAAGCGGGAATATGATCAGATTAAGGAAGGGCTGGCGATGGTGCGCAGCACGGGTTACGGCATTGTTCCGCCGACCTTGGAAGAGATGCGGCTGGAAGAACCAAAACTGATCCGCCAGGGTTCCAGGTTTGGCGTTCAATTGAAAGCGACGGCAGCCGCCATCCATATGATCCGCGTCGATGTCGAATCTGAGTTTTCACCCATTATCGGCACGGAAAAGCAAAGCGAGGAACTGATTCGTTACCTGATGCAGGACTTTGAAGAAAATCCGTCCAAAGTCTGGGAGACCGACATGTTTGGCCGTTCGCTGCATTCCATCGTCCAGGAGGGCATTCAGGCCAAGTTATCGATGATGCCGGAGTATGCCCGCTACAAGTTTCAAGAAACGCTGGAGAAAATCGTCAATGAAGGATCAGGCGGGATGATCGCCATCATCTTGTAATGACCCAACCTGACAGCACTCTTTTTGAGTGCTTTTTTTATGTTTGTCTTGAATTTTTGCGGGGCGTGTATTAAGATAGGATCGACTTTCCACAAAGAAGGTATGCTTTTTAACAAATCCGTCAAGACAAGTATTACCGGGCAAATGGACCGAATAAGGAGGTGAGAGCATGAACAAGACAGAACTGATTTCCCAAGTAGCAGAAATGACCAGCCTCTCCAAAAAGGATGCTGCCAAGGCGGTGGATGCGGTTTTTGAAGCGATTACCCAAGCGCTGAAAAATGGAGACAAGGTTCAACTGATCGGATTTGGAAACTTTGAGGTTCGGGAGCGTGCCGCTCGCAAAGGGCGCAACCCGCAAACCGGGGCAGAAATCGAAATCGCAGCCAGCCGCGTGCCTGCTTTCAAGCCAGGGAAGGCTTTAAAAGAAGAAGTGAAGTAAATCTGCTCATACATACAAACAGAGGGCTGCCTTTGTGCAGTCCTTTTCTTTTTTCCTCTCTTCACTTGTGTTACGATAAAGCCAATCTCAAGTAAGAGCAGGTTTTATCTATTTTTTTGGAGGGAAAAAGATGCCGATTGATCAACAAAAAATAAGACAAGCCGTTCGCATGATCCTGGAAGCCATCGGTGAAGATCCGGAGCGGGAAGGACTGGTCGAAACGCCGGATCGGGTGGCGAGGATGTATGCCGAAGTTTTTTCCGGGATGCAAGAAGATCCGGAAGAATATTTTAAAGTGATCTTCAGCGAGGATCACGAGGAACTGGTCTTGGTCAAGGACATCCCTTTTTATTCCATATGTGAACACCACCTGGTTCCTTTTTACGGCGTCGCCCACGTCGGGTATATTCCAAAGGGAGGACGTGTTGTCGGCCTCAGCAAACTGGCTCGAGCCGTTGAAGCCGTCGCGAAAAGGCCGCAACTGCAAGAGCGGATCACTTCTACGGTGGCCGATGCGATTGTCAACGCGCTGCAGCCCCATGGCGTGGTTGTCGTCATCGAGGCAGAGCACATGTGCATGACCATGCGGGGGGTCAAGAAGCCAGGCGCCAAGACGGTCACTTCCGCGGTACGCGGCATATTTGCGACCGACCCGATGGCCCGGGCAGAAGCGTTTCAGCTGATCCGATCATGACACAACTTGACATCATTGTGCTCTTTTACTATAATTGGGGTGTGTCGGGACGTGGCGCAGCCTGGTAGCGCGCACCCTTGGGGTGGGTGAGGTCGCAGGTTCAAATCCTGTCGTTCCGACCAGTACATATTTCATCTGACAGGAACCGCAACATGCCACATGTTGCGGTTTTTTTTAAACTAAAGGAGGATCACCCGATGGATCACAATAACGATTATGTCATTATCAAGGCGGAACAAAATGGCGTTCAGGTCATCGGATTGACCCGCGGTGAAACCACACGCTTTCATCACACGGAAAAACTGGACAAGGGAGAGGTCATGATCGCCCAATTTACGGAGCATACGTCAGCCATTAAAATCCGTGGCCAGGCAACGATCTATTCCCGTTATGGGGAGGTCCATACGGAACCGTATCAAAAATGAACATACCGCCAGTGAACAAACGCGGCATTCGAGAGATGGCATAGTCCACCTCTTTTTTTTGTATGAATGAAATAGGCAAAAAAAGCAGAGAAGAAAAGAAAGGGGTCCCCGATGAATGCCGCGAAAGGACTGTTAACCGCGATTGGTGGCTCGCTGGCGATCGCTTTGCTCATTTCGATCATCCCGGTCATCCAGTTGTCTTCCGAAGAGCAGGTGTTTGCCCATCGTTCCGGGTTCACGCTGGAGAAAGGGAATTTGGTGGATTTTCTCGCTGAAGTTCCCATTCAGCCTCGCATTCATCGTGTGACCTGGCGGGAAAAGGCGCTGGAAATTGACCTGATGGTCGAAGCGCAATCTTCCACAGGCCCCGATGACATATACCGTGCGCTTTATCACCTCGCTTCGCATGCATTGGTCGGCACGACAAATGTAGAGGAGCTCCTGATTCGCGTTCTGTCGGAGCAACCCGATGACCCGCCTTTGCTGCTAGCCTCACTCGTCGCCCACCGAACTGACTTGGCAAAAGATTCGCGAATGAGCAACCCTCAGCAGCTGGATCTGGATCTATACCTATCCCACCTTTTTCAATTTTCCAAAACCGCTTCTTGGCACCACCGTTTTTCTGAATCGTCCCGCCTTTAGATCCGTGCATCGTCGTGCACGAAACGACAAGTTTCTGTGTGATCGACGAAGAAAGTATGATATACTGGTAAACGATGTGTACAAGGCGATTTCTGGAGGTCGCAAGATGGGGCAGAACATGGAACGGGCACAAGATGTGCTACACGATGTGGAACAGCAAATCAAGGAAGTGATCCGCACATCCGATCTTTTGCAAGAACTGGAATATCCCCAAGTGGATATTCAAAAACTGGAGTTGCTCAACTGGTTTCTGAAGGATCTTGGCTGGGACGAGGAACAGCGCAAGCGGGTGTGCACCGCTACGGCACTGGCTCAACTGGGCTTAGATATCCATGAGAACATTGGCTGCATGAATCCCTTGGACGAGAAGAAAAAAAGAAATCGGCAGTTGTCCATTCTCGCTGGCGATTTTTTTAGCAGCAAGTTTTACTGGTTGCTTGCCAGTTCTGGTGATCTAAGTGTCATCCCGATTATCGCCCAGGCGGTCTCCGAGATCAATCATTCCAAAATGCGGTTGTACCAAACAGGATGGAACCAGCATCATTTTTCTCAATTCCTTCAAGAGTTTACCGTGCTTCAGTGCGCACTGTATTCCAGCTTTACCCCATTGAACCCCCAGCGGGGACAATGGTGGAAAATGCTGATTGAACGGCTGATCGTGACTGAAAAGATCTTTGAGCTGTTTGCCGGCACCGAAAGAGAGCGTTTTCTGCGTCCGGAATGGGAGACGCTGCTCACATCCTGGCTGCATGATGCGGAAAGGGTGATCCGCCAGGCTACAACAGATGCGGCCATTGCCAGCCGTCTTCAGGAGCGTGTTCTTCATGCCCGTCGCCAATTGCCCGGTTTTGTGATGGAGGTACAGGGATGAGCGGGGAAAGGGAGCAGCAGCGTGCGGTCATGGAACCGCACTCCAAAGAAAAGTTTGTGTATCAGGTGTTCGAAAGCATCGCGCCGAAATACGACATAATGAATTCGGTGCTCAGTTTTCGCATGCATAAATACTGGCGGCGATTTGCCATGAAGAAAATGAACCTCCAGCCTGGACAACATGCCCTGGATCTTTGTTGCGGAACGGGTGACTGGACCATCAGCCTGGCGCAGGCGGTGGGCAGCTCGGGCCGCGTGGTCGGCCTTGATTTTAGCCCAAAGATGCTGGAAATCGGAAAGCAAAAACTGGAGCATTACCGTCTTGCCGACCAGGTGACCCTGGTTGAGGGCAACGCGATGAAGCTCCCTTTTCCCGATCACTGTTTCGATGCGGTGACCATCGGGTTTGCATTGCGCAATGTGCCGGATGTAAAACAGGTATTAAGAGAAATGGTTCGGGTGACCAAACCTGGCGGCCAGGTGGTCTCACTGGAGCTGTCTCACCCTACCTGGCCGGTGTTCCGGCAGTTGTACTGGCTTTATTTTCAACGCATCCTGCCCCTCATCGCCAAGTGGTTGACAGGTAAGTATGACCAATACCGGTGGCTTCCTGAATCACTGAAAACATTCCCTGAACGGCACGAATTGGCTGATTGGTTCAAAGAGGCAGGCTGTCATCAGGTGGAGGTTTATTCCCTGACGGGTGGAATTGCTGCACTGCATATCGGAAGGAAACTTGATCGCTGAAAGTCGGTGGACAGATGGAATTGCATGAGATTTACCAGGAAATGCGAGATGACATGCTCCTGATCGAAAAGGAGTTGTATCAAGCCATTGAACGGAGTAATTCCAGCCTTGCAGAACCCGCTCTTCATTTGCTCAAAGCCGGGGGGAAACGTCTTCGCCCTTTGTTTGTGTTGCTCAGCGGTTGCCTGGGGAATTACCGGTTGGAGCACCTCAAACTGGTGGCCGTTCCGTTGGAACTCATCCACATGGCTACGCTGGTCCATGATGACATCATTGATGATGCGGACCTCCGCCGCGGCCAGCCCACCGTCCGGGCGAAATGGGATAACCAGATTGCCCTGTACACAGGCGACTTTATTCTGGCCCAGGCCCTTCAGTACATATCTCAACTGAAAGAAGCGCGTGTGCATCAAATCCTTTCCCAGGCGCTGGTTCAAATGGGGCTTGGAGAAATTTACCAGCTCCGCGATTTTTTTAACGTGAACCAGCACCTGCGTCAATACTTGCAGCGGATTAAGCGGAAAACCGCCTTGCTCATTTCTGTCAGTTGCCAGCTCGGCGGCCAGGTCAGCCAGCTGCCAGCCCATGCCGTCCAGAAGCTTTACCTGTTTGGCTATTACGCAGGCATGGCGTTCCAGATCACAGATGACTTGCTGGATCTGATCGGCGATCGGAAAACGACGGGCAAACCGCATGGCAGTGACGTCCGGCAGGGAAACATCACGCTTCCGTTAATCTATGCCCTCAACCAGTCTGAGTCGCGGTCACAGGTTTTGCCGCTGATCCGGCAGATACAGGAGATCACCTCATCTTCCCCTTCACGCGCTGAGAGCGCCCATCAACTGGATCATCTGACGCGGCGACTGATCCAGATCGTAAAAGAAGCTGGTGGCATCCAGTATGCCGAAACATTGGCCAATCGCTATTTGATCAAAGCCAAAAATGCCCTGAGCAGCTTTCCGCCTTCGCGTGAAAGGGAGCGCCTGATCCATGTTGCTGACGCGATTGCCAGGCGCCAATATTGATTGCCTTGCAACTTCCGTTGCGGATTGGTAAAATTTATCCCGTTTGGATAAATGCAGAGGATGGAGGAATTGGAATGGAACGTACATTTGTCATGGTGAAACCGGATGGGGTACAGCGTAATCTGATTGGCGAGATTGTCACGCGTTTTGAAAAAAAAGGTTATCAACTGGTAGCCGCCAAACTGATGCAGATTTCCCCCGAATTGGCGGAACAGCACTACGCTGAGCACAAAGAGAAGCCTTTCTTCAGGGAATTGGTGGATTTTATCACCTCCGGACCCGTATTTGCAATGGTTTGGCAAGGTGAACAGGTGATTGCCACTGCCAGGAAAATGCTGGGCAAAACCAATCCCTTGGAGGCCGAGCCAGGAACCATCCGGGGCGATTACGGGATTACGGTCGGAATGAACATTATCCACGGTTCCGATTCACCGGAAAGCGCCGAACGGGAAATCCAGCTGTTTTTTAAGCCGGAGGAGCTGCTGTCATACGAAAAAACCATTCAATCCTGGATTCGGTAGACCCACTTACATAAGGATAAAAAGAAGCCCGGAAGGGCTTCTTTTTCAGTGACATGTATCGCCCAGTCTTTTTTCTTGACAAAATGGAGGCCAAGAATAAGCGTGACATCGGCAAATGATTACCAATTGTTTGTCCAAGGGTTGAAGCAAATTTTGCGTATTGATCTCAACTTTTACAAAGAAAAACAGATGAAACGGCGGCTCACTTCGCTTCGCGACAAGTTAGGCTACACTGATTTCCAGAGTTTTCTCGCCGACCTCCGGCATTCCAGCGCGCTGCAGGATGTGGTGCTCAAGCGCATCACCATCAATGTCACCGAATTTTATCGAAATCCGGAACAGTGGAACACGCTCCGCACAACCATTCTGCCGCGGATTTATCCTGAAAACAAACGGCTTGTCTGCTGGAGTTCGGCCTGTTCCACAGGAGAAGAGCCGTACACCCTGGCCATGGTCCTGGAGGAAGCGGGTGTCCGTCAGTATGAGATTCTGGCCACAGACATCGATCCTTTTGTCCTGGAACGGGCAAAAGAGGCCGTCTATCCCGCCCAGGCGATCAGAAACCTGCCCCCGGAAAAAAGACAGACTTACTTCACTCAAAAAGGAGAAACCTATCTCTTGCGAAAAGAACAATTCAGGGGGAAGATTTTTTTCCGCAAACTGGATTTGCTCCATGATCTGTTCCCAAGGGAGTTTCATTTGATCCTTTGCCGGAATGTGGTGATTTATTTCACCGATGAAGCGAAAGATCGCCTGTACCGGAAATTGTCTGACGCGCTGGTTCCCAAAGGGATCCTCTTCGTCGGAAGCACGGAACAGATCTTCCACCCTCATCAGTACGGATTGCACTCGGTCGCACCCTTTTTTTATCAAAAGCAGGATGTCCATACATAGGGCCATCCGCCTTGAACGGGTTTCCCGTTGCTGCTAGGAAACAGCTATACTATAATGATCAATATGTTATATTACAGAGAATGGATAGACGGTTTGATGAGGAAGCGGATAGGAGTGAAGGAGGGAGTACATGCGATATTTAACCGCTGGTGAATCTCACGGTCCCCAGTTGACGGTGATCGTCGAGGGCATGCCGAGTAATGTCCCTGTCGACGTCGATAAAATCAACGAGCAGCTGGCCCGAAGGCAAAAGGGATACGGACGCGGATTGCGAATGAAAATTGAACAGGATACCGTTCATATCACAGCAGGCGTCCGCCACGGCAAGACGACAGGCGCGCCGGTTTGCATGGTCATCGAAAATAAAGACTGGGCCCATTGGCAGGAGTTGATGGGTGTGGAGCCGCCCCCCGAGGAGGTGCGGGATAAGCGGCGCGTATCAAGACCCAGGCCTGGCCATGCCGATTTAAACGGAGCAATCAAGTATCGGCAATCAGATATTCGGAATATTTTGGAACGATCCAGCGCAAGGGAAACCGCTGCGCGTGTCGCATGTGGCGCGCTTATTCGGCAAATGTTGGAATGTTTTGATATTAAGATTGCCGGACATGTCATCCAGATTGGATCCGCCCGGATTAGCGATCGTGACCATCAAAACGCGCTGACGATGCCGCTTGAAGAACTTCAGTCGATCACCGAACTTTCTCCCGTTCGCTGCATCTGTAAAAAAACGGAACAAGCGATGATCGCTGAGATCGATTTGGCCAAAAAAGAGGGGGATTCCCTCGGAGGGATTGTCGAGGTATTGGCCGATGGCTTGCCGGTTGGCCTGGGCAGCCATGTCCACTGGGATCGCAAGCTGGATGGCCGCCTGGCGCAAGCGATCATGAGCATTCAGGCGTTTAAAGGGGTAGAAATCGGCGAAGGTTTCAGAGCAGGGCAAATGCGCGGTTCAAAGGTGCACGATCCGATTTATTGGTCGAAAGAACGCGGATTTTACAGGCAGACCAACCATGCGGGAGGATTTGAGGGAGGAATGACAACGGGTGAGCGGGTGGTCGTTCGTGGTGCGATGAAACCCATTCCCACGCTCTATAAGCCTCTGCAGAGCGTCGATATTGACACCAAAGAACCTTTTTTCGCCAGTATTGAACGGTCCGACAATTGTGCCGTTCCTGCGGCCAGCGTGGTCGCCGAAGCGGTAGTTGCTTGGGAGCTCGGGGTCGCTTTTCGCGAAAAGTTTGCCGGTGACTCTCTGGAGGAAATGGAGCAAAATTATAAATCTTATCAGACGTATGTAAGGGGATTTTAGCCATGAGACAGCTCACCGTTTCGCTTGGAAAACGTTCCTACCCGATTCTGATCGGCGAATCGCTGTTGAAGTCACTGGGCGATCTCTTCCGAAACGCCGGCATCGATCGGAGACGGAAAATTCTCGTCGTCACCGATCAACATGTGGCCTCTTTTTACCTGCAAACGGTTATGGAACAGTTGCAAAGTCACGGGTATCGCGTTTATTCCAGTATTGTGCCCGCAGGGGAGCAATCGAAAAGCCTGAAGATTTATGAACAGGTGATCACCCAGGCCCTCGAATACGACCTGGATCGGCAATCCGTCATCGTCGCGCTGGGAGGAGGCGTGGTCGGCGATTTGGCCGGCTTTGTAGCGGCCACTTACATGCGTGGCATCGCCTATGTCCAGCTGCCGACGACGTTGCTCGCCCATGACAGCAGTGTGGGCGGGAAAGTGGCCGTCAACCACGTTCTGGGAAAAAACATGATCGGCGCCTTCCATCAGCCCAAAATGGTCATTTACGATTTGAAGGCCCTGCGCACCCTGCCCAAGCGGGAAATTCTTTCAGGGTTTGCGGAAGTGATCAAACATGCCGCGATTTGGGATGCGGAATTTTTCCAATGGCTTTCTGAACAAGCCCATTTATTGCTCCAGTTGCGCAATGACCTGCTGGAGGATGCGCTTTTCCGTTCCTGCCAGATCAAAGCCCATGTCGTTTCCGAGGATGAGCGTGAAGCGGGGTTGCGCAAAGTGCTCAACTTTGGCCACACGGTCGGCCATGCCCTGGAATCCTACTATGGTTACCGGCGATTGGCGCACGGGGAAGGTGTAGCCATCGGCATGGTTGTGGCCTCGCGAATTGGCGCCAAACTTAATCCGGAAGTGAAGGCCGTCGAAGAGGCGCTGACGGAACTGCTGATGCGTTTTGAGTTGCCCGTCCGCATTCCTGCAGATGCCGATCTGAACAAGATTCTGGAGCTCATCTATCACGATAAAAAAGTCCATCATGGCCATATCCACATGGTCCTGCCAACCAAGATCGGACAGGTCCAGATTGATCAAGTGGTTCCGCCGGAACTCCTCATCCAGGCCATGCAGGAATTGCAGGAGGAAAATCCGCAGGGCTTAAGTGACCCGGTCGATGAGATCTATGCACAAGAGGGGGAAAGCAGCAGATGACTTTCTTGCGCGGGTTTAGGGGAGCCACTACGGTGACCGAGAATTCGGCGGAGGCGATCCTCGAAGCGACCAAAACTTTGATGGAAGCCCTCATCCGGGAAAACCAACTGGTGGCGGAAGATGTTGCCGCAGTATGGTTGACGACGACGGAAGATTTAAATGCTGCTTTTCCCGCGAAAGCTGTCCGCCAAATTCCGGGATGGCAGTGGGTTCCTCTGATGTGCGCCCAGGAGATTCCCGTTCCCGGTTCACTCCCCCGATGCATTCGGGTGATGTTGCTGGCACATACCGACAAGCCGCAACAAGAGATACGGCATATTTTTCTAAACGACGCGGTCACGCTGCGTCCGGATTTGAGCCAAAATGTTGCCCCGTCCTCTTGACAGACGCGGACTGTTCATCTATCCTAAAAACCAAATCCAGCAGATCAAATCCAACAGAATTCAAATATCCTCGATCATCCCTTTTTTCAGTTGAGCTGAGACGAGTCTGAGTCAAGCGGAGAAGAGTTGAGTTGAGCGGAGCGTTAGGGATGGGACACGTGTGTACCCAAAACCAAAGCTTCGGCTTTGGTTTTTTTGTTTTGAACGACGGGCCGAATTTTCCGGATTTTCATTTCCGGATTTTCATAATGATCTTGCCAGACTGCAGACGCGTTTTCGATCTCCTCCGGCAACGGATGCGGTGAAGCTTCTGGCTATCCAAATGGCGGAAGAAATCAGGGAGGGTGTGCACGTATGAGCCTTGTTCAAACTTTCAGTATCATCGACGGGATCCGAAAGGTTGTGGAAGGGCAGGCGCTGACATGTCAAGAGGCATTCCATGTGATGGGGCAGATTATGGATGGCGAAGCTTCGCCAGCGCAAATTTCCAGTTTTATCACAGCCTTGCGGATGAAAGGCGAGACAGTCGAAGAGGTGACCGGCTTTGCGTTGGCGATGCGCGAGCGCATTCAGCATCGCCCGGCAGCCCGTCAAGGCTTGTTGGATACCTGCGGGACAGGTGGTGACGGAGGCCGCACCTTTAACATTTCCACCGCAGCAGCCATTGTGGCCGCTGCCGGGGGAGCCAAAGTGGCCAAGCACGGGAATCGTGCGGTCTCTGGCCAAAGCGGCAGCGCCGATGTGTTGGAGGCATTGCGGATTCGGACCCATCTCCCGCCGCAAAAGGTAAGTCAATGCCTGGAGCAGACGGGTTTTGCCTTTTTCTTCGCACCGCATTTTCACCCGGCGATGAAACATGCCATCGGGCCCAGACGAGAGATCCGGATCAGGACCGTGTTCAACCTCCTGGGCCCGTTGACCAACCCGGCCGGCGCTGAAGCGCAGATCTTGGGCGTCTACGATTCCCGGCTGCTCCAAACGTTGCCGAAAGTGCTGGCCAATCTTGGTGTCCGCAGGGCGCTCGTGGTGGCCAGTGAAGACGGCCTGGACGAAGTGTCCGTGAGTGCGAAAACCCATGTCGCGGAATTGCAGGATGGCCATATCCGGTACTACGCGATGTCCCCGGAAGACTTGGGATTGGACCGTTTTCCCATCAGCAGCGTCGCCGGCGGCCGTCCTGAAGAAAATGCCCGGATCATTGTGGAGGTTTTTAAAGGGGCTCAAGGCGGACCGCGCGACATTGTGTTGGCCAATGCGGGGGCGGCCCTGTATGTGGCAGGAAAAGCCCGCACCTGGCAGGAAGGGGTTCAACTGGCCAGAGAATTGCTGGATTCGGGATGCGCCTATCAAAAGCTGCAGGAGATTAGAGAAGTGACGGAGGCTTTGGCAGATGATTCTCGATAAGATTGTGGAGACAAAAAAACAGGAATTGGCGGCACTCTATGCGATCGAACCAGAAGTGCGGCGGCAGGCCGAGCAGGCTTCCGCCTGCCTTGATTTTATTGCGGCGCTTCGCAATCCCAATCACCGCATGGCTGTGATCGCTGAAGTCAAAAAAGCTTCTCCCTCAAAAGGCGTCATCCGGCAGGAGTTTGATCCCGTAGCCGTCGCCCAAGCTTATGAAAAGGGAGGAGCCGACGCGATTTCCGTCCTCACCGATCAGCAATTTTTTCAAGGCGACCTTCAGTACCTGACCGCCATCAAGAAGCAGGTGAGTGTCCCGGTCTTTCGCAAAGATTTTATCATTGATAAACTGCAGGTATACCAGGCCCGCGCCGCAGGAGCGGACGCGCTGCTTTTGATCGCAGCCATTTTGTCTGACGAACAGCTGAGCGAACTCTATCAACTGGCGCAGGATTTGGGGATGCAGGCGCTGATTGAAGTCCACAGCAAGGAAGAACTGGAGCGGGTGCTCCCCCTGGCACCGAAAATCATCGGCATCAACAACCGGGACTTGCGGACCTTCCACACCGATCTGGCGACCACAGCCCGGCTTCTCCCGTATATCCCTGATGATATTTTGGTGGTCAGCGAAAGCGGCATTTCCACCCCTGAACATATCCGCTGGCTTTCCGAACTGGGAGTGCGGGCCGTGCTGGTTGGTGAACACCTGATGCGCCAACAGGATCTGGCGGCAGCCATTCGGGAGCTGATGCGTGCGCTGTGACAAAGATAAAAATTTGTGGACTGCAAAGCGTTGAAGTGCTAAAATCTATACAAGCGTTGCCAATCGATCTGATCGGATTTGTTTTTGCCGCAAGCCGCCGGCAGGTCACGCTGAAACAGGCCAGGATGCTGGTGAGAGAGGTTCCCTCCTCGATGGGCAAGGTGGGCGTCTTTGTCAACCCGACGCGTGATGAGCTGGATGCCATCCTGGCTGAAGTGCCTCTGACCCATCTCCAGCTTCATGGCCAAGAAGCTCCGGCGTTTTGCGCGGAACTGTCCTGCCGGTACAGGGTGAAAGTGATTAAAGCGTTGCCGGTCAAAAGCCTTTCTGAGCTGGAGGCGGATATTTCCAGATACAAGGGGACCGTCGACGGTTTTCTTTTTGACACATTTCATCCGTCGCAGAGCGGTGGAACCGGGAGGCGGTTTTCCTGGGACCTGATTCCGCAGATGCAATTTCTGATCGGAGAAACCCCTTATTGGATTGCCGGCGGCTTGAACCCGGAGAATGTCGGGGATTTGTTGCGGATGTACCGTCCTTACGGCGTAGACGTATCGAGCGGAGTGGAGACCAACGGCAGCAAAGACATCCATAAGATTGCTCAGTTTGTAGAAAAGGTGAGAATGCATGACGCAACCAACTGAACCGACTGCCCGAGGCAGGTTTGGAAGATACGGCGGCCAATACGTGCCGGAGACATTGATGATGGCCTTGCACCAGTTGGAAGAGGCTTATCTGGACGCGATGTCCGATCCGGCGTTTCACCGCGCGCTGGATGAGCTGCGGCGCCTTTATTCCGGTCGTCCGACACCGCTGACCTATGCCCGTCGCCTCAGCCAGCATCTGGGCGGAGCACAAATTTACTTGAAGCGGGAAGACCTCAACCACACCGGCGCCCACAAGATCAACAACACGCTGGGACAGGCGTTGCTGGCCCAGCGGATGGGCAAGCGGAAATTGCTGGCAGAGACCGGCGCCGGGCAGCATGGTGTGGCTACGGCGACCGTCGCCGCATTGCTCGGGATGGAATGCAAGGTGTTCATGGGCGAAGAGGACACGAAGCGGCAAGCGTTAAATGTGTTCCGGATGAACTTGTTGGGTGCGGAAGTCATCCCGGTCACATCCGGCAGCCGCACCCTGAAAGACGCGATGAATGAGGCCATCCGGTACTGGGTGGCCCACGTGGAAGAGGCGTTTTATGTGCTGGGTTCCGTCGGCGGGCCTCACCCGTATCCGCAAATGGTACGGGATTTTCAGCGCGTCATTGGTGATGAAACCAAACAGCAATGTCTGGAGCAGCTTGGCCGTCTGCCAGATGTCCTGGTAGCGGCAGTTGGCGGCGGCAGCAACGCGATGGGGCTGTTTTATCCCTTTATTGAAGAGGAAGCGGTCCGGCTGGTCGGCGTGGAAGCGGCCGGAAAAGGGCTGGACTCCGGCTTTCATGCCGCCAGCTTGAGCAAGGGGCGCCCTGGGGTCATACATGGCGCCTTTACCTATCTGCTGCAGGATGAGGATGGGCAAATTCAGGAGGCCCATTCCATTTCGGCGGGACTGGATTATCCGGGAGTCGGGCCGGAACACGCCTGGCTGATGGAGACAGGACGGGCACGCTATACGGCGATTCGTGATGATGAAGCTCTTTCCGCGCTGCAAATGTTAAGCCGACTGGAAGGGATCATCCCGGCTTTGGAAAGCGCGCATGCGGTGGCCGAGGCGATCAAGATGGCGCCCCGGATGAAGCCGACTGAGGTGCTGGTGATCTGCCTTTCCGGACGAGGGGACAAAGACATGGCCACGGTGATGCAGGCCCTGAAGGAGGGGGAGCATGAACCGCATTGATCAGCTCTTCGCCGAGCCGCGGGACAAAGCGGCTTTCATCCCCTATCTCACTTGCGGCCACCCCAGTCTGGCGGCTAGCCGCAGGCTCCTTCACCTGTTGGAAAAAAACGGCGCCGACTTGATTGAACTGGGCGTTCCCTATTCCGATCCTTTGGCAGACGGTCCGGTCATTCAACAGGCGTCCCAGCGGGCTCTGGCCGCCGGCACGCGTCTTAAGGATGTCTTGGAGGTCGCGGCCCAGGCCAGGGCGGAAGGCCTGCAAGCGGGCCTGATCCTCTTCAGTTACTTCAATCCTCTGCTCCAGTACGGTCTGCCACGGCTGATTGAGACGATGAAAGGGATCGGCATCGACGGATTGATCGTCCCGGACCTGCCGGTGGAAGAAAGCCGGCAGCTGAGGGAGTTGGCGGAACAGGGAGGAATTCACCTGATCCCATTGGCTGCCCCCACCTCGCTGCCGCGTCTGGATCGGATCGTCCAGGAGGCAAGAGGGATGATTTATTGCGTCTCCTCTTTGGGCGTAACGGGCGAAAGGCAGCAGTTTCACGCCGCGCTCACACACCTCATCCAGTCCCTGCGGCAACGCACAAAGCTTCCGCTGGTGGTCGGCTTCGGCGTTTCCAGTGCCCGTCAATACCAGGAACTGGCCGGCCTCTGTGACGGCGTGGTCGTGGGGAGCGCCATCGTCCGGGAAATCGATCGTCATTCCTGCGCATTGCTTTCCGAATCGCCCGCGGACCAGTTGCGCGCTGAAGCGGAAATCGCCGTGTTCGTCAGGCAACTGACCGGCAGATAAATCGTGATTTCAACCCGTTGAAATCTTTTTGAGAACATGATTCAATGATAAAAACATATCAAACTAGGATCAGGTGATTTGGATGACCCTATCGATTCGACCCAAACCTACTGTCATTGGCCTACCGATGTATCAGCCCGGCAAACCGATCAAAGAGGTGCAACGGGAGTACGGACTTCGTGACGTGATCAAGCTGGCTTCGAATGAAAATCCCTTCGGCTGTTCGCCGAAGGTGAAAGAGGCAATCCAGCAGGCTCTGGATCACCTGCCTGTCTATCCGGACGGCGCCTTTCGGGAACTGAAACAGGCCCTTGCGCAATTTTATCAGATCGGCGAAGAGCAGGTCATTGTGGGCAACGGATCAGACGAGATTGTCGAACTGATCGCGCGGGCCTATCTGCAACCGGGCACTGAGACGATCATGGCAGACATCACCTTTCCCAGGTATAAAACCAACGCTCAGATTGAAGGGGCCGACGTGATTGAAATTCCTTCCCGCGAAGGCCGTCATGATCTGACGGAGATGCTGAAAGCCGTTACGGACAAAACCCGCGTCATCTGGATCTGCAATCCGAACAATCCGACCGGTTGCATCGTGACAAAAGCGGAATTCAGCGCGTTCCTCTCGCAGGTTCCGGCCCACGTCCTGGTGGTGGCCGATGAAGCCTATTACGAATATGTCGTGGATGAGGCATATCCGGACTCCTTGTCCTTGCTCAGGGAATATCCAAATCTGATCGTTTTGCGAACCTTTTCCAAAATCTACGGGCTGGCGGCACTGCGTGTCGGATATGCGATCGCACACCCTGAAGTGTTGGATCCATTGCACCGGGTGCGCGAACCGTTTAACGTCAACCACCTGGCACAGGTGGCTGCGCTGGCGGCATTGAGCGATCAGGACTTTGTCCGCCATTGCCGGGCGCAAAACCGGGAGGGAATGCAGCTGATTCAAGAGCGGATCCAGAAAATGAACCTGACAGCGTACCCTTCGGAAGCCAATTTTCTCCTGATCGACCTGAAACGGCCAGCAGGTCCCGTGTTTGAAGCGCTGCTCCGGCAAGGAATCATCGTCCGTTCCGGTGAGGCCTTGGGCATTCCCACGACCATTCGCGTGACCATTGGCACCAGAGAGGAAAACCTGCGGTTTCTGGAAGCGCTGGAATCGGTTCTTGAGGCTCGCCCTTTGTCCTGACATCAAACCGGTCTGGGGGATGCGAGAAACGGATGGGAGGAGAGAAAGATGATTGTCGTGATGAGCCCGCAGGCTAGACAAGAGTCGATTGAAAAGGTAAAAGAGCGTTTGGAGGCGGCTGGGCTTGGCGTACATATTTCCACTGGGGAAAACCGGACCATTATCGGCGTGCTTGGCGACAAGCGAAAAGTAAACATCCAGGCCATTGAGGTCATGGATGATGTGGAAAAAATCGTCCATATCGAAGCCCCCTTCAAGCTGGCCAACAAACAGTTCCACCCCGAACCCACGGTGATCACGGTGGGCGACATCCAAATCGGGGGGGAACAGCTGGTTGTGATGGCTGGCCCTTGTTCGGTTGAAAGCCGCGAACAACTGCTGGAGACGGCCATGATTGTCAAGGCAGGCGGTGCGCAGATCCTGCGCGGCGGCGCATTCAAACCGCGAAGCTCTCCCTATTCCTTTCAGGGGATGGGGGAGGAAGGATTGAAGATTCTCGCTGAAGCGCGGGAAAAAACGGGGCTGAAAATCGTCTCCGAGGTGATGGATCCGGAAAACCTCCCTTTGCTGCTCGAATACGTTGACATCCTGCAAATCGGCGCCAGAAACATGCAAAACTTCCACTTGCTGAAGGCCGTCGGACGGACAGACAAACCTGTCCTGTTGAAACGGGGCTTGGCCGCCACCATTGAAGAGTGGCTCATGGCCGCCGAATACATCTTGAATGAAGGCAATCATCAGGTGATTTTGTGCGAGCGCGGGATCCGGACGTTTGAAACCTATACGCGAAATACATTGGATCTTAGCGCCGTTCCCGTAATCAAACATCTCAGCCATTTGCCGATTATCGTCGATCCCAGCCACGGTACCGGAAAGTGGCGATATGTGCTGCCAATGGCGCGTGCTGCTGTTGCCGCCGGCGCCGACGGGTTGATCGTCGAGGTTCATCCCCAACCGGAAAAGGCGCTATCGGATGGCCCACAATCCCTGAATCCCGATGCCTACCGCCAGATGATGGATGAAGTTCGCAACATGGCTGCAGTGATGGGCAGAGTGATATGATCCGGGTTGCCATCCTGGGAGTGGGCTTGATCGGCGGCTCGCTGGCATTGTCTTTGCAGCACGATGAAAAGCAGAATATCCGGGTCACGGGGTATGACCTTGACCCATCCACGTTGATGCTGGCCCAACAATTGGGCATCATCCATCATGGAACCATGAACCTGCACGAAGCGACGGCAGAGGCCGATTTTATTTTTCTGTGCACCCCGGTGGACACCATCCTTCACCTTCTCAAGGAACTGGCCAATCTTCCGCTTAAACCGGGATGCATCATTTCTGATACCGGAAGCACGAAAACCAAGGTGGTTGAAACAGGCGTCTCGCTTTTGGGGAAGGAGCGGTTCATTGGCGGCCACCCAATGGCGGGATCGCATCGTTCCGGGGTAGAGGCCGCTTCCGATCGGCTCTTCGAAAATGCCTTTTACGTCTTGACGCCTCATCCCGATACACCGGAATCCCCCCGCAGGCGGCTCATGTCCTTGCTAGCGGGCACGCGGGCGACACTGGTCGAAATGGCGGCGGAAGAACATGATCAGGTGGTCGGCCTGATCAGCCATCTGCCGCATATCATTGCCGCCGCCCTGGTCCGGCAGGTGGCCCGTCATGACCAAGAAAACCAATGGTACAGCCAATTGGCCGCAGGCGGCTTCCGTGATCTGACCCGCATTGCCTCCAGCAATCCCATCATGTGGCGGGATATCCTGTTGCAAAATGGACATGTTTTGTTGCAATTGCTGGATGAGTGGCAATGGGAAATAGACAGGATCAAGCGCTTGCTTGCACAAAGAGATGAAAAAGCCATTTATCATTTTTTTGACGAGGCACGAACCTTCCGGGAGCAGATTCCGGAACGGAAAAAGGGAATCTTGCCCCCTCTTTACGAATGTTATGTGGATATTCCCGATCGTCCGGGCATCATCGGTGAGGTGGCGACCATTCTCGGCGACAGGCAAATCAACCTGACCAATATCCAGATCATTGAAAACCGAGCCGACATCCCGGGGGTTTTAAGGCTTTCTTTTCGCCAACAGGAAGATTTGGAGAAAGCGATAGAAGCGCTTCAGAGCAAAGGATTCCAAGTGTATCGCAGATAGCAGGTGCAGGTTTGCAAAAGAAGATCTTTTATTTTGGAGGAAGCCGATGACCGAGTTACACGTCGAAGAAGCAGCCAAATCGCTCGCTGGAACAGTGCGGGTGCCAGGGGACAAATCGATCAGCCACCGCGCCATCATGCTGGGTTCAGTGGCTGACGGACCGACCCGCATCCACGGTTTTCTGGTGGCAGAAGATTGCCTCAGGACAGTCGATTGCTTTCGTAAAATGGGAGTCGCGATCAGTCAGCCCTCAGCGGATGAAGTGGTTGTGGATGGAAAAGGTTGGGAGGGACTTCGCGAACCGGATGCCGTTCTGGATGTAGGCAACTCGGGAACCACGATTCGCCTGCTGTTGGGGATCCTTGCCGGGAGGCCCTTTCACAGCGTGATTCAGGGGGATGCATCGATTGCACGCCGGCCGATGAAACGGGTGGTCAAACCGCTGCGGGAAATGGGCGCGCATATTGATGGGCGGCAAGAAGGAAATTACGCTCCGCTGGCCGTGCGGGGCGGACGCCTGACCGGCATCGAATATACCTCTCCGGTGGCCAGTGCGCAGGTCAAATCCGCCATCCTCTTGGCAGGCCTGCAAGCCACCGGCAAGACGATGGTGCATGAACCCTGCCCCTCCCGCGATCACACGGAACGCATGTTGTCTGCCTTTGGCGTCACCGTGACAAGGCAGGGAAGCACCACCATCGTCGACGGCATGCAGCGCCTGCAAGGAGGCGTGCAACTCCGGGTACCGGGAGATATTTCTTCCGCCGCCTATTTCCTGGTGGCCGCCAGCCTGGTGAAGGGAAGCAGCCTCCTCCTGAAAGAGGTCGGCATCAATCCGACGAGAACAGGCATTCTTGATGTACTTCAGGCGATGGGAGGAAGCGTAGAGATTCTGAACCGACAAACCTGGGGAGATGAACCGGTGGCAGACCTGCTCGTTCAAGCATCTGACCTGCAGGCCACTGTGATCGAAGGAAATCTGATCCCGCGGCTCATCGACGAGATACCTGTCATCGCCGTCTTGGCCACGCAGGCAGAGGGGACAACCATCATCCGTGACGCGCAGGAATTGCGCGTCAAAGAAACCGATCGCATTGCCACCGTCAGCCGCTTTTTGAAAGACATGGGTGCGAATGTGGAACCCACTGCAGACGGCATGATCATCCATGGGCCCACGCCGCTGAAAGGGGCGGTTGTTGATACATCCGGCGACCATCGCATCGGCATGGCGGCGTTTGTCGCCGGGCTGATCGCCTCAGGGAGGACACGGATTTGCAATGCCGAAGCGATCAACGTTTCTTTTCCCGGGTTTGCCGAACAATTTCGGCAGCTGCTCCGCTGAGAACAGCACGGGGCAGCTGCTGGACACGTTTAATGCAACAAACTTTTAACTGGAACAAAAATTCCGTTGACTGTAAGCGTTTTCTGTATTATACTTTCCTTACAGTATGGTTTCTCTCCACTCCTATCCATCTACCCACTCAGAAATGAGTGGCTATTTTTTTGCCTGTTTGCATAACCTCTGCCGCAACTGCAACATACTAACATGGAACAAACAAGAAAGACGTGCGTTTCACTGCGAGGATCAGGATGGCAAAGGAGTTGTGTGATTTGAATGTAGCGGACTTGCTCAGTTATGCCGACATTCATCAACTGAACCGGATGGCCCAGCGGCTGGAGTGTGTCTGCGACACCCATTCAAAGCAGCAACTCATTCAATCCATTCTCATCCGGATGAAACAAAAAGGGATCTATGGCACCGAACTAAATGAACTGGCGAAAGAAGAACTGCTTTTTTTAATGCTGCTGGCCTTCGATCGCAGAGATTGGCTCTCCTTGGAAGAATTGACGGCCAAAGCGACCTTGTCTGTGACTCATACAAAATCCTCCAGACCGATCAGGCATCTCATCACGGAAGCGCTGGCCAGCGGCTGGCTGTTTCGTGGCGTCAGCCGCAACACGCAGGATCTCTTCCGTATTCCCCGTGATTTGAATGATGAAGTGATTTCCCAAATTCGTCGTGAGTACGGCCGGCACCTGGAAACGCTTCGCCTACCTCCAATGGTTTATCGGGATGAAGGGGATAGCCTTTTGTCAGACATCCTGTTGTTTTTAAACTATATTCACCGCACGGAAGTGCGGCTCACCGCCGAAAAGGTGATTTATAAGCGGCATCTGCAACAGATGTTGACGCAAATGTCCGTCCGGGAAGAGATCCCTGCCCAAAGCGGCTGGCGATTTGGCTATGGCTTCCACTTCCGATACTATCCTGACCGTTTTTCCCTCATTCATGATGTGTGTTTGATATTGCATCTGATCAAAGAGGAACGTGAATTTGTCGAACTGACGGAGAAGGGCAAGCTTTATCTTGCCTCTCCCCAACTTTTGAGCCTCGTCCCGGTATACAGGACATGGATCCGGATCTATAAACATCCGATCCCGCTTCTGCCCATCCTTACAAACCTCGTGGGCTTGTTATGCGACGGCAAATGGGTGGGCCTTTCTTCCTTGTTTGCTGTCATGCGTCCTTGGATCGCTCCTTTTTATTACGACTCCCCGGAACAAGTTTTTGAACAACGGATCATCAAAATGATGGTCCACATGGGAATGCTGCAGATGGCAACCTTACCTGGGGGGGCGGCCATCCGTCTGAGCGAAGTTGGAAAGAGGCTGCTCGAACAGGTGAGGAGTTTTGAGGCAACGCCGATCCCGACGCATGCCGCGGCCGATTAAGCCGACGGGTCCTTGTCTGCCGGTGTGCATGTTTGCGGTGCGCATGTTTGAAGTTTGCCTGATTTTCCTTTATCTTGATCTCGGGAACCAGTCTCAGACGCTGGAAACCCGTTTTTTTATGGCGACAGGAGGAGGCCGGAAATATGGATTATTATGAACTGAAACAGGAGACGTTCAAAGAACATGCCGAGTACCTGGATACGCTGCTGGCGCCTTTGCATTGGGTGGATGTTTCGCAGGAATTTCGGCAAATCCAGGAGCAGTCAATGCAACTGTTGGAATTCTGTCAAAAAGTTGAACAGCCCCTGACGGGCAGGGTGATTCTGTTGCCGGAGTTTTGGGTGACAAAAGAAGACTGGGAAAACCAACTTGATCAATGGAGCAGGATGCTGCTCAAAGAGCCGTTCCGTTACCTGGTATTCGTTGGCGCTGGATTGGGGAAGAATGAGCGGGAGCCTCTCCGCCGGTTCCGTCCGGATGCCGAGGTCTACCTTGTCGATCTGGCCCAACCGCTGGCGCCTGCGGATGTCTATCAGTTTCTGATCCGCACCTGGTCCCAGGCAAGGTGAGGGCCAACCGGCGGGCGGGAATGGAGCGCATGCATAACTGGAAGGTTCCATGCTCACCTTAAATATGAACCACATTTGTCATAACTTGACACCCTACATGCAAGGGGCTATGATGGATTATGTCCTAGTACATATGTGGTAGTTCGGCCAGCCATTTCAAAGAAGAGGGGGTTAGGCAATGAGCGACAGGAAACGGATCTCGAGGCGAACCTTCCTGATGTACTCCCTGATGGGGACAGGAGGATTCTTGGCAGCAACCATCCTCACCCCACTGGTTCGTTTTGCCATCGATCCCGCCTTAAAAGCCAAGGACGATTCCGATTGGGTTCCAGTTGGAGACATCAGTGAATTCGGACCGGAACCGAAAAAGAAAGACTTTAAGGTGAAACAGGTCGACGGCTGGTACAAATCGGAAGTTGTGCTGTCCGCGTGGATTATGGTGGAAAACGGGAAAGTCCTCGCGCTTTCTCCTGTTTGCAAGCACCTGGGCTGCACGGTCAACTGGAACGGTTCACCCGACAGGCCGAATCATTATTTTTGCCCATGTCACTTCGGCTTTTACGAAAAGAGCGGGAAGAACGTTCCCGGAACGCCGCCACCAGCCCCGCTGGATGAGTACGAAACGAAGGTGGAGGGCGGGAAACTGTACCTTGGAAAAATCATACCGAACCGCCTGGTCAGGGGGTGATAAACCGTGATACAACGATTGTATGACTGGATGGACGAGCGGCTTGACATCACTCCAATTTGGCGGGACCTGGCCGACCATGAGGTTCCGGAGCATGTCAACCCGGCTCACCATTTTTCGGCTTTTGTCTATTGTTTCGGAGGGTTGACCTTTTTTGTTGTGATGATCATGATCCTCTCTGGTATGTTCCTGGCCATGTATTATGTGCCGGATATCGTCAATGCGCATGCCAGCGTGGACTACTTGCAACATCAGGTGGCCTTCGGTCAAATCGTTCGCGGGATGCACCACTGGGGAGCCAGTGTGGTCATCGTCATGTTGCTGCTGCACACGTTGCGCGTATTTTTCACCGGTTCCTACAAAAAACCCAGAGAAATGAACTGGGTCGTCGGCGTCCTGATTTTCTTCGTGATGCTGGGTTTGGGCTTTACCGGTTACCTGTTGCCTTGGGACAACAAGGCTTACTTTGCGACCAAAGTCGGGGTGGAGATTGCCGGCAGCGTGCCTTTTATAGGTGGATTCATCAAAACGCTGCTGACCGGCGGAAATATCGTCGGCGCCGTCACGTTGACGCGCTTCTTCGCGATTCACGTATTCTTCCTGCCTGCCGCTTTGTTGCTCTTGCTGGGAGCCCACTTTGTGCTGATCCGCCGACAAGGAATTTCCGGGCCGCTATGATGGCACATTCATGCCCGCTTTGGAGTCCATGGAGATAAGGGGGGGAACTGATGGCACGAGAACCAAAAGAGATTGTCTATGTCGGAGATTCTCGTGTTCGTGCGGAGCGCCGGCCGAACATTCCGCGCGATTACGATGAATATCCGGGCAAGACGGAAGCCTTCATGCCAGACTTCTTGCTCAAAGAATGGATGGTGGCTGCCGTTTTTCTGGTGGGCTTCATGTTGTTGGTGATTTTACACCCTGCCCCATTGGAAGAAGTGGCCGATCCGACCAATACGGCCTACACGCCTTTGCCTGACTGGTATTTCCTGTTTCTCTACCAGTTGCTGAAATATCCATTCGCTTCCGGGGATTTTGTGGTTGTCGGTACGGTCATCATCCCGGGGATTGCATTTGGCGCCTTGCTTTTGGCACCCTGGCTGGATCGCAGCCCGCATCGCCGCGCCTTGAAACGGCCCATTGCCAGTGGCGTCATGCTGCTGTCGCTGGCCGCCATCATCTATCTGACATGGGCTGCAGTGGCTCAGCATGAGGCCATGGAGGCTGCGTCAGGGAAAACGGGAAGCGGCACGCCGATGGAAAAGGCCAAAGTCGAACTCGTGGAGCCGGACAGTGAAGGGGCGCAGATTTTCGCCTCCCAGTCCTCATGTACCGGCTGTCATGGAGCCAACTTGCAAGGTGGCATGGGTCCGTCGCTGCTGGGTGTCGGTGATCGCTTGAGCGCAGAAGAGATTGCCGATGTGATCAAGAACGGGCGGGGAGCAATGCCTCCCGGCGCCTTTACCGGCTCTGATGCGGAGTTGAACACGTTGGTGGAATGGCTTGCAAAACAGAAGGCCAATCCTGAGGCAAAAGAAGAAAAATAAGCTGGAATCGAAGTTGGAAACATCAACGATGGAGCATGAACGAATGGAAGCATTGCGAAGAACTGGCCCTCCAGGCCAGTTTTTCTTTTAGGGAGAGAGTGGTTGATGAACGCTTGGAATTGGTTGGCACAGGCCGTCTTTCGCCGTCCCTTTTTGCATATCCTGTTCGTCATCAATCTTCTAGGCACCGTCTACGGTTATTACTGGTACCGGTATCAGTACGCAGAAACGCCTTTTTACTACTTGCCGTTTGTCCCGGACAGTCCGACAGCCAGCCTGTTTTTTACAACGGTATTGCTTTTGTTCATCATGGGCAGGCGCAATCCCTACCTGGAGGCGTTTGCCGCGGTGACCCTGTTCAAATACGGGATATGGGCCGTCGCGGCCATATTTGCCGGCGCCTGGCTGGCGCAGCCGTCTGTCAGGGCGATGTTGTTGTTCGAGACCATTCCGGCGGCCAATTGGATGCTTGTCTTCTCACATGCCGGGATGGCCTTGGAAGCCCTGTTGTTCACGCGTTACTATACTTTCGGGTACCGGCACCTGCTGGTGGTTTCGATTTGGATTTTTGCCAATGATTTCATGGATTACGTTTTTGACCTTCATCCATGGGTTCACCCTTCCCTGAATCCCTTTATGGCGCAGCTGGGTTTTTTTACGCTGTGGTTAAGTGTGCTCAGCTTGACCGTCTTTTCTCTAACCGTCGACAGGCGTCAACTGCGGAGCATGCGGTAAAGTTGTCCCCGCTCGGCATGGCATAAACTTGTCCTTCCTTCATAGAGATGTATGGAGGGGGGAAGGCCATGATGAAGAAGATGCGGCACTATGTCCTGTGCGGATTGTTTGCTTTCTCATGTATCGTCCTGCCTGCGTGTGCGGCGTTGCCCGGCATTGTGCCATCCCCGCCACAGGCAGATGGCGCCGTCCATGAACATCAATTTCTCGAAAAAACCCACCAGCTGCAGTCACTCCTGGAAAAGGACCGTTTTCTTGAGGCAAGACAACTGCTCATGCAACTGAACCAAATGTTTACGCAGCTGCCGTTTGACCGGAAAACAACCGTTGAGGGAATACAGGCCCTTTCCGATACCATGATTCAACTGAAGCATCTTTTGGCCGACGTTCAGTTGCAACCGGAAAAAATCCGGAAAACGGCGCGTCAACTCACCATTGCGGCGGATGCGTTGGTCCATTCGGGACAGTCCTCAAAGCAAGTTTTGTGGAAAGAACATGCCCGCCAAATGTTGTCGCTGGTGCAAACGATGCGCGAGCAGCATCCCGACAGACAATCTTTTCAACAGTTGCAGGAGCGTTATACCGACATCCGTCCCGCCTTGCTGGTCAGTCAACCTCCGGAACTGGTTGCGCAACTGGATGCGCTTTTCGCACGCATGAAACAGCTGTATCTCCAAAACGCGCCAGCGCCTCAGGAGCTGTCGATGGTTCTCACGCAATGGGAAGATCTTTTCAAACAAGCCTACACCGGCAAAGACAGGCCCACCTTTGCCGAGGTCATGAAAACCCCCTTGAATCAGTTGATCCTGGGCTTATCCGCCTTTGTCATCTTATCCTTGGCCTATGCCGCGTGGTGCTACCGCGCTTTTCAGGACACATAAAACCGGCCAAACCTGCCTCCCTTTCTCATTGATGCTGCTCTTCCCGGTAAAAACCTTCACCCAGGACATTGCTGGCATCACTGATTACGACAAAAGCGTGCGGGTCCACTTGACGGACGATCCCTTTCAAACGATTCAGTTCTGGACGGGAGACGACCACATAAATCACCTCTTTCTCTTCCTTCGTAAAACCCCCTTTGCCTTTCAACAACGTGGTTCCACGATCCATTTGCTCCACGATCAGGCGGCTGATTTCCTGGGCACGCTCAGAAATGATCATGGCCGCCTTGGCCGCATACATTCCTTCCTGGACGACGTCAATCACTCTTGCTGCCAGAAACACCAGAATGAGCGTGTACATCGCCTTTTCCCGGCCAAGATAGATGGACGAAGCGCCGATGACGAACAAATCAAAGGTAAACATCGTCCGGCCGATACTCCAACCGAGATACTTATGTGCCAATCTGGCCAGGATGTCGACACCGCCCGTTGTCCCTCCAAAGCGGAAAATTATCCCCAAACCCAGGCCGATCGTCACCCCGGCGTACAGAGAAGCCAGCAACAAATCTCCCTCGATCGGGGAACCCATGTCTTCAAACAGCCATAAAAAAAAGGAAAAGCAAATGGTTCCCCAAATGGTGTATCCCATCGCCCGTCTTCCCAGGCAGATCCAGCCGACCAAAAAAAGAGGGAGGTTCAGCAACAGGGATGTGATTCCGGGTGACCAGTTAAAAAGATACTTCAGCAGGATCGCCACACCGGTAAATCCTCCTTCGCCCAATTCATTGGCAATCGTAAAATAATTTACCCCAAAACCGGCGATGGCCCCTCCGACCGCGATGGCCAGTACATTTTTGACGGACAAGATATCCCTCCTCGGTGACTGTATCTCATTGCATCTTTCCCTAAAATCCTTTACCATGGACAATGAAATGAATGGAGAAGCCTCAGGACGACGTGAAAGGAGAATCAGCATGTCAGGGATACGGGTGGCGGTGGCCGGAGCAAAAGGCCGGATGGGGCAGGAAGTGGTGAAGATGGTGCTGAATGATCCCGAACTGTCGTTGGTTGCAGCCATCGATTCCAAGCTGGACGGGGTTCCTGTCTCTGAAGTTCTCGGTCTGGAAACACCCGTTTTGTTTTATCGTTCACTGTCCTATGCGCTGGATGCGACCAAACCGGACGTGTTGGTCGACTTTACCGTTCCGGATACGGTCAAGGCCAACGCGGAGGTCGCCATTGACGCCGGCGTGCGCCCGGTGATCGGCACCACCGGTTTGCAGCTAGAGGAGATCGAACAATTGGACAGCCGCTGCCGGCAACAAGGGATCGGCGGGGTCGTCGCGCCTAATTTCGCCATTGGCGCTGTGTTGATGATGCATTTTGCCGCATTGGCCGCAAAATATTTTCCGCACGTAGAGATTATTGAATATCATCATGATCAAAAGCTGGACGCGCCCTCCGGGACTTCTTTGAAAACAGCCGAACTCATTTCAATGGCCCGCAAGGAAATGAGGCAAGGGCATCCTCAGGAGGAAGAACGGCTGGACGGTGTGCGAGGCGGGTATTATCACGGGTTTCGGATTCATAGCGTGCGTCTGCCCGGTTTGGTCGCGCACCAGGAAGTCCTCTTCGGCGCACCGGGTCAGACGCTGAGCATTCGGCACGATTCGATGAATCGGGAATCGTTCATGCCAGGGGTGAATCTGGCGATTAAAAAAGTGATGACGCTTCAAGGGATGGTTTACGGACTGGAACACCTGCTGGAACTGGACTAAGCGGCTAAAAGCGCAATGGCGCCTTCATGCGCTTCATGTGCTGAATCAGCTTCGACAAGATGACGGCGCAAGTGGCCAGATAACGCATTTTCATCCCTCCTGAACCAATGTCGCGCGTGTTTCGCCGATAAAGCATCTCAAGTATCATTATATCCCTTCATCGCACAATTGGAACATCAAAGGCGCTTCGAAGCAAACGTTCGGCGGAAGAAAAAGGTTGATTAAAGGAAATGTGGCAACCGATGGAGCAACGGGGTGAACATGTGCCGCAAACCGATCGCAAGCGGGAAAAAGCGCACCAAATCATGGCGCGTTTGCAGGAGGCCGGGTTCCAGGCTTATCTTGTGGGCGGTTGCCTTCGTGACCTGTTGCTCGGACGGCCCGTCCACGATTTCGATATCGCGACCGACGCCCGGCCGGAAGAGGTGATGCGGTTATTCCCGTCGGCGGTTCCGACTGGCCTGCAGCACGGGACGGTAACCGTCATCATCGAACACGAACCTTATGAAGTCACCACCTTCCGCAAAGAAGTGGGCTATCACCGCCATCGTTGGCCCGAGGTGGTCTACGTCAATCAACTGCATACGGATCTTGCACGGCGTGACTTTACCTTCAATGCGATGGCCTTGTCCCGTCAAGGCGATTGGATTGATCCTTTTGGCGGGCGACAGGATCTGGAAAATCGGACGATCCGCGCGGTGGGAGATCCCGCCCGGCGTTTTGAAGAGGATGCCCTGCGGATGTTGCGAGCCATCCGGTTTGCCGCTGAATTAGGCTTTCGGATTGAGCCCCTGACCTGGAAGGCGATTCGCACTCACGCCCATCTGCTGAGGGAGATATCAGTCGAGCGGATCCAACAAGAGATGCAGCGAATCCTGGCATCCCCGCATCCGGATAACGGCTTGTTCCTGTTACAGGAAAGCGGGTTGAAGGGATATATCCAACCATTGTGTCAACTGGGGCCCTGGACGATGGAGGAGCTGGCGCCGCTGCCTCGCCTGGCGCCGCTTGCAAGCAGGTGGGCCTACCTGTTTTTGCTCCACAGCCGGCGCCCAGACGTTGACGCGGACCCTGAACAATCGGCCCGCAGCGGCTTGCGTGCCCTGCGCTGTTCCCGCAAGCTGATTCAGGAGGTCCAAGGGGCCATTCGGCTGGTTCGGGCGCGGGAACGGGGAGAATCCATTCACCGTTTGTTGCTCTATCATGAAGACCAACGCGTGAAAGAGGCCATCTGCCTGTACGGTGCGGTGAAGGGAATACCGCCGCAGGTATTGGAACGACAAGTAGCCGACGTCGATGTTGCGGCCTCTCAACTCGTGATCCGGGATCCGCGGCAGATGCAGGTTAATGGCGATGATCTGAGGCATGTCATCCAGGCGGCGCCGGGTCCCTGGATTCACAAACTGCTGCAACGGCTGTATGAGGAAGTGGCGTTGGGAGAGCTCCCCAATGACAAACAAACCATCCTGGCGCGAGCAACCAGACTGTATGACCGTTGCCGTTCCGAAGTTTGATAGAAGTTTGATGGAGGCCAAACGTGAAAAAGGAACTGCTGCAGTACTTCTATCAGGAACCATCGCAATTTTTTTCTGGCGAAAAATTGAGCCGCCGTTTTCACTGCACCCGGGCAACCATCTGGAAAACCATTGAAGAACTTCGAAAAGAAGGTTACCAGATTGAAGCGGTTCCCAATCGGGGTTATCGGCTCCTCTCCACTCCGGACAGGCTCTATCCGCATGAAATTCAGGCCAGGTTGACGACCGCCTGGGCCGGCCGGCACATCCAGTATCATTCCCGCATTCCCTCCACGCAACTAAAAGCGCACGAGCTGGCCAAGGGAGGGGCAGAGGAAGGCACGTTGGTCATTGCAGAGGAGCAGACCGGCGGCAAGGGCCGCCTTGGCCGTCCGTGGCATTCGCCAGAAGGAACCGGCATCTGGATGAGCCTGATTCTGCGGCCAAAATTGCCGTTGGAACAATTGCCCAGAATCACCCTGGTAACCGCCGTGGCGATCGTGGACGCCATTCGGCACGAACTCCGGCGCCATGCGCATCCCTTGCCGCCAGAGACAATCCGGATCAAATGGCCCAACGACGTTTATGTGGTCCTAAACCCAAAAGAGCGCAAAAAAGTTTGCGGCATTCTCACGGAAGTCAACGCTGAGATTGACCGCGTCAATTACTGTATCCTCGGGATCGGAATCAACGTCAACCAAAAAGCACAAGACTTTCCAGAGGAGCTGCGCCACAAGGCCACTTCCCTGGCTTTGTCCAGTGGCGCGCCCTGGAACCGGGTCAAGCTTGTGACAGCCTTTCTCGCCCGTTTTGAAACATTGTACGAAACCTTTCAGCAGCATGGTTTTCAGGCGATCAAAAGCCTCTGGGAAGAGCGGGCCTTTCCTATCGGTACGCCCATCCAGGTGCATATCCAAGACCAATTGGTTTCCGGAACCTATCAAGGGATTACAGAACAGGGCGCATTGCTTTTTGGCCATCCGAACGGGCAGTTGGAGATGATCCATTCCGGTGATGTTCTGGTGTGACATGGGTTGGCCTGGACGCCAAGTTGTGAAAAAATCGTGACAATACGCCGTTTATCATGATATAATCCTCTTATGGGAAGATGGTATCGCTTGCGAACCATACTTCGCCGGGAATCATCAGGTTTCCTTTTTCCTTATCCAGATTTAAGAGCGTGAAAAGTTCAAAAAGGACATTCTGCTCTGAGCCGTAAGGACCGAGACAGAGGACTGAGGATCGATGCGAAGAATGCCACGCCCTCCATCTCGGAGGGCTTTTTGCTTACGCGGTTCAGGGAGAAGATGGGAGGTTCCAATGAAGCAAAAAATCACGCTGACCGATCTGCAGAAGAAAAAACAGGAACGGACCCCGATCGTCATGGTGACCGCCTACGACTACCCGAGCGCCAGGCTGGCCGATGAAGCCGGCGTCGACATGATCCTGGTCGGGGATTCGCTGGGCATGGTCGTGCTCGGTTACGAGTCGACTGTGCCCGTCACACTGGAAGACATGTTGCATCATACGAAAGCGGTAACACGAGGCGCCAAACGGGCGTTTGTCGTCGCTGATCTGCCCTTTCTGACAGCCCATCTGGGCGTTGAGCCGACGCTCAAGGCTGCGGGACGGCTGATGCAAGAGGGATTGGCGCAAGGCGTCAAGATGGAAGGCGGAAAGGAGATTCTCCCGCAAGTGCGCGCCTGTGTCCAGGCCGGCATCCCTGTTGTCGGGCACCTCGGGTTGCTTCCGCAGTCCATTCACCAAATCGGGGGGTATCGCGTGCAAGGGAAGGAGCTGGCATCTGCCGAAAAACTGCTTGAAGATGCCAAGGCCCTGGAAGAGGCAGGTGTGTTCGCGCTCGTGTTGGAGTGTGTGCCTGGACCGCTGGCTTCCTTGGTTTCCGAGACCCTGTCCATCCCCACGATTGGCATCGGCGCAGGCGTGGGATGCGACGGGCAAGTTCTGGTGTTTCATGACCTGCTCCAGTACGCCTCAGGCCTTACGCCGAAATTCGTAAAAGCGTATGCAGAGGTTGGCGCGACGATTCGCAACGCCATCGCCAGCTATGCACAGGAAGTCAGAGAGAGGAAATTTCCCGGGCCTGAACACACCTTTTCAATGGATGAAAGCGTCCTTCGCCAACTGCGTCATCGAAGGAGTAAGATTGGGTCATGAGCGCGAGAAGGCCGATGGAAGTCATCACAACGATTGAAGCCCTTCGCTCCCGTCTCGCCCAGGAGAGGCAGGCCGGAAAACAAATCGGTCTGGTTCCGACGATGGGATACCTCCATGCAGGGCATCTCAGTCTGATCCGCAAAGCAAGGGAAGAATGCGACTGTGTGGTCATGAGCCTGTTTGTCAACCCGTTGCAGTTCGGCGAAAACGAGGATTTTGACCGGTATCCGCGCGATTTTGAGCGGGATCGAACGATGGCGGAGGAAGCCGGGGTGGATCTGCTGTTTTATCCCTCCGTCGAAGAGATGTATCCTCGCCGCATCTTGACCACGGTCCATGTTGCCGGGCTGACGGAGCGGTTGTGCGGCCGCTCGCGCCCGGGTCACTTTGATGGTGTCGCCACTGTAGTCAGCAAGCTGTTTCACATTGTCTGCCCTGACC
>Ga0066871_100301_pt1 | contig 37057 bp, 34 predicted proteins | sample CeladaPassage60B_FD_62209 | JGI IMG/M metagenome (GOLD analysis project Ga0066871, IMG submission 62209) | Cellulose-adapted microbial communities from the Joint BioEnergy Institute, USA - Passage3 60B | ecosystem: Engineered > Bioreactor > Continuous culture > Unclassified | place: USA...
GCCATCAAACGCAGGACCGAGTACTGGTGCGGCGACAGGGGAAACTCGCCCGGCGCCTCCCGATGCCGCAGGCGCTCGACGACGACCGTCGCCACGCGCGGATCCAGCACCGCCTCACCTCGGGCGACCGCCTTCAGGCTCTGCTTGAGATCGAAATGCACGATGTCCTTGAGCACGTAGCCTTGCGCACCGGCTACGAGACAGCGATACACCAGCTCGTCCTCACCGAAGGCACTCAAGACGAGGATCCGCGTCTCAGGAACGCGTTCCCGGATCAACCGGCACACGTCGTCCCCCTGCATCGAGGGCAGCCGCACGTCGACGATCACCACGTCCGGCCGTACGGCATCGACCATCGCGACCCCGCTCGGCCCATCCGCCGCCTCACCGACGACTTCGAATTCCGGGTCACCTTCCAGGATGTGCCGTAGGCCACTCCGCACGATCTCGTGATCGTCGATGATCGCGATGCGCAGTGCCCGCTGCTGCATACGCCTACTCCCACCGCGGCTCGGCTGGAATCACCACCCGAACGACGAAGCCACCGTCTTCGCCGTTGTACGCATCGAACATCCCGCCCACCGACTCGGCTCGTCGACGCATCGAGCGCAGCCCTAGGTGCGCCCCCGGCGTCTCTGTTGCCTGCAGGATCGCCGGATCGACGCCGCACCCGTTATCCTGTACCGCGAGCGTCACCGCCTGCTCGGTGAAATGCACGCTGACGATCGCGAGATCCGCCCCAGAATGACGCAGCACGTTCGTGAGCGCCTCCCGCGCGATCAACAGGATGGTGTCTTCCAAAGCGTGCGGCAGACGACGCGGCTTGCCCTCGATCACCAACTCGACCTGCAACTGCTCGCTCCGGTACGCTTCGACGAGCCGGCTCAGTTCCTCGACCAGCTCGCGGCCAGTCACCGGCACGTCCGCCAGGTCATAGACGACGCGTCGCACCTCGGCCGCCCCACGCGCCGCGAGTTCCCGGATCCGATCCAGGCTCCGCAGCACCGGTTCCGGGACGCCCGGCTGCTCCCGGCACCAGACTGCCTCGATGCCGATGCCGAACATGATCTGGGCGACGCGATCGTGCAACTCAGCAGCGATCCGGTTGCGCTCTTGATGCAGCAGCGCTTCCAACCGCGCGGCATCCAGTCGTGCATGCAGCTGCTGGAGGTCCGCGATCATCTGCCGCTGGCGCTCGTAGAGCCGTGCGTTCTCGATCGCGACCGCAACCTGATTGGCGAACGTACTCAACAGTCGCTCGTGACTGCTCTCGTACCCGCCCGGACGATTCGCCACACCGATCATCCCGATCGTCTGCTCGCGTACCCTGAGTGGGACACCCAAGAAGGTCTCCACCGGTGGATGACCGCGCGGCGCACCACGGTGCAGCGGGTCGTTGCGCACGTCGTTGGAGATGTTCGGCCTACCCTCGAGAATGACGATACCGAAGATGGTACGACGGATCGGAATCTTCCGGAACCGCTCGTAAAAGTCCGGCCGATCCGGCACGAAGCCCCGGATCGCAGCGACATCCATCGTCTCCGGCCCATCGACCAGACCGACGAAGCCGAAGGTCGACGCCGTCAGCGCGAGACAGTACTCCAAGGCCCGGTCCATCACCGCGCTCAGCTCGCGCAGCCCGGCGATCTCGACGGAGATCGCATAGAGCGACTCGAGCTGCGCCTGCCAATCGTCCCGCTCGGCGACGACGACCCGATCCGGCACACGTTCGGCCATCGGACACCTCCGGCAGCCGCAGTGTACCATGAGGGCGCGACCGTCCTCGCACCGGCTCGCGCCTCTCGCAGTACGGCAGCCGGCGCACGCAGTGGAGGAGGAACAGAGCCGATGTCAGCCACCGATTGGCTCCGCGAGCGCCTCGCCGACCGCGTCCTCTTCGACCAGCACTGCACGCCGCCGGAACGTCTCGACCAGCGCCTCCCGGTCGGTTTTTTGGCGCGTTGTTTCCTGCCCGATGCACCGTCAGCGGGTCTTCAGGACGCCGGTTTCGTTCTCGCCCATCGCCTGGCGCTCCGCTGGCTCGCCGAACTCCTGGACTGCGACCCGGTCGAACCTGCGATCGTCGAAGCCCGCGCGGGGTATCCGCCGAACCGTTATGCCCGGCTCCTCGCCGACGACGCGCGCCTGGGCCCGCTCTGCTGCGTCGACCACGAGGACGAGCGGGTCTACCGGCCCGGCGAGTGGGCGCAGCTCGTCGATCGTCCGGTCGCCACCCTCGTCCCGATCGAGCCGCTCGCTGAACGGCTGCTACCGCACTGCAACTCCTGGGACGAGTTCCGCACACTCTTCGCCCAAACGCTCGCCGAGGCGATCGGTCGCGGCGCCCGCGGCCTGGTCAGCGACTTCCCGTTCCGCACCTCACTCGCCATCCAGCCAGTCGACGTGGCGACGGCCGACCGCTCCTTCCATGAGGTGCGCGCAGAGATCGACGCAGGAAGCTTCGAGCGTCTCGCGCACCGGCGCTTGCTCTACGCCGTGTTCTGGGTCGCCTTGGAGGTCGCTGCCGAACTGACCGTTCCGCTGCACGTTTTGATCGGGAGCAGCCTCACGCGCGACCCGCACAGTGACGACCCAGCCCTCTTCCGGCCCGTGTTCGACGAGCCACGGTATCAACACGTCCCGATCGTTCTGGTCAGCTACGCCCACTTGCATCCGCATACCGTCGCGCTCGCTCGCCACTACCCCAACGCCCATCTCGCGCCCGGCCCGGCATTTCTGGTGGAACCGGCGACTGCCAGCGACATGCTCCGCCAACTCCTGGCCAGCGTGCCGACGACGAAGGTGCTCGCCTCCACCGGAGGCGCGTTCCTGCCCGAGCGACAATGGTTGGTCGCCCGTCTCTGGCGCTCGGCTCTGGTTCGGGCACTCGGGGTGCTGGTCGATGAGGGATTCATCACCCCGGCCGAGGCAGAAACGGACGCAACCCTCATCCTCGCTGGTAACGCGCAGCGACTCTACCGGTTCCCGACCTGACGGTCGACAGAGGTGTGAGCGATGCAGAACGAACTCGCCCACCGGCTAGCCCGTTTGCGCACCGCTCTCGGTAGCCACCAGATCGATGCAGCGCTCGTCGGACCTTCGGCCGACTTCCGTTACCTGACCGGTCACCCAGCGAGCGAGAGCGAGCGCCTGACCGTGCTCGTCGTACCTTGTGAGGGCGAGTGTACGCTCCTCGTACCGGAACTCGAGTCCCCCAAGTTCACCAACTTCCCCTTCGGCCGGCTCGATCGCTGGCGGGACGGGGACGACCCGATCGACATGCTCGCGAGAAGGCTGCTCGACCTCGACGCGCGAACGATCGGCGTCAACGACCAGTTCCGGGCCGGCTTCTTGCTCCCCCTACAAGAGCGTCTTACCGGCCGGCGCTTCGCGCGCATCAGCCCGCTCATCCAAGAACTGCGCATCGTCAAGAGCCCAGCCGAGCTCTCCCTCCTGCGCGAAGCGATCGCGCGGGTCGATGCAGCCTGGGCTCGCTTTTGCGCCGAAGGTCGACTGGTCGGACGCACCGAGCGACAGGTGGCACGACAGCTGAGCGAGTTCCTTCTCGAGGAAGGGCTGGACGAAGTCGCCTTCTGCATCGTCGCCAGCGGGCCCAATGCTGCCTCCCCGCACCACGAGCCGGGCGATCGCATCATCCAAGACGGTGATCCGGTCGTTATCGACATCGGCGGCCCCTACCAGGGCTACTACGCGGACATGACCCGCACACCGGTTGCTGGCACGATACGAGATCCCGATTTCGCAGCCGCCTACGAGGCAGTGCTGGAGGCACAACAGGCGGCCTTCGCGGCCATGCGTCCTGGAGTGCCCTGCGAGGAGGTCGACCGGATCGCGCGTGACGTGCTCGCCACGCATGGGCTCGCTGAGGCGTTCACCCATCGGCTCGGGCACGGACTCGGCCTCAGCGTCCACGAGCCTCCCTACCTCGTGCGCGGCAATCGCGCGCCGCTTTGCCCTGGCATGGTGGTAACCGACGAACCAGGCGTCTACCTACCTGGCCGCTGGGGAGTGCGCATCGAAGACGTCGTGGTCATTACCGAGGAGGGCGCCGAACGCCTGACCCGGTCGCCGCACGACCTCCTCGCGTTGCCCTAAATGCTGCTCGGTCCTTCGCCAGCGACGCTCACCGTGTTACCGCCGTGCCGTTTCGCGACGTAGAGCGCCTCGTCGGCAGCCTGGAGAAGAGCCTCCGGGCCATTACCATGCTGGGGATATGTCGCGATGCCCACCGAGATCGTCAGCCTCACCCGCTCACCTCGTACCTCGAACGGCTCGCTCGCTACCGCCTCCCTCAACCGTTCGGCGATCTCCTCCGCTCGCGGCAGATCGACCCCCACGAGAACCACCGCGAACTCGTCACCCCCGTACCGCGCCACGAGATCGCTCGGACGCACCGACCGGGTGATCCGCTCAGTGACCGCCTGAAGTACTACATCACCGAAAAGATGGCCGCGCGTATCGTTCAGTGGCTTGAAGTTATCGAAATCGATCAAGAGCACGCTCACCGCCTCGACCCGCCGGTCCTGGAGTGCCCGACGCACGTGCTCCTGCAGCGCCCGGCGGTTCGGCAGCCCGGTCAACGGGTCGCTGAGCGCCTGACGCTCTAGCTGTTCTGTCAATTCCACCTGCCGCATGAGCAGCTCGAGGTGCACAGCGATATTCATGGCGAGGCGGAGATCTTCCTGATCGAGGCGATGCCCGCGCCGGCTTTCGATATTGAGCACCCCGATCGGCTCACCGTTCCGGCGCAGCACGGCCACCACTTCGCTCTCCATCTGGAGATCGGGTTGCGGTGCGAAGTAATCGGGATCCTGTTGGACGTCGACGACCAGTTGGGCGCGGTTTTCACGCACCGCTCGTCCCGTCACACCACGATCAGCCCGCCACTCGTTGTAGGTCAATCCTCCCTCGACGCGTACGGCGCGGCCGACGAAGCGAGTCCGATCGCTGCTCAGCAAAGCCAGACCGACCAGTGCATAACCGAACTCCCGCTGGAGGCGATCCGCAACCATCTGGAACGCTGCCTTGAGATCACGCTCCTCGGAGACCATCCGCGTCAAGTCGTGCAACAGCTCCAGCTCCATCAGGCGGCGGCGCTCCAGCGTCACGTCATCCAGAATCAGTTGCACCTGCGGCTCCCATCGCTGCTGCTCCCCCGGCAGCTCCACCACTCGGGCATGGAACTCGATGATCCGGAGCCGCTTGTCAAACGACAGCACCGGGATCACCCGCTCGAGCGGTACCGCACCGATCGGACGCTGGACCCACTCGTCCCACGGTAGCGGCGCCAGCGTGCGCACCGATTCCGGAAGCCGCAGCCCGAGCAGGCGATCTGGCCGCTCGTAACCGAGCAAGCGCGCAGCGGCTCCATTGGCCAGGCGGACGGTTCCGTCCACGCTACAGAGGAGAACCCCGATCGGCTCCTCCTCCACCAGCGTGCGGTACAACAGCTGATTCTGGAGAATCGCCCTCCGCGTGTCGGCGATCTTCCAGGCAACGGCCAGCGCTGCCGCCGCTGAATCGTAGAGCTGGAGGTCGCTACGCCGAAAATCGTCCAAGCGGGCGAGATAGATCGAGAGCAGCCCGACGATCCGGCCGGCGTGCCGGATCGGTACCACGACACCCGCCTCGAGACCGAGATGCCGCCGGGTTTCCGCCGCTGTCAGGACCCGCTTGTCCTGGGTCGTCTCCCGCATATCGACGGGCACGAGTAACGAATCGAGCACCGCGTGCACCACTGTGCTGGCCCGCCCACGCGAAGCCCTCTCGAGTTCCCGGATGAACGCTTCAGGTAAGCCGATCGCCCCGGCGTTGACGAGCGCATCAGCCTGCCAATCGACGTACCAGATCGCCAGAGCCGGCACCTCCAGGATACGCTGCAGAAGCTCGAGGCTCCTCGGCAGCCAATCAGGCGTCATTTCCGCGAGCAAAGAAAGTTCCGCTTCGACCTGGCGCAGCGCGCTCAGCTTGAGCTGAAGGCGACGCTCGTGATCCGCGGTTTCCGTCAAGATCGATCGGGCCAAAGCGAAGACACGTTCCAGGTCAACCACCGTGATCGGATCGTACAGTACCGCGCCGAAACCTGCTGCGAGGAACTCCGGGGTCGCCCCACTCTCCTCGTGCACCAGGGCGACCAACAGCCGACCAGCCGAAGTCGCTCTCGCAAGATCGAACGCATGGCGACGCAGGAGCGTGCCGTCCACCAGGATGACAGTCGGACGCTCGGCGGGCGTGTCGACGTCCAGCACTGGCCAGTCATGCCGAATCTCGACGCGCCGCGCACCCAGGGCGCGCGCGAGGCGGGCGACCAGGTCCCGCCGCACCGGATCGCGGTCGACGATGAGAACGTCGAGATTCTCCCAGCGTTCGTCGAGACTCGCCTCGCCCATCGTATCCCTTCCACCGAAACGTACTCGCATCCTACCCGACCGTTCGTCGATGCACAACTTTCTTCCCAATCGGAACGCGAGGGTCATTCTCCGGCCGGGCGGGCAACGACGCGCTCGGGAGATTCCTCTTCCGGCACGATCTCGGCGAGCTCCTCACCGGCATACCGCCAGAGATCAGGGCCCCACCAGCGCGAGGCCAGTGCGACCGCGACGCACCCGATGCCCCCGACGACCATCGCTCCAGCCGGTCCGACGAGGCTGGCGAGGATACCTGACTGGAACTGCCCGAGCCGCGGTCCGCCGGCACTGAAGACCGACGCGAGTGCACCGACTCGTCCCCGGTACGCATCCGGTGTCGCCAGCTGGCGGACCGTATGCCGGAGCGCCATGCTGACAGCATCCAGCGCACCGGAAAGCGCGAGCAGCCCGAGCGAGAGCCAGAACCAACGACTCAACCCGAACGCCGCCAGTGCCGCCCCGTAGCCGACCACCACCCAGACGACCACCCGCCCGGGACGACGCGGCACCGGAACCAGCGCGAACAGCGCTGCACCCACGATCGCGCCGATGCTCGGCGCAGCGAACAGGAGCCCTAGCCCATCGGGCCCAACACCGAGCACGTCCCGCGCGAACACCGGCAGGAGCCCCGTCGTCGAAGCCAGCACGACCGCGAAGAAGTCCAGCAGCATGAGCTGCCAGAGGATCGGCCGACGGCGGACGAAACCGAGCCCGTCCAGGAACGCCTCCCAGCCACGCCGTTCCGGGCGAGGCGCCGGAATGTCGCGTCGCATGGCCAGCAGCGCTGCCACGACGGCCAGGTAACTCACCGCATCGGCCCAAAAGGCTGCGGCGACGCTCACCCGCGCGATCACCACACCGCCGAGTGCCGGTCCGACCACCGCGGCGACATCCCAAGCGAGTACGTTGAGCGTCAGGGCATTGGCCAGTCGCTCGCGCGGGACGAGCGCCGGGATGAGCGCTTGGCGCGCTGGCGAATCGAACGACATCGCAGCCGCGGACGCGAAGGCCAGCGCGTAGAGGAGCGGCAGCGCTGTCCAGCCGAGACTGACGCAGAGCGCGAGCACGCCGAGGAGGACAGCCGCCGTCGTCTGCGTCACCAGCAGCAACTTGCGCCGATCGACTTGATCGGCCAGCGTCCCACCGAAGAGCGAGAGCACGATCGTCGGGATCGCGCGAGCGAGGGCGATGCCACCGAGCTGGGCTGGCGAGCCAGTGAGGTCGTACACCAGCCAGCTCAGCGCTACCGTTTGCATCTGGGTCCCGAGCATCGAGACGAACTGGCCCGCCCAGAGCAGACGAAAATCGCGGAAGCGCAGCGCTGCCAGCGCCTCCGTCCACTGTCCGCGCACGCCCGTCCTCCCGTTCGACCGCCACCGCGTGCTGCAGCAGCGAGCGCAGCACGCACGATGCTACACTCCGTACGGCGATCCGAGGAGGTGGGCATGCGAGCGTCGGTTCGGCAAGCTGCGGTCTACAGTGGTGCGGGAGCTCTGGCCGCCGCCGGGCTGATCGGTCTCCCAACAGCGCTCATCCCGAACCCGCTCTTCAGCCGGATGATCCCACCGGACACTGTCGATTACGTCATCTTCGCCGCCACCATCGTTCTCGCCGGTGCACTCGCCGCCAGCTACGCCTGGCCAGTGGCCTGTCCGTTGCCGCAAGGTCGGACCACACTCGGCACCGTCGCGACATACTTCGCCGTCGGTTGCCCGGTCTGCAACAAGCTGGTCCTGCTGCTGCTCGGCACCAGCGGTGCACTCCAGTGGTTCGCGCCCATCCAGCCGCTGCTCGGGGTACTCGGGATTGGTTTGCTCGCGTGGGCGCTCGTCCTGCGGATCCGCGCGATACGAAACCCGGGTGCAACGTCCGACGCAAGCGAAGCAGCCGAACCCGCTGCATGAGCGGACTCCTTGCATCCACCACGAGCGGTGAATATACTACACCTGGTGAGCGGGACGTGGGCCGCTAGCTCAACTGGTAGAGCAGCTGACTCTTAATCAGCGGGTTGGGGGTTCGAGTCCCTCGCGGCCTACCGCGAACGATCGAGGAAATCGCCCCGGGCTGAGACCGGGGCGCTCCGCATTTCTACCGCCATCTCAGCAGTACACGCGTGGCCCGACCGTCGCTCTCGATTCCCCCCTCGAGCCCTTGAGCACTCGCAGCTGCGGAGTACCGGCTTTGCCTCTCTATGATGGTTCGTCTTTGTCCAACACCCTGACACACCGGTAGGGCACCAGTCTCGGTCGCTCGCAGTTTCCCTGGCCAGTCGCGACCGGCGCGAGAGCGGACAGCGAACATTTCGCCCCTGTCCCAGAACTTTGCTCGCTAGCTTTCCTTCCACACGCCAACACGACGCCGGCGAATTCGGACAGGAGCTGCCAGACCCCACCAGCCTGATTCCCTTCTGGTACCCTAGGGGTACAAAACACTGGATCGACCCCGGTCGAAAGGATCAGTATCCATGGGCACAATGATCGCCTATCCCAGCAACGGCACGGAGACGCCGGGCTACCTCGCGCTTCCCGCCCGCACACCGGCGCCCGGTGTCGTAGTGATCCAGGAGTGGTGGGGTCTCGAACCGCACATTAAGGATGTGACCGACCGCTTCGCCGCCGAGGGCTTCGTCGCACTCGCACCCGACCTCTACCACGGGAAGATCGCCACCGAGCCCGACGAGGCCCGTAAGCTGGCGATGGAGCTCGAATACCCCCGTGCGATCGCCGAGATCGTCGCCGCAGCACGTTTTCTCCTCGCCCGCGACGACGTGCGGGGACCGAAGGTCGGCGTGGTCGGCTTCTGCATGGGTGGTGCACTGTCGCTCCTCTCGGCTTGCGAGAGCGACCTCTTCGGTGCCGCCGTCGTCTTCTACGGGCGCAACCCGGATCCGATCGAGCGCGTCCGGTCGTTGCACTGCCCGCTTCTCGGCCTGTACGGTGAACTCGACCAGGCGATCCCACCCAGCGAGGTCGAGCGCCTGCGCGCCGCGCTCACGGCTGCAGGCAAGGAGTTCGAGCTACACATCTATCCCGGCGCACCGCACGCATTCTTCAACGATACGCGCGCGAGCTACCGGCCCGAGGCAGCCATCGATGCCTGGCGGCGCACGCTCGCCTTCCTACGCCGACATCTCGCCGGTTGAGGATCGAGCCCGAAGCCATCGACCACCCGCTCCGGGAGCGCGACGCCGGGCACAACCTGTTCCTGCCAGCGACGCAGCAGGCCGCCCAGGCTGTCGGGGTTTTCCCGTACCACGGCGTCCGCACCTCATGGCACAATCGCGGCGGCGGATACGCCGAGGGGGTATGACGCACGATGACGACACACAGCGCATTCTCACGGCGGCGATTCCTCGTCGGGGTGGCGACGCTCCCGCTCCTGGCTGCCTGCGGGCAACGTCCCTCGTCAAGCGGTACCGAGATGGAACTCATCGCCTGGCCGAAGGAGGATCGCTGGCCAGCGGTGTTCTACCAGGCCTCGCCGGAGGCACAGGAAGCCTACCGGTACGCCGCCGCGCATCCCGAAATCCTCCAGTACTTTCCGTGCTATTGCGGGTGCGGCGAGTTCGGCCACCGCTCGGTGCTCGACTGTTCCATACGGGAGTTCCGCGCGGACGGCTCGGTCGTGCTCGGCGGGATGACCTTCGGGTGAGCGATCTGCATCGACATCACGCGTGACGTGATGCGGCTCACCCAAGAAGGACGATCCCTCCGCGAGATCCGGGCCTATGTGGAGGAGCGGTACAGCGGGTTCGGCCCGGCGACCGATACGCCCTGGCCTCCGGAGTGAACGCGGCCGACTCCCTCCATCACTCCGCATAGTAGGCCAGGCCGAGCAGTCCCGGCCCGGTATTGAGTGCCATCGCGGCAGTGAACGGGGTGATGTACTGCTCCACGACGTGGAGACGGCTGGCTACCTCCTGAGCCAGCTGCTCCGCTTCCTCCCGGGCCCCGGCCTCGAGCACCGCGACGTGTACTGGTCGCCCGCCGACATCCCGTTCCATGCGCCGCAGCATCGCGTCGATGGCACGACGTCGCGTGCGGACGCGCTCGAGCGCCACGATCTTGCCCTCCTGCAGCGTCAGGATCGGCTTGATCTGGAAAACGTCGACTGCAAGTTGGGCCAGCCACGGTGCGCGACCGCTACGGACGAGATAGGTGACCGTCTCCAACACCGCGAAGAAGCGCAGCTGCGGCCGGAGCGCCTCCACCCGCTGCACGACCGTCGCCAGGTCCGCCCCCCGCTCGGCCAGTCGCGCTGCCTCCAGCACGAGAAACCCTTCGGCCATGGTCGCCGCCCGGCTGTCGATGACGACAATCGGTGCGCCGCTGACCATCGACGCTGCCGCGACCGCGGCCTGGTACACACCGGTGACTCCCGAGGAGACGTGGATGGAGACGATACCGTCCACACGACCGACGAGATCCTGGTACACCTCGACGAACGTACCGACTGCGGGTTGCGAGGTCGTGACGATTTCCCCGGCATCGAGCCAGGCGAACGCCTCCTCCGCGGTGACATCGATCCCATCCCGATAGATGCGATCACCCCGGACGATCCGCACCGGTACCACCCGGACACCGTAGCGTTCGACCAGCTCGCGCGGGAGACAAGCGATACTGTCTGTCACGATTCCGAGCATCGGTCACGCGTCCTCCGCCTCAGGTGGCCAGCGTTCCTCGTCCCGGTCGTACCAGAACCGTCGCCAGAGCACCGTTCGCCGCAAGGCCGGATCCCGTGGAAGCGGACGTCGATTCGCCTCCAGCCGCTTGAGCACCGTCACGACGAGCATGCCGAGCGTCCCACGGAAGACGGTTTCCGATCCTCCTGTCAACAAAACCACGCCAGGCAATGCGGTCAACCCGAGCAACGCGACGACCGGTGTCCGGTGCAGCAGACGTCCGATCCCGAGCGCGAGCAGCACGAGCAGCGCACCGAGCGGATACACGACCGCCAGCATGCCGAGGAACGGGCTCAATCCCCGACCGCCGCGGAAACCGAGCCAGAGCGACCAGTTGTGTCCGACCACTGCCGCCAGCCCACACGCCACAGCCAGGCCGGAGCTTCCGCCGAACTGGTACGGGAGGTACGTTGCGACGCCGCCTTTCGTGACGTCGACCAGTCCGACCGGCACGACGGCCCAGCGAGCGACCGCATAGTAGACGCCGGAACCGCTCACCGTCGGCGCCCGCTCGCGCAGATCGACACCGGCGAGGAGGTGCGCGACGATCTGCGCAGTCGGCAAGGAACCGATGAGATAGGCGACCAAGAGCAGCATCACTCCGTCCATGCCTGCCCCTCCACGGCACTTTCGAGTATAGGACGAAAGGCGCGAGCCGCCGCAGGACGGCTGGTACAATCGCCCTGCACGGAGGCCGTCCCGAGCCGGCTCGCGAGCGGACGCGATGCCCAACGGTAGCGAACGCACCGACGTGGAGCGACGATCCCCGGTCTGGCGCGAGGAGTCCTTCCTCGCCGCACTCGAGGCGGCCGTGACTGCGCTCGGCGAGCACGCAGCGCAGCTCGATGCCCTCAATGTCTTCCCCGTCGCCGACCGCGATACCGGCACCAACCTGCTGCTGACCGCGCAGGCGGCCTGGCGCGGCGCACGGGCAGCCGCGGGGAGCGGCCTCCGCACGGTGGCCCGGGCCGCAGCAGACGCCGCCCTCCGTGCTGCCCACGGTAACTCCGGCGTCATCCTGAGCCAGTTCTTCCGCGCGCTCGCCGAGACCGTTGCCGACCGCGACGACCTCGACGCCGCGACGCTCGCCAGTGCCCTGGACCGAGCTGACCGGCTCGCCCGGCAAGCGTTGCTCCAGCCGGTGGAGGGCACGATGATTACCGTGCTGCGCGCTGCAGCCGAAGCAGCCCAGCAGGCTCTGGTCGAGGGAGCAACGCTCCCCGAGCTCCTGCGACGGGTCAGCGACGCGGCGATCGAGGCAGTCGCGCGCACCCCGGAGTACTTGCCGATCCTCCGAGAACGCGGTGTTGTCGACTCCGGTGCACAGGGTTTAGCTGTCGTCTTCGACGCCTGGGCAGCCTGGGCGCAGGGAACCGCACCGGACCTCCAGCCTCAGCCGGTGTCTCTCCCCGGTTTCCCGCTGGACACACGCGGATCGTGCATCAACGTGCTCCTCGAGGCGAGAGGCATCAGCGAAGAACGTATCGCCGCGGAACTGGCCCAGCTCGGCGAGTCGGTCGAGATCATCGGCGATACCGGACTCCTCCGCGTCCATCTCCATGCCGAGCAGCCAGAGCGGGTGCTCCAGACACTCCAGCGCTATGGGCGCCCGCTCTCCGTCGTCATCGACGATCTGGCTGGATCGCTAAACCACTTGACGCTCAGCGAGCCGCGGACACGGACGCTGCTCGTCCTCTCACCAGCACCCCGTATCGTCACGCTCGCCCACCGGCTCGGCGCACTCGGCGTCGCGCCAACCGAGCGGGCCAGCCTGCTCGAGTCCCTCGCACAGGAGATCGCGGCCCTGCCGGTCGAGCAACTCACGGTCCTTCCCGGCAGCTGGGCTGATTGGGAGCTGGCCAGCGCACTGGCTCAGCGACTCGACCGACCGCAACTCGTCGTCCTCCCGGTCCGTTCGCTCGCTGCTCAGCTAGTCGTGCTCCTCCTCCACGCCGACGGAGAGAGCCGAGGAGACAGCGCCAGCATCGCAGAGACCTTGCCGCACTTCCGTACAGCCGAGATCGAGCGAGCGGACAGCGGTGAGTGGGTGGCGCACATTCCGGACATGGAAAGCGCAGTCTCCCGCGGAGAGGAGCTCGTCACCGTTCTCCTCCGCGCGCTAGATGCGCTCGGGGCTGAAGCGGCTGAGTCGTGCACCATCGTCGTCGGCGAGGCTGTCCCGCTCGTCGCACCGCTGCGCGAGGCGATCACTGCCCGTTGGCCGCATCTGACCGTCGAGTGGTTCTGGGGACACCAACCAGCACCGGCACTGTCGCTGGCACTCGAGTGAACACTTGTGCCCAGAGCTGCCTCCCTCGCGCGACCACGCGCGCTGGCGCCAGTCAGCTGGTCAGCAGACCGACCGCAGACGAGCGCCTCGCTCGGACTCGGGCAACGCGACACGCAAGTGCCGAGCCGCACGAACGGTGCGCACGCTCGAACCGATGTCCCGTTCTCGACGGGCACAGCACAGGTCGGGTGCTCCAGTACGCTCTCGGGGCGGCCACTGGCTGTTGACAGGCCACCCCGGGGCTGTTAACCTAGAAGCGGTTCATCGGACGACCGGACCCTCTGACGAACGTGTCACACGAAGGGATGCGGGAGGAAGGAGCGGGACGGCCCAGATGGTCTCGACTGCAGTTCCGCGTGTGGCTGCTCACCGCCGGGTCGCGAGACGGATCAGTTAGGAATTCTGGTTACTCCTTCCAGCCACGGTCTACATCTTCCTCTTGATCGGTTTCCCCCTGCTGCTGTCGATCTACTACAGCCTCAGCCATATCTCAGTCGGCCGACGCGATTACTCCTTCGCTGGCCTCAGCAATTTCCGTGCCATCTTGAGCGACCAGGTGTTCCAACATGCCTTGCGGAACACGATCCTCATCACCGTCGTCGTGCTGGTCGCCGTCCTAGTCCTCTCGACGATCCTCGCGACTGCTCTCGCTGAACGCTTCCCGGGCAAGCCCGTGGTTCGCTACTTGCTACTGCTTCCCTGGGCATCGCCTGTCGTGATGAGCACGATCGCCTGGAAGTGGATCTTCGATTCGCAGTATTCGGTGATCAATTGGGTCGCGCGTCGTCTCCACATCATCGGCCCGTACGAATTTCCGCAGTGGCTTGGAGTCCCGCATCTGGCTCTCATCTCGATCATCATCGTGCAAGTGTGGCGGATTCTTCCCTTCGCGACAGTCATCACACTGGCCGGCATGAGTGCCGTTCCCCGCGAGCTGATCGAGGCGGCACTGGTCGACGGTGCCGGGTTCTTCACCCGGCTTTTCCGCATTACCTTACCCCTCGTGCGACCGATTCTGGGCGTAGCGATCCTCTTCACCGCGCTCTTCACCTTCACTGACATGGCCGTGGTCTGGATCTTGACGCGCGGTGGCCCATACAACACGAGCCACGTCCTGTCCAGCTGGGCCTTTCAGGTCGGTATCGTCGCCGGCGACCTGGCGCTGGGTGCCGCCATCGCGCTCTTCATGCTCCCGGTACTCGCCTTGGTCGCGATCTGGGTCCTCCGTCTCTCGCATCGGGAGGTGACCGAGTGACCGCGATGCCCGATACGCGCCGGCTCTTGCTGCGTGCGTTGCTCGTCGCTGTGCTAGCAATCTTCCTCGCACAGGCACTCTTTCCCTTCGCCTGGATGGCCATTACTGCCTTCAAGCGCGACAGCGATCTCTACAACCCGACGAACAATCCGTTCCTCTTCAACGAGCCACCGACGCTCGCGCACTTTCGTCTCCTGTTCACCGAAACGAAGTTCCCGCGCTGGGTGGTGAACACGGCCTGGGTCGGCCTCGCGACGGTTCTTATCACGCTCGTCCTCTCGCTGCCGGCTGGCTATGCATTGGCTCGTCTCCGTGGTCGACTGGGTCAGAACCTCGGCATTGCCGTGTTCCTGACCTATCTGATCCCACCGACGCTCCTCTTCCTCCCACTCTCCCAGATCGTGAGCGGTATCGGACTCCAGGACAATACCTGGTCGCTCGTCCTGACCTATCCGAGCTTGGCTGTCCCCTTCGTTTCCTGGCTCCTCATGGGCTTCTTCCGATCGCTCCCACAAGAGCTCGAGGAAGCAGCACTCGTCGACGGTGCGACGCGATTCACTGCCTTCTGGCGGGTCCTGCTACCGCTCGCTGTGCCGGGAATCCTGACGGCCGTTATCTTCACCTTCACGCTCGCGGTGAACGAGTTCATCTACGCGCTGACCTTCGTTTCCATCTCCGATCTCAAGACCGTGAGCGTCGGTGTCCCGACGGACCTGATCCGTGGTGACGTGTTCTTCTGGGGTGCGATCATGGCTTCGGCACTCGTGGTGAGCCTGCCGGTTGCCTTGCTCTACAACGCGTTCCTCGACCGGTTCGTCGAGGGTTTGACTGCCGGCGCCCTCCGCTGAAGGGCAGACGGCGACGAGGTTCGGCTGAGGGTTCGGTGTTCGTGTGACGTGAGGAGGTCGGAGCGATGCGCCGCTTCACCCGTCGCCAGCTACTCGCCGTTCTGAGCAGCAGCGCTGCGGCTGGGCTACTGGCCAGCTGCGCCGGTCAGGCAACACCGACGCCAGCTCCCGCCGGAGGAGCAACCCCGACGAAGCCGCCGGCAAGCAGCCCTACGGCGGCAGCTGCAGCCACCCCGACTGCCCGCGCCGCATCGCCAACTGTTGCGGCCACACCCACGCGCTCGGGTCCGGTCACGCTCAAGATCCTCCAGTGGAGCCACTTCGTACCCGACTACGACAAGTGGTTCGATCAGTGGGTACAGGAATGGGGTGCGAAGAACAACGTCCAGGTAGTCTCCGACCATATTAATTACGCCGATATCCCGGCCCGTGCCGCAGCGGAAGTCTCCGCTCAGAGCGGCCACGACCTGTTCGCCTTCGGGTTCCCACCGTCACAGTACGAGACCGAGGTCGTCCCCTTGAACGACCTCATCGCTGATCTCAAGAAACAGTATGGCGACTACTATCCGCTCCTCGAGCGGTCTTGCTATAATCCCAAGACCGACGTCTGGTACAGCTTCATGGACTTCTGGGCTGCTGACCCCATCCTCTATCGCAAAGACCTCTTCGATCAGGTTGGAAAGACTCCTGATACCTGGCAAGACATCCTCGAGGCAGGTCGGCAACTCAAGCAGATGGGTAACCCCATCGGCATCGGCTTCTCACCGGAGATCGACACCGGCATGGCGATGCGTACGATCATGTGGGGCTTCGGTACCTCGATTCAGGACGCGAACGGAAACGTGGTCATCAACAAGCCGGAGACCCTCGAGGCACTGCAATTCGCGAAGCAACTCTTCCAGGAAGCGGAGACTGAGGAAGTACTCGCTTGGGATGCTTCGTCGAATAATCGTTTGCTCGTTTCCGGTCGCGGTGCGCTCATCCTGAATGCCATTTCTGCCGTCCGGACTGCCGAGTCGACATACCCGGATCTCGCCCCCAAGATCGCGATCGCCAAGACTGCTGCCGGACCGCGTGACCGTAAAGGCTGTGCCCACTGGTACAACTGTTTCGTGATCTGGAAGTTCTCGCCGAATGTCGACGTCGCCAAGCAGTTCCTCAAAGACCTCGTCGCGGCCTATACCGATGCCTTCAAGGCTTCCAAGTTCTACAACATTCCATCCTTCCCGAAGGCCGTTCCGGACTGGCAGCAGCTCGTCCAGAACGACCCCAACGCGAATCCGCCGGACAAGTACGCTGTCCTCGCGACCGCACCCGACTGGACGGTGAACGTCGGCTGGCCAGGCTATATGAACGCTGCTGAAGCTGAAATCTTCGATCGCTGGATCATCAACGACATGTTCACCAAGGTCGCGACCGGCCAAGCCTCGCCAGAAGACGCTCTCGCCGAGGCCGAGCGGCAGATCCAGGATATTTTCAAGAAGTGGAAGGACCGTGGCCTGATTTAAGACCATGGGCACAGTGCCCCAGAGCCGCCACCCGACGAGGTGGCGGCTCCTTTTGGTCAAGGGTAGGCCGTTCACCGCACACCAAACGACCGCAACTTCTTCACACACGGTTGTGGTCAGTGGCAACGTGGCGCTGATCGAGGAGAAGGTTCGGGCAGCCGTCAGGCCGTCTCAGTCCGTGTCGACCGCTCGCGTTGCCGGAGCCAGCGCAGGAAGCGGAGCCAGGCGAGTTCGCGCTCGCTGAACCGCGGCACGAGCAGTGCACTGGCCGGCGTATCGAGGACGCGCCGGCGCGGAAGCTGGAGAGCGACGCTACAGGCGACGGCATCCGTCCGCTCGCCGAGCCGCTGGCGCGGCACGAATGCGGTCGCGCCACCATCGGCCAGGAGCACGATACCGTCCTGCACTTCGACCCAGCCGATCACCGGCACGCCCCAACGCCAGAGCGCGGTGATCAGTTCCGTCAAACCAGTCGTGCGCACTGCTCCTGACTCCATCGTCCGCCTCCGCTACTGAGAGCGGTTCGGCATCGACCGAGCCCCAGAGCGTAGCACATTCGTCCTGGTTCGACACGATCGAGCCTGCCCGTGCTCCGACGTCCGCAAGCGACGGATCGACACGCGTCATCCGCACGGCCGCCCGCCGGGTGGAGGGACTGGAGCACTCGCACCGACGACCGGGATCGCCAAGCCCGCTGCACCGGGCGCCGAACCAACGGCATCAGGATAATAGCGCTGTAACATCGCGAGGCCGATCGCCGCCCGGCGTACCCGCTCCCGCCCCAGCTTCACCGCCAACTCCTCCAGATGCCCACCCGAGGGATAGATATTCGGCGCATTCCGGAGGCCGAACTTGAGATAGACCGGAGCGCAGACGCGCACGATCTCCGCGATCTCGTAGTGGCGGACGAATCCCCCGACGTCGTCCGGCACTTCGACGTAGATGTCGAGCGGCACGTCGACAGCCGCCCGGATCGCCGCCAGCTGCGCCAGTGTCAAGTCAGTCGCAACATTATAGGTATCGGCCCCGAGCTGCACGAGCAGCTTCACCGAAGCGGGATTTGCTGCACCCATGAGCACACTGACTTTGAACTGCATGTCGGGCGGGAGCTCGCCAGCCCGCCGCATCTCGCTCGCCACCCACAGTGCCCCCTCGTCAGTCAAGAGCACGCTGCGGATACCGAGCTCGGCTGCACGCCGCACGTCTTCGAGGCAGTACACCAGCTGCTCTTGCCCGCGCAGCTTGGCACCGACCAGCGCACCGGCACTCGCCTTGGCCATGCCGCCGATATCCCACGCTGCGCTCGGCCGCGCGAAGAGACTCACCTCGATCCCCTCTGCCGCAGCCAGGTACGCCATCTCCCGGATTTCCTCGTCCGTCAGCAGCATCACGCCGCTGCCCTGCGAGATCCGGTGGATCACGATGCCGTACCGCTTCGCTTCCTCGATCACCGCCGCGAGTACCCGTGGCCCTTCGGTGCTCGGGATTTCTACCCGGTACTGTGCACCGTCCGGGAACCGCTTGGTACTCGTCGGCAGCTCGTGCAGGTCACCCCGTGGGAGACCCAGCCGTTCGAGAAACGCACGCGTCCGCTCCACCCTGCGCCTTCCCCTCGCTCAACCGCGAGCTCGCCGCGCCCGCATGCGCCGACGCTTCTGCCAGATATCGAGTGCGACTGCCAGGATGATGACGGTACCGGTTACCGCCTGCTGGGCATAGGTGCTTACGCCGAGCAAGACCATCCCGTTCTCGAGGACCCCCATGATCGCTGCTCCGAGCACCGCCCCGAGGACGGTCCCCTCGCCTCCCATGAGGCTCGTCCCACCGATGATCGACGCAGCGATCACCGGCAGCTCGAAGCCGAGCCCAGCCGACGGCTGCGCGGAGACCAACCGAGCCACGAGGATGAGGCCGGCCAGCGCCGCCAGCGTCGAGCTGAGTACGTACACCAGGATCTTCACCCTCTCCACCGGTATTCCGGCGAGGCGTGCCGCTTCCGGATTGCCGCCGACCGCGTAGATGTAGCGACCGTAGGTCGTGAAGCCGAGGAAGATCGTTCCCAGGATCGTGAGCACTACCATCACGATGACCGGCACCGGGACGATCCATACGTATCCCTGCCCCAACCAGATGAACGCCTGATAGTCATAGGGCACGGTGACCGGATATCCCTTCGTCAACACATAGACGAGCCCCCGGCCGATACTCAACGTGCCCAGTGTCGCGATGAACGGCGGCAGCCCGACCCGGGTGACGAGCAAGCCGTTGACCAGGCCGATCACCGCACCCACCGCGAGCCCAGCCAGGACGGCGATCGGCAGCGGCACACCACGCTCGAGCAGCATCCCGGTCGAGAGTCCAGCCAGCGCCAGTACCGAGCCGACCGAAAGGTCGATCCCGCCCGTCAGGATCACCATCGTCTGACCGATCGCCACGATAGCGGTGAGCGAAAACGCGCGTGCGACCCCGAACAGGTTCCCGGTCGTCAGGAACGCCTCGGTGGTCAACGAGAGGAAGAGACCGAGTACGAGCAACGCGACGAGGATATTGAACTCGCGCAATCCGGTCACGCGCTGGACGAGGCGACGCACGACAGCGAGTGCACCAATCGGCATCGCAGCGCCCGCTTCGGGCCGCTGCACCTCGCCCAGTGTCGTCTCCTGCTGCGGCGATCGTCCGTCCATCGTCTCACCGTCCTCTTCTCCGTGCCGGGCAGATCACCGCCGGATGCCCTACCGGTAGCACCAGTACGCCCAGCGCCAATTCTCGCTCGCGGACGAAGCGCACCAGCTCGCCGGGATCGGCCAGGTTGGCAGCGAACATGTCGTAGTGCAGCGGGACCAGAAGCTCTGCCCCGATCGCTGCCGCCAGCTGCGCGGCCTCGCGAGCGTCGAGATTGCCGACGATGTCGAGGCGCTCCCGGTACCAGTCGCGCCCATTGATCGGCAAGAGCGCAACATCCGGCTCGAGCGCGCCCACCGCCTCCTCCAACCCCTCGTACGGGATCGTGTCACCGGCGTGGTAGAGGCGCACACCAGTTAGTTCGACCACGTACCCGAGGAATCGCGGTACCCCATCGACCGCAGCGAAGCTGTAGGCGTCCTGCGCGTGCAACCCATGTTTGGCTGCGACCGGCCACACCGTTACACCGGCCAGCGCGTACGTCTCGCCGGGTCGCGCTCCTCGCACCCGCTCGGCCGGGACGCCGGCTGCGACCAACTGGTCGACGACCGGCTCGGGACACAAGAACGTCGCCTGCAGGGCGACGCGCGCGATCGCGGCACACGCCGCCCCATCCAGGTGATCCCAATGCTCGTGCGTGACGAGGACGACGTCGACACAATCCAGCTCAACCGGATCCAGCGGTGGCGGAACCAGACGGTCCGGATGGGGCGAGAGAAACGGATCGATCAAAACGAGGCAGCCGCTCCCAGCCAGTGCGACACTGGCCTGTCCGAGCCGCACCAGCCCGACCCCGCAGGTCACCTGTGTCAGGCTCCGCAGCTGTTGGGCCAGTCCGCTCATCGCCCCTCCTCACGCTCGCTCCGCCTGTCGCCGGTGCCAGTTCTCCGCGAACAGGTTGAAGAACACGCGCCGGCGCGGGTGCTGTTCCAATACTGAATGGTCCAGGTGGACACCCAACCCCGGACCGGACGGTAGCGGGAAGAAGCCATCGACCACCTCGGGGACACCGGGTGCCGCGGCTTTGACGAACTCCTCGGCAAAATCGTTGAAGTGCTCCTGGATCTTGAAATTGGTCGTGCAGGCAGCCAGATGGAGGTTCGCCGCCGTACCGACCGGACCACAGACGTTGTGCGGCGCGACCAGGATGTAGTACGCGTCAGCCCACGCCGCCAGCTTCTTGGTCTCCAGCAGGCCGCCCAGATGCGTGATGTCCGGCTGGATGATATCGGCAGCCTGCAGTTCGAAGAGTTCGCGGAAGTCGTAGCGGGTATGGATCCGCTCACCCGTCGCGACCGGAATCGTCACCTGGTCAGCGACCTTCTTCAGGGCAGCCAGGTTGTGCGGCGGCACCGGCTCCTCGATCCAGCCGGGCCGGTACGGTTCGAGCAAGCGTGCCATCTCGATCGCGGTCGCCGGATTGAACCGCCCGTGCATCTCGATCAGGATTTCCACGTCAGGGCCCACCGCCTCGCGCACCGCCTCGACGAGCGCGACCACGCGACGCTTTTCCTCGAGCTCCAGTTCGTAGTATCCCGCCCCGAACGGATCGAGCTTGAGCGCCCGGTAGCCACGTGCCACCGCACGCCGGGCCGCCTCGGCGAATTCCTCCGGCGTCCGTTCCACCGTGTACCAGCCGTTTGCGTACGCCTTGATCCGGTCACGCACCGCCCCACCGAGGAGCTGGTAGACAGGAAGGCCGAGCGCCTTCCCCATGATGTCCCAGCAGGCGATCTCGATCGCCGCGATCCCGCTCATCATCACGTAGTCGGGCCGTGCGTAGTCGTTCCGCATCATCCGGAAAACCAGATCCTCGATCTGGAAGGGATCGCTCCCCAGCACGTGGTTCGGTACGGCTTCGGCCAGGTAGCCCAGCAGGGCATCGGTGTGGTTGAGCATCCGCGCCTCACCGACTCCGGTGATGCCCTCGTCGGTGTGCACCTCGACGAACGTCAGGTTCCGCCACGCGGTACCGAGCACGTAGGTCTTCACATCGACGATCCGCACGCCGATCCCCTTTCCAATGTCTACCAGGCTCGCTCAGGCGGCCACCGATTGCCGGGTCGCCGCAGCGAGCACCCGCTCCTCGGTCGCTTCCTCGCGCGAGAACTCGGCGACGATCCGTCCGCCGCTCATGACCAGCACCCGATGGCTCATGCTCAGGACTTCTGGGAGTTCCGAAGAAATGAGCAAAATCCCCATACCGACTTCGGCGAGTTCCGCGATCAAGGCGTGCACCTCAGCCTTGGCACCCACGTCGATACCGCGCGTCGGCTCGTCGAGAATGAGCACCCTGGGGTTCGTCGCCAGCGCTCGTGCCAGCACGACCTTCTGCTGGTTGCCACCGCTCAGGTTCAGGACACGCTGCTCGATCGATGGCGTACGGATGCGCAGTCGCTCGACGAAGGATGTCGCCAGGCGCTCCTCTTGACGCCGAGACGGAAAGCCGAAGTGCGCCAGTCGCGACAGAACCGGCAGGGCGATATTCTCGCGGACGGACAGAATAAGCACCAGCCCCTGCAGCTTGCGATCTTCCGGCACCAGGACGATCCCGTGTCGCACCGCGTCCTGGGGATTGCGAATCGCCACGGTCTTTCCGTCGATGCGGATCTCGCCGCTGTCGATCGGGTCGACACCGAACAGGCAGCGCGCCAGCTCGGTGCGCCCAGCACCGACCAGGCCCGCCAGTCCGACGATCTCTCCAGCATGGACAGTCAGATCGATCGCGTGCAGCACACCCGCCCGGGTGAGCTTCCGCACCTCGAGCCGGGGTGCTCCGGGTGACGAGCGAACTGTCCGATAGTACGCCGAAAGGTCGCGGCCGACCATCATGCGGATCAACCCGTCACGCGTCGCCTCGGCAATCGGGAGCGTGCCGACGACTCGGCCGTCCCGCAGCACGGTGACCCGATCCGCCAGCGCGAAGACTTCCTCCAACCGGTGCGAGATGTAGATGATGGCCACGCCCTGCGCCCGAAGGCCGCGCAGGATCGCGAAGAGCCGCTCCGTCTCCTGGAGCGACAGCGAACTGGTCGGCTCGTCGAGGATCAGGACGCGCACGTCCTGCGAGAGCGCCCGCGCGATCTCGACCAGCTGTTTCTGGGCAGTACTGAGTTCCCGCACCGGACGTTGCGGATCGATCGGCGCTCCCACGCGCTCGAGAATCTGCGACGCCTCGCGCCAGACGCGCGGCCAGTCCACCGTGCCAGGAATGCCGCTACGTTGCGGCAACCGCCCGAGAAACAGGTTCTCCCCGACCGACAGGGCCTCGATAACGCTCAGCTCCTGGTAGATGATCCCGATGCCATGGGCCAGCGCCTGTCGTGGGTCAGCGAAACGCACGGGCTGACGCGCGAGGAGGATCTCTCCCTCGTCCGGCTGGAGCGCGCCGGACAGGATTTTCATCAGGGTCGACTTCCCCGCACCGTTCTCTCCGACGACCGCCAGAATCTCACCAGGGAAGACCTGCAACGAAACGCGATCCAGCGCCACCACGCCTGGAAAGCGTTTACAGATATCCCGTGCCTCCAGAACCGGAACAGTCATGGTGCCGCTCCCCAGCGAGCGGGGCTGGCAGCAGTGCCAGCCACCAGCCCCGCCGTGCCCTACTTCGTGTAACTGTTCAGATTCTCCTTGGTGACCACGGTGACACCCGTGTCGATGTTCTGGAACGGCGGCTTGGCCTTGCCGGTCAGGATGTCGTAGGCCCACTGCACCGTCAGGATCCCCATCTGCACCGGCCGCTGCACCATCGTCGCCGCGATGATCCCCTCCTCGATCGCCCGCTTGGTCTCTTCGAGATCGTCGAAGGCGACGATGACCAGCTTGCCGATGCGATCCTGGAATTCCGGCGACTTGAGCACCTGAGCGAGCGTCGGGCCACCCGTCGCGCTCACACAGGCGATCCCATTGAGATCGGGATGCGCGCGGAGCATCGCTTCGCTCACCGAGAGTCCCTTTTGCAGGTCGTCATCGGTCGCCTGCACATCCACGACCTCGATGTTCGGACCGATTCCCTCCTTGAACCCTTCGATGCGCTGGTTCAGGTTCAAGGCGCCGAGGCCACCAGTGATGATGCCGACCTTACCCTGACCGTTGAGGAGTTTGGCCATCGTCTCGCCCATCGTCCTGCCAGCCGCCTTGTTGTCGGTGCCGATGTACATGACCCGCTGGCTGTTCGGCGAGTCGGCATCGAAGGTCATCATCAGGATTCCTTGCTTCATCCCCTCGGCGATCACCGGCTCGACCGACTTCGGCTCGTTGGGGGAGATCGAGATCGCGTGGACCTTCTTGCGAATCAGGTCCTCGATCATCGCGACCTGCTGCGCCGGGTCAGCCTGCTGCGGCGCGACCCACTGGAACTCGACACCCAGCTCCTGCGCCTTCTGCTCGCCGCCTTTCCGCACGTCCTCGAAGAACGGGTGCACGAGCTTCGGTACCATCGCGATCGTGATCTTGGTACCCGGTGCGACGGTCGGCACCGGTAACGCTGCCGCAGCCGTCGGTGTCCCAGCCGGAGCTGTCGCTCCCGCAGCTGGAGTCGGTGAAGCCGCCGCGGTCGGTGAAGCAGCCGCTCCTGCCGGCGACGCTGCCGGTGCACTCGTCGGTGTCGGGGTCGCCCCACCCCCACCACAAGCGGCGAGCAGCGTGGAGGCCACACCACCAGCCAGGAGCGAACGGAGAACCATACGGCGCGTCAAGCGGTTGCGGAACACCGTATCCATGTGCCATCTCCTCCCATCGGGACCATCCAACTCCTCACCGGATCATCCGATCGCGCGACAACCGTCCAGCCGAAAGCGTTCTGCTGGCGACCACCTCCTTCGCTAGCGCTCGGTCACCGCGCTGCGCTCTCGATGCCAGGGTGGGAGTTCTGGCTCACGCGAGTCAGGATACGGAACGCGGTAGCCGAGCCGTTCCGAGAGTTCGCGCGCTCCCTCCTGCACCAGCCGCGAAAGTTCGCGGAAGCGCTCCGGCGTATCGCGCACCACCGGGAACGAGATGCTCATCGCCGCGACCATCCGGCCCCGATGGTCGTAGATCGGGGCAGCGACACACCGCACGTCCGGGTTCGACTCGCAGTTGTCCCAGGCGATCCCGCGCGCTCGTGTCCGAGCGAGTTCCGCCCGCAACGCTTCGATCGTGCGGATACTGTTGGGCGTCATCCCCGGCAGCTCGTGCACCCCGGCGAACCGCTCGGCGAACTCCTCCTCGCTCAAGCCCGAGAGCAACATCTTCCCGACCGCCGTGCAGTGCGCGGGAAGCCGCCGTCCGATCGCGGAAACCAGCCGCAGCGCATTCGTGCTGTCGACCTTCGCGATGTAGAACGCCTCCCGTCCCTCGAGCACTGCGATGTGCACCGTCTCGTCGCACTGTGCTGCGATCTTGCGCGCGACGATCTGCCCCTCGCGCGCCAGGTCGAGACCAGCGGCATAGGCATTCCCGAGCTCGAACACGCGCGCGTCCAACGCGAAGCGATGCGGGTTGGCTTCCAGCGGCCGGAGATACCGGCGCGCGACCAGCGTAGCGACGAGTTCGTGGGCGGTGCTGCGCGGGAGCCCGAGCGCCCGCGCGATCTCCGGAACGGACAGCGACTCCGGCTGCGGTGACCGCAAGAAGAGTTCGAGGATATCCAGTGCACGTTCGACTGCTGGTACGCGTCTCGGCATCCTATATGTCCGGTATATCAGACGCTATTCGATCTGTCGGCTATCGTCTGGGCACAGTGTAGTCCCTTAGCTATCGGATGTCAAGACCACTCCGCTGTGACCGAACGCCGGTCACCCGGACGAGAGGATGGCCGCACTCTCTGGCTCACCCGGGTCGTGGTCCTTCGCTCCAGCTCTCTCCCGCTCACTCCACATGCCTGGCCGGGCGCTCGGGGGCGAGCCGGCGCAGCTCGCACTGGCGCACCCCCGAACACCCGGGAAAGGCCGAGCCCTGCGTTGCAGCGACATGCATCTTGACAGCCATTTCCCCTCTCGCTATTGTGGACTCTGGCACGATCAGCGCGGACGAGGTTCGAATCCGGCATCGCGTCTTCCGGAACTGGGATCAGGAACGGTCGCTCGAGAAAGGGGACTCGTGGTGCGGTGGGGCCGCCTCCCGCACAGCGTGTCATCGCTCGTTTCTTGGCCGATCAGCGCCAGCCGCCCCCCTCCGGCACACCGCCAGGCTGGAACGCCGGAAGCTGTGTGCGCGCAACGAGAGGGGAAGCACTGCGATGAGCGACCGAACGACGGGTCTTCTGAGTCTCGCCGACCTGGAACGTGCAGTTCGAGCTGGAGAGATCGACACCGTCGTGAATGCCCTCTGCGACATGCAAGGACGTCTCATGGGGAAACGCGTCCGGGCCGATTTCTTCCTCGAGCATGTCCGCGAGCACGGTACCCATTTCTGCACCTACCTCCTGGGCACCGATATGGAAATGACCACACCGGCCGGCTACCGGCTCATGAACTGGGAGACCGGTTACGGTGACTGGGTCGCCCGTCCCGACTTCACCACCCTCCGCCGCATCCCGTGGTTGGAAGGAACAGCGCTCGTCCTCGCCGATGCGGTCGACGAGGAGACCGGCGAGCTGATCCCGGTCGCTCCGCGAACGATCCTCCGTTGCCAGGTCGAGCGCGCGGCAGCGATGGGTTTTCGCGTCATGATGGCCAGCGAGCTTGAGTTCTATCTCCTCAAGGACTCCTATGACGAAGCCCACGAGAAAGGGTATCGCGGCCTCCGCCCCTACGGCTGGTACAACGAGGACTATCACCTGTTCCAGGGCACGAAGGCGGAACCGATCTACCGGCAGATCCGCAACCTGCTCTCGGCAGCCGGGATCCCGATCGAGTTCTCGAAGGGGGAGGCCGCTGCCGGCCAGCACGAGATCAACATCCATTACGCTGAGGCCCTCGAATCAGCAGATCGCGCCGTCCTCTTCAAGCATGGGGTCAAAGAGATCGCCTACCTCAACGGCCTCGCCGTCACTTTCATGGCCAAGCCGCACCACACGTGGACGGGATCGAGCTCGCACATCCATCTCAGCCTGTGGGATCCGGCAGGCGAACGGAACCTCTTCTACGACCCGGCCGGTACGCCATACCACATGAGCCGGCTGATGCAGCATGCGCTGGCCGGCCTCATCGCTCACGCGCGGGAGCTCTCCCTCCTCGTCGCCTCGAATGTCAACTCCTATAAGCGCTACGCTGTTGCGAGCTGGGCACCAGTGAACGCCGTCTGGGGCCGCGATAACCGCACCTGCGGCTTCCGCATCGTCGGCCACGGGCATTCGCTGCGCATCGAGAACCGGATCCCTGGAGCTGACGCCAACCCGTACCTGGCCTACGCTGCGATGATCGCTGCAGCCCTCGACGGAATCGAGCGCGAACTCCCACTTCCGCCAGAGTATCGCGGCAATGCGTACGAGGCCCGCGACGTCGTCCGCGTGCCGCGAACGCTCGCCGAAGCTATGGTGGAATTCGACCGCTCAGCCTTCGCTCGCCAGGTCTTCGGCGACCTCGTCGTCGAGCACTACGTCAATATGGCGCGCGTCGAGCAGGAAGCGTTCGACGCCGTGGTGACCGATTGGGAACTGTACCGCTATTTCGAACGTGGATGAGGGAGGGAGACAATGGGGAGCCGACTCGCGGGCAAGGTCTGCATCATTACCGGAGCTGGATCGGGGATCGGCAGAGAATCGGCGTTGCTCTTCGCCCAGGAAGGGGCGAAAGTCGTCGTGGCCGATGTGAACGAGGCTAGTGGACAGGAGACGGTGCGGCTCATCCGCGAGGCTGGTGGTGAGGCACTGTTCGTCCGCACCGACGTCACGAAGGCTGCCGAGGTCGAAGCCCTGGTGCGTGCCGCCGAAGCGGCGTACGGCAAGCTCGACGTGATGTTCAACAACGCTGGCATCTTCCCCGACGAGGACGGTTCGGTCGTGGACACTCCGGAGGACGTGTGGGATCGCGTCATGGCAGTCAACCTCAAGGGGGTCTTCCTCGGCTGTAAGTACGCGATTCCCGCCATGTTGCGCGCCGGTGGAGGCTCGATCATCAACACGGCCAGCTTCGTTGCCCTCATGGGCGCTGCAGTACCACAGATCGCCTACACGGCGAGCAAAGGCGGGGTACTCGCGATGACGCGGGAAATCGCCATCGAGTTCGCGCGCAAGAACATCCGGGCCAATGCGTTGTGCCCAGGCCCGGTCGATACGCCGCTGCTCCGCTCGATCTTGGCCGATCCCGCGAAACGGCAACGCCGGCTCGTCCATATCCCGATGGGTCGCTTCGCGCAGGGACGGGAGGTTGCGCAAGCAGCGCTCTTTCTGGCATCGGACGAGTCGTCCTACGTGACGGCAACAGCGTTTCTGGTCGATGGTGGCATCACTGCCGCCTATATCACGCCGGAAAGTTAGTACTCGAGAGCGAGAGGAGCAGGCGCGATGAGCAAGGAAAAGCAGCGTCAGGAGCTGATCAGGCAGGACATCCATGACCTGCACCGGCTCGGCTACGCCCAGCAGCTGTTCCGCGAGATGGGCGGGTTCTCCAACTTCGCCATCTCGTTCACCATCATCTCCATTCTGACCGGCGCCATCCTCTTGTACGGATATGGGCTAAAGTTCGCTGGCCCGATCGTCAATACGCTGGGCTGGCCGTTGGTCTCCCTCTTCACCATGGCAGTGGCAGCCTCCATGGCCGAGATCGCCTCGGCGTACCCGACAGCCGGTGGACTCTACTTCTGGTCGTTTCGCCTCGGCGGCCGCGGCTGGGCCTGGGTCACCGCTTGGCTCAATATGATCGGCCAGGTGACCATCACGGCGGGCATCAACATAGCGGCCGCAATCTATATCATCGGTGCAGTCACCCGAATCTTCCGCATTCCGGAGGATGCCTCGGTTCCACTCTTTGGATCGACGACCAACTGGTATTTCCAGGTCTTCGTCATGGTCCTCATCATGATCCCACAGATCCTGATCAATGTTTTCGGCATTCGATTGACGCGCTTGCTCGGAGACTTCAGCGTCTACTGGCATATCATCGGTGGCGCCCTGATCGTCCTGTTCCTCGTGTTTCTCGGAACCCACCACAACAGCTTCGGTTTCCTTTTCCGATTCGAGAACGTCGTCAATCCCCTCGACGCGGTTTCAGCCGATCTCGGCAAAGGCCAGCCCGAGCCTGCGCTGGTGGTTGGCAACTGGACCTTCCCGTCGCCGCTCTTCAATCTCCTGCCCGCCCTCAAAGACCTGTATGCCAGCGCACCGTTCTGGCTCGTCTTCTTGCTCGCCCTTCTCCAGGCCCAGTGGACCTTCACCGGCTACGACGCGTCCGCCCACGTCGCAGAAGAGACCGTGATGGCACGCCTCAACTCGGCCTGGGGCATCTTTCTTTCGGTCGCTGTCTCGGCAGTCGTCGGCTGGATCTTGCTGACCGCTGTTACCTGGAGCATTCCGAACGGCGACATCGCCGCGACAGCCGCTGATCCGTACCCGGTCCTCTACGTCGCGTACCAGAACTTGCCGGCAGTCCTCGGTCACGTTATCGCCATCATCATCGCTGTCGCGATGTGGCTGTGTGGACTCGCCTCGATCACGTCCATGTCGCGGATGTGGTGGGCCTTCGCACGCGACGGCGGCATGCCCGCGTCGTCGCTCATCGCACGTGTCCATCGTCACTACCGGACACCGGTGTGGTCGATTCTCATCACCTGCTCCCTGGCTGTCGTACTCACCCTCTACTCGGCAGCCTACTTCGTCGTCACGTCGATCTCGACAATCGCCCTGTACCTCGCCTATGTGACACCGACTTTCCTCAACTTGCGCAACGAGATCACTGGCTGCGGCGAACATACAAGCCGCGAGAATGCACCGTGGAACCTCGGTCGGTTCGGTCCGATCGTGAATGCGCTCGCCCTCGCCTGGGTCGCTTTGATCACGATCATCTTCGTTCTCCCGCCCAACGAACTCGTCCTGTGGACGAGTCTCGCAATGGGTCTCCTCCTGGTGCTCTACTGGTTCGGTTACGCACGGACTCGCTTTACCGGTCCCACGCCGGCTGACGAGGAGGAGCTCCGACGCATCGAGCGCGAGTTCCTCGGCGAGCTCGCCCCGGCCGACTCGTAGTCGTGCCCCACGGGATACGAATCCGCCTAGGAGCGTGCGGCGAACCGCTGCACGCTCCTAGGACAGAGGCCCCGCCGAATTTCGTTCAGAAGCGGGGCGGCGCGACGGCCTCTGGTCACCCCCTTGCCGCCGACGTATTGACCGCGTATCCTCGCGAATCAGGAGGAAGAGGCGTGTCGACGCTGGCCCAGCGTTTGCTCCAGACGCTCAAGAAGCACCGCTTCCAACCCGTGACGCTGCAGGGTGACGGCTTTATCCTCGAGGTCGTGCCGTACCACGGCAAGATCGAGGCAGGATTCACGCTCTGGCGTCTCGAGAGTGGCGAGCTGGTTCCCGTCGCTAGTGGCCATACCGAGAACGGCCATCTGCTGACTCCCGAGGGTTTCGCGCTCCATCTGCCTCCCGAGATCGAACGCACCATGCTCACGCTCCTCGCGCGCAAGCGGTGAGCTCCTCGACCAGCCGCCGGTAGTTCCGGATCAGCGAGATACCTGGTGGAGGTCACCTGCCCCCGCACCAGCGCACGACGAGCTGGCTCGCCGCCGCTCGCAACCGGAAGGCCTCGCCTCCGGATCGCGTTCGCGTGGCTCTGGCCGGCTTCCGCTCTCGGCTTGACGCAGATCCTCTTGCAACGATTCCGGAGGGCTGGGTTCTACGATGCTGAGGACCTGACGAACCGCACTATCGAGAGGAGCGCACCGTGCAGGCGATCCGAGCGACACTCGCTCGCGGTTGGTTCCAAGTTCTCATCGGCGGCATCGTTCTGTTCTATATGCTCAACGACGTGTACCAGGCAACCGGTAACCCGAACTTCGTTCCCTCCTTGCTCGTCCTCGGTGCCTTCCTCGTGCCGGTCGTCCTCGTCCTCTGGGCCTACGAACATCCCCTGCCGGAACGGATCCCGCCCAGTGCTGTCGTCTGGAACTTCCTTTGGGGCGGTGCACTCGGTGTCATCATCGCCGGGACCCTGGAATACGACACCTATCGGACACTCGGATTCCTCCCGCTCCTCGCCGTCGGGCTGATCGAAGAGACAGCGAAGCTGATCGTCCCGCTCGTCTTTTTCCTCCTCTGGCGCTACCGTTCGGAAATGGCGGGCCTGCTCTTCGGCCTGGCGAGCGGCATGGGCTTCGCTGCCCTGGAGACGCTCGGCTACGGGTTCACCGCCCTGCTCGCCTCGCGGGGAAACATCGGCCTCGCCGAGTTCGTCCTGCTCGTCCGCGGTTTCCTCTCACCGGCTGGCCATGCTGCCTGGACAGCCCTCGTCACGGCGACGCTCTGGCGTGAACGTCAGCACCACGGCCGTGCCGGTCTCACGCGCGCGACGCTCGGTACGTACCTTCTGGCCGTGGCCTTGCACACGCTCTGGGATACCTTTCAGGTCATGAGCACCGTCACCCGCATCGACTGGCTCGGGATCGAGGGCGTCAGCGCTGCGATCGCCCTGCTCAGTATCGCCCTGCTGGCCCGGCGGTACCGGGAGGCGCGTCGTCAAGCTGTCGCGGCTGCCAGCGCCATCAGCGGATCCCAGCGGAACGGGTCACCCTCGTAGACGGTGCGGCGGGCCAGGCATTGCTGCACGAGCGCCTCGACAGCGTAGGCCTGTTCCGCCGCAGCAGCCTGCTCGACGGTGACGCGCGTCGCGGGATGCAGCGGTACGAACACCGTGCAGCAGTCATCGTCCGGGATGCGCGAGATCGGCTCGGTCCCGATGCGCACTGCCTCGGCGATGATCTCGTCCTTGTTGTTCCCCACCAGTGGCCGCAGCAACGGCAAATCGGTCACTGCGCCGATCGCGCGCATGTTCTCCAGCGTCTGGGATGCGACCTGCCCCAGGCTCTCGCCCGTCACGATCGCCCCAGCTCCCTCTTCGTGCGCGATCGCGGTCGCGATCCGCAGCATCAGCCGCCGGTAGAGCACGACACGCAAGGAGGGCTCGGCTGCCAGTGCGATCTCACGCTGTGCATCACCGATCGGCACGACCACCAGGCGATTCTTGGGTGGCTGGTAGCGCGAGAGGTGGCGGGCCAGCTCGACCGCCTTCTCGATCGAAATCGGCCGGACATAGGGGTAGGCATGGAAGTGCACGAAGGTGACGAAGCATCCCCGCTTCATCAGCCGGTATGCCGCGACCGGCGAGTCGAAGCCGCCGGAGAGCAAGGCGACCACCCGCCCGCTCACGCCGATCGGCAGGCCACCCGGGCCGGGAAGCGATTCGCCGCTCACCAGCGCGCGGTCGTAGAGCACTTCCACCTGATAGGTCACGTCGGGGTCGGAGAGATCGACCGGTGCGCCAGTGCGCTTCTGCACGAACCGTCCCAGCTCACGCTCCAGTTCCGGTGAAGTCAGTGGGAAGGACTTGTTCGTGCGCTTGACCCGGATCCGGAAGCTCCCCTGCGGCGGCCCCTGCTGCGCCAGGAGTTCCTCGAGCCCCTGCTGCATCGCCTCGACCGTCAGCGCAGTCTCGAGCCCCAGCGAAAAGTTGGCCACCCCGAAGACCCAGCGCAGCCGCTCCGCGACCTCCGGCCAAACCGCCGGATCCTCGAGACGCACGATGAAGCGCAATGCCCGCTCCTGGACACGGGAGACCGGCAACTCGCGCAACGCGTAGGTAAGGTTCTCGTAGAGCGCGCGCTTGAAGAAGGGACGGTTCTGCCCCTTGAGCGCCAGCTCGTGCACGCGTGCGATCACGAGCGGGGTCATCCTGATGCTCATCGCTCACCTCTCACCCGCCCGGCAGGCTCAGCGTTCCCGTGTCTGGCGACTCCCGTCGACTCTCCGGGCCTCATCCGGAGCCGATCCGCCTACCGACCAGCTCGAGCAGTTCCTCGTCTTCCGGGAATCGCTTCTCAGCCAGTTTCGAGAAGACCAGCTGGTCGTCGACAGAAACCTCGAAGCGTCCGCCCGAGGACGGTACCAGTGCGATCTCACCGACCTCGAGCTCGTACTTGTCCAGCAACAGTTCCACCGCACAGGTGGCTCGCCCACGGTAGCCTCATGACGTACAGTACTCGATCCGAATCCGATGCGCCACCGGATACCCCCCTTCCGAGCTTCCGAATTTGCAAGTATACCCCTTCCCGCACGACCACCTGGTAGCGGCGTGAGGGAACAGCGCGGGTGCGTCCTCCCGTTCGCGGGGCTGTCGTGTCGCGGCAGCTTCAGGTACGCTGCATCCAGCGCGGTCAGGCTAGCCTTGTCGTCGAGAGCACAGCAGTCTCGCGTGCAAACTGGACGGGTCATCCCCGCATCCTGAACAGCCCGTACCAGCTGCCAGTCCCGGTGTCCCCCGGCGATGCCATCCCGTCTCGATCACCCGAGTGTCGCGCAGGCCCGCATCCCCAGCGGTTCCACCCGAGCACAATTGACCGTTCGCTGCGCCGATTCCTCGACGAGGAGCTCGATCGTCACGACGACGTGTCCACCGGGCTGCGGCGGTGCGCCGCTACACTCGACTGCAGAACCGCTGGACACACAGCTCCAGCCTGCTCCAGTCACCTGCCGAACGCTCTGCACGACCATGCCGGATGGCAGCTCGTCGGTCAGGACGAACGTGCTCCAGCCGGTACGACACTGTTCGGGTCCAGTGTTTTGCAAGCGAATCACCGCGGTCACCGCCAGTGTCTGCCCAGTGGTCCCTGGTCGCGCAGCTTCCATCGTCTTCTCGAGACCGAAGAGGCAGCTCACGGGCGTCGGGGTCGGGGGCGGAGTCGGGATCGGCCCGAGCGTCACGCAACGGCTGTCGTTTTCCGCATGCTCGTCTCCCGTGACCGAGACGACCGCACAGTTCTCCGCCGCACTCCCCGGCTCACCGACGACGGTGAAGGTGAAGGTTGCGCTGTAACCAGGAGGGAGTGCCGCAGCAGTGCGACACGCGGTACCCGCACAGTCCCAGCGACCGCTCCCCCCGGTCTCGACGACTCGCACGTCAGAAGCAGCCGTGAACCCAGCCGGCAGCGGGTCGCTGACCAGCGCACCAGGCGGACACGGCATCGTCCCACGCTGCTGGACAGTCAGCGTCACGATCACCGACGTCGTGCCGGCGACCGGTACGACTGCTTTGTCGAGTGCCAGGTCACAGGCACCGGACGATGTCGCCGTTTCCGTCGGGAGCGGCGCCGGTGAAGGGAGCACGACCGGTTCGGTGGCTGGCGGCGAGGGCACCGGCATGACCGGCTGCGGCGGAGGCGTGGAGAACGAAGACCCGGCAGTCGGCACCGGCGTGGGCGTGGGTTCGGTCGTCGGCGTCGACGCGGCTGTCGGCGTCGCGGCTGGCCTCGGAGTCGTCGGAGATGGCCGCGGTGAGGTCGGCACTGCGCGCGCCTCGACGGTTCTCGTGACCAGTGGCGTCGCTGTGGCCGCCGGCTCGGCAACCGGCGACGGCGTGCCGAGCGGCACCAGCGTTCCCCCGCACGCGGCGAGGAACCAACCACTGAGCAGCAGGACGAAGACAGCTGTTCGCGCATTCGCCCGCTCGGTCAGGCGCACCGCTCTCCCTCCGGCAGCAGGAGGAGCCGCCTCCTACTCCGCCAACCGATCCTACTCCGGCTGACGAGACCGTGCGGGAAACCACCCCGATTCCCCGCACGGTCGTTCCCCCACCACTACTGCACAGTGACGCAGTAGGAGTTGTTCGTTGCGTTCGCATCAGCGTTTTGCGGCACGATGACGCGGACGCAGTTCTGCGCGGGCTTCTGATTCACCGTCGCGGTGAACGTGAAAGTCGCACTGTACCCGGGCGGCACCGGGCTCCCTGCTGTGCAGCTCGATCCACTGCAGCTCCACGGCACGCTCCCGCCACTCTGGCTGATCACCGGTGGACCGCTCAAGGCGATCGCCGGATCGGGATACTCGATCGCCTGCACTCCAGCTGGGCAGGGACCGCTTCCCACGTTGGAGACGGTCACGGTAACCGTGAAGACGGTCGGTTGGCTCGTCGGCTGCATGACTTTGTCGATGACCATATCGCATGCTGCGACCGGTGTCGCCGTGGGCTGTGGTGTCGGGGTCGGTGCGGGCGTCGGTGTTGCGGTCGGCACTGCTGTCGGCGTCGCTGTCGGAACTGGCGTTGCGGTCGGCACCGTCGTCGGCGTCGCGGTCGGAACTGGTGTTGCGGTCGGCGCGGGCGGGGGCGAGGTCGGCGTCGGTGTCACCAGCGGGACTGCCACCGTCGGGAAGCCACCACCCGGCTTCGGCACGGTCGGCGTCGCGGTCGGCTGCGGCACGACGGTCAACCCGACGACGACCGTCGGCTTCTTGACCGGCGTCGCGGTCGGCGTCGGCTCTAGGTCGAGCGGCGGTGGCCCAACCTGGACAGTCGCCATGCCCCCGGGAGTGACCGGCGTCTTGGTCGGCGTCGGAGTGGGCTGGGGAATACAGACGGTGAGAGTCAAGATTTTCACTTCGGTCGCATCGTGGACCTCGACATCGAGGGCTGCATGCGTTTTGATGGTATTGATCGACGGATTCCCAAGAGGCATCGAGACTTGAACGAAGTTCGGAAACGCACTCGTGGTCCAATTCGCTGAGACCAGCGTACCGAACTGCCATCCATCCACCATCATGATAGGATAGGTCCAATCCCGTATCCGGATACCGTCGTCAGCAGCGAACGGCGAGGCGAGCGGGCGCGCGACGACGGTAATCCACCCTGCTGTGACCGACCCTGCATTGGGGATATTCGTGAAGGTATGCAGCACGAGCTTGTGCGGCACTGCCGGCGTGGTTGGAAGCTGTGCGTAGTGCGCCGAAGAGCCTAAGGCGCTCACCAGCTGCGCACGCGGCTGGAGTGGCCCCGGGCCGACCGTCAGCGACTGCGGGGCCGATCCGGCCGGACAAGCCGGTACGTTTCCGACCACGGCATTGGTCGGTGTGGCGGTCGGGACGAGCGTTCCCCCGCACCCCGCGAGGGTAAATGCCAAGATTACGACCAGGACGATCGTGCATTCCAGTAACTTCCGCACTGCTCTCCCTACTTTCACGATCTCCGCTCTCTACGCAATCGATCGCTCAGCTCACGAGCGAGAGCGGTCGTCAGGTTGCCTCTCTACCCGAGATACTGATCGCGCACGTATCGAGGGCCCCGCTCTCCAGCGACGCCCATGCCGGCGCGAAATGCAGTGCACGGCGGCCATCAGCGCGATCGTCGTGCACCCGGCATGCAGGAGCGTCGGTGAGGCTACCCGCGCGTACTTCTCTGTCGAGGAGGGTCGATCGGCGATCGTATACTGCAGATCCGCCCTGAGCCGTCGCCAGCTCATGGCAGCGCCTCGCACCAGGTATCGTTCGCCGTGTTCGTCTCGGCGCTGCTCGTCACGGTTGCACAGAGCTGCGCTGTACCGCTCAGCGTCGCCATCGTCTGGAAACCGACCTGGTACATGGTGCCAGGTGGGTTGGCCGGCACTGCAGCGGAGGCCGTACAGGTCGTACCGCTGCAACTCCAGATCGCCGAGCCGTTGTACTCATAGGCCACTACCAGACTCCCCAGCGTCAGCGCACCACTGGGCGTGACGCTGAGGCTGAGCGTCACCGGTGATGGGCAGTTCGCACCACCAACGCTGCTCACCCCGGCCGTCACCTGGTATGTGCCCGGAATCGTTTCCAAGAGACCGATATTGACAGCAAGATCGCACCCTGCCGTCGTCGTTGGTGGCGTGTCGTCACCCGCAGTCGGTGCAGCGGTAAGCATCGTGGTCGGAGTGAGCATGACAGTCGGTGTCGCTGTCGGAACGACAGTCGCACTCGTCGAGCCGACGCTCACCGCGGTCGGCGGAGCCGGTGGCACGCTCGAACTTGCAGCAACGACGCTCGGGACGAGAGGAGCTGTGACCGGAGTCGATCCTGGTGTTGTCGACGCCACCAGTGTCGCCGTGAAGCCCGACCCACCAGGCGTCGCCACATTCGGCGTCGCAGGCACCACCGTCGGCGGCGATCCACCGCCGCAGGCGGCGAGTGCGAGTGCGCCAGCCAGGATGGAGACCACGAACTGATGCAAGGCACGGGACACGTATGTGCTCCTTTCCCCCTCGTGCCGGCGCACAGTCACCCAGTGCGTCGTCACGGGCTATCGACCACACACCAGTGCTGGCTCATCCTCCTTTCTCCACTGCTCTCAACCCAGCACCGACCGAATGCGTTCACCCATACAACGAGCGAACGGTCTCAACGGTCACGCGGCCTGCTCTACCGGCAGACGAGCGTGACGGTCGACGGCCGTGTGCGATCGAGCTGGACGGAGGTCGTCCCCGCCCCGAGGAG